>Ga0123519_10003505_pt1 | contig 25919 bp, 30 predicted proteins | sample YelNatPaOPRAMG02_FD_87396 | JGI IMG/M metagenome (GOLD analysis project Ga0123519, IMG submission 87396) | Hot spring microbial communities from Yellowstone National Park - Yellowstone National Park OP-RAMG-02 (version 2) | ecosystem: Environmental > Aquatic > Thermal springs > Hot (42-90C) ...
AAGGGAAAGGGTTTGCGGAGAGGCCGGAGAGGCTGATCATCCTTCTAGCCGCCACCGTGGCTGATAGCCTCAACATCGGAGCCGCGGCTATTGCGATCCTAAGCCTAATAACCATGTGCCAAAGAATATACCATCTACGCGGCTTAGGAAGCGTAGACGCGGTTTAAACCCTGCGCGAGGAGAGGTAAACCATGGGCAAGGTAAGTAAGGGTGTGACGTGCACGGTGAAGGGATGTGGGAATCCCGCCGTCAGATCCATATCCGTTGAAAAGGCTGTTAGTAGTGGGCTACCGCTTGAAAAGGGGAGGAGAGCCTACCTCTGTGAAAGGCATTATAAAGAGTTTAAGAGGAAAACGAGAGGGGATCGAAGAATGGAAAAGTTGAGGTTCATGGCCTAGGCCGCGGAGGGAAAGGTTGAGATGCGAACGCTTCTCATACACGCTGGAAGGTTCGAATACAAGGTGCGGGAGAAGGCTGTTCCAAACCCCGAGGAGATAAAAGGGATGGGAGAAGGCGTTGGGGAAAACGTGTTAGTGGTGTTCATGTCCGTTGAGGCCTCTGATGGAGAAAACCCTGAGGGAGTGGCCGCGGAGGCCAGCAGGGAAGTGCGCGAAGCCGCTGAGAAAATAGGGGTTAAAGACATCGTCCTCTATCCCTACGCCCACCTCTCCAGCAGCCTCGCCGACGGTGAAACAGCCATCTCCGTGTTGAAAAGGGTTGAAGAATTGTTGAAGGCCACTGGGTACAAGGTGATTAGAACCCCATTCGGATGGTATAAGTCCTTCACGCTTCAATGCCTCGGACATCCCCTCTCAGAGCTTTCAAGGGTCATCACCCCCCCACCTCCCCCCAGCAAAACCGTTGAAACATACTATAAAATATTGGATTTAGACGGCCGATTATACGAGCCTGAACAATACCGGTTCAAGGCTGGCCAAGAAGACTTTAAGGCTCTAGTTGAAAAAGAGGCTTTGAAAATAGAGCTTCCAGGAGGTAAACCCAAATTCCTCGAGTACTGCCGGAAATTTGGGATCGAATGGGAGCCATACTCGGATCTCGGGCACATGCGATACGGTCCAGAGGCCACTTTAATGTTTCAGTTAATCGAGGACTACGCTTGGACAGTAGCTCAAGCCCTGAACATCCCAATATTCCAGTTAAAGGGCACCAACATGTTCAACCTTGCTGAGAAGCCTGTAAGGGAGCACGCCAAGCTTTTCGGCGAGAAACTCTACGAAATGGAGGTGGAGAAAAGGAGGCTGGTGTTAAGGTACGCGGCCTGCCACCAGCAATTCGCCTCGGTAAAGGACTGGCATCTCAGCTATCGACAACTACCCTTCGGCACCTTCGAGGTGGCGGACAGCTACCGGTTGGAGCAAAGCGGCGAGCTCCTACTCTGCTTTCGCGTCAGAAAACTGCACATGCCCGACTTACACATTTACTGCCTCAACCTGGAAAACGCGATGGATGTTTCGTTGAGGTTGCACCGGAAAATTTACGAGGAGGTTAGGAAGCTTAACCGGGAATACGTATCCATATACAACACCACCCGACGATTCTTCGAGGAAAACCGAAAATTCTTTGAACAGCTACTGGAGGTTGAGAAGAAGCCTGCGCTGTTAAACTTCGTACCGGAAGACGTGTATTACTGGGTTATCAACGTGGAGTACACCCTCATCGACCAGCTTAACAGGCCTAGGGAAATCGCCACATTCCAGATCGACGTTGGAAACGCGGAGAGGTTCGGCATATCCTACCATGATAAAAACGGGGAGAAAAGGTTCCCACCCATCATCCACACCGCCATCATAGGCACTGTGGAAAGGTACCTGTTCACCCTCCTCGACTGCGCCGCCGCGGCGGAGTCTAGGGGCGAGAAGCCTTCCCTCCCATTATGGTTGACCCCCATACAGGTAAGGTTGATCCCCATCTCACCGGAGTTAATGAACCGATGCGTGGAGCTCTGTTTTGAGCTTAACAAAAACGGGGTTAGAGCCGACGTAGACGATAGGGATGAAACCCTGTCTAAAAGGGTGAGGGAGGCGGAAACGGCTTGGATACCATACATCATTGTCGTCGGGAAACGAGAGTTACAGGAGGAGTTACTTCCCGTGCGAGTAAGGGGAGAAAAAGCCATCAGAAACCTCACGGTGGAGAACCTGACCAATGAAATTGAGGAAAAGGTTAAAGGATACCCTTACAGGCCCCTCACCTTACCCTTCAAGCTAAGTTTACGTCCATCCTACAGGTAGGCTTGAAAAAGAGTGGAGAGAAGACCTTATATTTACTTCATGGACATTATTCTAACCGTTAATCGTAAAGGTGGGAGGGAAAATGAGTAGGGATCAAACCTATGGAGGCCTCATATTCGCAGCCGCGTTGGCTATAGCTGTCATCTACGTGATCGTGTTCTTCGCCCCATACCTTGGATTCCCAGCTTCATGGAGCTGGTGGGCTGTAGCCGTACCCATGTTCCTCCTCGTCATCGCCGCCCTGGCGATATGCATGTGGATAGGGTGGACGATGCTTACCACGCCTCCACCCATGCCGATAGAGACTGAGCTCACCGCTGAAACCGAAACCGAGAAGGAAACGGAAAAAACCGATGAAAAATAAAATCGTTACACACCTGTTTAGCTTCTACCCAGCCCTAATGGAGTGTACTTGATGAGCGAAGAGTACCTTAGGCTTCTAAACAAAGCGTTGGAGAAGGTTCCGAGAAAGTCCAGGACAGGGGCGAGGTTTGAAATACCGGCCCCACAGGTGGAGGCCGCTGGGAACAAGACCATGCTCATGAACTTCGCGGAGATCGCTGAGAGACTTAACAGGGATCCCAAACATCTCCTGAAGTTTCTTTCCAAGGAGTTAGCGACCAGCGGAGCCCAGGTGGGTGGGAGGGCGATTTTCCAAGGAAGGTTTCCGTCGAACACGATACAGCGCCTCGTCACCATATACGCCGACAAATACGTGGTGTGCCCCATCTGTAAAAGCCCGGACACCTCAATAGCGAAGGAAGGGCCTTTCCACTTTCTGTTATGCGAGGCTTGTGGAGCTAAATCCTCCATCCTCGAATCTTAAGGCATAGAGCCAAAACCGATATAAACACTCGCCCAAAATAATATGTGGAAACACGTTGGAGATCGGCCATGAGGGAAGCCTATGTCTACGTGAACGTGTTTAACCGGGGATGTCAAACCCTAGTCGCGGCCTGCGACCGGGAAATCCTCGGGAAAACGTTTAAAGAGGGAAAACTGAGGCTGGAGATAAGCTCAGCCTTCTATAAGGGAAGCTTGATGAAGGTGAAAGACGCCGTTAAAATATTGGATGAAGCGGACATCGCCAACCTCAGCGGCGAGAACATCGTCCACGCCGCCTTGAAAAGAGGACTCGCCGACCCGAGGGCTGTGATTAAAATCTCCGGAACCCCCCACCTTCAGTTCATGAAGATGTAAATGAAGTTTAAAGCGCGGGGAGGAGGAACCCCTTAAATTTATTTTGGGGATCCTCCCATTCCACATGGATCCGTGAGGCGTAAATGGGTAAAAAAAAGGTGCTAAGCGAGGAAGTCTTAAGGGAAATGGTGCTGCCGGCGGAGGGACAGGTCCTAGGCACCGTACTTCAGATGTTAGGCTACGACAGACTCCTCGTCAAATGCGAAGATGGACATACAAGGGTGTGCAGAATCAGGGGCAAGATGAAGAGACGGGTTTGGATTAAAGTCGGGGACACGGTGCTCGTAGCTCCATGGGACTTCCAACCTGAATCCAGAGGAGACATACTTTGGAGGTACACGGACAGTCAAGCTAAAATGCTGAAGGAGAAACGCCTCACGGGGAGCGGGATGTGAACCTCCGAGCGGAGAAGAAGGTAGCCCTCAGGGAGAAACGGTACATCAGAGAGCAGCTTATAAAGGTGAAGAGAAGCGAGGAACTGGAAGCCCTGGAGGAGGTTTTCGACAAGTCAACCCTCATGACGCTGTACAGGCTTCTGAACCTAAACGTTTTAACAACTATCCATGGAGTGGTGAAAGCCGGTAAAGAATCTAAGGTTTACTGGGGAACCTTGAAAAATGGGTTAAAGGTAGCTGTTAAAATCTACCTTACTTCATCCTCAGAGTTTAGGCGGGGAATGATAAACTACATTGAAGGCGACCCGAGGTTCCAAAGGGTGAAAAGGGACACTAGGTCCCTCATCTACCTATGGGCCCAAAAGGAGTTTAAAAACCTCCAGGCAGCTCATAGCGCAGGGGTTTCCGTTCCCAAACCCATCCTCGTTGAGAAAAACATACTCCTCATGGAGTTTATCGGGGAGGATGGTTCACCAGCCCCCCTCTTAAAGGAGGTAGAGGTGAAGGCGCCTACCAGACTGTACAGGGAAATCATCAACCAAGTCAAGAAGCTTTACATCTCAGCGGAGCTCGTCCACGCCGACCTCAGCGAATACAACATCATGATGTTAAGGGGAAAACCTATTCTTATAGATTTATCCCAATCCCTGCACAGGGAGCATCCCTCATCGACAATGTACTTGACCAGGGACTTGGAAAACATAAACAAATACTTCATTAAACTAGGCGTCGACGTAAAGCCCATTCCAAAAATACTGGAGGATTTAAAGGTATGGCCACCCTGAGCTTAACGATTCCTAAAAGCAGGATCGGCGTCCTCATAGGCCACGGCGGAGCTGTGAAAAAGAGGATAGAGGAGTCTTTAAACGTAAAGGTCACGGTGGACAGTCGAACCGGCGAAGTGAAGGTGGAGAACGAAGGCGACGTGGTCAACGCGTTAAAGGCAAGGGACATCGTAGAAGCCGTGGCCAGGGGATTCTCCCCTGAAAGGGCCTTCCACCTCCTTGAAGAAGAGAGGATCATCGACATCATCGATTTAAGGGACTTCTTCGGGAAAAATGAATCCCAAATCCAGAGGATTAAGGGAAGAATCATAGGGAAACGGGGTAAAGCGCGGAAGATGATAGAGGAAATGGCTGGTGTAAGCTTATCCGTTTACGGCCACACAGTATCCATCATTGGAAGCTATGAAAACGTTTCCATAGCTCGAGAAGCTGTGACGATGCTTATCGAAGGAAAACAGCACAACACCGTGTATAAATACTTGAGAATTAAAAGAGGGGAGTTAAAAAAGAAGATGAAGGTGAAGCTCTGGGAGAATGGTAGATCGGAGGCTTAAGCCATGACGGAAGTATTCCAGGAAATCAGCCCAGCCGACTTCTTCTACCGAAACCGGGACATAGCGGGATTCACCAACCCCGCCAGGGCCATGTACACGACGGTAAGGGAGCTTGTGGAAAACAGCTTAGACGCCTGTGAAATGCAACGCATCCCCCCAAATCTATACATCAGGATCTCCGAGGTGAAGGAAACCTCCAAGTCCACCAGCATCTACGAGGTAAGAGTGGAGGACAACGGTTTGGGAATACCAGCTGAGCACATTCCCTCAGCCTTCGCCCAAATCCTCTACGGATCCAAATACAATCTCAGGCAGACGAGGGGGACGTTTGGGCTGGGTGGGAAAATGGCGTTGCTTTACGGCCAGATCACCACCCACACAGGAACCCTGGTCGTATCCAGCACAGGTAAAACCGAGGCCTGTGAATTCCAATTAATGATAGACATACAGAGCAATAAACCAATCATCCTGAGCAAAAGGGATTTGAAAACGAGGAAATGGCATGGAACCATTATTCAATTCCAAACCGAAGGCGACTACTTAAGGGCCATGCCTAAGATATTGGAATACCTTAAACAAACCGCCATCGTAGCCCCATACGCGGACATTACCTTCATCGATCCAAGGGGCAGGCTCTACCGATTCCTCAGAGCGACGGAGAGCATGCCACCTCCCCCCAGAACTACTAAGCCACATCCCCACGGAGTCGACGCGGAAACGTTGAAGAGAATGATAGCGACGACGGAGACAAGAAACATGAAGGAGTTTATGAAAAAACATTTCCAAAGGGTTGGAGACGCCACCGCCAAGAAGTTTTTAGAGTACGCTGACATCGACTTGAAAAAAGACCCTAAAAGGCTGAACCCAGGGGAAATCGTTGTTCTAGCCAACGCCATGAAGAACTACGAGGGATTCTTACCACCCGACCCCAGCTGCCTCTCCCCCATTGGCGTCAAACTGCTGGAAACCGGCATCAGAAAGGAGTTAAACCCCGAGTTCGTCGCCGTCACCCAAAGACAACCCTCAGCATATTCGGGATTCCCCTTCATCGTTGAAGCCGGCATCGCCTACGGCGGAGAAATCCCCAGGCTGAACAAGATACAACTTTACCGCTACGCGAACAAAATACCATTACTGTTCGACGAGGCGAGCGATGTCTCATGGAAGGTGGTGAACACCCTCATCGACTGGCGAAGGTATAAGATTCCCACGGACGGCCCCATAGCCGTGTTCATCCACATCTGCAGCACGAAAATACCCTACAAAACGGTGGGTAAAGAGTTTATAGCCGATCGACCTGAAGTCGAAAGGGAAATCCTCAACGCCCTCAGAGAGGTAGCTAGGGAGCTTTCCGCGTACCTCACTAGGAAACAATCCCTGGAGAGACAGAAAAAGCGGTTAGACGTATTTCTAAAGTATCTGCCGAAAATAGCCACTTATTCCACAAAGCTCGCGGAGAAGGAAAAGGAGCCTGAAATAGAAGCGTTGCTGTCCAAGGTGGGAAAATATGAGTAAAGGTGGAAAAAAGGGCAAGGGTGAAGTCGAAGACCGCGGAGCCGGTGAAGAAGCGGGAACGATGAAAAACAGAAAGATACAGGTGTTAAAGGACCTTACGAAACTGGGGGAAACCATATACCACCAGTTAAGGGAAGGGGAGTTCCCTTGGATAGAGATGCCGAGCCGTTCGATCTCCAACATACGCTACGATGACAAGTTGAGGCAATACGTCTTAGGTGGGAGGAACGTTAAAAGGAGCGCTAGGAACATTCGCCACATCAGGCCGTTCACCCAGCTGGTTTGGGCGGCTTATTTCGTCAAGGAGTTAACCCGGCAAAACCGAACCAGCACCTTAAGAGATGTATTCTACTCCGCGCAGGCCTTCGACGTGAATTTCATCGATCAGCCTGAAAGCGACAGCATACTCACCGACCTTGAAACGGTTATAGGAAGGGCTAGGGAGGAGTTTAACGTATTCCCCGAGGAGAGAAGCGCCATATTCGGAGACCTCACCATAGAGTACACGGTGCCGGGGTATGAGGGTAAAACTCTCAACTTAACCAGCCACCCGGATGGGGTGATGATCGGCCCAGCCTTAACCAGCGCGGAGTTCAAAGAGTGCAGAGCCGACAAGGTCATAGCCATCGAGAAAGGCGCCCTCTTCACAAGGTTCGTGGAGGAAAGGGTGCATGAAAGGTTTAAAGCCATACTGGTTCAAACGGCGGGGCAGGCTCCTCGAGCCACCAGGGCCTTGATAAGAAGGCTGAACAGGGAGTTGAAGTTGCCTGTGATCATCTTAACCGACGGAGACCCTTGGGGAATGCACATAGCCATGGTCATCGTGAGCGGGTCAGCCAACGCCGCCCATCTTCGAGAGTTGAACACCCCTGACGCTAAGTGGGCTGGAGTTTGGGCAACGGACATCGTGGAATACAAGCTGCCGACTGATCCCCTTAACGACCTAGACGTTAAAAGGCTTTACGAGTTGAAGAAGGATCCTCGATACGGATCCAAGCTTTGGAGAAGGGAAATCGAAACCTTCTTGAAGATAAGGAAGAAGGCTGAGCAGGAAGCTTTTAGCCGGTATGGTTTAACCTTCATCGTAGATGAATATCTTCCCAGGAAGCTTGAAGAAGTAGAGGAAATGTAGCTAGCCCGGTGGAACGTAGTAGTATTCGCCCAGCTCCTTCTGCAACCTATCCACCCTACTATCGGGCTTGTTCACTCTCGGCCTCCCCGAAGATGGATCCCTCCTAAAGGTAACCCCCATGCTTGAGAGGAACATGTTCATGCCGCTTCTCAAGTCGGTGGGAGGGCTAGCGTATCCTTCAACTCCCGGCCTACCGGTGAACACCATCAGCTTGTCGGCTGCGAAGTCTTGGGCGATTAAATCATGCTCCACTACGAAGGCGAACGCCTCCCTTTCCTCCACCATGTCTCGAACAAGTCTCGTCATGCCCAGCCTTTCCTCCACATCCAGATAGGCGCTGGGCTCGTCTAGAAAGTACACGTCGGCGTCGCTGAGTACGCAGACCGCTATCGCCACCCTTTGCAACTCACCGCCGCTGAGGCCTTCCACATCCCTGTCCAAGAAATCGACGAGGTTTAGGGAGCTGAGAACCTTGCTTCTAAACCCTTCCTCCTCATACTTTGAGCCAGCGGCCTTTCTGAGAACTGATTCAACCGTTCCCCGATATTCTCTGGAAATATATTGAGGTTTATAGCTTATTCTCAAACCTTCAGTGGGCACGTATCCCTCATCCACCCGTTCCAACCCAGCCAGCATCTTGACGAACGTGGTCTTACCTATCCCATTTGGGCCGAGCACCCCAACAACCTCGCCGCTGTGAATCCTACCCGACTCGACCTTCAAAGTGAACCCTTCATAGGACTTACGCATCGACCCCCATTCAAGAGTCCTCCCCGCTTTATCTTCATCCCTAGGCGGCTTCACATGAAACCGGATGGGCTCCGATCTAAACCTCATGTTCTCATCCGGGAGAAATCCATCCAGGTAAATGTTAACCCCAACTCTAACTCCATGGGGCCTAGACACAACCCCGTACACGCCAGGCTTACCGTAGAATACGCATACGTGATCCGACAGGTAATCCAGCAAAGCCAAATCATGCTCCGCTAACAAAACCGTTTTCTCCTCTTTAACCAAGGTCCTGAGGGCTCGAGCCACTCTCAAACGTTGATGAACGTCCAAGTGGCTTGAAGGCTCATCGAAGATGTACACGTCGGCGCTTCGGCATAGCGCCGCAGCCACAGCCACCCTCTGCAACTCACCGCCGCTTAACACGCTGGTAGTCCTATCCCACACCTCCTCCAAGCCTAAAAACCCCCTCAACCAGCTTAAAGCCCCCCGCTCATCGATTCGGCTGAGAAGCTCAGAAACCTCCTCATCCACATATCTCGGTATAAGGTCGACGTGCTGAGGCTTAGAAACCACCTTCAACCGGCCTTCACTCAACGCCGTGAAATAGTTCTGCAACATGGATCCCCTGTAAGCCCTTACGATCTCCTCCCATTCTGGGGGATTCGTAAACCGACCTAGGTTAGGTTTAATCTCACCGGACAGGATTTTAAGGGCCGTAGACTTCCCTATGCCGTTGCATCCCACCAGCCCGGTGACGGCCCCATCCCTAGGAATTGGAAGCCTGAACAACTTGAACGCGTTCGCTCCATATCGATGGCTGCACTCCGCGTCAAGCTCTTGGGGAAGGTTCACCACAGACAACGCTTTGAAGGGACACTTCTTCACGCATATGCCGCATCCACTACACAGGTTTTCCGAAACCTCAACAGCTTTACCTGACTCGTCAAGCTTAATCGCCTCAACCCTGTTCCTCACCTCGGGACAGTACTTCACGCATGGTAAACCGCAATCCTTGGGCTTACAGCGCTCCCTGTCTAGAACCGCTAACCTACCCATTCACGTACACCAAAGAAAATAGAGTAGAGCTGGATGATTCAGTGGAAAGAGTGGGAAAACTACCACTCTTCTTCCTCAACCTCTTCCTCCCACTCTTCTTCCTCCCAGTCTTCCTCCCAATCTTCTTCTTCCTCGAGCAAGACTTGACACTTCCCAGCTTTAATTTTCACGTCGAAAACGCGTATATAAAGTTAAGCTTACCTCCGGCCCATATTCCGGTTAGGAGAGCCTAAAGCGTAACGCCTTCTCAGCGAGCCTCGATTAGGCCATAACGCTTTGCAAAACTCCGCGAGTAGAATTGCGATGTGAAAGGGTTGGCAAGCTCAATGGAGACGTAGAAGGCCGCGTTTAAACTGGGCACCGATGATCAATTTTGAAAAAGCTTTTTAACTCGCCTTTAGCCGGCTATTCGACGACTATGGAAAAGGGGGTAGGGGAGTTGAGTTCAGCCGTCACCGTTAGAAACCTTGTCAAGGTCTATGAGGGTGGGGTGAAAGCCCTTAACGGAATCAACTTGGATGTTGACCAAGGCTCCATTTTTTCACTGATCGGCCCCAACGGCGCCGGTAAAACAACGTTGATGAGGATATTGACGACGCAGTTTAAGCCTACCTCCGGCGAAGCCTATGTCTTTGGGTTAAACGTGGTCAAGCACGGCGACCAAGTGAGGAAGCTTATAAGCTATGTGCCTCAAGAGATAAGTGTTTGGACGGATGTAAGTGGCTACGAGAACCTGCTCATCTACGCGAAAATCTACCGCCTCCCCTCCTCTGAGAGAAGAAAAGCCGTTGAGGAAGCCCTTGAGAATATGGGGTTAACCGAGTTCAGAAACAGCCTCGTTAACACTTATTCCGGCGGCATGATCAGAAGGCTTGAAATCGCGTCTGCTCTCATGACGAAGCCGAAGATCCTGTTTTTGGATGAACCTACCATCGGCCTCGACCCCTCCGCTAGGAAGGCCATCTGGGAAAAACTCATTTCATTTAAGAAGGATTATGGGGTTACGGTGTTCTTTAACACGCATTACATGGATGAAACGGAGCACTATTCAGATGAGGTCGCCATCATCAATCGAGGCGCCATCGTGAAGAGTGGAACGGTTAAAGAGCTGGAGCAATCCTTGGGAGGAGAGGTCATTCACCTCAATTTAAACACATCCAGTTTGAAGGGTTTATTGAAAAGAGTAAGAGAGTTGAACGGTGTAAGAGAAGTTGTATTTAACGACTCCGAGATCATGGTCATCGTCAACGACGCGGAGACAACTCTACCAAGCATAATGGAGGCGGCTAGAGTGGAGGAAGTGGCTGTTAAAAGGGTTTCGATGACTAAGCCGTCGCTCGACGACGTCTTCCTGAAATACGCTGGGGCTAAGCTTGAGTCTGGTGGAAGAGTGGTTGAAGTGAAACAGTTAAGAGGAGCCATTAAAAGAGGGTAGAGGAAGCATGCTCGACTTTCTAAGGCATATATTCGTCATGCTTGAGCTTGAATTGAGACGCGTTAAACATGATAGGTTGGAGCTGTACACCAGGGTCGTCCAGCCGATTCTATGGATCACCGTTTTCGGACCCGCCATGAGCGGTGTTCGAGGAATCCCTACAGGAGGAATACCGTACACCGATTATATCACACCTGGGGTGCTTATCCAATCCACCACTTTCACCTCGATCTTTTTCGGGTTGATCATGGTCTGGGAGCGGGAGACAGGCATTCTGAAGAGACTCTACGTTACACCTACCTCAAGATACGCGACGGTTATTGGTAGATCGCTATCCGCGGGGGTGAGAGCGATAGCCCAAGCCCTCATCATCATCCCCGTCGCTCTGCTGATCGGCGTTAAATTCATATCAAATGTATTGTATTTGATCTCCGCCTTTCTGATCATTTTCTTCGCATCAGGAGGCTTCGCATCCCTTTCCATCCTTATAGCCTCTTTCGTCAAGACGCGAGAAAGGTTCATGGGAATCGGTGGGGCTCTCACCTTCCCCCTCTTCTTCGTCAGTAACGCCCTCTATCCTGTTAAGATGATGCCCCCTATTTTACAGCGCTTCGCAACGTTCAACCCTTTGCACTATACGGTAGACGCTGTTAGAAGCCTCTTAATCACCGGCGAATTCTCTAACCTTCCAATCGACGTGGCGGCGATAATCATATTCGACGTGGCAGTATTCTCCTTGGCGACGGCGAGCTTTGGGAAGATCATAGAGTAAAATTTCGCCAACCCCCCACGCTGATGAGAGGAGTAAAACATAAGTTGACGGTGACCCAATCTTCCCGCTCTTTTAAAGCCCTCCGGCTAAGCCTCCAACGATGTTTTTAAGGGAATGGAATGACGCTATTCTTTAGCAGTAATTTGGCCTTTCCGGATGGAAGGTGTATAGGGTTTGATGAGAGACTTTAACCTCATGATTTCCACTTCGAGGGGGAACGAGAGGAACGCTTGCAGCGAGGCCTGGTACCTTCTCAGGGAGGTTGGAGATTCCGACGTTAAGGTTGAACCCACCGGTGTGATAGGGTTACTGGTTTCCAAAACATCTTTAGACCCTGTTAAAGCCGTTAACGCGCTCAGGGATATTCTCCGAGAGAGGCCTTGGGAGTTTAGATACGTGTTGAGAGTTGTGCCCATTCAAGCGGTCACCGATTCAACCCTCAACAGCATAGAGTCAAAGGCATTGGAGCTTTCTAACCTCATAAAGGAGGGGGAGTCCTACCGTATAACCGTCGAGAAAAGACGCACAAACCTTAAGTCGGCTGAGATCATTCAAGCCATCGCCCCTAAGGTCAACAGAAAAGTAAGCCTTGAACAACCGGATAAAATTTTGCTGGTTGAAGTGATTGGGAAAATAGCCGGAGTCTCAGTTATTAAACCTGATGACGTACTGTCGATTGAAAGAGAGAAGAGGACGCTTTAAACCATGGTTGATAAAATCGCCATACGTTCCACTATAAGCCTTTCAACTACCTTACCTTCACTTTCCCCATACCTTCGAACCGCCTCAACCTCAACGTCTGTGATTCCGAAAAAACGTTTAACATGTTCCAGCTTCTCTTCTTCTACGATGTCGAGGATCGAGTCTTGAATCCGCCCATCCAACACCGCGGCAGCCGCCTCAACACAGCTTATAACGCGCTCCTCGTCAGGTCCCAAGGCCACGATTACAACACTTCCCTCAGCGTCTTTAACGCCCAGATACCGTATGGCCTTTTCTATTTGCCTCTGAGCCGAAGCGTACACGATCAGCTCCATAGCTAGACTTTTAGAAATGCTTCGACCCTGTTTGAAGGATTTTAAAGCGTTTAACGACGCGAAGTAGATATGGTCGAACCCCGCTAAACACTGCGGGGAGAGAAGCTGAACCTCAACATCCGTACAAAGACCTCTAACCCTCGTTAAAACGTCTTCGAGGTTAAAAGGTTTCACGTCTACAAGGCCGAGTACCGCGACCACTTTATCGAACTCAACAACGCTTCGAACCAGCATGGAGAATTGAATTGCAAACCTAAATATAAGCGGTGATCAACCCTTTCTACCAGTTAAAGTGAGGCGTCAAGGATGGCAAAACAGGAATACCTAGTCTTAGAGTGGGAAGACATCTACAAAATGTGCATCGAACTCTCCGAGAGGATTAAAGAGGGCCGATTTAAACCCGATGTGATCGTAGGGGTGGCTAGGGGAGGATGGATACCGGCTAGAATACTGTCGGATCTGCTGGAAAACGCAAACCTCGCCAACATCAAAGCAGAGTTCTATGAAGACGTCGCTAAAACGGGTAAAAAGCCGAAGATAACCCAACCTGTTTCAACGGATATAAGAGGATTAAAAGTACTCGTCGTAGACGATGTGTCGGATACAGGTTTAAGCCTATCCGAAGTTAAAAAAAGCCTGGTTCAAGAGGGAGCTGGGGAAATCAAAATAGCTACCTTACATTATAAGCCTCACAGCATCCTAAAGCCTGACTACTACATCGAAGAAACATCAGCATGGATCATCTACCCCCATGAAAGATATGAGTTCATTAAGTCGACGATTAAAAAGATGAAGAACCTAAACTTATCAGACATAAAAGAATGGTTCAAGAAAATCGGCTTTAAAGCCCCATATATGGAGAAGCTTATAGAGGAAGCTTGGAAAACTAAAGTTTAAATCATGAAAACTGAAGCTTTAATGTCGGATGATGTGGACTGATCTGCGCGGTAGAGCCTCCTCACGGCTCGATGACGACATGTACCTCCACTGATCCCCAACGCCGTGAACACTGGGGCAATATGTCTGAAGAGCTGAATAATTAAAAATAGGCGAATAAGAGAAAGAAAATAACTCGACTATTCTACAGATTCTCCACTTAAACTAGAATTTCAAATTTCAAGGATGATGGGATTAATGATCCCCAGACGCGGTTCCATAGGCATAGTAAAACGAGCATAGGAGTGGCAAAGAAGCCCCTTCGCTCTTGAGAAGAGTAGAAGAGAAAATGCGAGGATATGGACCTTTATAGTGATTGGATGCGTATTTGAAGCATTTTCCCGCTTGTGCAATAATCTCCTTATTCCTACCGCGAGGATTAAAGCGATGGGGATGAACGAAACCGTTAAAACATTGGCTATCTCGCGGGCTATCATTTCGAATACAAGGCGTCCCATCTCGGTTATGTAGAAGGCGACTATTAAGATCTCAAACTTATGAAGAACCTCCTGAAGGTTGACCATTCGTGCCAGAAGAGTCTTCATACTCCGCTGCTCCTCAAGGCTTATGTTCTGTTGCTTTATTCCAACATAGGTTTTGATGGCATCCAATACAGTGTTTAATTGACTTCTTAAAGCCTCCAACCGATCAACACTGTCACTAAATGTATTAACCACGTTTTCGCATCGAGTTAATTCAATGGCTATATTTGAAGTATAATTTAATATCGGTTTCTCACCCCAGAGGCTAAAGATTTCACGGATATCACGTAGACGTCTCCGCGCTACAATGTAATCTCGTCTCATCGAGCCAGTTATCGTAGTTAGGCGAGAAAAGATTCCGCTCACCTCGGTAAGCATAGATGCAAGATCTGTTGACGTAACTTGATCAGGAGACCTTCTGACATTCCCTAAAACGTCTCGAATTCTCTCTAGCGTGCTTTTTTCTGAAGATTCGATCTGTCTAAAGACGACTGATCGCTCTTCAAACATTTTGTCCAGCTCTGCCGCGAGTGGTACGTATTGGGCGATCTTATTTATCAGAATATTTAGTTGATCAGCAGTTTTGCGCATATTGTTCTCTTGCGTGAAAACAATCCAAGTCCTAGGTGAATGATGCTCTACTTTAGTATATTTTTCTGTTGATATCGTTGCAATTATGTGATTTTTTACAAGGCCTGCCCCAATCACAGCGCTATTATAGCGGTGAAAGTAATCCTCGATTTCTGAAGCATAGGATTGAAGGCTATGCAAATAGCCTATTCCAATTGTTAATACAAATGACGTTTTAGGAAGTAAATTTAAGATTTGATGAAGGCAAGGTGGAAGCGTATTCAGGTCATGTAAGATAGCCTTATTTCTCACAACCTTTCTTTTTCGAAAAATCGTAGCAATGAATACCCTCGTATCTTCTTCATCTATTTTTTGGATTTTGCAAAAATAGTTGTCGAATTGAATTAGAATAGGATACTGTTTTAAGAGAAGTTTAACCTTTTCTTTTTCAACTAGAACGTTTTGAATTACCTGATCAATTTCTAATTTGTGATCCGATTTAATCCAATTCCAATCCATGGGACAGCATACAATGTATACAAATACCGGAACCTGATAATCCTTCCAATCATCTTTAGACGACTGCACATTCACTATATATCATCTATACCTTCTTCAAAGCAAATATGTGAAAGCAATACAGGTCGCCCTTAAGACGCCACTTCAACTGTTCAGGAGCAATGAATTCGATATTAGAATTAACAGCTTGAGCAAGGCCAGTAAAAAAGGGCCACCCCATGATCCTACACATCCTTCCCCACGGAAGGTTGAAAGCTAAAGCGGTCTCCATAACGGGACAGAACCCCTCGTTTATCAAGTGGATCTCGCCGTCATGAATTTCGACCCTAACGGTTGGCTCATATTTCAGCACGGCCCTTAAAACCTCAGCGAGAGCCTCTATATCGGTTCCGTGAATGTTCATCTTCTCTTTTAAAGCACGACCGAACTTTTTTCCCTGTTGATAGGCGTATTCTTTCGCCTCATTTTCAGGTTTATTTTTAAAATTCCTGTAAAAGTTTTTCGCGTATTCTCCCACTCTTCACGTGTTAGCAATAGAATAAACCTCATATCGTGACCCTTTCCTGACTATAAACTTTTCTATTAAAATGGCGCCCCCTGTTAAGTTAAGATTATCTACAGCGTCGAGGACAGGAACATCAACGCCTCATACGCAGAGGGTTTTTAATAGAATCCATAATGACTATGCTGACCGTTTATTGCTCGTTCACTGAGGTCACGTTACATTTGCAAAGAAGCTCATACGTCTGGCAGGATGCGATAAAATCGAGAATCTTAAAGGGAAGTCGATAGGCCTTTTTCATCTGGATAACGACGGAAACGGCGCCTTCAGATCGGTTTAAAAGTAGAGTAATGTTATGACGCTTCGAGAGACCCCTAGTATTCATAGCCTTTTCTAGCCGGTAATCGTTTTTTCATCCCCTTTATGTCTTCAACAGTTGTCACTATATCAGCTCTGTTAATTAGTTCGTCGGGTGCGAATCTTCCTGTAAGTATGACTATGGTTTTCTTAGGAATGTTTTTTAAGAGGTCAAGGATGTCCTCAACTTTTACTAAGCCGCCGGCTGCCGCTAAATTTATCTCGTCTAAAATCAACAGATTTGGCTTTTTTTTCAAAGCCTCTCTGGCGAATTCCAATCCTTTCTCAGCGAGTTCATAGTCTTTAGGCTTTAAATTCTTCGGATCAACAAACCTAGGAGATCCAAACTGATATATCTCATACTCTGGCGCCAACTTTTCCCGAATTTTATATTCCCCAATGTTTTTTCTCCCTTTCAAAAATTGGATGATAATAACCTTCTGTCCATGGCCTAAAGCCCTCAAAGCTAAACCTAAAGCGGAAGTTGTTTTCCCACCCCCATAACCAGTATACAGATGCACCAATCCCATGTCCTCTCACTTAAAACCCAATCCATAACTGGCTTTTAAACAGAACCATATCTTATTTTTACGATGGTAACCTCATCTTTTCACCATAAATGGCTAGCCCCAACCAAAAACAGCGACCCCACTAAAAACTCTGACCTTCATAAATAGATAAACTAGGCGAAGACGCCGGAGAAGAGAGCTGGCTCTTATAGACGGCTTACTTCCAATGAATATGTACCCAAGAGCAAGTTACAATATATTCAACAAGGGGCTCGGAACCAGCACAATGTTCTGCTAATCTTCGTGAACACGTCTATCCTTTTAAATAGAGTTTGAAAATACGCATCGCATTTTAATTTAAACCAAAGCGAAACCCATAGAAGCTAAACAGCTCAAGCCTTCCATTTACATTAGTGAATCCTGTTAAGAGACCCTTTAGAAGGCTAAACGAGCTGCTGGTTTATGGAGTGAACATTAAACGACTTTCCTCGCCTGACAGTGGAGTTGCCGACGTTGAACGCGTAAATAAGACAAGAGTAGAAGAAGAGAAGTTCATAGCACTTTGAGAATACGGGGTAAATGACGCATTAAATTGCATCGAGAAGTTGAAACAGGATATGGTAGGGGAAAAGAGACTGAAAGGTTCACAGATCTTTGAGAATTACCTTTTCATTGGCGAGACCGATGTTTCTCAGTATATGGGGAACGGTGACCTAGACAAAATTCAGATCATGGCGATCTTCTACGGATCGGGGATGAAGCCCCTACCGAATTGAAAACACCAAAGGTGCATAACTCTGGCTTTAATGAAGAAACATCTATGCGAGTTTGGGTATTAAATTTTAATTCAAATGGGAATCATACGAATGGTTTAGACAGGACGCGTCCCCTCAACATGTTCAGGGGGCTTAGCTCTTTCCTAAATTTCTCTGGATGGTTTAAATGGTCGAATCCTTTTCCTGTCTTCAACCTCATCTTTGATGTAGGCTTCCCAATAGTTTTGGGCGAAGGTGTCAGCCTTCTTCTCCACGGTCCGCTGTCCTTTGAATGATCGGAGATGGTGGTAGAACTCGTGTAAAATGATTAAAGGGTTTTTCAGGTCTTCCGGCTGGGAAACTTGGATCATCCTTCTTCGAGGCGTGTAGACGGCTGGGTATCGGCGATGGGCCTTAACGGACCCTACCTTCACCGATGGAGGCTTCACCTTGAAGCGGACTGAGAGCTCTTTTAAAGCGTCGTCCACCCTGCCATCCAATATTAGTTTTACAACATGAGATTTGAAGTGTTGATCTACATCCTCGGACAGTTTACCTGCGCCCCTGTTGGTTAACCAATGTAGTCCAAGCCTTTCCCAGCGGGTTTTTCCGGCTGAACTTGGGGTTTCATTAAATCCCTGATGGAGGCGTCCAATCGATCTGCCTCCGCCTCCAGCTCGGATACATCGATCGACAAGTTAAGGAGTTTGGAGAGAACCTTGAGCACAGCGCTGGCCGACCTAGGCTGGGGCACATCCACGTATCTGATCTGACCGAGGAGACAGACGCCGTCCATCCCCGCTTTTTGAGCGACGTCGAGGAGGACGCCGTTTAGACCCGTGATTCTCCCCTCCCCCGCCGCAGGGGGTATACCAATCTCCTTCAATAGGGGTAGAAGCTCTTTTTTTGTAACGATTCCATACACTTTAGGAATGCTTTGAAAACGGGACAGGGTGGCGGCGGTGGTGATGACCCTCTTCGCACCCAGCTCCTTAGCCACTTGGACAACGCTTTCCGCCAGGTCGTAGACCTCGGGGGCGGTTAACGGCTGGGAGTCCCCTATGCAGATTAGAAGCTTTCGATCCCCACTCTCGGCTAGGTACAGCCTACTCTCTATGCCTGATTCTCCAAGGACGCCGTCCTTGAAGGCGATGCTGTTAAGGGGTGCGTATACCTCAGCCACCGGATCCGCGTTCAACACCTTCCTCAAATGCTCCGCGGTGATAACCGCTAGCATACCCATTCCCGGCCAAGCAGCTACCAGGTCTGAAACCAACCCCTTAGGCTTAATCAAATACTTGATCTCCATTCAGAGCCCAACCGTTAAGAACACGGTCCACCGCCGTAATCGATTAATCTACAAACCCACCCACGCATCTAACCTTGTAGATTTAACGTGGCTTGTATTTAAAATCGTCGCCATCCCCCATACATGGACCGCTGGAACGTTCTCTAAACCTTAGAGAAAATTTTCCAAGCCCCTCGTCTCTTCGGTCGGAACTTCTTTCACGCCTTTCCGCGAGATTCGAGACCGCGTTAAACGAACCCAACCGTAAGCTCCCATCCACACTTTTAAGATGGTTTTCTCTACTCTGCCTCCTTTATATGGTGTTTTGATTAAAACAGCTTGGTATTTGTTTAAATTTGAGTTGAGTGAGATGGGTTTAGGAGGTTTTCCAGCTTTGCGGAGAATTGGCATAGTGGCCAGCGGGGCGACGGAGTTGTCGGCGACGGTGATCCTCAGCGAAGGGGAAGAAAAGAAAGTGAAGGCTGAGGATCTAGTGCTCATCGACAATAAGGGTGGAAATAAGGTTCTCGCCGTTTGCCGAGGTGGTGAAGCATGTAATGAGAACTTGAAGACAGGATCCTTCTCCCCGGGCGTAGCGTACGCGAAGATCGGCCGATACCCTTCCAACGCCAAGGAGTTTTACGCCTTCGGGTTAACCATCATCGGCGATGTCACCCAGGGCTTGCAGCAGAATAAGACGGTCATCGCTCCTTCCTCCGATGTCTACGTGTTTGAGGATGAAGATGACCCTATGAGCTACTTGGGCCAGGGTCCCTACACCATCGGACATTACAAGGAGCATCCTAGCTGGAAAGTTCCCATCAATGAACGCTACATCCCCTACCATATTGGAGTGTTCGGCATTACGGGGGCGGGTAAAAGCTTCCTAGCCCGATATCAGATCGTCCCCCTGCTGAGGAAAACGGGCTACGACGTGTTGATCTTCGACTGGAAGGGTTCGGACTACGCTCCATATTATCCCCACGTATTGGAGTTCAGCGAAATCGGCTTAGACGACGACACCATCGTTAACTACTTAACCTCTAAACTAGATTACTTCGGATACTACTCCGGGGACTACAAGTATCGGAACCCCATCAAAGACGCGTTGGAAACCGTAATATACGAGGGAGAGTGGCGAAACGTTCCACTGAATGGTTTAAAGGAACATTTAACCCGGGAGGTGTTGGAGGTCATCAGGTCCGACAGCCTCACCAAAGATGGGGAAATCAGCAGTTATGGCCGCTCGATGATCAGAAGGTTCCTTAAACACATGCAACGGCTGGACGTGAAGTCCCTTAAAAACATTCGAGGCGAGTTAACCCCATCTAAGATCCTTGAAGCCGCAAAGAACCGCGGGATTCTGGTCTTAGATGTCAGCCTCTCGGGAAAGGATGAAAAGCTCTCGGTTTTCCTCTCCATCGCCAACTACTTGAAGGAGCTGATGGAACGCCGAGAAAAGTTGAACCTAGCGTTGCTCATTGACGAAGGCCCCCAATACTGCCCATTCATGCCCCGGGGCCTTGAAGCCGAAACCACCGAGGTGATCTCCCAGCTATGCGCGTTGGGTCGAAGCTACAACCTCTCCATCACCCTCCTATCCCAAGGGATAGCTGGCGAAATCGGCATCAACGCCGCCATTCGCCGAAACCTCAACACTCAGTTCATAGGGAAAATCCATCCCCTCGACATGGATGAGGCTGGAAAATTGTTAGGGCAACTTGACATCGACCCTAGGTTTCTCGTCACCATGCCAGACGGATACTTTTACTTCCTCGGCAAAATGAACCCTTCCCCCATCCCCCTCCTCATCTCCTTTGAAATCGATGAATCCAAAGCTCCAACTGAAACCGTTGGAGGTTGAAGATGCAAGATGAGGGTGAGGGTGGAAAAAACTCGGTTGGAGTACCCTGAGTGGTCCCGGATACCGGTGACCCTTCAACACCGATTCTTCGAGCTCGCCCGCAAGGAGGCTGAACGGGTGAGGGTGAGGCTTCTACACGACGGAGAAAGGTTACGTCAACTTCAAAGCAAGCTTCGATTCCAATACGGTAAAACCACTCGAACGTGGTTGAACTGGAGGGTCGCCGCCGTTGATGGATCCGACAGCCCAGTGTTAAGCGAGAGGGTGGGCGCCCGCTATGGAACCTACGCGGCGGGTTATATGATCTTCCATCAAGGTAGGATTATCGACGAAGACTATCAAGCGGGAAGTCTAAGCAGAGACCAGCTGGGAAATCCTGAAGTCACTGTGAAGGCCCTGAGGCTCCTCACCACTAGGCTGGAGAGGAAAATCGCCCTCAAATGCCTGGAGGAAAAGGATGTTGACCTCATCCTGCTGGATGGAAGCTTCTTCGGGTTCAGAGCCGGCTGCAACATAATTCGGAGAAAAAGGCTTGAAATAGATGGGTATAGGAAAATTTCGGATCTCATCGACGAGGTGAGAGACCTCACCTTACAGGTTCTGGAATCGCGGAGGGCTGTGGGGGTGGTGAAACGGGTGAGAACATCAGCCATCGACGGGTGGATCGCCTACCGGGAGGGGGTTGCCCGATGCCTCCACCGAAACGACCGAGCCATCCTTACCTATCTCATGCCTGAGGGCAGGTGGTTTGACTACGGATCCTTGCTTGAGAAGCCTGAAGAATACCAATACTATACGCTGCTGAAAGGAGTTATGTCCCGCTACGGGTATACGGACCCGGAATCCGCGTTAAAGGAGGCGAGGAGAGAATTCGCCCAAGGAGTGAAAGCGAACCTCAACATGAACCCTGACCCACTGCTGAAAATCCATCGATATTTCCATCGCCCCTACGCCGCAGCCCCACCCTTCTGCTTTGAAATGCACCGTGACATGTCCGTTGAAGAATTAGCCAGCTACTTCGCGAAGGAAAACTGCAACCCCGCTACTGGATTCCCATACCCCATCGACCTCATCGACGAAAACGTCACCCTACCATCTATGTTCGCCAAGGAATTCGTGGAGGAAGTGGAAGCTATCCTTCTATCCGACCCAAGCCTTGACAAAACAGACTTGTTTAACTGGTTTACAGGCATAAACCCCCAGAAAGAGGAGTGAAAACAGACGAGTCTAAGACGAGCCTACCTAGAGGAAGGGTTAAAAGGTCTAACGCATGGAAATTAAGGTCGCTGTCCTCACGACCCCTGGAATCCTCCTAATCAAGGTTACCGTCTGCTCCAAGATGGATAGATCATTAAGTTCAATCCTCACCACCACATCGTACTCTCCGTAAACGGTATGGGCCTCTGTAACCCCTGGAAAACCACGAGCCCTATTAGCCACAGCCCTCTCCTTACCCGCCTTCGTCAACATCAACACATAAACCACAAGAAGATTCTCCTTCTCCCCCACCATAAAACCACCCCACACTTACGCTACCCAAACAATACTTCTATCGGTCACACTATTATTAAATAGTTTAGATATGGTTTCAGATTCATCTCACATTTCACATCTGGCAGGCGCGACTTACCTCGAAACGGTTTAACACAGCCCTGATGTCTTTCCCCGTTAACACGCCCTTGCCGGAGGAGCCCCCTTTAAAACATGAACCCTAGGGGTAATTTAACACCATACACCCAGCGGGTTTTAACAAGCCTTCGATGGTTTTCATCGCAGTCCGCCAAGACCCCTCGCCGGCCCTCCGGTGGAGTGCCTTGTAAGGCTAGAAAGACGTGATCACCACGAAGCTCAACCCTAGGATGATGAGGGCGGCGGGGTATAGGAGTCTCCTCCCCGGGCTGAGGGGTGAAACATCGTCTAGGGGTTCAGCTCCGCTCCAACCCCTCCGGGAACCCAGCATCCAGAAAAGTAGGAACAGGGCGAAGAACCAGTATCCTGTAGCGAAGAGAACTCCTAGCCCAACGAGGGATGCGTATCGATGCCCCTTCTCCCCCCACATGGCCCTAGAGATGTGGCCTCCATCCAGTTGCCACACGGGCAGGATGTTGAGGAACGTGACTAACGCGCCTACCCAAGCCGCGAACTCCACATGTGTGAGGATGAGGTTGAATCCTGGAGGGATGGGTCTCACCAAGGGTTGAAGCAATTCGAAGATTAAGGGGATCATGGGCCATCCAACCATTTTCACCCAACCTTTCTCAGCCCACGCCGCTGCTTGATGAATAGGAACTAGGAACCCCTGCCTCAAGCTGATAACTGATACAATGATGGTGGCGAGGAACCCGGCTAGGGGTCCGGCGAACCCAGTGTCGAATAGCTCATCCCGGTTCTTCGGTGGGCTTCTCAGCGAAACCACAGCGCCGAAGGTTCCGAAAGGCGGTGGACCCGGTATGAAGTATGGTAAGGAGAAATCCATCCCATGAATGCGGCAGGCCATGAGATGGCCAAGCTCATGGAGGCCTATGATGCCGAAAAGGGATATGGCGAAGGTGGCTGATTGAAAGTAGACGTTCGCGTCCTTCATTAAAACCTCGCTTAACACCGGCGTGCTGATAAACCCATAGTACCCTGCGAGGTAGATGGTTCCCAAGGTCACCGCCAACAACAGGAAGTTTAACAACACGCTTCTCGTCTTCACCTTAGGAGGCTTCATGAAAACCCTGAGCACCAGGGAGTCACCTACCCGCCTCAACATTGGGATAAGCCTAAACTTCTCCAACTTTACTGTTAAAGCCTTAAACTCCAACTTACTGACGTTGGCCACTAGGAATGTTGGAACTCCACGGGCGTCCAGGTAAGCGTCTAGCAAAGTGAAGCTTTCCCCTACCATCTGTTTCAACTCTTGAAAGCTGAGGGGAGGCTGCTCAAACCCATGGCCTTCGTCCACTAAACCCACCTCGATAGTTACGGCGAAAACAGCTTAACCAAGCTATTTAAACTATTATCCACCGTTAAACCGTTAACTCCTTAGCTACCTCTGTTTCAGTCATCGAAGCGCTTTCACAACACCAATACTGTTTTATAACCAACTGAAATTCATTTACTTAATAGGTTATCCGTGGTGGCGCCGTTTGGTTTACTTGGAAGAGTTCCAGGTGAGGAGTTTCACGCCCAATGACCTCGCTTCGGTGATGGAGATTAACAGGAGATGTCTTCCCGAAAACTACTCCCCAGGCTTCTTCCTAGAAATCTACCGAAACTGTCCTGAAGGGTTCCTGATAGCCCAAGCTGGCTCCGCGATAGTAGGGTACGTAATGTGTCGAATGGAATACGGTTTCTCGGAGCTGAACAGGTTAAAGATGGTTAAAAAAGGACATCTAGTGTCAATCGCTGTTCTAGAAGATTTTAGAAGGATGGGAATAGGCCGGCAACTCCTCACCCAAGCGTTAACCGGCCTATCCTCCAGAGGTGCTCGGGAATGCTACCTCGAGGTGAGGACAACAAACCTGCCTGGAATTGAGCTGTATCGAAAGCTGGGCTTTACAGTCACCAGAAGGATCCTCTCCTACTACCATGATGGCTCAGACGCATACATTATGGTGAAACAAATATAGCACAGCAAGCCGCAGATGTTTGCAGTAAGATTAGTAAAAGTTTTTCTTAAAAAAAATGGGGTCTAGGGCTTGTTTAACGTTTCTCCTTTCTCTTCTTCTCAGTTAATAGTAGTTGTAGGGGTATGTTCTCGCTGGTGCCGTCGGGCAGGGTTCTTCTAATGCTCATAGGTAGGACGCCTTCCTCCAGCTCTTTTAACGCTATGTCGATGGGGTTTTTCTCTTGTTCAGTGACCTCTATGAGGACGGGAGCCCCCATGGCGATTTGCAGAGCCCTCGCCCCTACGACTCGGGCTTTCTCGAAACGGGTTAGCTTGCGTGGGCCTATCTGAACTTGGAGGGGGGAGAGCTTACTCTTCGCTTGCGGAGGTTTCCTCGCCACCCTCCTCTGGCCCCTTGGACGGCCCTTTCTCCTCCTTCATCTTGGAGGCCGCTATGACGTCGTCGATCTTCAGGATCATTGTGGCAGCTTCGCTGGCTGACTTCACGACTTGAACCTTCACCGCTAAGGGCTCGTACACGTCTTTTTTAGCCATGTCATCTACCTTGCCTCCAAACGGATCGATGCCCGCCCAAACCTCTCCCTTGTCATGTCTAGCCCTAAGCTCCGTGATCGTGTCTATGGGGTCCAGTCCAGAGTTCTCCGCCAACGTTAACGGTATGGCTTCTAAGGCATCGGCGAAGGCTTGTACGGCAAGCTGTTCTTTTCCAGCTAGGGTTTCAGCGTGCTCCCTAAGCCTCCTAGCGACCTCGGCTTCTGGGGCTCCTCCCCCGGCGACGATTCTCGGATCCCTGATCACATCCCTGACCACGCATAAAGCGTCGTGTATGGCTCTCTCCGCTTCGTCCACAATCCTCTCGGTTCCTCCTCGAACCAGTATTGTGACGGCCTTGGGGTTTTTGCAGCCTTCCACGAAGGTCATTTTGTCATCCGCAACCTTTCTTTCCTCCACGACCTCGGCTTCCCCTAAATCCTTTGCAGTAAGGTCGTCGATGTTTGTCACGATTTTCCCACCTGTCGCCTTGGCTAGCTTATCCATGTCGGATTCCTTCACCCTTCTAACAGCTAAGATTCCCTTCTTCGCTAAGAAGTGTTGAGCTACGTCGTCGATTCCCTTCTGGTATAGAACCACGTTAGCTCCGGCCCCCGCGATTTTCTCCACCATGTTTCTGAGCATATTCTCTTCTTCTTGCAGGAACGCGTTCATCTGCTCTGGGGATTCGATGTTTATCTTCGCGTCCATCTCCGTCTTCTCCACTTCTAGGGGGCAGTTGAGCAAAGCGATCTTGGCCTTGTCTACCCGTTTTGGCATGCCTGGGTGAACAACCTCCTTGTCTAAGACGACCCCTCTCACCATCTTCGTGTCCGTGATGGCGCCTCCAGCCTTCTTCTCAACCTTCACATCGTCGATGTCGACTTTATAGCCTTCCTCGGTTTTCTCGGAGACCTGTAAGACAGCGTCCACCGCTAGGTTTGACACATAATCCTTATATTCGGATAAAAGCTTGCTGGCAACGGATATCTGAGCAACCTTCTTCAAGCTTTCCCTGTCGGTAGGGTCGACTTTAATGGCGATGTCCTCCAAGAACTTTAACGCCTTATCCGCCGCGTTTCGGTAACCGTCTACCACGATGGTGGGGTGAATGTCCTTTCCTATCAG
>Ga0123519_10003508_pt1 | contig 25912 bp, 20 predicted proteins | sample YelNatPaOPRAMG02_FD_87396 | JGI IMG/M metagenome (GOLD analysis project Ga0123519, IMG submission 87396) | Hot spring microbial communities from Yellowstone National Park - Yellowstone National Park OP-RAMG-02 (version 2) | ecosystem: Environmental > Aquatic > Thermal springs > Hot (42-90C) ...
CCAAACTGCCAATTTGCTCCGATTGGCATCTAACCTGAAGTCACAAGTAGACGCGAGCAAGGCTTTCTGTTTGTCCAGCAGGGATTGTCTCGGCAAATAAAGTAAAGAACGCCGCCTACTTTTTCCATAATTGTACTATGGGGCACGCTCCATCCAGCAGTGGGGTATGTTCACAGGTAGTTGTTTTGCGTGACTGTGATGCTAGTCTTATATTGGTTTGACTGGATGTGTAACAGTGCGGACCAAATACCAACTACACCAGGCTCTTTCTTATTGACAAGTGGTAAACTTCCCTGGTATTCTCCTCCCATCAGGGCAGCCGTGCCCTTTATGAACGTAAGAATGCGGAGATTCATAGACAATGCTTAAAGGGGTCGCGCACGCAGGAAGAGACGATTTTCCTGAAGACCGATATGCCGCAATAGTCGCGCTGTCGCAACTTTCTGACAGACTGGCATCCGTAGAATCAAAAAAAGCATTTAATATCGCAGCTGAAACAGCATCGATTCTGCTGCGCGTGCCACGGGTGGCCATATTTGCCAAAGATGGCAAGGAAGGTCTCGAGCTTGAGGGATTATATGGTGAACCGATTTCGGACGAAGCCCTCAGCGCGGCGCGAAATGTGGTCAACGAAGCTTTCGATCTCAGCTCCCCACTTTTGATAACCAACACAGCAGCAGCATCCTCCAAACCAGCAAAAAGCCTAGCTAATAGCGGCGTCGCTTCTCTGATCTGTGTCCCAATGAGGATAGGCAAGCAAACTGTCGGTGCAATATTATGTATGTCCGACAGTGTCCGCTCGTTTTCGCCGCAAGATATTGAACTGTTGCATGTAATTGCGTCTCATGTTGCCTTAGCAGTGCTCAGAGCAAAGACAAGCGAGAATTACGAAAGCGCACAAACTAGTGAAGACCTTCTTGCTCTAGCTGACCGCAAGATACGAGAGCTATCATTGCTCAATCAAATAAGCGAGGCAATCAACTCTACCCTAGACCTCGATGCCCTTCTGGACATCGCTTTGGAAGAATGCCTTGCTGCTGTGGATGCGGACGGTGGCTCACTGATGCTGATCAATGAAGAGACGGGGCGGCTGGAAATCGTCGCGTCTCGAGGTTTGCCACAGCAGTTGGCTCAGAACACATCCCAAGAAATCGGTAAGAGCATTGCCGGTTGGGTAGCGGAACACGGGGAAAGCGTTCTCGTAACCGATGCCCGAAAGGATCAACGGTTCCTTATGCCGTTTTATCGAGATGAAATTACCTCGTCAGCTTCTGTGCCCCTGAAGTCCAAGAACGGTCCGATTGGAGTGCTGAATGTAAATACTACGCGTCCCGAACGCATTTTCGATGAACGCGACCTGCAGTTTCTTCAAACAATAGCAAACCAAATGGCTACTGCTATTGAAAACGCTAGACTCTACGGCAGAGTCCAGCGGCGCACTCAGCAACTCAGCGGACTGTTGAGAATTTCGCGCACGGTTACTTCTACGCTCAGCCTGGATGAGTGTTTGAAACTGCTGAGCGATGAGATGTGCACGCTGCTGGAATTCGACGTATGCGTGATCTTTCTAGTAGATGACGTAACAAATAGGCTGCGTCATGGGATTGGTCGAGGACTGAAAACACGAGACAAATTCGCTTATTATGATTTGGGGAATGCACTAGCTCTCCGCGTTCTCAAGACCGGTAGAAGGATTCATTTGCAAAACATCAACTCATCGCGACTGATTGCTACTGAAATTTCGCGAGCGGAGTCATTAACATCCGCCATAGGTCTTCCCCTGAAAAGCAATGACAAGATAGTAGCCGTAGCGACGCTTTTCGCCCGCGATAAAGGCGATTTGCCCCAGAACAAGCGTGCGCTTTTGAACTCGCTTTCGGAAATTGCCGGCGTGGCAATACACAATGCTCACGTGTATCAGCAAAAATACCGTATCGCCAGGCTTGTCCAGAAAAAACTAATACCCACGACTACCCTACCCCATATACCCACACTTGAGATCGGACATAAGTTTTTCTCGGTACGGGAAGTAGGAGGAGATTACTATGACTTCATCGCGCTGGACGATCAGCGCTTAGCAGTAGTCGTTGCGGATGTTTCCGGTAGCGACGTGGAGGCGGCTGAGCATACAGCCATGGCGAAATACGTCCTACGCGCTTACGCACGAGAGCTTGCACGCCCTTGCGAAGTATTGAGCAAGGCCAACAACTTGATCTGCGAGATGACAGGCGATGAAACTTTTATCAGCGCATTCTACGCGGTCGTGGATGTGCAAAGTGAGGTTATCAGCTACGCAAACGCCGGTTGCGAACCAGCTGTCCTGTACTCCGCGTCTGACGGAACGATTCGAAACCTTCATGCAAGAGGCATTCTGCTGGGCGTAACTCCCGATTGTTCATACGAAGAACAAAGCGTGCCGTTTCGAGGAGGAGATGTACTGGTCGCGTTCACCGACGGCGTAACGGAAGCCTCTATCAACCGCAACTGGTTCGGCATGGACTCAGCCAAGCGCGTAGTGGCGGAGAACGCTCATTTAGATGCCCAGAGCATTGCCGACAAGATGTTTGAAGCCCTAATGGACTTCACAGGCGGCAAAGTCTCGGACGATGTAGCAGTAATTGTGGTCAAGAGGGTTACCGAGTAAAGCCGGCGAGGATCTGACGAGCTTTTTCGATTTGTCGCCTGACTTCGGTTGGAGAAGTGCCCCCATAGGAAGACCGACGCGCCACACTAGACTCAAGCGTAATTTCTTTCATAACGTCTTCCGTCGCATTCGGAGCAAAACGCCTTATCTCATCAAGTGTAAGTTCCGTCAAGCTCTTCCCGTTTTCAATACACCAGGCAATCAACTTACCGACTTGCTCGTGTGCCTTTCGAAACGGTACGCCCTGCCGAACTAGGTGCTCCGCCAAGTCAGTCGCAGTTGCAAAACCTTCCGCGGCAGCCTCACGCATTCTCTCGACATTGAAAGTGCACCGAGCGAGCATAAGTGCAAACACTTCCAGTGCACCCAAAACCGTATCAACTGTGTCAAACAACGGCTCTTTGTCCTCTTGTAGATCGCGGTTGTAAGCGAGAGGCAAGCCCTTTTGCACTGTCAGAAGGTTAACAGTATTCGCAATCACTCGTGCACACTTCCCACGGATCAACTCTGCCACATCTGGGTTCTTCTTCTGCGGCATAATCGAAGAACCGGTTGCCACTGAGTCATCGAGCTCGATAAATCCGAATTCCTGGGTTGCCCAAATGATTATCTCTTCTGCAAACCTCGACAGATGGGTCATCAAAATTGCCGAGCCAGCAGCGAACTCCGACAAGAAGTCGCGATCTGAAACCGCGTCGATGCTGTTTTCGGATATGCTTTCAAAGCCGAGCTCTTTAGCAACGAATTCGCGGTCGATTGGCAATGTCGTTCCTGCCAAGGCGCCGGACCCGAGCGGGCACACATTTACTCGCCTGGCACAATCAGAAAGCCGAGCTTTGTCACGTTCCAGCATCCAGAACCACGCCATAAGGTGGTGTCCAAGCGTGATGGGTTGTGCGTGCTGCAAGTGAGTAAAACCGGGCATGATCGACTCGGCGTGCTCAGCAGCCTTGTCTAAGATTACTCCTTGGATGTTAGACAGTGAGTTAATAATAGTGTCGAGGTTGTGTTTAAGAAAAAGCCGAATGTCTAGACATATTTGGTCGTTGCGGCTTCGCGCGGTGTGCAGTTTGCCCGCCGTCTCTCCTATCTTCTCAAATAGCAACCGCTCGACGTTCATATGAACGTCTTCTGCCGACGGATCCAGTTCAACCTTACCAGACCTTACATCCTGCAGGATGGACTCCAATCCGTCAACAATCGCATCAGCCTCAGCTTGCGCGATAATCCCGCACTTACCCAGCATTCGGGCATGCGCAATAGATCCTAAAATGTCCTCTTCAATAAGCCGATGGTCGAAGCTGATTGACTCTGTAAACTGTTCGACTAATTTATCTGTCGGCTTGGAAAACCGCCCTGACCACGCTTTTCCCTTCAATCTTTTGCTCTCCCGACAATATGCCACATTCGAGCTTGCATGCCGTGCGTCTTTACAATGCCCACGGCTTCCGACTGATCGAACGTCTTCGAATCAAACGACGCTAGATCTTCATTGTAAAGCGCATACTTTGAGTTGCGACCTATTACCGTGCAGCTTCCCTTGAACAGTCGCAAGTACACGGTTCCCGTCACGCGTGGCTGGATGTTGTTAATAAATGCCTCGAGGTCCTCTTTGAATGGGTCATACCATAATCCAGCGTAGGCTAGCTCTCCCCACTTCTGATCTACCAGCACCTTGAAAGCCCTTTCTTCTTTAGTGCAAACAAGAGCCTCCAGCGCCTGGTGGGCTGGTATTATCACCTTTGCAGCCGGACATTCGTAGTTCTCCCTGACCTTTAAGCCTATAAGTCGATCTTCCATAATATCTATCCGACCGACGCCGTTTGCCCCCGCGATCTTGTGCACTTCCTGAATCAGTTCCAAACCCGACATCCTCTTGCCATTGAGCCCAACTGGCACACCGTTCTCGAACTCAATCGCGATCTCCGTCGGTGTGTCCGGAGCCTTTCGAGGATCCACTGTCCACTGATAAATCTCCTCAGGTGGTGCGTAATCCGGTTCCTCCAATCGTCCACCCTCGATAGATCTTCCCCACAGGTTCTCATCTATCGACCAGATCTTCTCCTTAGTCTGACCTATCGGAATGCCTTTCTTCTCGGCGTATTCAATTTCCCACGACCGAGTCAACGTCTTCTCGCGCATCGGAGCAATAATAGGCACGTCTGGCATAAAAGTCCGCATCACAAACTCGATCCGAAACTGATCATTGCCCTTGCCAGTGCAGCCGTGGCAGAATGCATCCGCACCAACTTTCTTTGCAATCTCTACAGCCTTCAAGGCGATCAGGGGTCGAGCTATTGCCGTGCTCAAAGGATAGCCCTGGTAATCCCCATTTGCCTTAATGGCTGGAAAAATGTAGTTATTCACAAACTCTTCCTTGGCATCGATGGTGTAGTGCTCCGTGCCTAGAAGTCGAGCCTTCTCTTCCGCTTGTTTGAGCTCCTCCGGTGGCAAACCAACATCTACAGTGACGGTTACCACTCTCTCAAATCCGTAATCCTCGCGCATCATCGGTATGCAAACCGAAGTGTCAAGCCCGCCTGAGTATACTAAAACAACTGTCTTCGCCATCTCTCTTACTCCTCAAATTTCCAGATTATGCGGCTCCCCCGGCCACTAGTACCATAATTGCCTTTTGAACGTGCAATCTATTCTCGGCTTCATCAAATACCACGCTCTGAGGGGAATCAATCACATCATCGGTGACTTCAGAGCCACGATGAGCCGGTAGGCAGTGCATAAATATCGCATCAGGTTTCGCAAGTCCCATCAACTGGGCATTGACTTGATACGAAGCGAAAGCCCTCTCACGTTCCTCCGCCTCGTGCTCTTGTCCCATGCTAGCCCATACGTCAGTGTATACTACATCAGCGCCAGAAACTGCTTCTTTCGGATCTCGCACTATCTCGATCTTCGCTCCAGTTTTCGAGGCATCTTCACGTGCCCTCCGAACAATCTCTTCGGAAGGTTCATAGTTTTCAGGACAGGCAATCGTAAAGTCCGCTCCCATCTTTGCCGCGACCAGCATCAGTGAATGCGCCACGTTGTTGCCATCTCCAACGAATGCCACCTTAATGCCTTCCAGCTTTCCCTTCTTCTCCAAAATAGTGAAGAAATCCGCCAGCGCTTGGCACGGATGCTCAAGATCCGAAAGACCGTTTATTACCGGCACCTTAGAATGCTTCGCCAGTTCCTCAACAGTGCTATGCGCAAACGTCCTTGCCATAATTAAGTCGCACATTCTGTCCAAGGTGCGAGCGGCGTCACCTATCGATTCGCGCTTTCCCAATTGTATGTCGGACGGCGCCAGATAAATCGCATGTCCTCCCAGCTGTGTCATTCCAGCCTCAAATGATACGCGCGTCCGAAGACTAGGCTTCTCAAATATCATAGCCAGCGTCTTGCCAGCCAGAATTCCTCTTTGTTGCTCCGGTGCGATCTCGCACTTAAGCCTTTTACAAGTAGCAAAGATCGCGTCTATGTCTGCACGCTCGATGTCTGCAATACCGATCAGATCCTTTCCGGCCATTGTCCTAGCGTGCCCAGTAGTCTTCTCATTCCCACTCATCACTTCTGCTCCACGCTGTAAATCTGCCACTACATCTCTCGTCTTCTGAAGGTCTATTCCAAGAGAGCTAAGTATCCTGCCCGCGATGCCCTCTGCCTCGCAAACCAAACCCAACAGAATGTGTTCCGAGCCGATAAAGTCGTTCATCATACGGCGCGCTTCTGAATACGCAAGATCAATAACCCGCTTTGCTCGCGGCGTCAGTTGCATATCCTCCGCCAAGCCAGACTCTCGTTTTTCCATCTGATCCTCAACCATAGCACGGATCTTAGCGGGATCTGCGTGCATGGCTCGGAGTGCCTGTAAAGCTTTAGATGAGTCTAGACGAAGAATGGCGAGCAGTAGATGTTCGGTCGAAACATGGCTCTCCCCGCGTTTGCCTGCCTCTTCTTGTGCCAAAAATACGACCCGCCTCGCATCCTCAGTAAAACGCTGCCACATGGCTGGTTCCTCCGATTGGTTTTAACCTCTGAGCTAAAGACAGCTAGAAAGAATTTCGAATGCCCGATCCATCTGTTCCATCGTGATAATCAGCGGCGGCACAAAACGCAATATGCTATCACCTATAGGATTGACTATCAAACCCTTCTCAAGTGCCTCTTGCGCAACGCTCTTTGCCTTCGGTGCCTCGAACTCCGCGGCTATCATCAAGCCCAATCCTCTTACTTCACTTACCCCAGGGAGCACACGCAGTAAATGCTGAAAATACTTCCCTACCCTTTCAGCGTTGCTGGGCAAGTCGCTTTCTCTAATCTCGTTAACTGCCGCCAACCCAGCAGCACAAGCCAATGGGTTACCACCAAAAGTGCAAGCGTGATCTCCGGGCTCGAAGACTTCTGCCCACTCACCTCGTGCCAAACAACATCCTATCGGAAATCCCCCGCCAAGGGTCTTTGCCAGGGTCATAACGTCAGGCACAACGCCGTAATGCTCAAACCCGAACATCTTCCCTGTTCTGCCGAGCCCTGTTTGCACCTCGTCAAGTATGAACGCAGCGCCGTATTTATCGCATAGCTCACGCGCGGCAATCAAGAATTCCGGCTTTGCTGGTCTGACGCCGCTTTCCCCCTGCACCGGCTCAAGCATCACAGCGCACGTATTCTCATTTACTGCATCCCTAAGAGCGTCAACGTCATTGAAAGGCACAGCCCTAAAACCAGGTACCAAAGGCTCAAACGGCTTCTGGTACTTCGGTTGTGCAGTGGCACTTATAGCGCCCATCGTGCGCCCATGAAACGATTGTTGGGCTGTCACAATTTCATACTTTCCTGGCCTGCCCAGCTTCTTTGCAGCCTTTCTAGCGAGTTTTATGGCGGCTTCGTTTGCCTCTGCTCCGGAGTTGCAAAAGAACGCTTTGTCCATGCCGCTCAGCTCGGTTAGAAGCTTAGCTAGCTGGGGTTGCAATGCCGTGTAGTACAGGTTGCTGGTATGCATAAGAATGCTGGCTTGCTCGCGTATCGCGGAAACTACCCTAGGGTGGCAGTGCCCGAGCCCATTCACAGCAATGCCGGCAACCAGGTCCAAGTACTGCTTCCCAGACGTATCATAAAGATAACAGCCTTCGCCGCGTACGAAGACCACTGGCAGCCTTGCGTAAGTGTGCATTACATATTGGCTATCAAGCTCGCGAATTTCTGACTCTTTCAGTTCCAGAGTACCCAAACTAGTTTTCTTTTTCTTTTCCATGCCAAACAGGACTCCTTACGTTATGGAACGATCATTGTGCCGATTCCGGTGTCAGTGAATATCTCGACCAGCAATGAGTGAGGAGCTGTGCCATCAATGATATGAGCTCGCTCAACACAAGCTGCGAGCGCAGTGATGCAGGCTTCTACCTTGGGAATCATCCCCTTATCTATTTGCTTGGATTCTATCATCTTACGTGCTTCGGATACGCTGAGCTCTTGAATCAAGCTGGATTTGTCCGACAGATCCCTGTATATCCCCGGAACGTCCGTCATCATAATGAGTTTGACAGCCTTTACAGCCGCAGCCAACTCCCCTGCGATGTGATCTGCATTCACATTGAAGCTTTCGCCGTTGGGTCCTATCGCTACCGATGAAACTACAGGTATGTAGCCGTGGTCTAATAAGTCCAATAGGATCTCAGGGTTTATCTTTACTACTTCCCCTACATAGCCCAGGTCTATTGTCCCCTCAGCCTTGTTCGCCACGATGAGGTTCGCATCTTTTCCGGAAAGCCCAACCGCTCGCGCTCCCAGATTGTTGATTATCGAGACGATGCCCTTATTGGTCTTGCCCGCCAGCACCATCTCGACTATCTCCATAGTCTCAGCGTCGGTCACGCGAAGCCCATTCACAAACTCCGGTTCCTTGCCGATCTTGTGCATCAATGCGCTGATCTCAGGTCCACCACCGTGAACCAATATCGGCTTCATGCCAACGTAGTGCATCAGCACAATATCGCGGCACACTGATCGCTTGAGCTCCTCATCCACCATGGCGTTACCGCCATACTTGATCACCATAACCTTGCCGTAGTAACGCTGAATGTACGGTAAAGCCTGGACGAGGATATTCGCTTCTTCGCTCGTGTAACCCACGTTCAACGCTCCCAAAACCGAAAATGCAGGACATAACATTCTATGAACCTGACGACTGATAGTCAAGCACAGATGCTTTGTTCATCACATATGAACGACATTTAACAGAAATATCTCGGTTTTATATGCACATTTTGCCCGAGTTCTGGGCTTGTAATCATGGAAGAAGAATTTCTCCCAACGTCTATCTCGGAGGACCTAACTTGGCAGATCCCGACATAGTCCTTACAAAACTTCAAGGTGTCAAACGAGCAGGAAAGGATAAATGGCGCGCGAAATGCCCGGCACACGATGATCGAGTCGCTAGCCTTTCCGTTGCAGTAGCGGATGACAAGATTCTCATCCATTGCCACGCGGGATGCTCTACGGAGGCCGTAGTCGAAGCTTTGGGAATGAGCATGTCCGATCTGTTTCTCGATCGTAAAGTAGTGAGAAAAGTCCGCCGCGAGCCTATCATAAAAGCCGTCTATGACTACACAGATTCCCAAGGCAATCTCGTCTACCAGGTCGTCAGATACACACCTAAGGGCTTCAAACAGAGACAACCAGACGGCAAAAGTGGATGGATATGGAACCTGGACGGCGTTGAGATCGTGCCCTATCGGCTACCCAACATTCTAAGCGCTCAGTCCCGCGGAGAAGTAGTCTACGTTGCAGAAGGAGAGAAGGACGTTCACGCGCTAGAAAAGCTAGGGCTGTCAGCTACAACTAATCCCGGTGGCGCGGGAAAATGGCGAGCTGGGTTTGCCAAGTATTTCCGAGACGCACATCTAGTGATCCTCCCAGATAACGACCAACCCGGCAGAGAGCACGCGGAAGAAGTTGCCACTTTACTTCACGGCGTTGCGGCGTCGATTAAGATCGTCGAGCTGCCAGGGATTGCGCACAAGGAAGACGTTAGTGATTGGCTTGCTAAGGGACACTCGCTTGAGGAGCTAAAATCGCTGGTAGAACTGGCTCCCATATGGAAGCCGGCAGATAAGAAACCGACTTTGCAGCCATCAGAAGCACATTGCACAGACCGTCCACTTACTGATCTCGGAAACGCAGAGCGCTTGATAGATGCTCACGGTCAGAACTTGCGCTTCGATGTCGATGCTGGCAAGTGGCTAGTCTGGAACGGCAAGCGTTGGGAATACGATACGTCTGGCACCGTAAATCGGCTTGCAGCAGACGTTTTGAGAAGTCTTTATGACATTCTACCGAGCTTAGATAAGACTACTGCCGATGCACTTTATGTACACATCAAGAAATCTGAATCCCAGCCCAGGCTGCAAGCAATGGTCACGATTGCGCAGTGGTTGGATGGAGTGCCAGTTCGCTCTACTCGGCTAGATGCCGACCCAATGCTCTTGAACTGCCTAAATGGCACTCTGAACTTGCGCACTGGCGAACTACAGGAACACAAGCGAGAGGATCTAATCACCAAGCTTGTTCCAATCGAATACGATCCAAAGGCTCGTGCGCCTCGTTGGGAAGAGTTTCTGCGCGAAGTATTCCAGGAAAACGAGGAGATCATCGCCTTCGTGCAACGCGCAATTGGATACTGTTTGACTGGGGATACGCGGGAACAAGTAGCATTTGTCTTGTCCGGCAAGGGATCAAACGGCAAATCTACTTTTGTGGAGACGCTTCGCAGTATTTTGGGAGACTACGCCGGAGATACCCCGTTTACGACCTTTGTTGAGCGCCGGGATAGCAATACAGCAGATCTTGCAGGTTTGTTGGGCAAGCGCTTAGTGACCGCAAGCGAGGGCGAGGAAACGCAGGTTTTCAACGAAGGTCTGCTTAAGACCGTTACCGGCGGAGATCAGGTGACCTGTAGGCATTTATATCGGGAGTATTTCACGTACTCGCCTACGTATAAGGTAATCTTTTCAACTAATGAAATACCGCACATCCGTTCTCAGAATTATGCCATGAAGCGCAGGATCGTATTGATTCCGTTCAACCAGCGCTTTTATGACCCTTCGGAAGGCAAAGAACCGGTGCGCGACCCAACTCTTAAACACAAGTTAGCACAAGAAAAGAATGGAATCTTTAACTGGACAGTCAAGGGCTGTTTGGAATGGCAAAAACGCGGCTTGGATCTACCGGAGATAATACGCGGAGAAGTCAATAAACTATTCGAAAGCCATGACCCACTTGCCGAATGGCTCGACGCAGAATGCGAATTGAAACCTGGTGTAGAAGTAAAAAGTGCAGTCCTATGGAAGCGATATCTGAGCTGGTGCGAGGAACAGGGCAGAACTCCAGCGTTCAGGGATGCACGGTGGTTTGTTCGCTCGCTTGTACAGCGCGATGGGATTGAGGCAAGAAAAGGAACCGGGGGAGTGCGCTTGCTGACTGGAATAACGCTAGTTGATCGCGCTGCAATTGATAGCATGAGTGGCGTTAGTGGCGTCAAAACGGCGTTTTTGCAAAACTCTCCCATGAAGGGCGTACATGAACACTTTTCCGAAAATGCCCAAATGATGCCACTTGATGCCACTATTGAGCGTGAAACCGATTCTGAACAGCCTATGTTAACCGATCAAACCGAGGAGGAAGAAGATAACATTTTGAATACCGCAACCTGGGAACAAAATCGATTAGAGCTTCTATGTTGGGCAGAGGATCATAATTGGCCTCGGTTTATGATCGGACCTTCCAATATGATCAAGGACAAGAGATCGTGGCTTGAGTTTCTTGTGCTCGCACAGCCCGAGACTATAGCGATTGTCTTGAAGAAAGCAAGATCGGAGCGTGGCTGATCCACGAACTACGGACAAAACTATATGCGGAGGATCAAACGTGGATATCTCACAAATCAGAAGTCAGTTTCCGTATTTGGATCGATGCGTATTCCTGAATCACGCAGGTGTTTCACCGCTGCCGTCCTCTGTGGCAGATGCTATGCGATCTTACCTAGACGACATAGAACTGCACGCGACGGCTTACGAAAAGCAATGGTGGAAACGGGAGGATGACCTCCGTGATTACCTTGCCAAACTTCTCAACTGTGATCGATCGGAGATAGCCATCACGAAAAACACCAGCGAGGGCATTAGCTTCATAGCAAACGGTATCGCGTGGAAGCCGCAGGATAACGTGATAATATCTAACGTCGAATTCCCGGCAAACGTTTATCCTTGGCTTGCCCTTGAGCGCAAAGGAGTAGAAATACGATTTGCACGTGAGCGAGAAGATGGACGAATTACGCTGGAAGATGTGGCGGCGCTTGCGGATGCCGGCACGCGTGTGATCGCATTAAGCCTTGTTGAGTACGCAAGCGGTTTTAGGATACCTGCAGAGGAGATCGGAGAGTTTTGCCGCAGCCGGGGGATACTATTTGTGTTGGATGTGTTCCAGGCTGCTGGGGCACTAGACGTCGACGTAAAAGATCTTCGAGCTGATGCGGTTGCTTGCGCCTTTCACAAGTGGCTGATGGGTCCGGAGGGCATAGGTTTCCTTTACATCAGAAAAGACGTGATGGCGAGTATTGACGTTCTAGAATGGGGTTGGAAGAGCGTAACGGTTCCATATACATCGTTCGATTATAAGCTGGAGCCAAAGCCAGATGCTTCGCGCTACGAATGCGGCACTCTGAACACTTGCGGCATATACGGAGCCGCAGCGGCACTAGAACTTTGCCTTCAAGCAAGCATCGATAACGTGGAAAGCCGCATCATCGAGCTCACCGACTGGCTTTGCAATGAGCTGTCAAAGCGCGGATGTAAGGTATTCAGTCCTCGTGCTAGTGGAGAAAAATCGGGGATTGTCTCTTTTGTTCACCCGTCGAAACCTGCTTGCCAGATAGTGCGCGAGTTGGCAGAACGTAACGTAATAGCAGTCGAGCGAGCAGGCAGAGTGCGTGTTGCACCACACTATTACAACACATACGAGGATCTCGTGCAGCTTTTGGATTGCGTCAGTAGTTAAGCGCGACGAGCCGTTTGCTTTCTTCTTGCAAGGCGCACTTCAGCCGATGCAACAGCCAATACGCGACGTCTTAGGAATACTTGGGAGCCATCACTAGAGGTGCCTGCGCCGTCTTCGATCGTCACGTTAACTACTGGATCCTGGGCTCCAGCTTCTAGCGCACGCTCATAAGCTCTCTTACGGGCAATATCTTTTGCTATAGCAGTTGCCTCTTCCAGATCCGCGAACTGCATGCGCTCGTGTTCGCCGTGCAAAACGTATCCCCACTCGCCATTGGGTCTGATTAGCACCTCAGCGCGCACCCGAACCTGCGCCGCAACGGCGCCTACCGCATTGGCAACATCTGCTTCAGGAGCTATCAAGACTTGACAGTGCAAGCGGTTCCCGACCGGTGGCACCAATGCTCCAGCCGGAGCTCCGACCGCTACCACAGGTCTGCGAAGCGATATTCGCACGCTCAACCCAGAGCTTTCGTCATCTGCAAAAGCTTTGGAAAGCAGGAATTCCCAATCCGTCGGGATATCGGATATCTTGTGTCTTGTTTCGTACGAGACCTCTCGCCTGACTATCTCGTCAAACAACCGACGCGTGATCGTTTCTGTTACTTTCTCGATTACTGCTTCTGGCGGTTCTCCGTATAACACGCTGAACAGATCTAGAGCTTTCTGTGCGGCGTCGGTGTTCCATCGCGTGAAAACACCGGTCGCGTGAAGGATATCGGTTGGGGTAAGGCTTGCCTTTCTTATGATGCCGAGGCTTTCGAGTCGCTTAGTTGGCAGGAGTCTATAGGAAGCAAGTCCCAGCGCCTCGGCTGCAGCTAACGCGGGTACTGGCTTTTCTTCCAACAGGTCCAAGAGGTTTTTTTCGGCATCGGTCAAGTCATTTCTGGTTCTGCCGACCAGGACTAGAACGTCCAAGGGCGATGCGTCCGACCACTGCTTGTATGGTGATAGATCTAGTTTTTCTAGAAAATCCATAACATTATTGTGCACATCGGCTAGATAGGCAAACGGAATGCTCCGTTGCGGTCCGACTAGAATCTGCCTTGCCGTGCCGAAATCGATCCGCGAATCTCCTCCCAAACCGATCGTAGAAACATCTATGGCATCAACGCCCATCACCCACTTGCCGACCCTGGCTCCGTCATCACAAACTCTTACTTGGCCATGCGAGAGAATCGCGCAGTCTGTCGTGGTACCGCCGATGTCCACAACTACCGCATCGCGCTTTCCAGTCAGCACTCGCGCACCGTTAACGCTCGCTGCCGGACCAGATAGAATAGTTTCAACAGGACGTTTTCGAGCAACGCTTTCGTCCACAAGCGTGCCATCGCCTTTTAGAATCATCAACTTTCCGGATACGCCATAATCGCCTAGTGCTTTCTTGACCGCTTCTAAAAGCGAACGAATAATCGGAAGTAGCCGAGCGTTTGCAATTGCGGTTTGTGCGCCGTGAATTGCATTGATCTTCCTGCTGACCTCATGTGCACACACTACGGGCACGTCATAAATCTCGGCTATTATCTGGCGGGCACGGTCTGCTAAGACGGGATTGCGTATTGTGGCGTATCCTGCCACAGCAATCGCTTCGCAGTGATGATCTTCTATGAGTTCACGAGCAGCAGATCGGCACTTGGCTTCGTCTAGCGGCTGCAAGATTTCGCCGTTTATGGAAACAGCTCCCGGCACATTAATAAGCGGTGAATGACCGACCTGCTCTTCGGTCCAATCCCAAGGGGATAAGACTATAAGTCCAACTTTACAGCCACGTTCTTCAACAACTGCGTTAGTGGCCAGCGTCGTCGACAGGGATGTTACCCTTACCTGTGAAAGAAGAGCCGGCGGCAACTTGCCAAGCACATCGCGTATTCCTAGAACGAGGTCGTTGTGAGTAGTTAGCGACTTTGCCTTTGCTAGGATCTTCCGTTCTTCAAAACTCCAAACTACTGCATCAGTGTATGTGCCGCCGGCATCTATTCCCAGTCCTAACTGACTTGAATCCATCAATGATCTAATCCGTTATCTACTTGTTCGCTTTTTGTTTTTTCTACTTGCCCATCAGTTTTTCGATGATGTAGAGCTCGAGGGTCTCATAATCGCGCTTTGCCCTGAGCTCCTCAACGGTCGATGTATCAATGGATCGCGCAACTGCTAACAAGTATTCGAAAATGCGCTTCGAGTTTATGAGGTGCTGATAGCGCTTATCTGGCGTCGTTGTGCGCAGCGCCTTGACGTCAAAGCCAACCATCTCGCCATTCGTGCCATATCCGTATCGATCTAGAACCCAAACTTGGTTAAAAGCACTTCTCAGATTGACTGATCCGAATGCTTTGTCCTCATCGAATTTCAGCCCGTTCTGGTCGTTCAAATGCACAGCCCAGAGCTTCCTGTGCCAAAGTGCAAAGGCCATCTCATCCGATGGATCCAACCCTGCCAAGATCACGTGAGCACTCTCGATGTTCACCCCTACCCGGTCGGGATCGATAGTTTTGTATGCTAGAGCTATAAAGTGTCCAGCCGTGGGATTGTACGCGTGGTCCATCGGCTCGTTCGGCTTCATTTCGCCGATTATGCGAATTTCCTTGTCGTAGTCGAGAAGCGCATTGATGTAGTCCACACAGCGCTGGGTAGCAGTAACTGGATCCTTGGCTTCTCGGATATACGTTCCCTCACGCGCTGGCCATAGGACTATGTTCTTCGTTCCGATCATATGCGCAATATCTATCGCGCGCTTTGACCTTTCCAGCGCATACTTTCTCATCTCCGGATCGTTCGCTGTGTAGCCGCCGTCGATTGTATTCGGATGCTCCCAGAGTCTAGGCGCAACGAACTCAGCGACCATTCCGTGATCGTCCAGCAGTTTCTTGACCTGGGCAGCAACTTTCTGGGTCGTGGCGGCATCTGCATCTGCATCTACTACGTCGTCATCGTGAAACTGCACGCCGTCATAGCCGATCTCTTTGAGCTTTGCAACCTTTTCGGCAAGCTCAAGCTCGTCGCGGACTGGCGGTCCGAACGGATCGGCACCAGTGTGGATATTCCAAGGACCAGCGGTATACTTGTAAGTGTGAGTTCCCATACCTCGCCTCCTGCAATGCAACTGCAATGAGATGATTGGTTTGAAGTGCGAACCTATCTTTGTAGTGCACCTCACATCCTTTCGATTGTTCGATGGTACTCGCGATAGTCCCTTCAGCTATTGACAAGAGAAATTGTTTTGGGTATACTCCAAATGTGATGAGAACCCGAGAATTGCAAGCTGAGTACTGGGGTAGCTTAAAGTGGGTCTGGCGATACTCCAATCTAAGTGGGGTCGCCGGGTCCGATAGATAACGCATAAAACATACTTAAAGCAAACATTCAGGGCCGCGGGGACTCCACCGGATCCTCAGCGGCTCCTTTGCTATTCGAAGAACAATACGCGGAATTGCAAGGGGCCAAGGATAAAACGCATGTCCTTGGCCTTTACTCATAAATGGCCACAATTATAATACTAGTCTTTGCAGGTTGTAAGAACTTATGGCACATACCGAGGAGGTTGCAAGTATGAAGAAGCGAATCTTGACGGGAGATAGACCCACCGGCAAACTGCACCTAGGGCACTATGTCGGCAGCTTGCGAAACAGGGTCAAGCTGCAGTATGACTATGACACGTTCCTGATTATTGCCGACGTGCAAGCCCTAACCACCAACTGGGAACATCCAGAGCGCCTTGCTGAAGATGTGCGAGACGTAGCCAAGGACTATCTGGCTGCTGGGATTGATCCGAACGTGGCTACGATCCTCATTCAATCAATGGTACCAGCCATTGCGGAGCTGACCATTTTCTACTCAATGTTTGTGCCGGTCAATGTGTTGAGGCATAACCCAACGATCAAAACCGAGGCTAAGCAGAAGGGCTACAGTGAGCTTATGTATGGGTTCTTGGGGTATCCGATTAGTCAGGCTGCGGATATAACTTTCTGCAAGGCGCATCTGGTCCCTGTGGGCAAAGATCAGGCTCCTCACTTGGAGCTTACTCGCAAGATAGTAAGGCGATTTAATGAGCTTTACGGCGAAGTGCTTGTGGAGCCTGAGGGGATGTATGAAAAGTTGCTTGTCGGCTTGGATGGTAACACAAAGATGTCAAAGAGCCTAGACAACGCCATATATCTTGCCGATCCGCCTGAGGAAGTGATAAGGAAGGTCAGAATGGCGGTTACCGATCCTGCTCGCATACACAAGAGTGATCCGGGTCATCCGCACGTGTGCACTGTGTTCAAGTACCATGTCGAGTTCAACGAAGAATTCGTGCCTGAATTAGAGCGCGCTTGCAAGAAAGCGGAGATTGGATGCGTTGAATGCAAAATGAGGCTTGCTGCTCGATTAAATGAGATGCTCGAACCAATTCGCGAGCGTCGAGCCTATTATGAAGCTAGACCAGATCTGATGGACGATATATTGAAGGCTGGTACAGCGAGAGCAATTGAGGTGGGCGAACAGACGCTGGCTGAGGTCAAAGACGCTATGAAATGCAACTACTTCTCACTCGAGACGGTGAGGCACGGATGATGAAATACTACCCGGATAAGAGCGAGTTTGTGCGCCGCGCCGAGCAGGGCGACCTGAGTCCTGTATACGCCGAGATACTAGCTGATATGGAAACTCCCGTCTCCGCGTTCAAGAAGATAACGCAGGAAGAGGGAGCGTCGTATGGTTCAGCTGGGAACGGTGGAAGTAATGCGCAAAGGTATGCGTTCCTTTTAGAGAGCGTAGAAGGAGGCGAACGGATAGCCAGATACTCGTTTTTGGGTTGTGGAGTTGACAGGATAATCCGGAGCAAGGGTGGGACTGTCGAAGTGATGCGCGACGGCGATACCCATTTGATTGAGCTCAAACCGGGTCAGGATCCGCTGCACATTCTCAAGGCTGAGTTGCACAGATTGCGATACGTTCCGGACCCAAATCTGCCGCGATTTTGCGGAGGAGCGGTCGGGTTTGTCAGTTATGACATGGTAAGGTTTTTCGAGGAGCTGCCAGATTCGACAGTTGACGATCTGAACCTGCCTGACTGCCTGTTTGCATTCACTGATACCCTTCTTATCTTCGACCATGTCAAGCATCGAATACGCATAGTTTGCAACGCTAGGATAAAGGGAAAGCCAGAAGAATCCTATGACGAAGCCATTGGCAAGATTGACTATGTGGCACAGTTGCTTAAGAGATCTCCGGCAAGCTCGTCCAAGCAGGGGCAAGGTACTCCGCCAGTAGTAAGTAGTAACTTCACACGTGAGGATTTCGAGAATGCGGTACGGAGATGCAAGGAATACATAGCAGCCGGCGATGCGATTCAGATTGTGCTTTCGCAACGGTTCAAGACTGAGGTGCATTCGGATCCATTTGATGTCTACAGGGCGCTTAGAAGTCTGAATCCGTCGCCGTATATGTACTACCTGGCATATGGTGACACGATACTTATCGGTTCGTCGCCTGAGATTCTGGTTACTGAGGAAAGAGGGAATGTAACTGTGCGCCCTATTGCCGGGACGCGTCGCAGAGGCGTAACTGAAGAAGAGGACAAAGCGCTTGAGCAGGATTTACTTAAGGATGAGAAGGAACGGGCTGAGCACATTATGCTTGTGGATTTGGGGCGCAACGACATAGGCAGGGTTTGCCGGTATGGAAGCGTTCAGGTCACGGAGCTGATGACCATTGAGAGGTATTCGCATGTAATGCATATTGTTTCAAACGTGCGTGGACGTTTGCGCGTGGATGCTGACCAATTCGATTTGCTGCGCGCTTGTTTTCCTGCCGGTACGGTATCAGGGGCTCCGAAGATCCGTGCAATGGAGATAATCGACGAGCTAGAACCCACTCGGCGGGGCATCTACGCGGGATGCACTGGGTATTTCAGCTACTCAGGCGATATGGATATGTGTATAACAATACGCACGATTCTTGTACAAGGTAATACAGCATATGTTCAGGCAGGCGCTGGTATAGTTGCTGATTCCGATCCAGCTCGGGAATACGAGGAAACAGTCAACAAAGCCGCTGCACTAATCAAAGCAATCGAAACAGCCGAAACGGGACTGGAATAGCTGACAACAAGTGGATAAATGTCATACGAATAGAGGCATGTGCAATGGTTCTCGTAATCGACAACTACGATAGCTTTACTTACAACCTGGTGCAGTACCTGGGCGAATTGGGCGCAGAGCTGCGAGTATTCAGAAATGACAAGATAACAATTCCCGAGATAGAAAGCCTTTCGCCAGATCGCATAGTCATTTCGCCTGGACCGTGCACTCCCAACGAAGCCGGGATTTCCGTTGACGTGATCAGACATTTCGCAGGTAAGGTACCGATACTTGGAGTATGCCTTGGGCATCAGTGCATCGGTCAAGCATTTGGAGGCGAGATAATCCGGGCGCCGCGGTTGATGCACGGGAAGACTTCTTTGATATATCACGATGGTGACGGCGTTTTTCGCGGCTTGGAAAACCCATTCGAAGCTACCAGGTATCACTCCCTAATTGTCAGACGAGAGACACTACCGGATTGTTTGAAGGTAACAGCTGAGACGGACCTGCGCGAGATTATGGGGCTGCGTCATCGAGATTTCCCCATCGAAGGCGTGCAATTTCATCCGGAGTCCATCCTTACCAAAGAAGGCAAGAAGCTTTTGGCTAACTTCTTGGCAATGGGTGCAAACTAGTGCTTGAAAGAGATAATTCGAATTCTGATCGATAGATGAGGGTGAGAAGTGGTGATTCGAGACGCTATTAAGAAGCTAGTCGACGGGCAGGATCTCACACAAGATGAAGCAATCGCTACAATGACAGAGATTATGGAGGGCGAAGCTACACCGGCGCAGATTGGAGCCTTTGTCACGGCTTTGCGCATGAAGGGCGAGTCCGTAGAAGAGATTGTGGGATTTGCAAAGGTGATGCGCGAAAAGGCTGTGAAAGTCGTGCCAAAGTCAAAAGATTTGCTTGACACTTGCGGTACGGGCGGTGACAAGCTAAATACGTTCAACATATCTACGACCACCATGTTTGTCGTTGCTGGTGCTGGAGTAAAAGTCGCAAAACACGGCAACAGAGCAGCATCCAGCACTTGCGGGAGTGCCGATGTCCTTGAGGCTTTAGGAATTAATCTCAACCTTTCGCCAGCCCAGACCGCCACTTGCATTGATACCGTGGGTATCGGATTTATGTTTGCACCTGCAATGCATCCTGCTATGAAACATACGGTGGGACCGAGAAAAGAAATCGGTATTCGTACCGTGTTCAACCTGCTTGGACCTCTCACAAACCCTGCTGGAGCCAGTCGTCAGATTATGGGGGTCTTTGGTGAAGAATGGACAGAGTTGATCGCTGAGGTGCTTGCTGAACTGGGTGCCAAACGAGCTATGGTCTTCCATGGACTCGCAGGACTGGACGAAATGTCAACGCTTGGCGAAACCAAGGTAAGCGAACTTGTGGACGGAAAGGTTCGAACTTATACCGTGGTACCCGAAGATGCAGGGCTTTCCAGGACATCACCAGAAGCCCTTTCTCCCGGACAAGGTCAAGTAAGCGGCAACGTACAGGCTCTTCTTGAAGTGCTTGAAGGCGAAAAAGGACCAAAAAGGGACATAGTTTTGCTAAACGCTGCGGCAGCCTTGGTAGTAGCTGAAAAAGCTGGTAGCCTACGCGAAGGTGTAGAAATAGCCGCACAAAGCATCGATTCGGGTGCAGCAAGGGCAAAACTGGATGACCTGAGACAAATTTCCCAGGAGCTTGGTACAAATTGATCCTCGAGAAGATCTTAGACGCCAAACGCAAAGAAATAGAATCTCGAAAGTCCGAACTGCCCATCCGGGAGCTTAAATCTCGACTGTGGGACGCACCTACTCCTTTGGACTTCGCGAGACGTCTTGTGCGCAATTCTAACGGCGTGCCAGCAGTCATAGCAGAAATCAAAAGGGCTTCCCCGTCAAAGGGCACCATTCGAGATAACATCAATCCAGCCCAGCTCGCGAGCGCTTACCAATCCGCCGGAGCAGCGGCAATTTCGGTGCTTACCGATCAACAGTTCTTTGGGGGATCACTAGCTGATCTTAGGCAGGTGAAGGAATCAGTTACCATACCGGTGCTGCGGAAGGACTTCGTGATAGACGAATATCAGGTTTATGAGTCCCGTGCGTCTGGAGCGGACGCGATTTTGCTCATAGTAGCTGCTTTAGAACGGGAAGAACTGGTTCGCCTAATGAACCTGGCTACGGAAATAGGGCTGCAGTACATTGTGGAAGTGCACGATGAGTCTGAACTTAGCGTTGCGGTAGATGTTGGTGCGCCGATTATTGGTATCAACAATCGAAATCTCAGGACGTTTGAAGTTTCATTGGACGTCACTGCTCGCTTGCTGCCAATGATACCTCGTGCCAAGAAGGTTAGCGAAAGCGGGATTTTTACCCGCGAAGATCTGCGCTATCTGGGCAATTTGGGAGCTGACGCGGCGCTTATTGGCGAAGCTTTGATGCGACATGTTGATCCTGGCGAGAAGTTGAGAGAGCTTTTGTCATGATCCTCGTCAAGATATGTGGGATTACGAACGTTGAGGACGCGCTTGCGGCTGTAGAGTATGGCGCGGACTTTTTGGGCTTCGTATTTGCTGCCGAGAGTCCACGCAGGGCAGAACCATCAACCGTGCAGCATATACGCCGTATTGTCGGCGGAGACGTTAAGACGGTCGGAGTATTTACAGACGAGGCGGACTGGGTACTGAAAACCATCGACGAATGTGAGTTGGACCTGGCACAACTCCACGGATTGCAAAGTGAGGAATTCGCTCAACGCATCGGAGCCGAGCGGGTAATTCGCGCGGTGAGAGTCAAAGGTGAACGCACCATCAGCAATTTGGAGTTCTTCCCAAATGCTGCTTACTACCTGCTGGATTCGTACCGAGAAGGGCAAGCGGGAGGCACGGGAGAGAGTTTTGACTGGGAACTTGCGATCAAAGCCAAATCCTATGCAAAACCGATCATACTTTCCGGCGGATTGAACCCCAAAAATGTGTCAGAAGCCGTGACGCGAGTAAAGCCTTTTGCTGTGGACGTCGCCAGTGGCGTTGAGGTTCGACCCGGTGTTAAAGATCACAACAAGATGAAGGAGTTCATTGAGAATGCCAAAAGAGCTGACGCAGTTGCCTGATGAGCTTGGGCACTTTGGTCCCTACGGAGGAAGATACGTTCCCGAAACTTTGATTCCAGCTTTGGAGGAGCTCGCAGCAGCGTACGAGAGGTACAAAGACGACCCAGAATTTCGCGCCGAGCTTGATGGGTACCTCCGTGACTACGTGGGGCGCCCCACTCCGCTTTATTTTGCCAAACGTCTTACTGAGGAGCTTGGGGGAGCAAAGATTTATCTGAAGCGGGAAGATTTGTGTCACACAGGTGCCCACAAACTCAACAACGTCATGGGACAGATTTTGCTCGCACGGAGAATGGGCAAACGGAGGATAATCGCGGAAACCGGGGCTGGACAGCACGGCGTAGCTACTGCGACTGCCTGCGCGCTGTTTGGGCTAGAGTGCCACGTGTATATGGGAACCGAGGATATGGAACGGCAAGCCCTGAACGTGTTTCGGATGAGACTGCTCGGCGCTGAGGTTATCCCTGTAGATTCGGGCACGCGCACACTTAAAGAAGCCACTAGTGAAGCAATTCGTGATTGGGTTACTAACGTTCGAAATACCCATTACATAATCGGATCAGTGGTAGGCCCACATCCCTACCCTATGATGGTTCGAGATTTTCAATCAGTGATAGGACGCGAGACGAGAGAACAAATCCTGCGCAAGGAAGGAAGACTTCCGGATTATATTGTTGCCTGCGTCGGTGGTGGGTCCAATGCGATGGGCATTTTCTATCCGTTTGTCGAGGATACAAGTGTTGAGTTTATTGGAGTGGAAGCTGCCGGAGAGGGAATAGATACGAATCGTCACTGTGCAACGCTAGGCAAAGGGCGACCAGGAGTGCTACATGGATCGATGAGTTATCTGCTGCAAGATGAAAATGGACAAGTCCAGCTTACGCATTCGATATCAGCAGGTCTAGACTATCCCGGAGTCGGTCCAGAACACAGCTTTCTCAAGGACTCAGGTCGTGCTAATTACGTTAGCGTTACGGACGCTGAAGCGCTGGAGGCATTTTGTTTGCTATCGAAAATAGAAGGCATTATACCTGCTCTCGAACCGGCTCACGCGATAGCCTACGCGCAAAAGTTTGTGCCTACTCTCGATAAGGACAAGATTGTCGTGATATGCTTATCTGGCAGAGGAGACAAGGACGTCCATACGGTGGCTAAGCACTTGGGGGTGTCGCTGTGAGTCGGGACAGATTGGATCGCGTGTTCAGAAATGAGAGCTTAGGGTCAACAGCGGGAGAGCACTCGAGTTATCGCAAAGCTTTGGTGTGCTTCCTAACGTGCGGAGATCCGGATTTGGATACGACAGTACATTTGGTCAAGGCAATAAGCGATGCCGGTGCTGACATTGTAGAGCTGGGAATTCCGTTTTCGGACCCACTTGCTGATGGACCCACGATTCAAGCTTCTAGCTTACGAGCGCTAAAGGCTGGTACAAACGTTTCCAAGGTGATTGATTGTGTGCGGAAGATACGCAAAACTTGTGACGTGCCCTTGGTGCTTATGACATACTTCAACCCTGTAAATGCATACGGATTGGAAGTATTCGCAAGTGATGCTAGCTCCGCAGGCGCAGACGGAGTCATAATGACTGACTTGCCAATTGAGGAAGCTACAAATTGGAAACGCATCGCTGACGCAGCCAACTTAGCTACGATACAATTGGTTGCACCGACAAGTATGAAGGAAAGGATCGCGCGAATAGCGAATATGGCAAGTGGTTTCATATATTGCGTTTCTCGGACCGGTGTAACAGGGACATCAGATCGATTGTCCGATGAGCTTGTGGATTTGGTTAACCGCACTAGGTTGGTATCTCAATTGCCCATTGTGGTTGGTTTTGGGATTTCAAAGCCGGAACACGTGAGTCAGGTCTTACAATTTGCTGACGGCGCCGTTGTTGGAAGTGCGTTAGTAGATTTGGTAGCACGACATAGCTGGACTGGAGACTTAATAGAGCAAGCTTCTGCATTTGTCCGATCGCTTAAGGGTTAGCACTGGATGTTTACCAAAGAACAATTCGCAAAACTTATGGATTCAACGTTGCTGAAACCAACAGCAACGAAGCAAGATATCCTGCGGCTGTGTGAAGAGGCTATTCAGTATCACTTCGCGTCTGTAGTGGTATTCCCTTTCTGGTTGCCGCTTGTCCGACGGGCTCTTCAGGGCTCGGATGTAAAGCCTGCTACGGTAGTCGGTTTTCCGTTCGGAGCAAATGGCAAGTCTGTAAAGCTTTATGAAGCACGTACGGCGGTCAGCAACGGTGCTAAGGAGCTCGATATAGTCATAAACATTTCTGCGCTTAAGTCTGGCGAGAGGGGAGTAGTCGAAAGCGAGGTTCGAGAAATTGTTGATACTGCTAGACTTACAGGCATGACTCAAGATACCAAAGGCACGGTGGTCAAGTTCATTATAGAGTGTTACTACTTGACAGATGATGAAAAGAAGATAGCTTGCGAGATTATCCGCGACGCAGGCGCTGATTTTGTCAAGACCTCGACTGGCACTGCGCCCGGTGGTGCAACTGTAGAGGATATCCGGCTGATCAGGAACATTGTTGGTCCAGATGTTGGAGTAAAGGCGGCTGGCGGAATACGAACCACGGAACAAGCTATGGCAATGCTTGATGCAGGCGCCAGTCGAATAGGCACTTCCAGCGCAGCGGCAATCGTGGAGGGATATGTACCAGAGGATTACCTGGAAAGCGCTGGCAGACGTAGGCAGTAGTAAAATTAGTAATCCTCGCTGTGTAGCACATGAGAACTTACGCCAATCCTGGCATTGTAATCCGCAGGATAGATCTCGGAGAGAAGGATAGAATCCTCACTGTTTACACAAGGGATCACGGTAAGCTTTCGGCTGTCGCTAAGGGATGTCGAAAGCCGGGAAGTAAACTAGCAGGACCCAGTGAGCCTTTCGTCCACAGCAAGATGCTTTTTGCCACGGGTAGAGACTTGGACGTCCTTACGCAGGCTGACGTTCGCGAATCATTTCCTGACATTAGGTCCGACGTGACAAAAACCACATACGCAATTTACATTTTGGAGCTACTTGACAAGTTCACAGAGGACAGGCAGCCAAATCCTGAGCTGTTCGATTTGGTTCTTAGTGCGCTATATGTTCTTGAAGGGGGCGCAGATCCTGAGATCACTGCCCGATATTTCGAAATACACTTGTTAAAAACGTTGGGATACGAGCCCAATTTCGAAGTGTGTTTGCGATGCGGAAGGGTGCCGAGCTCAGGACGTATTGCATTTAGTCCCTCTTTGGGAGGAGTTTGCTGCCAAGCGTGTAGAACCAGCGCGCCGGGCGATGCAATTTGGGTGCCTGTTGCGCTGATTTCCTATGTGCGGGCATTGAAGCAAGCTGAGCCCAGTCGCGTGCGGCAACTGCGCTTTCCTGCCGGAGCCCTGCGCGATCTAGATCGCGTTCTCAAATGGCATATTCGGTACCGGATTGACAGCGATGTCAAAAGTGCGAGATTCCTCCGAGAAATAGAGGGAAAAACTCGAGGAGTTGTGCAGACGTGAAATTTTGCCAATAATACAGGCGAATGGGAACAACCGGTATTTGACTGGGGTCTACTAATGTGGGGTAAGAGGGGATATTAGAAGCTCCTGTTGACAACCTATTTGGCGTGTGCTAGGATTTGCGCTGAAAACTGCTTGTATTCTGATTCAGAATCTGCAATATATAGTAAATAAGACTTTGACGAAAGAAGGGGTGGTGTGGCGGAAGTATCCATCGGTAGCTTACGTCAGCTTCATTGTACGCTAATTCCATTTTGGAAAGCGGGTAACGCCCGCGAAAAGACTCTTTAGTGAGGAGATGACTTTATGCGACGGAGAAGAGGTTTCACACTAATAGAGCTATTGGTTGTCATAGCGATCATAGCTATTCTGGCAGCGATATTGTTCCCTGTGTTTGCTCGTGCTCGGAAGGCGGCGATGGCGAGTACGTGTCAATCGAACTTGAAGCAGATAGGGAACGCGATGAAGATGTATTTGTCGGACTGGGACGACACCTATCCGACGAACCGTGCGAAG
>Ga0123519_10003522_pt1 | contig 25849 bp, 27 predicted proteins | sample YelNatPaOPRAMG02_FD_87396 | JGI IMG/M metagenome (GOLD analysis project Ga0123519, IMG submission 87396) | Hot spring microbial communities from Yellowstone National Park - Yellowstone National Park OP-RAMG-02 (version 2) | ecosystem: Environmental > Aquatic > Thermal springs > Hot (42-90C) ...
GAATTATTAAAGAGGGTAAAGGAGCTAATATTACCATCGTTGAATAAGTTAGGTATTGAATTATATGATATTGAATATAAAAGGGAAGCAATAGGAAAAGTTTTAAGAATATATATAGACAAAAAGCCTAAAGTTACTATAGGAGACTGTGAAGTAGTGAGTGAACATGTTGGAAATTTGTTAGATGCAAGTAATTTGTTAGTTGAAAGATATCATCTTGAAGTATCTTCTCCTGGTTTGGATAGACCATTAAAAACTGAAAGAGATTTTTTAAGATATAGGGGAGAAGATGTTAAAATAAATATGCATTCTCCAATGGAAGGAAAACTTAATTTTTATGGCAAAATAAAAGATTTTAAAAATGGTAATATAATTTTAGATATTAATGGTAAAATACTAGAAGTTCCACTTGAAAATGTTGCAAAAGCAAAATTAGATATTAAAATTAAATGAGGGCATATGTTAAGTAAAGAATTAACAGAAGTATTGGAACAAATAGGTAAAGGTAGAAAAATAGATAAGAAAATTTTAATAGAAACTTTAGAGAAAGCATTATCTTATGCTTCAAAAAAGATATTAGGTGTTCATTATGAAATAAAAGTTTCTTTCGACGAAGATACTGGTCAATTTAGAGCTTTTTATACTAAATCTGTTGTAGAAAAAGTAACAAATCCTGATTATGAGATTTCTAAAGAAGATGCTAAAAAGGCTGGTTTTGATAAAGAGATAGGTGAAAAAGTTGAATTTCCTCTTCCACTTCAGGAGTTTGGAAGAATTGCTGCCCAGATTGCAAAGCAAGTTATATCTAAAAAAGTAAAAGATATAGAAAGGGATGCCATTTATAATGAATTTGAAGGAAAAGTGGGAAGTATTTTAAATGGTGTAGTATTAAGAAAAGAAAAAAGAAATATAATAGTTGATTTAGGAGATGCAGAAGGTGTTATTCCAGTAAAAGAGCAGGTTTTTAGAGAAAACTATCAGATTGGAGAAAAAATAAAGGTGTATGTTGTTGAAGTTAAAAAATCTTCAAAAATGCCACAGATTATACTCTCTAGAATGCATCCGGATTTTATTAAAAAGTTATTTGAGATGGAAATTCCAGAGATTGCAGAGAAAAAAGTAGAAATAAAGAGTATAGCAAGGGATCCTGGGTTTAGAATAAAAATAGCAGTGTATTCTTCTGATAAAAATATAGATTCTGTTGGAGCATGTGTTGGAATAAAGGGTGGGAGAATTCAGCCAATTGTTCGTGAGTTAAAAGGTGAAAAAATAGATGTAGTTGAGTGGGATGAAGATATAAAAACATTTATAAAAAAATCCTTAAGACCTGTAAAAGTTATAGAAGTTAAGATAAATAACGAGGAAAAGTCTGCTATTGTAATAGTTCCAGATGAAAATCTTTCTTTAGCAATAGGAAGAAATAGTCAGAATGTTAAGTTAATATCAAAACTTACAGGATGGAAGGTAGATATTAAAGGTGAAAGTGAATTTACTAAAGAAAATAAGGATTCAATAAATAAAGGAACAAATGAAAGTTAAAAAAAGAGTTTACGAAATAGCAAAGGAAATAGGAATATCTAGTAGTTCCCTTATAGAAGAACTTAAGAAGTTAAATATTAAAGTTAGTAGTCATATGAGTGCTATTGATGATGCAGAGGTTAAGATTATTTTAAACAAATTTAAGGGAACAACAGTAGAAAAAGCAGAAGTTTCAGTAGATATTGTAAAGGAAAAAAAGATTGTAGAAGAAAAAAAGATTGTAAAAGAAAAAAAGTTTGTAAAAGAAGGAAAAAAAGAAAAAGAGGAAAAAAAAGAAAAAAGAGAAGAAATAAGAGAAGAAATAAGAGAAAAAGAAGAGAAAATTAAAGAAGTAAAAGAGGAAGCAAAGGTTCAGAAAGCAATAAAGGGAAAACCTCTCATTAAAGTAACAGAAGTTACTACAGTATCTGAGTTAGCAACTAAGTTAAATGTAGCATCTACAGATTTGATTAAAAAAATCATGCAGATGGGAATGATGGTTACAATAAATCAAAAATTAGATAAAGATACGATAGCTTTAATAGCAGATGAATTTGGTTATGATGTGGAATTTATTTCAATATTTAGTGATGAAATTTTGAAGATAGAAGAGAAAGAAGAAGGGTTAAAATATGTTCCAAGACCACCTGTAGTAACTGTAATGGGGCATGTTGACCATGGTAAGACTTCTCTTCTTGATGCAATAAGAAATACAAGGGTAACTGAGAAAGAAGCAGGAGGTATTACACAGCATATTGGTGCATATAAGGTGAAAATCCCTAAGGGAGAGATAATTTTTTTAGATACTCCTGGTCATGAAGCATTTACTGCAATGAGAGCAAGAGGTGTTAAAGTAACTGATATAGTAGTTTTAGTTGTTGCAGCAGACGAAGGAGTTATGCCACAAACTATAGAAGCTATAAACCATGCGAAAGCAGCTAAGGTTCCAATAATTGTTGCAGTAAATAAAATAGATAAGCCTACAGCAAATGTAGAAAAAATAAAACAGGAGTTGTCTAAATATGATCTTATACCAGAAGAGTGGGGAGGAAAGACGATATTTGTTCCTGTATCTGCTAAAAAGAATATAGGGATTGATAATTTACTTGAGATGATTTTACTTGAAGCAGAAATGCTAGAGCTAAAGACCACTAGAGAAGGTTTAGCAAGAGGTGTAGTTTTGGAGGCAAGATTAGATAAAGGTAAAGGACCAGTTGCAACAGTTTTAATAGAAAGAGGAATATTAAGAATTGGAGATGCATTTATTGCTGGATTTAATTATGGCAAGGTAAGAGCCATGATAAACGACATGGGAGAAAGATTAACAGAAGCAATCCCACCTATTCCTGTAGAGATAATTGGATTTTCTGGTGTTCCAAATGCAGGTGATACATTTTGTGCTGTTTTGGATGAAAAAACTGCAAGACAGATTAGTTTAAGAAGAATGGAGTTACAGAGAGAAATTAACATACAAAAAGCTAAGCATGTATCTTTAGAATCTTTATATAATGAGATTAAAGAAGGTAAGATAAAAGAGTTAAAAATTATTTTAAAAGGTGATGTGCAGGGGTCGATAGATGCAATATCAAGTGCTTTAGAAAAATTAAGTAATGAGAAAATTAGAATATCTATTATTCATAAAGGGGTAGGCGATATAAATGAATCCGATGTTATGTTGGCAAGTGCATCTAATGCTATAATTGTTGGTTTTAATGTAAATATTGGAAGTAGCATATCTGATTTAGCTAAGAGAGAAGGTGTTGATGTAAAGTTATTCAATATAATATATGAAGTAACAGATGCTGTAAAGAGTGCAATGGAGGGTATACTTGAACCAGTAATAAAAGAAGTAGTTATTGGTAAAGTAGAAGTTAAACAGTTAATCAAAATTCCAAATGATATTATAGCAGGTTCATATGTATTGGAGGGTAAGGTAGTAAAGGGAGCAGATGTAAGAATTTTGAGAGATGGTAAGGTAATTGGTAATGGGAAAATAAGTTCCTTAAGAAGATTTAAGGAAGATGTAAAAGAAGTGCTAGCTACCTATGAATGTGGAATAGGGATAGAAGGATTTAAAGATTTTAAAGTAGGTGATTTGATAGAAGTAGTAACAGTAGAAAAGATTTTAAGTAAGTTATAGTAGTATTATGTCAGTAGGGATATGTGAGATAGATATTTTCATTTATGGGAGCGACTCTTTAAAAGAAAGAAGAAATGTTGTTAGGAAAATAATAGATAAAGTAAGAAATAGGTTTAATGTTTCCATAGCAGAAGTAGGTGATAGTGATTTGTGGCAAAGGACTGCTTTAAAGATAGCATGTGTAAATAGTGATAGGCAAGAAGCAAATACGACATTATCTAAGGTAATAAATATGATAGAAGAAGAAGTAGAAGTTAGAATTGTTAAAATGGAAATAATTTAAAAGATGAGGGTTATCTTGTGTCGTTACGTATAGAAAAACTTTCAAAACAGTTTCAAAGAGAGGTTAGTGATATTATTAGGGAACTTAAAGATCCAGATATAGGATTTGTAACTGTTACAAATGTGAGAATAAGTAAGAATATTGGAAAGGCTATAATATTTGTTAGTGTTTTAGGTGATGATGAGATAGTTAAGAAAACAATGGAAGGGTTAAAGAGAGCCAGAGGATTTGTGAGAAGAGAAGTTGCAAAAAGAATAGTTATAAAATTCATTCCAGAAATAGATTTCGAATTAGATTTATTAACAGAAAAGATAGGTAAAACATTAAGTTTAATAAGAACGCTAAATAGCGAGAAAAAGAATGAGGAGAAGTAATTTGAAAGATGTTTTGGATGTTTTTAAAAGAGAAAATAACTTTTTAATAGGAACACATGTTCATCCTGATGGGGATGGAATAGGCGCAGGATTAGCTTTGGCTTTAGGCTTAAAAAAGATAAATAAGAAAGCAATAATTGTTCTTAATGAACCAATTCCTGAAAACTATCGTTTTTTGCCAATCGATGGATTAGTAAAAAACATTAATTCAATTAAAGTAGATTATAACATTGGAGTTACAATTGAATGTTCAGATTTAGATAGACTAGGTGATGTAAAAGAAGTTTTTAAGAAGGTAAAGAAAATTGTTAATATTGATCATCATCCTGGGAATACTTTTTTTGGAGATTATAACTATATTGTAAGTTCAGCATGTGCAGTAGGAGAGCAAATTTATGATATTTTAAAAGGTTTAAGGATAAATTTTAATAAAAATATAGCAACTTGTATATATACTTCTATTTTGACAGATACCGGTTCATTTGCTTATTCGAATACTACAAAGAGAACTCATGAAGTAGTAGTGGATTTATTAAAATATGATATAATACCTTCAGAAATATATAAAAATATATACGAGATGAATTCTTTAGGAAAAATACAATTACTTGGAATAGCGATTAATTTACTAAAGATGAGCAAAGACAAAAGAATAGTATGGACTACTTTAAAACAAGATGAATTTTTGAAAACGAAGACAGTTTATGAAGATGCTGAAGGTATAATAAATTATATTCGTTCCATTAAAGATGTTGATGTAGCAATATCGTTTATAGAGTTAAAAAATAATCTAGTCAAAGTAAGTTTTAGGTCGAAGAATGATAGTATAGATGTTAATAAAATTGCTTCATTCTTTAATGGTGGTGGACATAAAAGATCTGCAGGTGCACAAATTAATGGAAATTTAGAAGAAGTTAAAAAAAGAGTTTTAAAAAGAGTATTTGAATATGTCTCAAAGGTTAAAAATAAAAAGGCTCAAGGTAAGAAGAGTATGGATTAGAAAACCTATAGAAAGGGTTCATTCTCCTTTGAAATATGAAAGATCAAAGTTTAAGGAAGAAACAAGAAGAATTTTAAAAGTCAATTAAGGAATGATAATATGGTTCGTTCTGATATAATTAAAAAAGTTGCTCAAAATACAGGATTATCCAACAGAGATGCTGAAAAGATAGTAGATACTATATTTAAAAGTTTAATTGAATATTTAGTAAAAGGTGAAAGAATAGAAATTAGGGGCTTTGGAACATTTGTTGTAAAGCAGAGAGCAGGAAGAATTGCAAGGAATTTGAAAACAAAGGAGAGTTTGCCTTTACCACCTTATAAAGTAGTATCTTTTAAAATTAGTAAAGAATTAAAATATATGACAAAATAGGAGGTTACGATGAAAAATATTCGTAAAAAGATAATTATTATTTTGGCTATTTTACTTGCAATTTTGATAGTGGCATTTATTGTTTATGATAGATTATTAATTGCACCAAATATTACAATTTCTATTAATAGAATTGGGCAGCAAAAACTCGATACAAATTTTAAGGTTAAGATTGAAGTCGAAAGTTTAAGTTATTTACCGAGAGAGTATATTGTTAATTTAGATTTAATAAGTAGTGAAAATAAAGTTATTCCTTTACCATCTAAATTACTTTTATTGGAGCCAAAGAAAAAAACCCCTGTTGAATTTGAGTGTTTAATTTCAGAACCATCAGCCCCAGGTAATTATACTGCTTTATCTTATGTTACTGCTAAGACTTCTATTCTTTCAACTAAATTAGAGAAGATTGTTGAACTTAAACAGGATTTTGTAGTAGCAGAGAAGATTGTTAATGGCGTTATGAATTTGATAGATATAAAAGGAACAAGAAAAGTTGGAGAAACATTAACAATAAATGTTGTTGCTAAAAACACAGGTGAGGTTGCAAAGATCTTTTCAGTAGATGGAAAAATTATTAGTCCTAAGGGAGAAACTTTCCAACTTCCTGAGAAGGAGTTTAATTTAAAAATAGAGGAAAGCAAAAAGTTTTCTTACGATTATTCTATACCAATGGATGCAAGCAGTGGAAAATATAAAGTTAATTTAGTTCTATTTGCTGGAGAAACAAGCGACCCTAATAAAAAGAAATTAGCAGAACTTGAAGAAGAGATTCTTATTAAAGAAAGAGTTATAAAAGCATCTATAGAGGGAGTAAAGCTTAGTGGAAAGTTAAAATCAGGAGAAACTATCAGATTTGATATTGATGTTAAGAATACAGGTGATGTTGCTAAGATATTTAGTCTTGATACATCTTTAACTGATCCATCGGGAAAGACCATAAAACTTCCTTCAAAGGATTTTCAATTAAATGTAGATGAAGTTAAACAAAGTTCTTATGAGTATTCTATCCCAATGACTGGTTCACACGGGAGATATAAAATAAATGTAATAGCGTATGTTGGCGCAGCAAATGATTTGAATAAGAGAAAAGTGTCAGAGTTTCAACAAGAATTTACAGTTGCAGAGAGAATTACTAAAGCATCGATTTCAGATGTTATTAAAGTAAGTAGTAAAGGTAAAATAAAAGTAGGAGAGGTTGTTACAATTGAGTTTGATGTCAGAAATGTGGGAGAATTACCGCATATATTCCCTGTAAGCGTTAGTATAAACAATACGAAAGAAATAATTAGTTTGCCTCCAAAGAAAATTCAAATGGAAATTGGAGAATCTAAAACAGTGGTATTTGACTATTCAATTCCAATAGATGCTCCTTACGGAACTTATGAAGTAAAAGTATCTATATGGAATGATGTAGATGCAAGTGGAAAATTTATTGAAAAGTACGATGAAAAGGTTCAAACATTTAATGTTGGTGGACCTACAATATCAGCATCAACGAGCATTATTAGTGTAATTGGTTCAAAGAAATTCGGAGAATCTGTTCCAATTAAATCAAAATATACTAATACTGGGGAGGCAAAACACGAATTTTTTATAAAATTAGAAGTTATAGACCCTAATAATAAAGTTTCAACTATTTTGAATGAAAAAATTGAATTAGATAAAGGAGAAACAAAAGAAAAAGAAGGAGACTTTAAAATAGATTTTTCATTAGATGATGGCAAATATAAAGTTGTATCAAGTATATGGGATAAATTAGGAGATGATGGTTTGCCTGTAGGTGAATATGGAAGAGATGTTCAAACTTTTGATGTAATAGATACGCCACCAGTAATTTACATGTATACAGCAGTTCCTCCTGTTGTTGGTAAGGGGATGTCTGTTGTAGCAAAAGTAAAGGATGATAAAGAAGTTCGTAGTGTAGTACTTGTTTATCAAGGTCCAGGAATGACTGAAATGGCAAAGGATTTAATGATAAGAACTTCTGGGACTAAAAAAGATGGGAGTTATAGTGCAACAACGAGAAGATTTGACTATACAGGTACTTTATTTTATTATATTGAAGCAACAGATTCAAAAGGACAAAAGGTTCAATCAGAGAAGAGTAAACCAGTTATTAAATGAGTATTAAAGAGAATTTAGATATACTAAGAGAAGAAATAAAAAAAACAGTTTTAAAGGTAAATAAAGATCCTAAAGATATTCGTCTAGTAGTGGTGACAAAAACAATAGATATTGAAAGAATTAAAGAAGTAATAAATTTAGGTGTAGTGGATATAGGTGAAAATAGAATTCAAGAAGCAAAGCAGAAATATCCTTATTTAAGTTCTTTTGATATTACCTTGCATATGATTGGACATCTACAAACTAATAAAGTTAAAGATGCTGTTAGAATGTTTCATCTTATACAGTCTCTTGATAGTTTAAAACTTGCTAAAGAGATAGATAAGGAGTCAAAAAAAATAAATAAAGTTAGTTCAGTATTAGTTGAAGTAAATGTTGGTAATGAATTAACTAAATTTGGTTTCAAATATGAAGATGTCCTTCCTTTTTTAAAAGAAGCAGAGGCTTTAGAGAATATTAAAATATTAGGCTTAATGACAGTTGCTCCTATTTTTAAAAATACTGAAGATGTTAGACCTATATTTAAAAAACTTAAAGTTCTTTTTGATGAAATAAAAAAGATGAGTTTTAAAAATGTGGATATGCAGTACTTATCAATGGGTATGAGTTCGGATTTTAAAATAGCTATAGAAGAAGGATCTAATATGATTAGAATCGGAACAGCGATATTTGGGAAGAGGGCAGTATGAATATAGGGTTCTTGGGTGCAGGAAATATAGCAGAAGCAATTATTAAGGGGATTTTAAAAGCAAAAAAATTTTTGCCAGAAAATATTCTAATAAGTGATATTAGAGAAGAAAGATTAAAGTATTTAACAAAGTTATGTAAAGTAAAGAGTGTAAAGAATAATACAGAACTTGTAGAAAAATCTAAAATAATAGTTATAGCAGTAAAACCAAAAGACATCGATAATGCCCTCTTTGATTTAAAAAATAGTATAAAAAAACATAATTTACTGATTTCAATAGCAGCAGGTATATCAACAGGTTATATTGAGAAATTTATTGATAAAAATGTTCCTTTAATTCGTATTATGCCGAATACACCAGCATTGGTATGCAGTGGTGTTTCTGCAATTTCTGCTGGGAGATATGCAAAGAATTTAGATATTAAGATAGCAAAGGATATCTTTCAATCAGTTGGTAAAGTTATTGAAGTTGATGAGAAACTTATGGATGTTGTTACAGCAATTAGTGGAAGTGGACCTGCATATATATTTTTATTTATGGAAAGTTTAGTAGAAAGTGCTATAAAATTTGGATTAAAAAAAGAAGATGCAAAAGTACTTGTCTTTAACACTTTTTTAGGTGCAGTTAGGATGGTATTAGAATTAAATGAAGAACCTAAAGATTTAAGAGAAAAGGTAACATCACCTGGTGGAACTACTATGGCTGCTCTTAAGGTTTTTGAAGATAAAAATTTTAAAAGAATTATTGAAGAAGCAGTTTTTGCTGCAGTAAATAGGTCAAAAGAACTAACGAGATAAAATATAGAATTAGAATTTGGAGGAAAGGATATGGGAGAATTAAAAGATAAAATTAATGAATCGATTAATGTGATTAAGAAATTTTCCAAGTTAAAACCAGAAGTTGCTATAATTTTAGGAACAGGTTTAGGTGGTCTTGCTAATGAAATAAAAAATAAAGTAGAGATAAATTATAAGGATATTCCTAATTTTCCAATATCTACTTTAGAGACTCATGCAGGAAAACTTGTGTTTGGAGAAATCGAAGGGAAGAAAATTGTAGCAATGCAAGGTAGGTTTCATCGGTATGAAGGATATAATTTAAAACAAATAACTTTTCCTGTTTATGTGATGAAAGAACTTGGTGCGAAGGTTCTTATTGTTTCAAATGCAGCAGGTGGTATGAATCGAACCTATACACCGGGTGATTTGATGATTATAACCGACCATATTAGTTTATTTTTAGGGGATAACCCATTAGCAGGTCCTAATGATGACACAATTGGTCCACGATATCCTGATATGTATGGTGCTTATGATAAAGAATTTATAGAATTAGCAGAAAAAATAGCGATGGAAGAAAAAATAAAAATTCAAAAAGGTGTTTATGTAGCAGTTATTGGTCCTAACTTAGAGACTCCAGCAGAGTATAGATTTTTAAGTTTAATAGGTGCAGATGCTGTTGGGATGTCTACTGTCCCCGAAGTTATCGTCGCGAGACACTGTGGTTTAAGAGTTCTTGGTATATCTGTAATAACAGATAAATGTGTTGCAGATGCACTTGAACCAGCTAATATTGAAAAGATTATAAAAGTTGCAGTTGAAACAGAACCTAAACTTACTAAGCTAATGAGTTTAGTAATAAGAAAGTTAAAAATATAATGTTACCTTCTATTCAATGGAAAAATAATTCCATTATTGTGATTGACCAGCGAAAGCTTCCCCACGAAGAGGTTTATATAAAATGTAATAATTTTAAAGAAGTTGCAGAATGTATTAAAAAACTTGTTATTCGAGGTGCACCTCTTATAGGGATTGCTTCTGCAATGGGATTTGCTCTTGCTGCCTTAAAATCAAAAGCAAAGAGTTTTGGTTTGTTATATAAAGATTTAAAAATAGCATCAGAGGTTTTAAGGAAATCTAGACCAACTGCAGTTAATTTGTTTTGGGCATTAGATAGGATGGAGAAAATTTTACTTTTTCATAAAGATAAGCCTGTTAGTGAAATAAAGACTATTTTAGTGAAATCTGCATTAGCAATTGAGAAAGAGGATATAAAAATTAATAGAAAAATTGCTATAAATGGTATAAAATTATTTCAAAATGGAGATACAATACTTACTATATGTAATACTGGTTATCTTGCAACAGGAGGAGTTGGAACAGCATTTGGCATTATAAATGCGTTGCATAAGAAACATAAAAATATAAAAGTTATAGTGTGTGAAACTAGACCAATTCTACAAGGTGCAAGGCTTACTACATGGGAACTAATTAGGGCAAAAATTCCTTTTAAACTTATTACTGATAATATGGCAGGCTATTTAATGTCAAAAGGAATAATTTCTGGTGTAATAGTAGGCGCAGATAGAATTACTGCAAATGGGGATGTTGCAAATAAAATAGGGACTTATACTTTAGCAGTCCTTGCTAATTTTCATAAAATTCCATTTTATGTTGCAGCACCTACTTCAAGTATAGACATTTCTTTAAAAACAGGGAGGAAAATTCCTATAGAAGAAAGGGACTCAAAAGAAGTTACTTATATTTTAGGTAAAAGAATTGCACCAGAAGGGACAAAGGTATATAATCCTGCATTTGATATTACACCCAATTTTTTAGTAACTGCTATAATAACGGAAAATGGTGTAATTTATCCACCATATATAAAGAATCTTAAAAAACTGCAAGAAAAGTAGAATATTTGTTTGTAGTATTTAGTATGTTATTAATAATCTTGCCGGGTCGTCTAACTGGTAGGACCCCTGACTCTGGATCAGGTAGTTGAAGGTTCGAGCCCTTCCCCGGCAGCCAGCATTGCATTAAACAAAATGAAAGTAGTAAGATTAACTCCAAATAATGGACATTATTTTTTTGGATATTATGATTTAAAGGCATGGGACATTAATGATGAGTATCATTTAACCCATAGAGTTTCTTTCTGTGATCATATTCCAAGTCCTGATGATATTGCGACAATTGGGATGATTAGAATGAAAGATTTGGAGTTTATTGAACTTACGCAAACAAGGGCATGGAACTTCCAACAAGGAGCAATGCTTCAGTGGCTTCCAACAGCACCTAATTCGAAAATTATTTTTAATGACAGGGTAGATAACAGATTCGTAACGGTTATTTTTGATGTTAATACTTTAAAACGGCAGATACTTCCTTTACCTATAGCTGCTTTAAGTAATAATGGGAGAACCGCATTAAGCATAAATTTTTCAAGAATGTTTACTTTTAGACCAGGCTATGGTTATGCAGGGATAAAAGACCCATATGAGAATCAATTACATCCTAAAGAAGATGGTATTTTCCTTATGGATTTAGAAACTGGAGAATATAAGATTATTTTGTCATTATACGATATTATGAGAATGAAAATTAAAGAAGACATTCTTAAAAGTAAGATATTAATTAATCACATTACCTATAATACTGATGATTCCCGTTTTATATTTCTTTCAAGATATATGATACCTGCTAAGAAGGGATGGCTAACAGCAGCTTTTACTGCAAATGCCGATGGTTCTGATGTAAAGTGTATAATTGATTATGGCTGTGTCTCTCATTATTACTGGGTAAGTCCTTGCGAAATATTGGTTTACACTGATATTAATGGTCAAGGTAGAAATTTATATTTGATTAATGATAGAACTGGAAAATCAGAATTTGTTGATAAAGAGGTATTTAAAGAAGATGCCCATATAAGTACTTCTCCAGATAGAAAATGGATACTTGCTGATACTTATCCAGATAAAGAAGGATTTAGAACATTAAGACTGTATAATATTAAAGAAAAAAAGGATATAATTTTGGGCAAATTTTTTTCTCCCAAAGCATTTACAGGGGATATTCGTTGTGACTTACATCCGAGATGGAATAGAAAAGGTACAATGGTTTCTTTTGATTCAATTCATGAGAATAAAAGAGGAATATATGCGATAGATGTGAAAGAAATAATTGCAAATTACGAATTGTAGATTGATAAAAAGCAAGAGATGTTAAACATAAGGAGGTGTAAGATGGAATGCAATAAGCCTAAAAATATAAAATCTTGTACATGTACTTATGAGCCATGTAGTAGGAAAGGGTTATGCTGTGAGTGTGTAGAATACCATAGGAATAATGGAGAAATTCCAGGGTGTTTTTTTTCTAAATCTGCTGAAAAAACATACGATAGGTCTATAGAGAATTTTATAAAGTCATACAAGAGAAATTAGAGTTGACATAGTAAGAATTATATTATAGAATAAAACTAATGTAAATATATAGGAGGTATTTATGGCAAAAGTATATTATGATAAAGACGCGGATTTAAAGTTTTTGAAAGATAAAGTAGTTGCTATTATAGGATATGGCAACCAAGGGCGTGGACAGGGTTTAAATTTAAGGGATAGTAAGGTGAATGTTATTGTAAGTGAATTGCCTAATAGTCCTGCTTATGAGTTAGCAAAGAAGGACAAGATGAAAATTGTAACAGCGGAAGAAGCAGCAGAAAAAGCAGATATAATTCAGATTCTAACACAAGATGATGTGCAAGCAAGGCTTTATAAGGATTCTATAGCAAAGCATATGAAAAAGGGTAAAACGCTGGTGTTCTCTCATGGTTTTAATATCCATTTTAATCAAATTGTTCCTCCTCCTGAGATAGATGTAATTATGATTGCTCCTAAGGGACCTGGATTTTTAGTTAGAAGACAGTATGAAGAAGGTAGAGGTGTTCCTGCTTTAATAGCAGTATATCAGGATGCTTCTGGAAAGGCGAAACAAACAGCACTTGCATATGCTAAAGCTATTGGAGCAACTAGGGCAGGAGTTATAGAAACTACTTTTAAAGAGGAAACAGAAACAGATTTATTTGGTGAACAAACTGTACTTTGTGGAGGAGTCACATCTCTTGTAAAGGCAGGATTTGAAACACTTGTTGAGGCTGGATATCAACCTGAAGTAGCATATTTTGAATGTTTGCATGAGTTAAAACTTATCTGTGATTTAATGTATGAATCAGGGATACATGGTATGAGAGAAAAGATAAGTACTACTGCAAGGTACGGCGATGTTACTAGGGGTCCAAGAATTATTACTGATGAAACTAAAAAAGAAATGAGAAAGATTCTTGAAGAAATTCAAAGTGGTAAATTTGCGAATGAATGGATTGTAGAGAATATGGTAGGAAGACCAGTGTTTAATGCATTAATGAATAAAGACAAAGAACATTTAATTGAAAAGGTTGGTAAGACGTTAAGGAATATGATGCCATGGATAAAAAAATAAATTATTGAGGAGTAGGTATATGAAAAAATTTAAAATTCCAGTAGCGGAAAGAGAGATGATATTTCCAATAATTCTCTTAGTTATTTTGGGTGTTGTTATTTGGGTATTTACTTATTTTTTTGTTCCATGGAGATATACATGGATAGGTGGCTTAGCAACAGGATTTTGTTTGATATTATTTTTTGCAATAGCTTATTTTTATAGGGATCCAGAGAGAAAAATAAAATTAGTTAAAGGAGCAATTCTTTCACCAGCGGATGGAAAGATAGTTTCAATTGAGGAAGGAGTGGAAGTAAAAGATATAAAGGGAAAATTTAAAAAAGTTAGTATATTCTTATCCCTATTTGATGTACATATCCAAAGAATGCCAATTGATGGAAGTATTGAGAGTATAAAGAGGATAAAAGGAACTTTTTTACCTGCTTTTAAATCAGAAGCAGGAGAGAAAAATAGTCAAAATATATTTGTAATAAAAGGAGAGATCCCTGTTGTAGTAAAACAAATAGCAGGATTTTTTGTACAAAAAGCAGTTGCATGGGTTAAAGAAGGAGATAGTTTAAAAGCAGGTGACCGTATAGGAATGATTAGATTTAGTTCAAGAGTAGAAATTTACCTTCCTTCAAGTGTAACATTGGATATTGTAGTAGGGATGAAAGTATTTGCTGGTGAAACAATAATTGGATATATAAAGAGCAAAGTAAGCAAAAAAAGTAAAGAAAGTAAGAAAGTTAAAAAATGAATGAATAAAAAATTAACTCTTTTTCCCAATTTGTTTACTGCTGCAAATTTGTTCTTTGGTTTTTTATCATTGATTTTTGCAGTAAATGATGCACTAAAATTAGTAAGATATGAGGATGTTTTAAGACCATTTGTGTTATCAAGTTGGTTAATTTTAGTTGCAATGGTTTTTGATTTACTGGATGGTATTATAGCAAGATTAACTAAAACTGATAGTGCATTTGGTGAAGAGTTTGATTCACTTGCAGATTTAACATCTTTTGGAATAGCTCCAGCAGTTATTCTATATCTTTCTATTTTAAGATATTATGGTAAATGGGGTTGGTTTTTTGCGTCTATTTATGTGATAGGAGGAGCATTAAGATTAGCAAGATTTAATAGTGGTAAGGTAAGAACAGATTTAAAGAGTTTTACAGGACTTCCTATTCCTGCAGCTGCTGGTATACTTGTTTCATATATACTTTTTAGCCATTGGGGAGAGTGGTATTATGTAGAAACACCTAAATTATTTTTTGATAGAGCAATGGGTTGGTTCGCTGAAAATATTAATATAGTTAACCAAATTATAATTCCAATTTTAATGGTGGTTTTAGCTGGTTTAATGGTAAGTTCTATAAAATTTCCCTCTTTTAAACAATACATAGTTAAAGAGAAGATATCTTTTATAATTTTAGTAGCAATTATTATTGTTATTATGATTTTAGTTATAAAACCAGAAGTTACAGTATTTGTTCTAACATTGGGATATTTAATTGTGGGATTAGGGAAAGCAGTCTATGATACATTGCTTAAAAGGAAAAAGTTACTAATTAGTGTAAGAAAGGAGAGAAGGTAATGAAAGAAAAAATAATAATATTTGATACAACATTAAGAGATGGAGAACAAGTTCCTGGAGCATCTATTACCAAGGATGAGAAGGTTGAAATAGCAAAACAACTTGAAAAACTAAATGTGGATGCTATTGAAGCAGGTTTTCCAATTTCATCACCAGGGGATTTAATATCAGTAAAAGAGATAGCAAAGACGCTTAAAAAGCCTATTATTGCTGGTCTTGCAAGGGCAGTTAAAAAAGATATTGATGCTTGTAGGGAAGCATTAAAATACGCTAAGAGACCAAGAATTCATACCTTTATAGGGACGTCAGATATACATGTAAAATATATTACCAATACAACAAGAGAAGAAGTTTTAAGAAGGGCTAAAGAAGCAGTTAGATATGCAAGGAATTACTGTGATGATGTTGAGTTTTCTGCGATGGATGCAGCAAGGACTGATTTCGATTATCTATGTAAAGTTGTAGAAGAAACTATAAAGGAGGGAGCTGGAACTATCAATATTCCAGATTCTGTTGGTTATGCAGAACCAGACGAGTTTGGAAATTTAATAAGAAGGATTTTAAATAATGTCCCTAATATAAATAAAGCAATATTATCAGTTCATTGTCATAATGATTTAGGCATGGCAACGAGTAATTCTCTTTCTGCTATTAAAAATGGAGCAAGACAAGTTGAGTGTACTATAAATGGTTTAGGTGAACGAGCTGGCAATGCTTCTTTGGAAGAAATTGTAATGGCTTTAAAAGTTAGAAATGACATTTATAAAGTTGATACAAATATAAAAACAGATGAAATTTATAAAACATCAAAACTTGTAAGTAGGTTTACTGGTATCCAGGTTCAACCTAATAAAGCAATTGTTGGACAGAATGCTTTTGCTCATGCATCAGGCATTCATCAAGATGCAATATTAAAAAAAGAATCTACTTTTGGAATTATGACACCAAAGAGTATTGGAATTCCTGGACATGAGATAGTTCTTACAAGTCGTTCAGGAAGACATGCTTTAAGTCATAGATTAAGTAAATTAGGATTTAAGGTATCGAAGAATGAGTTAAATGAAATATATGAGAAGTTTTTGGAGATAGCCGATAAAAAGAAAGAAGTTTTTGATGAGGATTTGGTGGCTCTTATGGAGAGTAGAGGGAAGAAATCTAAAGAAGTATTATATCATTTAGAATATCTTTATGTAGCAACAGGAAATAAAGTAGTTCCTACAGCAACAGTTGCAGTGAGAATTCGTGATAAAATTTATAAGTCTGCTTGTGTTGGAGATGGACCTGTGGATGCTACTTATAAGGCAATAAATGAGATTGTAAAAGAGAATGTTAAACTTGTTGATTATCAAATAAGGTCAATAACATCAGGTAAAGAAGCCCAAGGTGAAGTAAGTGTGAGGATAAAAAAAGGAGAAAAAGAGATTAATGGTAGAGGTATATCAACAGATATTATTGAAGCAAGTGCGAAGGCGTATTTAGATGCTTTGTCAAAATTAGCAAAGAAATCTTCAACATAAATTGTATTTTGAATTTATAAAAGAGAGGAGTTTTTATGGGAATGACAATAACCGAAAAAATATTAGCTAAACATTCTGGTAAAAAAGTTGTAAAACCAAATGAACTACTTTGGGTAAAACTTGATATAGTTTTAGGAAATGATATTACTGCTCCAATTTCTATAAAAGAGTTTTATAAAATTGGAGCAAAAAAAGTTTTTGATAAAAACAAAGTAGTGTTAGTTCCCGACCATTTTACCCCTAATAAAGATATTAAATCTGCAGAGCAAGCAAAGATACTTAGAGATTTTGCAAGAGAACAAAAATTGAAATATTATTTTGAAGTAGGAAAGATGGGAATTGAACATGCTCTTTTACCTGAATGTGGTATTGTTACTGCTGGTGATGCTATAATTGGTGCAGATTCGCATACATGTACTTATGGTGCTTTAGGAGCATTTTCAACGGGAGTAGGAAGTACTGATTTAGCAGCAGCAATGGTATCAGGAGAAATATGGTTGAAAGTTCCAGAAACTATAAAATTTGTATTTAATGGTAAATTAAATAAATGGGTTAGTGGTAAAGATTTAATACTTTATATTATAGGAAATATTGGAGTTGATGGGGCATTATATAAGGCAATGGAGTTTACTGGTGATACCATAAGAAATTTATCTATGGAAAGTAGACTCACAATGTGTAATATGGCAATAGAGGCTGGTGCTAAAAGTGGTATAATTGAACCAGATGAAGTTACAAAAGAGTATTTAAAAAATAGATCAATAAGGAAGCCTGTATTTTATTATAGTGATAAAGATGCAAGTTACTCTCAAATCATAGAATATGATACTTCTAAAATTGAACCTCAAGTGGCTTTTCCACATTTACCCTCTAATATAAAACCAATTAGTAAAGTTGGGAAGATTAATATAGACCAGGTAGTAATTGGTTCATGCACAAATGGAAGAATAGAGGATATGAGAATAGCAGCAAAGGTGGTTAAAGGTAAAAAAGTAAATAAAAATGTAAGGGCAATTGTAATTCCTGCAACTCAGTTTGTATTTAAACAGATGATAAGAGAAGGATTAATGGAAGCGTTTATAGATTCTGGCTTTGCTGTTTCTACTCCAACATGTGGACCATGTTTAGGTGGTCATATGGGAGTTTTAGCAGAAGGAGAACGTGCGATTGCAACAACGAATAGAAATTTTGTGGGAAGAATGGGACATCCAAAATCAGAAGTATATTTAGCAAATCCAGCTATTGCTGCTGCTTCTGCAATTTTAGGCAGAATAGCAAGTCCTGATGAAATATGAAAAATATTTTATAATTAAGGATTGATTATGGTAAAGATGATAGATGTAAGTGATAAAGAAGTTACTAGAAGAACTGCTTCAGCCAAAGCAGAAGTTGTACTTAATAGAAAATTAATAAATCTTATAAAAAAGAATGAAATTCCAAAAGGAAATGTGATAGAAGTTGCTAAATTAGCTGGAATAATGGCTGCAAAGAGAGTTAAAGATATTATACCACTCTGTCATCAAATAAATTGTGAGGGCATTGATATCAATATAAAGATAAAGAAAAATAGTTTAGAGATTATATCAGAAGTAGTAGCAGAAGCAAAGACAGGTGTAGAAATGGAAGCATTACTTGCTGCTGTTTCTTCTGCTTTAACTATTTATGATATGTGCAAGATGTTCGAAAGGGAAATTAAAATAACAAATGTATATTTAATTAAAAAAACAGGTGGTAAGACAGGAGACTATATAAGAGGAAGAAGGAAAGAAAGTGAAAGTAGGGGTAATTACTATAAGTGATAGAAGTTTTAAGGGGATCTATAAAGACAAAAGTGGTCCAATACTTATTGATTTGGTAAGAAAATTTGGTGCAGAAGTAGTTAAATATGAAGTTATTCCTGATGATAAGAAGATAATAAAAGATAGATTAATAACATATTCGGACTATTTAAAATTAGATTTAATATTAACAAATGGTGGGACAGGATTATCTAAAGAGGATGTAACACCAGAGGCAGTTAAAGAAGTAATTCAAAGAGAAGTGCCAGGAATCGGTGAGTATATAAGATTTAAGAGTTTAGAAAAAACTCCAAATGCTATTTTAAGCAGAGCGTTAGCAGGGATTAGAAATGATAGTTTGATTATTAGTCTTCCTGGTTCTCCAAATGCAGTAAAAGAATGTTTTGAAATAATATCACCTGTTTTAAACCATGCTATAGGAATAATTAAAGGCGAAAAATTGGATGATAAAAAATAGTATGAAGATACCATATTAAAAAAAGGGGGGCTTATGGCAAAAGTATCTACAAAAATTTCAAAGATAATAGGAAGGGAGATTCTTGATTCAAGGGGAAATCCTACTGTTGAAGTAGATGTTATCCTTAAATCTGGAGTACTTGGTAGATTTGCAGTTCCATCCGGAGCATCAACAGGAGAAAATGAGGCGCTTGAGTTAAGAGACAATGACAAATCAAGGTATAATGGTAAAGGAGTAAGAAAAGCAGTTTATAATGTAAATAATATAATTGCAAAAGAGATAGTTGGAATGGATGCTACGAAGCAAAAAGAGATAGATAGCAAGATGATAAAATTAGATGGAACAGAAACAAAATCAAGATTAGGAGCAAATGCTATTTTAGGAGTATCAATTGCTTGTGCTAAAGCAGCTGCTAATGCATTAGGTATGCCTTTATTTGAATATTTAGGTGGAAAGCAAGCAAGAGTTTTACCTGTTCCAATGATGAACATACTAAATGGTGGAAAACATGCAGATAATAATATAGATATACAGGAATTTATGATTATGCCAGTTGGAGCAGATTCATTTAGTGAAGGTTTAAGAATGGGAGCAGAAACATTTCACAGTTTAAAGAAAATATTGATTTCAAAAGGTTATAGTACTGGAGTTGGTGATGAAGGAGGATTTGCTCCAAATTTAAGTTCAAATGAATCTGCACTTGAAGTTATAGTTTCTGCAATTGAGTTAGCAGGATATAAACCAGGTAAAGATATTGTTTTATGTCTTGATCCTGCTGCTTCATCATTTTATAGTAATGGAAAGTATATTTTAAAATCCGAGAAAAAGCAAGAAAATACCTCTGATGATATGATAGAATTTTACGGAAGGTTATTTTCAAAATATCCTATTAAGTCACTTGAAGATGGGTTGGCAGAGAATGATTGGGAGGGTTGGAAGAAATTAACAGAAAGATACGGTAAAACACTTCAATTAGTAGGAGATGATATTTTTGTTACAAATCCAAAAATATTAAAAAGGGGTATAGAAGAAAAAGTTGCAAATTCTATATTGATCAAGGTTAATCAAATAGGAACTTTAACAGAAACTTTAGAAACAATAAAGTTAGCGAAGAAATTTAATTATACAACTGTAATTTCACATCGATCTGGAGAAACTGAAGATGCTACTATAGCAGATATTGCTGTTGCAGTTAATGCTGGTCAGATTAAAACTGGTTCTGTTTGCAGAACTGATAGAATTGCAAAGTATAATCAATTACTTAGAATAGAAGAAATACTAGGTAAAAGAGCAGTTTATAAAGGAGCAGGTGTATTTAAATAAGAGGGATTATTCTATATTCTGCTTTTAGAAGCATATTTATATACCCGATATTTTGTATAAGTTAGGTTGATCAGTAATATAAACCTAGAAATAACTATTAAATCTGTCCAATTTTATGGAATAGGGATAAGGTATATCATTTTCTAATTTATATTAAATATGATTTTACAACAGTTAATTAATGGTTTAACATTAGGAAGTGTTTACGCATTGATTGCTTTAGGATATACAATGGTTTATGGAATACTTGAACTAATTAATTTTGCTCATGGTGAAATATATATGGTAGGTGCTTATTGGGGATTACTTAGTTTAAGTTTGTTTGATGTAAATAATTTATCTGGTATAAGTTTAGTTGTGGTTTTAATTTTCATTTTCTTATCTTCTATGGTTTTTTGTGCAATACTAGGTTTTATAATAGAAAAAGTTGCATATAAACCATTGAGGAATTCTCCAAGATTAGCACCTTTAATTACTGCAGTTGGAGTATCAATTGTTTTGCAGAATCTTGTTATGTTGATTGCAGGAACAGACAATAAGAGTTTTCCTTTTATTTTTATAAGAGGAGATATTAAGATAGGAGAAGTTAGTATTCCATATATTCAGTTGTTTATAATAATAATTTCAATAATTTTAATGGTATCTTTACATATATTTATAAAAAATACTAAACTTGGTAAAGCAATGAGAGCAGTATCAGAGGATAAAAAGACAGCTGGTTTAATGGGAATTAATGTTGATTGGATAATTTCTTTAACATTTCTAATTGGTTCAAGTTTAGCAGCAGCTGCAGGGGTGATGGTAGGGATATACTATGGTATGATAAATTTCACTATGGGATATATTGCTGGTTTGAAAGCATTTACTGCTGCAGTTTTAGGTGGAATAGGTAATATACCAGGAGCAATGTTTGGTGGAGTACTTTTAGGTGTTTTAGAGAGTTTTGGTGCTGGTTTTATATCAGCAGAATATAAAGATGTTTTTGCATTTTGTATCTTGATTTTTGTTTTAATATTTAAACCATCAGGATTACTTGGAGAAAGAGTAACGAAGTAATGATAAATTTTTTTACGACAATATTTAAAAAAATAAAAATGTTTTTAACAAAGGCAAAGGGAGAATTTCTCTGTGATAGTTGTAGATACGATTATCCAAATGCATGTAATAATCCAAATAGACCTAATGTAAAATCTTGTGATGAGTATAAACCAAGGTAGAATACAGAATAAAGGATTAGATTAAAATCAATAAAATAAAATAAACTATCATTAGTGAAAGTCCAACAGGTATTCCTATTTTTGCCCATTCTTTGCTTTTTATTTTTAATTTATTTGCTGATATTATGTTTGGGATATTTCCTGGGATTAAAATTCCACCAGATATAATTAAACCTAAAAGTGCAAATTTTATTTGTGTTAAACTTAATGATGGGCCTATCTCTGCTGCAGTTAAAGTTGCATTATCTAAAACAGCAGAGATAATATTTATCCAGTATAAGATGTGAAAGGGTACTTTTGATAGATACATGTCAATTATTGGCTTAAAACCTGTTCCTAGGAGAATTAAAGCCATTACGAATAAATATACTTTTAAAGTTCTAATAAATATATCTTTAAAATTTTCTAATTTATTTTCTTTAAGTCCATGCTCTGACTTTTTACTTTTCTTTATAATCTTTGTTCCTATTATTCCAAGGATTATTATAGCAGATGTTATGTAAACCCCGAGAGTTTTAGTCAGGAAAAAGAAATCTGCATTATATGGTTTATCTTTTAATTTTGCAATTGCTATTGTTGAAAGAGGTTCGCCAATAGGAGTTAGTGCTGCACCTAATCCTATGGAAAAACATGTTAGTACAACTATTTTTATCTCTGTTTTTTTATCTAATTTAAGAAAATTAATCATTTCAACCAAAATCAAAGCAGATATTATTGCAGTTATAATACTTGAAAGCATTCCTAATACTACAATGAGTAAGAATACAAAAAGTTTTAAGCCTAATTTTTTAACTACAATATTTAAATTTTTATGAAGAGGGTTTTGAATTAGTTTGAATAGTAAACCTGCTAGAAAAACTGCTACAGTTATTTTTACTGGCTCTAATAAAGATTCTTTTACAAGGTGCCAACTCCACTGGTAGGTTATACTTACAGATACTAATCCCATTATAAATAAGAATATCTCAAGTTCTTCTTCTACTTTTTTTAATAAAAAAGGTAGAATCAAAACAAGAACAAGGATTATTGTGAGTCCTAAAATCATTTTTACCTCTTCTTCATATTTGGTTGCAAAAATGCTTTAGTTTTAGTATATTATACCTATATATTATAATTTAATCAAGGAGAAGAATATGGAATATGATATTGCAGTGATTGGTTCTGGTCCAGGTGGATATGTTTCTGCTATAATGGCTAGTAAGTTAGGTGCTAAAGTAGTTGTAATTGAAAAAGGCAATGTTGGTGGTGTTTGCTTAAATGAAGGGTGCATTCCAACAAAAACATTAATTACGAGTGCAGAATTCTTTGCTAAAATTAATAAAGCAAAAGAATTTGGTATAAATGTTGAAGAGTTTAAAATAGATTTTCCAACAGTGATTCAAAGGAAAGATAGGGTAATAAAAAGATTGGGATTAGGTATTTCGAGTTTATTTAAAAGTTATAATATTGAATTTATTAATGGAGAAGCAAGATTTCTAAATAAAAATCAGTTAGAAGTAATTGGGAATTTAAAAACCAACAAAGTGGAGTTTAAAAGATGTATTATTGCTACTGGCTCTAAAAGTGGAAGCTTATCTAATATTAAACCAGATGGTAATGTAATTTTATCAACGAGTGATATATTATCTATTAGACAGATTCCTTCTTCTTTGCTTATTATAGGTGGTGGAGTAATTGGCGTAGAATTTGCATCTCTTTTTAATAAACTGGGTTCGAAAGTGACTGTTGTAGAGATATTACCTCGAATTTTAATAAACGAAGATGAAGAAATATCCAGTGTGCTAACTAAAATTTTAAAAAGAAGAGGAATAGAGATATTAACTAATTCAAAAGTAATGGAGATTAAAGATAATGATGTTGAGATAGAAAAGCCTGAAGGAAGAGTTAAGATACAAGTAGAAAAAGTTCTTGTATGTGTAGGCAGAATACCTCTTTGTGAAGATTTAAGATTGGAAAATATTGGGATAGAGTTTGATAAAAATGGAATAAAAGTTAATGATAAGATGGAAACAAATATAAAGGGAGTATATGCGGTTGGTGATGTAGTGGGTAAATACTTTTTGGCTTATGTTTCATCGGCACAAGGTATTGTTGCTGCAGAAAATGCATGTGGAATAAATTCAGAAGTTGATTACAGTATTATTCCTAAAGCTATATTTACTTCCCCTCAAATAGCGAGTGTGGGTTTAACAGAATCTGAGATAGAGAAAAAGGGTTATTCAGTAAAGATAGGTAGATTTCCTTTCTCTGCAAATGGTATGGCAGTTATATTAGGAGAAACTGAAGGTATGGTAAAAGCAATTGTTGATAAAAAAACAGAACAAATACTTGGAATTCATATAATAGGACCAGAAGCAACTGAATTGATACATATTGGAGTAATTGCTATGAAGTCAAAATTAAAGATAAAAGAGTTTCAAAGGATATTATTTAGTCATCCTGTTTTAAGTGAAACTATATTAAATTCTATTCAAGATGTAGATAAAAAAGCAGTAGACCTTCCTAAACTGTAAGGTGGTAGGTAATAGGTGGTAGGTAAGAGATGTAGATTGTAAATTATACTTTCTTCTTATAGTTCAAAAAATCATTGGTTTCTTATAAAAAATATGTTATAATAATTACATTAAGAAAGCATTAATTATGACAAGTTTTTCTAATATAAACACAATTATTTTGGATATGGATGGGTTGATGGTGGATACTGAAACCTACCAAAGTCAGGCTTTTTTTAAACTAATGCGTGAGTACAATGTTAATTTACCAGAGGAATATTTTGTTAAGTTAGTTGGGATTGCACCAAGGGAAAATTTTATTATGATAAAAAAAGATTTTGGTATTAAAGAAGATTTAGAAATTTTGCTTAACAAGAGAAAGAGGTATTATTTTGATATAATTTCTAATGTTGATTTAAAGCCTTTTGATGGATTAAGAGAGATATTTGATTTTGCTGAAAAACGCAGATGGTACAGAGGAGTAGGTTCATCAAGTGCAAGAGATGAAGTTATTTTAGTATTGGGTTTGATTTTAAAATCATTGGGTATAAGAGAAAAGCCAGAGGATTTTTTTGACAGTATTGTTACAGGTTCTGATGTTAAAAATACTAAGCCACATCCTGAGATTTATTTAACAGTAGCAAAAAATTTAGGAGTTGTCCCTAATAGTTGTCTTGTTCTTGAGGATTCAGAATCAGGTATAATCTCTGCAAAAAAAGCAGGGATGGTTTGTATTGGAGTGAAAAATCAATATACTAAAAACCATGACCTTTCTTATGCTGATATTGTAGTAAATAACCTTTTAGAAGTAGTTGACTTATTAAGAAATGATAAGAGAGGTGATTGAAAAATGGGAAGGATTTTAATCATAACTATCTGTTTTTTAGTTGTTAATTTTGGATTGGTTTATTCACAAGAGTTACCAAAATTGGAAGAAGTAACAGCAGAGAAAAAGTTTACAAAACCAATTGGAGAGTATCTTAAAGATTTAAAGTATGGTAATGCCTATGCTCGTGAGGTTGCAGTTGAAGCAATAGGTGAATTAAAAGATAAATCTATCTTACAAGATTTATTTGCTTTATTAAAAGATAAAGATCCAGATGTAAGGTCTGCTACTGCAGATGCTTTAGGTAGATTAGGAGATAAATCTTCTGCTTCTAAATTAGAACCTTTGCTTCGTGATGAAAGTAGAAATGTAAAGTATTCTGCTATAAAGGCGATGGGACTTATAGGAGATGAAAGGAGTGTTTGGCCGCTTATTTACATGATGGATGACCCAGATAAGTATATAAGGAGGGCGACTGCGTCTGCTCTTGGAAAGATAAAAAGTAAAGTTGCTGTCCCTAGATTAACAAGAGCACTTTATGACCCAAGTATTGATGTTAGAATGGCAGTAGCAGAGGCACTTGGAGAGATTGGTGACCCAAAGTCTATCAATGATTTAATAGGAGCATTAAAGGATGATGATAGAAATGTTGTCTTTTATGCAGCAAGAGCATTAGGTAGACTTGGTGAAAAACAAGGATTGGATATTTTGCTTAAATCTTTAAAAGATAGTAATCCTAAGATAAGAAAACTTACATTAGAAGCATTGGCAAATATTGTAGATGAGACATTAATAGAACCACTTACTTATGTTTATGAAAATGATAATGAAAAAGAGTTAAGGGATATTGCAAAAGATATTTTAGAAAA
>Ga0123519_10003523_pt1 | contig 25834 bp, 21 predicted proteins | sample YelNatPaOPRAMG02_FD_87396 | JGI IMG/M metagenome (GOLD analysis project Ga0123519, IMG submission 87396) | Hot spring microbial communities from Yellowstone National Park - Yellowstone National Park OP-RAMG-02 (version 2) | ecosystem: Environmental > Aquatic > Thermal springs > Hot (42-90C) ...
CTGGACGACACCCGTCCTTCCAAAGTTTCAGGACTGGCTGCTGATACTGGAAAGCAGACAGCGATAGAAACCTGTATTTGGATGTCAACCTCCCTGCACCACAGCCTTCAGTGCCTGTGCCGCCTGTTTGGCGCTGTCGGAAGCTTTGGGGTCATCCAGAAGGGCGCGGGCAATATCGCCGCCGCTAGACCAGGTCGTACACAGGTGCCCGATCATCTTGTCGGTGGCGTTCTTACGGGCATAATCGCGTAGAGCTAGCGCTGCCTGCACGTTGCGCCAGCTGGAGGGCAGCACTCGAAAGCCCTACCGCTGGAAGAAAGGCACAGAGGGATACTCCTCGCGCAGCTCATAGTGCCAGTCGCAGATGATGATATCTTTCGGAATCATATCCACGGCGGGCGCGGTGCCGTTCACACTGGCTTCCCACTTGCCGTACTTCATCACCGAGTCGTCCAGCAATCTATCGCCCCACATCAGCATGGTCATCTTGCGCTTCTTCACGAGGTATTGATGATAGTCGTTGACCGCTTTGGCGAACAGGTCGGCGGGGTTCTTGCCCCGACAGCGGGGACACTGGTCGCTGGCGATGAGGAACACTTCGTCCATGCCCACGTGGAAGGCATCGGCTTCGAACGCCTCGATGAGTTCGTCCATCAGCGCGAAGACCACCTCGTTTACCTTCGGATGGAGCGGGCACCAGCTACGGCAGTAAATGTTGGGGTTGTCCAAAGGTATCTGTGGCGTCTCGTCGAACTCTGGGTATTTGACCAGCAGCGGAAAGGTGGTCTTATCCCAGGACTGATGCCCCAGACAGTTGAACTGTGGAATGAGACGGATACGATGCTTGCGACATGTCGTCAGGATGTCGCGGATGTCGCCCTTGCTCAGCGCACCGTTCATCCGCAGCTCGGGATGGGAGCGATATTCATAGCTGTAGTTCACCTCCAGAATGAGCGCGTTGATACCCAGCGGGGCGAGCGTTTTCTCGATCGCCGTGCTGAGCAGCGGCACGTCCTCCGGGCTGGGCGCCATGATGTGCACGGCTTGCCACTTACCGTTTCTGGGAGCTGCCATCGGTACGCCTCCTCGTGGATTTTACAGATAGATTCGCGAATCGAAGAGGTATTCCTGTCTTTCGCATGGCAGGAAGCATGCGCTGCTCTGCCGAAAAGGAAGCAAAAAGATCGGGAAGGAGCGTCTGATGCCGAAGATAACCATCATCGGCGCGGGAAGCGTCGTGTTCACCAAGAACCTGCTGGGCGACATCCTGAGCTTCCCCGAGCTGGCGGAGTCGCACATTGCACTGATGGATATCGACCCAGACCGCCTGCACACCGCAAAGCGGGTGGCAGAAAAGGTGGCGAAGGCGGTCAACGCACACCCCACGATTACCGCTACGCTAGACCGACGCGAGGCACTGGACGGTGCGGATTACGTGATTAACACCATTCAGGTCGGCGGCTACAAACCGTCTACCGTGATTGACTTCGAGATACCCAAGAAGTACGGCTTGCGCCAGACGATTGCCGACACGCTGGGCGTGGGAGGCATCATGCGCGCGCTGCGTACCATCCCCGTGCTGCTGAGCATCGCGCGGGATATGGAGGAGCTGTGTCCACACGCGCTGTTCATCAACTACACCAACCCGATGGCGATGAACGTGTGGGCGCGGTATCGCGCGTCGAAGGTGAAGGTGGTGGGACTGTGCCACAGCGTGCAGGGTACGGCGTGGTCGCTGGCGGTGGAAGACCTCAAAATCCCCTTCGAGGAAGTCAACTACGTCTGCGCGGGCATCAACCACCACGCCTTCTACCTGCGTTTCGAGCGCAACGGCGAGGACCTGTATCCCGCACTGCGCCAAATCTATCTCGAAGGGCGCGTGCCCCACTACAACCGCGTGCGCTACGAGATGATGATGCGGCTGGGTTATTTCGTGACCGAGTCCAGCGAACACTATGCGGAGTATGTGCCCTATTTCATCCGCCGTGACCGTCCTGACCTCATCGAGCGGTTCAATATCCCGCTGGACGAGTACATCCGTCGGTGTGAGGAGGTCATCGCCCGCTGGGAACGAATGCGTGTGGAGTTCGAGAGCGATGAGCCGATAGAGGTTCACCGCAGTATGGAATACGGCTCACTCATCATCCACAGCATGGAGACGGGCATCCCGCGCGTGGTGTACGGCAACTTGCGCAACGACGGACTGATAACCAATCTGTTGCCGGGTTGTTGCGTGGAGGTGCCCTGTCTGGTGGATAAAAACGGCGTGCAGCCGATTCGTATCGGTGACCTGCCGCCGCAGCTGGCGGCTATCATCTCCACCAACGTGAACGTGCAGTATCTGACGGTGGAAGCTGCGCTGACCGGCAAGCGTGAGCATATCTACCACGCCGCGATGCTGGACCCCCACACGGCGGCGGAGCTGACGCTGGACGAAATCTGGGCGCTGGTGGACGACCTGCTGGAAGCACACGGCGAGATGATACCGATTGGCAAGGCATGAGGAAAAAAAGCGGCAGGGTGCGAACCCTGCCGCAATTATCAGAGAGCTTGAGAGCGGCCCTATGCTCTATGCCCGAGGTTCCGTTATGAGGTGGTCCATTGTCGTCTCGTCGCAGGGTAGCGACAAGGCGAAAGAGCAAACTTTTTGAAACGCTCCTGACGCCGCCGACGCCGCACCGCCTGTACCAGCCTGCTCAGCGCACGGACATACTCATCCGCTCCTTCCGCCAGAGCATCATGCAGTTCGCCCACAGGGTCACTGGCGAGGATACGCACGATTTGCGCCTTGTACAACAGCAGTTCGAGCGCATCCGCCATGCATTCGGGCACGGCGCCGTCCGTGACCAGTGAGCAGGGCAGGTATCGCCAGCAAAGGGTGTCGCGCCTTTCCCGCTCGAAGTCGCTCACCGCTTCGAGCCAGCGTCCATCGCCCAGATATCGAATGGTGCTCAGCACGCTCGGCAGGTCGGGGTAGCCGTCGGGATGCTCCGGCAACGGCTCGGCCACCGACAGCACCCGCACGCGCAGGGCAAAACGCGACAGCACGGCGATATAGCGGTCCAGGTCGCGCATCACCCGGCGGAATATCCTTGCCTGCGCCGGGCACTGCACGTTATAGCCCACGATGTAGCGCGGTGGAAACGCCGGCAGAAAGGCATCTGTCGGCACGGCAAAGATACGTGATATCAGCTCTTCTATGTCATCTCCAGCCTGCCAGCGGTTCAGAAAATCCATCCGCAGGTCTTCCAGCTGCTTCAGACGCTGCGGGTCGGGCAGACGCAGGATCTCGCTATCCTCAAAGGGCACTTCGTCCAGACCATCCACTTCCACGTGCGAAAAGAACCGGAATGTGGAAGGGTAACTCATGTTGCATTGAACCTCCATGCTTTCTGGGTACACGAAAGCACATTTTCCTCTCCCTCACCCTCCTGGGCGAGCATCTGTTCTGCGGGAAAGCCTGCCGGTCGCGAAAATCCTCGCGGAAACGCTCTGCGGATTCTCTTTCACTTTTTGGATGCACGAGCAGGGGGCAATGTTTCAGGTTTTTTCACCGTTTTGAGGATATACAGTTCAAAGTCATTATCTGCCTACTCCCAAGCAATTTTTCCGGTTTTTGGCAGTAAATTGTTGACTTTTGTTGAAACATGTTGTAAGATAAAGTGTCTGTAAAAGTGAATGAGATGACCTGTGAGGGTGTAGCATGTGTAGACAAGGTGTGTCCTACACAATCTTGGCTGGCATGTTATGGTTGTGGTGCACATGTTTCGCGCTGGCGCAGCAGTCTCCTCCTGTGCCTGAGATTATTTCGCCCAGGCATGGGGATGTATATGCATGGGGACGAGTGGCTCCCACCATCCGCATCGAGGTTCGAGCGGCGCCGTCTTCAGCAACGGTTCGTCATTACGTTACCGCCAATGTGTTTGCACAAGACGGGCGATTAATAGACCGCGTCCCCCTGTATGACGATGGTACCCACAACGACACGGTTACCAACGATGGAACATTTATCAGCACGTATATACCCAGCGAGCCCGGCATCTTTCAAGTCAAAGCCCGTTTAGAGCAGCAAGATACCCTCCTAAGGAGCCGGTCGGAAAAATGGAGCGACACAGTTACCTTCTCGGTAGAGCAAGTTCCCTATGTGCAGATTGTTTGGCCCAAGCCGAACTCACGTGTAACCTCTCACAGCAAACTGTCATGCATGCTGCTTTTTGGTTCCGAGAAAAGGACATATGCTCCAACGCGAGATGAGGTGCGCGTTCGCTGCTGGTCAGAGCCTGCTGCCAGTATAGTTGTACCGGAGAAACCGTCCAGTGAATTTTCTGTTCGGATTGAGTTTCCTCGCCCGGGTAAGTACCAGCTTTTTGTCAGTGCGCAGACGTTACGCAATGGACGCTGGATTGAATCGGAACCATACAACATGTGGGTGAATGTGACTACGGTCTCGTGGAGATGGCTGTATCTCTCTGCGTTGCTCCTGCTGGTGGCTTTGCTTGTGCCCGGTAAAAAGGTAACCTTGTATCGTCACGAGCTGCGCATCGTCACGCCGAATGGGGAGCAGAAAGTGGAAATCAAGCCTAACAAACTAGCCTCTGTCTCCTACGACATACCGGGCGCGAAGATTCAACTGGTCGCACAACCCGGGCAGCTATTACTGAATGTTGCCGGAGGACACGGCGAACATATCCCCGACACGGTCAAGGAAGGCGAAACTTTGTCATTGCCTGGAGGTTATAAGGTCTACTACACCTCCTGCAGAATAGCAGGCTCTATTCGTGTGCCTCGCTACAAGATTTCCACTAGGCTCAAAAGGAACCTGATAATTGCATCTGCGGTCCTGTTGATTATTCAGATATGGACTTATTGGCATTTTACTCGATTAACTTAAAAGGAGGTCAAGCTATGAGCAATCAAGGCTTGCAGCAAAGTGTACAGAAGTCTTTCTCGGCAGTGCAGTACTGCGAGGGAGGACAGTTTCGCCCCACACTCGTGGTAGGACTGGGAGGTAGCGGTGTAGAGACCGCACGGCGCGTCAAACGCATCTTGCACGAGCGATATCAAGTCGATAACCTGATACGGTTTCTGTTCATTGACACCGACGAAGCACAATACATTCAGGACGGCGAGCTGGCAAAGGCGGAGCAGCACGAGCGCGCTTCAATCTCGGTGCGCTACCCGGAACAGCTCCTTGACGAACTGAGACGCAAGCCCAAGCTGCATCCATACTTCGAACATTTTTGGGATGGAAGCAATGACGTGGTACTGTTGCGAGATGCAAGCGGAGCGGCAGGGATCCGCCCCGCAGGGCGTTTCGCGTTCCACGCTTCTTTCGACACTATCTTTACAAACTACCTGGAACCAGCCATTCACCACATCATGCAGGTGCGCGAACGTGTGCAAGCGATGATGAAAGGGGTTGCCCAACACATCGAGATCACCCAATCAATCCCGCGCGTGTATATTATTTCCTCGCTGTGTGGTGGCACAGGGTCCGGTATTTTTATGGACACCGCAGCAGTTATTCGTTACATCTTTGAGCGCTACGGACTGGACGGTGAAATCGTCGGTATTTTCTATCTACCCACAGTTTTCCGTCATGAAGCTGGTATCAGCCCATCCATGTGGGAGGTAATCGAAGCCAACGGCTATGCCAGCCTGATGGAGCTGGAGTACCTTTGCAACCACAAGACCTTTGAAGAAGACAACCACTGGGAGTTCAAATATCGCACAATTGGTTCCTACACGCTTCGGCAGCCCCTGTTCGACGAGGTGTTTCTGGTAGAGGGGGTCAACAGCGGCGGCAACACCATCTCCAGCAAACGTTACGTCTTCGAGATGACTGCGCGCAGCATCATGCTGGACATAGGCTCTCCGTTAGGGGCGCATGCCCGCAGTGCCAAACGCAACTCACTGGCCGTGATTGAGACGATGCCGTGTGCTGAAACAAAGCAACCCCGTCTGTTGAACTCGCTGGGCGTTACCAATTTCGCGGTGCCCATTGAGGAGCTGACCCGCTATTGTGCAGCACGCTCAGTGCTGGATCTGATGGAGCAGGAGGCTCAGAACGCTCAATCCGATGGGTCCGACATGCAGCAGCAAATCAAGACCTTTGTGCAGACAAACCATCTGGTGCAGACAGAGACGAACGAGCTGGTAACGGATTACCTCCTTCAGGATGAGCATGGCGCCCCCTTATCTTTCAAAATCGAGGAGCCAGCGCAAATCCTTCAGGCGGCTGAGGGAGCAGGACAGGCGAAATTGTCGCAGAAGGCTGCCTGTGCAGAGCAGGAGTTGCGCAAGCTGTTCGATAGCATCGGCAATGATTGGATACCTTCGCTAAAGCAACGGTCGCTAAAACAACTGTTAGAAGAACGCGCCCGGACGTTGTTCGACAAAGCGCGCGCGGAAGCCGGTAACCACGCGGAACAGGTTTTGAAGCAAAGTGGTCATGATCGTGCTCGTCAGTTCTTCGTGGAGCTGGCAAACCACCTGAACGTATTGCAACGCGACCTTCAGCAGACTGCCGAGCAGGAGCGCGCACAAGCGAAAACCTGCGAGCAAGAGTTCGAACAGGCGTGCAATCGGCTCAAACAGACAAAACCCAGAGTCTGGGAACTGTGGATGGGTAATGACCAGCTGCAACAGGAGGTGCAGCAGGCGTGTGACGCTCTGCGGAAGTATGCACAGCACCGCCTGAAAGCGCTCGCAGCAGAGGCTGGGCTAGAAGCTCTGCAGGCGCTGCAGTTACAGGGGCAGCTAGGTGAATGGGCAGAATTGGTCAGTCACTGGCAGCAACATCAACAGAACACCCGTCTGCGCTTGGAGAATCTGTGCAATACCAACGGAGCACGCTACTATGGCTACGACCTCGAGTGGTTCGTGATACTGTCTGCCGACTTCCCGAAGTTCTACGAATACATCAAGCCAAAGATACCTTTTGATAAGATACGGGAAGAACACTACCGCCTGCGCCAGAACTACAAGCACTACCCGGCCTTTGGCAATTTGTCCAGCACGGAGATTGACGTTGACACAGAAGCTCAACTATGGCTGTCTGCAGCGGTTGAGGTGCTCAGCCCTGTCTTGCGAAAGCAGGCTAACGTTCTGGAGTTAATCAAGTTTCAGTCTCAGGAAGAGCGAGAACAAAACGGCGTTCCGCTAAAGGAATACGTCGACAGGAAGTTACAGATACTGTTTGACGCCTGTCAGCCCTACTGGAGCACGAGCCAGCCCCCTGGCGAACAGCGATACGAAAGTATTTTGGTCGCCAGCATTCCCTACGCAAGCAATGGCACTGCCGACGGGGATGAGCTTGACCAATATCGGCAGCAAGTTCGCGAGATCGCGGAAAAACGTGGTTATACGCGGGTAGAGTACCGTGAAGACGGGTATCCTTTTGCACTTACCCTGATGACCCGCACCTATGGGGCCCGCGCATATTATCTCCGCAGCACTCGTTCCATGCGCACCTGTTACGAGCGGCGCATCGCAAATGACGACGTGCGAGCACGTCTTCATGTCGACAAACGATTCTTTGACCGCCTGCCTTTGCTGGAACCGGTAGAACAGGAGCAAGAACACAAGGTGCTGTGGAGCTGGGCGCTGGCTTATGGCTACATCGCGCTGAAAGGAGACACTTTCTACTACAGCGTCCAGAGGTGGCGAGACTACTTGATACCCCAGTACAAGACTGAGTGGCAGATTGCGCTTCAGCAACAACTGCCTTCTGAATGGCAAAGGCGGTTGCTCAAACACGTTGAGCGTGAGAGCGAAGCGCTGGGCAGTGACTGGGAAGTCGCTCAACGCAAGATCCTGCATGACAAAGGCAAGGTAGAAGAGCTGAAGCGGGCGCAGCAACAGCTGCATCAGTTGCTGGGACGGCAGTCAATCTTGCAGCAGATGGAAGAGTACGAGTCGCGACTCTTGGACCTGCAGAATGCTACCGAAAGCAAGCGTGTTCGGGACCGCATCAGCGAGCAACGAGAAGCTATAAACTCCTATATCGACTTCTTGCGCAAGTCTGACGGGTAAGAGTAGGAATGTGTCTATGGTGGTATATCCGACCATAGTGCTTGCGGCGGGCGACCTACCCTGCCAGACGGTGGAAAGGACGAAGCGTTTGCTTCGTTCTTTCCGGCTACCCGCCCGGCACGTAACTGCCTTAGGAGCCTACCAGAACGGTAGCTTGCAGGCAGTGTATGTCCCCAACGCCCCAAGTGAGAACTTCGTCAATCCCGTGACGGAATGGATGTACCGCATACGCCTGCAGAGCAACCTTGAAAGCGCTCTGGAAGAAGGAGTCAGCGTCGGACCCGAGGGCGGCTATCTTTTTGTTCAGGTATTGCTATTGTTCGATGACGAACACGCACCCCATATAGACGAAGTTGTCCGTCTGCTGGACGAAGGTTCGGCATATTTGGGGGAGCCAGTGCCTGTACGACTGCACGTCATGGTTGTCCATCAGCAGTTCAGCGACCCTTCTCCGATCTACTCGACAGTAGAAAGCCTGGAAAGCACCCGCTGGGTAACGGTGGCGTCGCGCTGGCTCATCGGACGAACGCGGTCCGATGGCTCGATGCTGTCTATGGACGACCTGTCTGTGAGCTTACCCTACCTTTTGCTTTCTGCGCTTCAACATGCGGACTACGGAAAAGAGCACTGGTTATTTCGTGAGCCTTGGACTTCATCGGCTACTCCTCGCTCTGTAGGGTTTGGGCTGGTAGTACTCCCCCTGCCGGAGATCGAAGACACACTGTCGCATTGGTTTCTGTCTGATGTCTTCAAGCTGGTCAGCACCGAAGTAAAGGAGACGCCACCAATTCCGGACGACCTGTTGCCGCAGGAAGAAGAGTGGTGGCAGAAGCTGGTTTCTACGGTGCAAAATGTTGCCAAAGCGGGCGCCGGATTAACGCTCTCCCTAATCGATAGCACCCCATCGATAGGAAGGGACCCTCATCAGTGGCTCAACGAAGCGGATACCAGGCACGAGCAATGGCGGACGGAGAAACTGCCCCTCTGGAAGCAATCACTGCGAACCATTGCGGACGAGTTAGTTAACGGTTTCCAACAACGGCTGCAAAGCACGATTCAGAACAGCTTGCTCGCGGTGGTCGGTTGCCTTCCCATTATGAGGTCTATTGTGGGGCATCTGTTACAGGGGCTGGAAACATGGGCTATTGCGAAGCTGGAGGTTACAGAACCTTCCACCGAAGCCCTCCAATCGGCGAGGCAGCAGTTCGAAAATGCCCTGGCACGCCTGCCCAGATGGCAGGAGCTGTTGCAGTGGGCGATGCTTGTCTCGTTGGTTGGGTGGGCGCTACTCTCACTGTTTGGGTTGATGCTATCATCGTACGTGGTGAATTATGTGCAGATTGTATGGTCTATCGCTGCGATTCTGCCCCCGCTCATAGGAGCAGCCTGGGCATACCGGCGCTATCGTCAAAGACGACAGGAACTGGAGGTCGCGTGGGAAAACTATCTGCAAAAGTTGCGTTCCTACCAGACTGAAATATTGCGCTTTCATGCAATCATCGCCTTGAAAAGTGCCTTTGAGCGAGTGCTTGCTCTGGTACAGGAAGAACAAGAGAACGTGGAGTCACTCGAGCAGCATCTGCGGGGTAAAAGAATCTCATGGGAAGCAGCAGTGCGTGCCTTCGAACTGATTTCTCCCCCACCTGTGCGCTTCATTGTTCGCTCGTTTCGCCAGCTCATACCCGTCGTGCAGCAGCTCTGGGGAAAGCGCGATTTGAAAGCTGTTCTCAGGCAGGCATTGGAGCATCTAGGCATTGGCGGGATGGGTGATCTGATCGAAAAGGTGGAAGAAGTGCAGGATTATTTGCGCAGACTGCTGCTTAATCAGTGGATGCAGGGCGAATACAGGGATCCACGCTTCTATTTGCGTCACCTTACGGGACGCGAGGGCGCCTATGAGCTGTGGTTGACCGAACAGATGCGGGAAGCCATAGAATCCTCCACAGCACTACTGTGGCCCTGCGAGAATCCCCCCGATCAGGGCTGGAAACTTTTGCTGGACGGAGTGTCTTACCGTAACGGTTTCCAAACACAGGTGCCCGTCGGCGACCACGTTGTTCATGCGCCTGTTGTTAGTGGACGGATTTGCACTCGGGAAGTCGACGTGCACTGAAACAAGGAACTCCCCACCCTTTTGCCCAACTGTATCCCCGACAGACTTTGTATCACAGGAGTGGAAAGAATGGGTTCACTGAAGATTGGGGTGGCGTTGTGGTCGCTGTCGGCGGGAGAGACGGAAGAGGGGCTGATGAACGCCCTGCAGACGGCGGCGGACATCGGCTTTCAGGGTGTGCAGTTGTGGAACGTGGCAAGCTACGGTCCCTGCGTGCTGGATCCCGATGTGTGCGTCGGTGCGCAACGCACCGAATGGCGCAAACGGGTGGAATCCTTCGGACTGCAAATCAGCGGCTTCTGCGCGCAGATGTCGGGACCCACACGCTTCGGCGGCTTCGATGAGGCAGAGGGCATCGAGGAGCGTATCGCGAAGACGCAACGGTGCATCGAACTGGCGGTCGACATGGGCGCACCCATCGTCACCACGCACCCGGGCGTCATTCCAGAGGACAAAAATGACCCCATCTACCCCATCATCCGCGACGCTATCGAGCAGATAGCCAAACACGCGGAGAAGGTGGGGGGCATCTTCTGCATCGAGACCGGCATGGAACCTGCGCCCGTGCTGCGCCAGTTCATTGAGGACATCGGCAGCCCTGCGCTGAAGGTCAACTATGACCCCGCCAACCTGCTGTGGTACGGCGTGCTGGAGGGTGTGCGCGAGCTTGCACCCTACATCGTTCACACCCACGCCAAAGACCACCATCCCGAAACGAAAAGACCCACCGTTGGCCAGGGTGCGGTACCGTGGGACGAGTACATCGCCCTGCTGAAATCCATCGGCTATGACGGTTGGTACGCCGTGGAAGACGAAAGCGGGCAAAATGTGGTAGAGTCTTTACGCCAGGGGTTGCAGTTCCTGAGCAAATACTGAGGAAGAAGCCTTGACTGCACCAATCCGATGTCCAAAGTGCGCGGCAGAGGTCAGCGACCCGACGCAACCCTGCCCCAAGTGCGGCTTCGTTATCGATCATCCGCAGCGCAAACGGTATCAGCGACAGGTGATAGCGTCGGGCGTCAGCACGTTGCTGGGCTACGCCTTGGGTATGGTCGGTTTGCTATTGCGCTGGGAGATAGTGGGGATAGCGGGGCTGGCAATCGGCTTCGTGGGCGGGGTGTGGTTCATGGTGTCGCTGTATTTTCTGCTGCGCACGGGGGTGTGAACGGTTGCCTGCACAGCCTGTGCCGACACACACTCCGAAACGGTGCAAGGTTGACGCCCTGCCTGGTAACGGGATATAATCAGGCGGTAAGAGGAGGATGCTGGCATTCGGGTCGTTGTTGCCGGTGAGGATTGGCAGGAGAGCCTGCGCTGCATATGGCGTGAGATGCAGGCGGTGAACCCGCAGGTTTCGCTTTTCCAGACGTGGGAGTGGGCGAGCCTGTGGTGGAAGCACCTTGGCAAGGGAACGGAAGCGCGGGTGCTGCGTGTGCAGGACGGCGGTGAAACAGTCGGCATTGCGCCGCTGTACACCAGACGGACGGCGATGGGCACAGTGCTGCGCTGGGCAGGCACAGGCATTTCCGACAGGCTGGGCATCATCGCCGCCCCTGGATACGACAACGGCGTTGCGCAGGCGGTTGCCGAATGGCTGGAGAGCCTGCCCTGTGCCGACCTGCACCAGCTGGCGGACGGTTCGGCGATGGCACGCATTGCCGAGGCGCGCGGCTGGCAGGTAGTGTGGCAGGAACAGTGCCCCTACGTGCTGTTGCCTGAAACGTGGGAGGCGTACTGGGGGTCTTTAAGTAAGAAGACGCGCTTCAACATCGGCTACGCGCAGCGGCAGATGGCGCGCGAGCTGGGAAAGTTGCACATTGACACGGCGTCAGAAACCGAGCTACCCGAAGCGCTGGAGGCGTTGTTCGCCCTGCACACGCGCCGCTGGCGACAGCGGTGGCTGCCGGGTGGCTTTTACCACCCGCGCGTGAGACAGTTTCATCGCGAGTGGGCGACCGTCGCGCAGCGAAACGGTTGGCTGCGGCTGCACACCTTGCGGATAGACGGAGCGATTCGGGCGGTGCTGTATGTGTTTCACTTTGGGCGGCGTGCGTATTACTATCTGGGAGGGTTCGAGCCGTCGCTTGCCCGTTACAGCATGGGCACAGTGCTGACCGCCTATGCCATCCGTCGGGCGATAGAGGAAGGCTGCGTCGTGTTTGACTTCCTGCGTGGCGACGAGCCGTACAAGTATCGCTGGAAGCCGCAGGTACAGTGGCACCGTCGAGCCTGTTGGGCGCAGGGTGCGCTTGCATGGGCGTGGCGAAAACGGGTAGACTGGGAAACCCGCCTGTGGTGGTGGTTACAGGCGCGTCTGCACGGAAAGGGGGCGTCGTAAATGCGGTTTGTGACTTTCCTGCTGGCGGTAGCGGCGTGTGCAGGAGTGGTGTATAATCATCTGCAGTTGAACGACATCCGCCAGCAGGTGGAGCAGATACAAGTGAAGCTTGCCAGCCAGCAGAACAGGACGGGATCGGCAGGAATCGCAGAGGCGAAGCGTCATCTGCAGCGGGCTTTGCAGCTGATGAGCTCGGGCAAGCTGGACGAGGCGAAGAAGGAGATGGAACTGGGTAGCAAAACGATTGCCGAAGCTGCGCACCAAAACGATGACACCCAGCATGCCCTGCAGCAAGTGCAGCAGATGCTGGACAGTGCCCGCAAGGAGCTGGCACGTTTCTGGTCAGGTAAACAGGAGAAAACACCATGACACGCACCGCGCGGTGGATACGGATAGGGGTACTCCTTCTGCTTGTGCCAGCGATGCTTTCGTTGACGAGCTGTCGCGGCACGAACCTGCTGAGCAAACAGGACGAAATCCAGATTGGCAAAGAAGGCGCAGCCGCGATTGAGAAGGAGTACAAGCTGGACACCAACCCCGAGCGCGTAGCGCTGGTTCAGGAGATTGGTCAGCGCATACTGGATGGAATGCGGCGGGTGGAAGGCAAACGTGCGCCGGATTTTCCGTTCACCTTTAAGGTGCTGGATACCAAAGAGATTAACGCCGTTTCTCTGCCCGGCGGTCCGGTTTACGTCTTTCGCGGTTTGATGGAGCAGGTCGGCGATGACAGGGATATGCTGGCATCGGTCATCGCGCATGAAGTCGGGCATATCGTGGCACACCATGCGGCAAAGCAGATATCCAGCAGCATCCTGGCAGACCTCGCCATCTCTCTGGGCACCAAGGGCAGTGCACAGAAGGTGGCAAGCATTGCGACCTCGCTGGTCATGCTGCAGTACAGCCGCGATGATGAATACGATGCCGACCGACGTGGTATCCACTATACCTACGCCGCCGGATATGACCCCGAAGGGCTGGTGCGCTTCTTCGAGAATCTGCAGAAACTGGAGAAAAGCCCCATGAAGGGACTGCTGGCGAACCTGCGCACTCACCCGCTCACCGAAAACCGTATCCTGAGGGCGAAGAAGCTGATTGCAGAACTGCCCGACCGACAAACTCCAAGCGCAGCGCCGGGGCAATGAGAGTCACCGCCATTATCCCTGCTTATAACGAAGAAACCCGTCTGCCCCGGGTGCTGGAGGCAGTGCGTGCGGCTTCGCTGGTGGACGATATCCTGGTGGTCAGCGACGGCTCGGTAGACGGCACGTACGAGGTGGCTCGCCATTTCGACGGGGTGCGCGCACTGCAACTTCCCCAGAATCTCGGCAAGGGCGGGGCGATGCATGTGGGCGTATGCCACACGGACGCGCCGTTGCTTGTCTTTCTGGACGCCGACCTGATCGGGCTGACCCCAGAACACGTCGATAGCCTGGTGGAACCCGTATACCGCGACGATGCCGACATGACGCTGGGGGTTTTCCGCGGGGGTAGACGCGCGACCGACCTTGCTCAGAAGCTGTTTCCCTTCGTCAGCGGTCAACGCGCCATCCGGCGGGAGCTGTTTCTGGAGGTGCCAAACGTACAGTTCGCCCGTTTCGGGGTGGAAACGCAGATTACGCGCTGGGCGGTTCGCCAGCGGTGGCGGGTACAGTATGTGCCTCTGATTGGAGTCACCCACCCGATGAAGGAGGAGAAACTGGGACGCCTGCGCGGCACGGTGGCTCGCCTGCGCATGTACGCCGATATTGCCCGCATCTTGCTGGACGGACACGCCCCCGATCAGGCAAAGCGGCTCTTCCGCCTGAGAAACAAGTAGACGAAGCCAACCTGCAAAACGCCCACTACTACTGCGGCTGTTCTGGTGGCAAAACGGGCACACTGAGCACAGATGGTGACACCTTTTTCCTAATGTCGCGGTGAAACGATGATGGGGAGAGGTCCTGTGCCTCTCCCCATCTGTTTTTACTGGCTACCCGGAGCCACCGCGCCGGGCGGTGCTCCTCCGCCGGGGATCGGAGGGGCGGCCTGCACTTCACCTTCACGACCGTTGCCCTGTACCCCTCCGGTCATCCCGCGGTAGAGGAAGAAGCCGACCACGAGCAGCACCACTACGATAATCGCGATAGCTACCGGTGTGGAGATGTTTTTATTCATTGCCTTTCCCCCTCGTGCTTACGGAGGTGTGCAGATATCATCCGACATCAGCACCGGATAGTAACCCCACTCGTACGGCCGGTCTGGCTTCGGGTTGGGGTTATTGGTGGAGCGTGCCCACTTCGCGTGCCCGTCGGCGTACACGAAGTTCATACCGCCCTGGTGGCGCGGATTACCCTGATAGAACTCCCAGCCACCGCGTCCTTCCGTCCAGTAGTAGCGCGGCTGGCTGTCCAGCGGACCCACGAGGCAGTTGCGCCAGCTGAAGATGTAGTTGTTATCGGCGATGATGCCGATGTTGGAAGGTGACTGAATCGCCGCGAGGGACGTGCCACCGGTCAGCAGGAGTTCATTGATTCCGTACTCGACGAACGGCACAATGCGCTTCCTTTCAGGGTCGCCGCACACCCACAGCGCGTATGCCGCCACGTAAGTGGTGCCAGCATAGCTGGGGCAATCGAAAATGCCGCCGTTCTTGACGTACGGGTAGATGAGCGTTGCCCAGTGCTGCTTGGGATGGTTCGGGTTCACCGTGAAGTAGCCGGTATCGGGACAGCCACCCGGCCACGGCTGCACGAAGAACCTCTCATCGTAATCCTGCACATACATGCCCACCGCCAGCCCAATCTGCTTGGTGTTGGACAGACAGGACGTCTTGCGTGCCTGCTCGCGTGCTTGCGAGAAGACAGGGAACAGAATCGCTGCCAGTATCGCGATAATCGCGATAACTACAAGCAGCTCAATCAGCGTGAAACCGCTGCGTCGCATGGTTGAAACGACCTCCTCGAACATAGATTTTTTGTTTTTGTTTTATCGCTAACGTCCGCCGCGGCAGACGATTGCTACCTGTTTTGTTCTTCTGGTGGCGCGCACGAAGCGCGGGTAACCAGCTCCATCGGTAACTTTTCATGCACAACAGTCCTTCCGGACCGCCGCGTCGCGTTCTCCAGCAATACCTGCGCTGCCCGCCTGCCCATCTGATACAGCGGCTGACGCAGGGTGGTCAGCGGCGGATTGAGATACTGTGCCGACACAGGGTCATCGGTGCCCAGAACGCTTACCTGGCGTGGAATAGCAATGCCCAGTTGCTCTGCAAGTGACATCACGCCCAGTGTGAGAAAATAGCCCGCACAGAAGATGGCGGTAGGACGATCCGGCATGAGCAACAGGTCCACCAGAGCGTTCCGTGCAGAAGGCGAAAGGTGAGTGTCATCATCGGGGCGGATAATCCACTGGGGCTTTGCCTCGATGCCCCACGCCCGCAAAGCGTCCAGATAACCTGCCAGACGGTCCCGGCAGTTGGTGCTGTCCTCCGAGCCGTTGACGTATGCGATACGCCGGTGTCCCAGATGCAGCAGATACTCCACCCCGCGCCGCGCGCCGTCATGGTTGTCGCTGTCTATTGTTGGAAACGCTACCGGCTCGCGCCACGAGGCTCCAGCCGCTACCAGAGGGATACCCTGATGCCAGAGAGAGGTCAACACATCCACGCTGGTAGCGGGCGGCGCCGCCACATAGAAAGCGGTGCCCGGATAGCGCTCCGGCAGATGTTGCCATTCCGGGACAGGGATAAAGGCTGCCATCAGGTTGATATTCGCCTCAGCACACACATCGCATAAAGCCCGGAAGAGGGGACCGTGATAGGTATGCTCCATCACGTCGGCAGGTGCACTTACCACGAAGGCTATCTGTTTGACGCGAGGAACAGAAGGAACACACGCATAGATACCGGCGCCTCGTTTATACTCCAGCCACCCTTCCTGACACAGGGCGTCCAGCGCGCGCGATATGGTGCCCACGCTTACTCCGAACCGCTCAGCCAGCTGCTGTTTCGTCGGCAGACGCCTGCCATATCGCCCTTGCTGGATTTCCTCCAGCACCTGCTGGCGTATCCACACGTGCTTGACCTTCACACTGCACCCTCTTCCTGCGAATCTTCATCAAAGCGTTATAGAACTGTTCACCATCAAGTATATATGTTTCCTCCAAAAAAGTCAAGCGTTTTTGAAAAATTTTTCAAAAGAATCATGTGCATTGAACAAAGAGTTATAATGCTGTAATGCATCCTGCTGTATATAGAAGGTAGGAGTTACGCAGTCGGAAGACTGCTCGGAAGTTTGCGAGATAAAGCGACATAAACTGTCATTATGAGCGAAGCGAAGAATCTCTTCTAACGCACTGAGATGCTTCGCTTGCGCTTAGCATGACGGGAAAAAGTCTCTGAAATCGAGGTCTGCTTAACCTCGGGTCAGGGGGTCACGAGGAGGACTCCTCTGCCTCGCGCAGCAGTTTCAAATCCTCTTCCGTTAGCTGCACCCTCTCCCAAAGGTCGGGACGACGTTCGCGCGTGCGCAGCAGCCTCTGCAGGCGGCGCCACCGGGCGATGTTGGCATGGTGACCAGATAGCAGTACCTCGGGTACGCGGTAACCGCGATACTCTGCCGGACGGGTGTACTGCGGTGGGGCGAGCAGACCGTCCACGAAGCTGTCCTGCTGTAACGATTCGGGGTTGCCCAGCACACCGGGCACCAACCTTGCCACTGCATCGGCAATCACCAGCGCGGGCAGCTCGCCGCCTGTCAGTACATAGTCTCCGATGGAGACCTCATCGGTCGCCAGATGCTGGCATACCCGCTCATCGATACCCTCGTAGTGCCCACAGAGTAAAATCAGGTGCGGCACCTGCGCAAACTCCACCGCCATCGCCTGATGGAACAGCTTGCCCTGCGGCGTAGTGACCACAATGCGGGCAGGCACCCAACCTGCTTGCTCGCGCAGGTACTCCACAGCCTCAAAGAAGGGTTCTGGCTTCATCACCATGCCTGCGCCTCCGCCGAAAGGGGCATCGTCGGTGGTATGGTGCTTGTCGTGGGTGAACTGTCGCAGGTCGATCGTGTTTATCTCCAGAACGCCTGCCTGCTGCCCGCGAGCCAGCATACTGCATCGTATGACCGGCTCGACCATCTCAGGAAAGATGGTGACGATATCGATGCGCATGGGTTTACTCTTCTTCGTCGGGCAGCAAGCCGGGGATGGGATGGATGGTCACCCGGCGTGCTACCAGGTCAATCTCGCGCACGAACTCGGAGACGGCAGGGATGAGTATCTTGCCCACACGGTAGATATCGTTGGCGGGGTTGAGAATGACCTCCTCAATCTGCCCCAGATACCTGCCGGTGTCGGTGAACACATCCAGTCCGATAAGGTCATCGATGTAGTAGGTATCTTCGGGCAGGGGCATGCGGTCATCGATGGGAACCTGCAGGTATCCGCCGCGCAGGCGGTCGGCGGCTTCTACGGTGGTGATTTCCATGAAGCGCACCAGATAACCGCCCTTGAAGGGGCGCGATTCCGCCACATGCAGGGTGATACGCGGCATATCGGGTAGGGAAAGCGAAAGGCTTGCTCCCCTGGCAAACCGCTCCGGAAAGTCGGTCAGGGAGTACACACAAACCTCCCCCTGCAGTCCGTGCGGCTTGGAGATGTATCCGACGGTACGCCAGCTGTCTCGTTCTGCTCTTCTCATGGCGAACACCTATGCCTTTGCATGGGGCAGGGGTGCCCCATGCAAAGTATACCCGCCTTTCGCTTGTTGCCGCACTACCCCGATCGGTGCCTCTGCGTAACCCTCGGGCTGCGGCTACGGCTCGTCAGAAGGCTTTCCCTCCGTGTCGCCTGTGCGGCACACCTGGTTATCATGCCGAACGCACGCAAAAAAGCTGCCGAGATTCTTCGCGTCGCTCAGGATGACAGTTGCGCCCTTTGTCATGCTGAGCGGCAGCGAAGCACCTCAACGCTTCCTTGCTAACGCCCGGAACGGCAGGGTGGTGAACCAACCTACCGGATTCCAGACAATCAGGCATGCCTGCAGTGCCGCTACGCAATAATCTCGAGGTAGATTTTGCGCTTGTTCTTCATGGCGGCAGCTTTGGCGATGGTGCGCAGGGCATTGGCGATTCGCCCCTGCTTGCCGATGACCTTGCCCACGTCGCTGGGGGCGACGTGAACCTCATAGGTGGTCGCCACCTCACCCGGAACCTCGTTGATGCGAACCTGGTCTGGCTCGTCCACGAGTTCCTTCACCAGATACTCTACCAGTTCTTTCACCTCAGCCACTCCTTTAGCCCTCTCTGTAAATAGAGTTTTGGTGAGTAAGTATTTTACGATTCGGCTGATGCGGTGGCGCTCCCTGCTGGTTGAGCTTTGCGCTGTTGTAAGGCGTCCAGCACACCGGCGCGACGCAGGATATCCTTTGCCGTGTCGGTAGGTTGCGCTCCGTGCTCCAGCCAGTACAGTGCCTTCTCCACATCCACCTGAACGGTGGCGGGATCGGTCAACGGATTGTAGTAACCGATGGTTTCAATGAACCGTCCATCCCGCGGTGCCGTACTGGGTGCAACCACGAGACGATAGAACGGGCGCTTTTTCGCCCCCATGCGCTTGAGTCGGATCCTGACCGCCAAACCACCTCCCTCCTTTCTGTGCGTTTTATCCGAAGAAAGGCAGGCGTATCTTGCGTTTGCCTTTGCCTCCTCCGGACTGTAAGGCGTTTAGCTCTCGGATCATGTGGCGCATCTCTTCGAACTGCGACAGCAGCTCGTTCACCTCGTGCACCGTAGTGCCGCTACCCCGCGCGATGCGCCGCTTGCGGCTGGCGTTGATGATGTGCGGGTTCGCACGCTCCTCCGGTGTCATCGAAAGAATGATGGCTTCCACACGCTTTAATTCTTTCGGCTCTATCTGCACGTCCTTGAACTGCGCGCCCAGACCGGGTATCATCTTCAGCAGCTGGTCCAGCGGTCCCATCTGCTGCATCTGGCGCATCTGCATCAGGAAGTCGTTCAGGTCAAACTGGTTCTGGCGCAGCTTGCGCTGCAGTTCCTCCACCTGCTTCTGGTCAAAGGTCTGCTGTGCCTTTTCGATCAGCGTCAGCACGTCGCCCATGCCCAGGATGCGCCCCGCCATGCGGTCTGGGTGGAAAACGTCCAGCGCATCCGGCTTTTCGCCCACGCCGACGAACTTGATGGGCTTACCCACGACGGCACGGATGGAGATTGCCGCGCCACCGCGCGTGTCACCATCCAGTTTGGTGAGGATGAAGCCGTCTACCTCCAGCTGACGGTGAAACTCCTCCGCTACCCGCACCGCATCCTGACCCGTCATGGCATCCAGAACCAGCAGCACCTCATTGGGCTGGGTGGCCTCCTTGACGCGGCGCACCTCCTCCATCATTTCGTTGTCAATGTGCAGGCGACCCGCCGTGTCCAGAATCACCGTGTCATGCCCCTGCTGCACGGCGTATTGCAGGGCTTCATGGGCAATGTGTACCGCGTCCCTGCTGTTATCTATCGCGAAAACCGGTATCTGCAGGTTCTGTCCCAGCACCTTCAGCTGCTGGACTGCTGCCGGACGGTGTACGTCCGCTGCCACCAGCAATGGGCGACGCCCCTGCTTGCGCAGCCACAGTCCCAGCTTCGCCGCGGTAGTGGTTTTGCCGGAACCCTGCAGACCGCACAGCAGGATAACGGTAGGAGGCTTGGGCGCAAAACGGATACCTTCTGTCCCATCGCCGAGCAGGTTGACCAGCTCTTCGTGTACGATTTTGATGACCTGCTGGGTGGCGGTGAGGCTTTCCAGTACCTCCTGCCCTATGGCACGCTCGCGCACACGCGCGATAAAGTCTTTGACGACCTTAAAATGTACGTCCGCTTCCAGCAGGGCGATGCGCACTTCCCGCAGGGCTTCGTTCACATCCTGCTCGGTGACCTTGCCCTGATTGCTCAGCCGCCGAAAGACCGTCTGCAGTTTTTCCGTCAGGCTTTCAAACAAGTTTCCCGCCCACCGATTGTAAATCCGCTATAGTATACACCGACATGCAAAACTTGTCAAACAAGGGGAGCATAGCACCCTGGGGATACATAGCTGCAGCAAGGGAGCGGCTGTTGCACTCGCTCTCGTCTCGCGCCCGAGTCAGGTACTCTGAGGTCGCGGAGCAGAGGGCAAAGGCCGCTCCCACTGGGGGTGTACACTATTCGCTATTGCCGTTATCGTTGGCTTCTTCCTGTCCTTCGCCGCCGCGTGCGCGACGCCTGAAGGGACGACGCAACACAATCTGCTTGTAGTCCAGCCCTGCCGCCTGCAAGGCTTTGTCCCACGACTCAAATCGTCGCCGTGCTGCGGTGATGAGCGGAATATCTATCTCTTCCACGTTTTTCGCGTTCAAAGGCACGCCCTGCTCGTACAGCTCGCGCACTCGCCGGATGATGGTCTCTTCATCCCACTGGTGGTAACGACGCACTTCCTGATAGTCGATACCGGCAGCTTCAACCGCTTTGCGCCACGATCCAAAGTGCTTGGGTTTGGTCGCCGCCGCCGCGAGCTGTGGGTCCAGGTTCGTACTGACGTTGCGCCAGGACAGGTCTTCACCCTGCTCGTACAGTTCGCGGATGCGCTCGATAATGCGCTGGCGGTTCCAGCTGCGATACTTGCGCACTTTGTCGTAGTCGACGCCTGCCGCTTTCACCGCATCACGCCAGCTGCCGTAGTAGCGCATGGCGGCGCGCATCAAGGGCAGGTGGTGAAGCACCACGTTCGAGTATGAAAGGTCTACCCCTTGCTCGGCAAGCTGCCGAATCTCCTCAGCAATACTCTCTTTCGTCCAGCGTGCGGATGTCATGAATGTCTCTACCCTCCATGCTTTTCTGTTTGGATATCCTCTCAGAAACGAAAAGGAAGCGACGTTTCGGAAGAAACGTCGCCTCACGACGACCATTCTGTTCGTTTGCACGAACTCACGGCACGTTGTATATTTCACCCATTACAATACAACATCTTGCATCATTTTGCAAGGGAAAAACGGATTACTTTTTCGCAAAGAAAGCAGAAAAGGCGAACCGTTCTACACTGGATACATACCCAATCGGCAACAGGAAGTACCACCGCCTCTCGCGAAACAGGAGCCGTCACACCACGGGCGCAGGGAGGAGTTTATCTATGGTAAGGAAAGGGGTGGCACTCTGTTTGCTGACTATTTGTGCGGCAGCCCTGACCGAGGCGCAAACGAAAACGACGCAAAGCGCGGAAGGATGGCATATAGAGAACGCTTCCATCCGCGTGACCTTACAGCCTGATGCGGGATCCTTCTCGGTGCTGGATAAAAGATGCGGTTACCTCTGGAAACAGCCGCAGGAAACGAGGTTCTCCGTGCGCAACGTGCAGGCGGTACCGAATGGGGTGCGTTTCGAAACGGATATGCATCTGGACGAAGGCAAGAGAAGCACTCTTCAGGTAACCATGCGCGTGCCTCCAAAAAGCGCGGAACTGCATATCACAGCGGAAGCCATGCCGCCGGATGCCCCTTTTTCGGGCATGCTGTTCCTCGCGCCGCTGATGCTGGACACGCCGCACGGCGCGCTGGCTATCGCCGACTACAGCAACGGACATCTCTATCCGCTGGACCTCAAGCCCTTCCCCGCCCGCTGGCAAGCTCTGGACCGACTGGACCTGCCGATGGTGGGGCTGGTGGACATGGAAAAGGGGTTTGGCTACGCGCTGATTGTGGAAACCCCAGACGATGGCGTACTGGAGTGCAAGCATTACCGCGCGGGAGAGCGCGAGGTGGCTGCACCTCAGGTCGGCTGGTGGGGACAAAAGGGCAGGTTCGCCTATCCCCGAGGAATCGTATACCACTTCGTCGCGCAGGGTAGCTACGTCGCCACTGCCAAGGCATACCGAGCCTATGCCAGAGAGAAAGGGTTGCTGATAACCCTGCGTGAGAAAGCAAAGCGCAATCCGAACCTCTACAAGCTGTTCGGCGCGGCAGACGTCTGGGGCGTGTGGGGGGTAGACTATGCCCGATTCGTGCAGGAAGCCAAGCTGCTTGGCGTGGATAAACTGCTCCTTCACGGCAGTGCCACGCGCGAAGCGATGCAAAAAGCGGTGCAGGCAGGCTATCTGACCAGCGAGTACGACAACTACACGGACATCCTGCCCGCCGAGAGCGAAGAGAAGATCGACTCGAACCACGACCTGCTCCCCGATAGTGCGGTACTCAAAGCCGATGGTGAGCACATGACCGCCTGGCGCACCATGGAGGGACTGCAGTATATGAAGCGTTGTCCTGCCCTGTGGCTTCGCGCCGCACAGAAAGTGATACCCGCCGCACTGAAAAACCATCCCTTCCTCGCCCGTTTCATCGATGTGACCACCGCTGAAGGGCTGTATGAGTGCTACGACCCCAACCACCCGCTGACGCGCACCGATAAGCGAGAGTGTGGGCAGAAACTGCTGGCATACGTGCGCTCACTGGGGCTGGTGGTGGGTGGAGAACATGGCATCTGGTGGGGAGTGCCTTACCAGGACTACATCGAGGGAATGATGAGCAGTTACCAGTTCTCCTGGCCCGCCGGGCACCTCATCCGCCCGCAAAGCAAGGAACAGCGTTTCACCGACCCCTGGGGCAACCAGCTGCCACCCTGGAGCGAGTACGAGAAGTGGGGCATCGGGCATGAATACCGTATCCCGCTGTGGGAGCTGGTGTTCCACGACTGCGTGGTGTCCACCTGGTACTGGGGCGATTCGTCCGACTGGCTGTTACGAGCCGCCCCGGAAATCACCGACAGAAAAGACCTTTTCAATATCCTGTACGGTACCATCCCGCTGATGTGGCTGGACCCGCAGGGAGCATGGAATCAGGGCAGACAGCGGTTTGTCCGCACCTACCGTTTGACGAGCAAGCTGCACGAAGCCGTCGCGATGCAGGAGATGCTCAGCCACGAGTTTCTCACGCCTGACCGCGCCGTGCAACGCACCCGCTTCGCGGACGGCACTGTATGCGTGGTCAACTTCGGCAGGGAGACATACACCCTCAAGGTGAACCACCAAAGCGTGGTTCTGCCCGAGTATGGCTTCTGGGTGAAGGGACCACGCATCGAGCAGAGTCGGGTGCTGGTCAACGGTGAAGTGGTCACCACGGTGCGGGCAGATGGCTACTTCTTCCGCGAGACGCCATCTGAATGGCTGTTCCTGCGGCGGATGGATAGCGAGCGCGTGCGTGTGGAGGCGTTCTCCAGAAGCGGCAGGGTGCGCGTCGACCTGCGTCAGGTGGCGAAGAGATGGGACCAGCGTACTATGCTGGTCTACATGGTGCTGCCGCCAGAAGGAAAGCGGTGGCTACCGACAGCACCGCAGTGGCAGAGCGATGGGGTGATAGGGCTGTCTGTCGGCACAAACTGGCAGAGCAAAAGTTGGGACGACATCCTGTGGGGCAGGCACACACGCCGCCCCGACCTGACGGTGAATCTGCAGGTACAGGCCCCTCGGCCGGTACAGGGCAAGCCGATGGCGATAAAACTGACCGTGCGGAACGTGGGATTCGCCCCTGCGCCCGATACCAGGTTAGCAATATACGCCGATGAAGAAGCCCCTGCGCACCGGCTATGGCAGGGTAAGGTATCCCTGAACGCCCGCTCCGAGCAGACGCTGGTCATCCATCTCGACTCCTCGCGTCTGGATGGCAATCGCCGGCTGATTGCTGAAGCCAAGCTGGGCGGAGTCGTGAGAGAGATTGCAGAGGGCAAGAACATCTCCGACATACCTGTGCAGGTAGAGCGCGACCTGAGCCGCTGGGATGTCCGCCTGACACTGCGCGTGGAGGCGGGCGCACTGGACAGGGAAGACGAGGTCGTGGTGGTACCGGTGGAAGATGAGCCGTTTGCTGCGGAATCGGTGCGTGCTTACCTGCTGGACGAGGAAGGAAAACCGAAGCAGGAGATTCCCGCGCAGTGCGACCGCCTCGGTGGGCGCATGGAGGTTGCCCTGATAATCCCGGGCAAGATGCCCGCAGGCAGTGTCCAGCAAGTAGCACTTTATGCCATGCGCCGGAAGGGAGCGGTGTTGCCACCCAGATCGCCCTACCGCTGGTCCGCGGAGCAACCTTACGTTCAGGGGGAAACCTACCGACTGAATCTGCGCGACGGCGTGCCACGCGACATCGCCGCGGCGAATCCCGACGTCTATCGCAAACCGATAATAGCAAGCGCGATGGGGATACCGCCACTGCCATTTGGCGAGCCTTTCATCAAGCAATTGGTTTTCTCATCTGCGAAAACGGGCTGGGTGGAGGAACAGGGTGCCAGACCGGCGCGGGTCGAGCTGCTGGCGCACGGGCCGGTGCGCATAGTGGTTCGTGTGATGCGTGAACTGCAGGGCGGCGTTACCTACACCAAGCGTTACACGTTCTACCCGCAGTACTTTGATGTAGATATCGAGACCAGCACCAGCAAGGCAACCTACAGCCGCGCCTTTTATGCACAGGAAGGGGACTATGAAGATAGCGGAGGCGTTAAGGCGCGGGTGGACGGCAAAGGCGAGGCAGAGGGCGTGATGGGTACCACCCAGCAACCTCGCTGGTACGCGGTCTATGCGCCTCGCTGGGCGCACGCTTGCCTTGCTCTGACCCCCATGGATGCGATTGTCTACTGGGATAGTGCGGCGATGGGCGGTATCGGCTTCAACACGAGCAGGACACAGGGCGTCCGCCTGCGTTACGTGATACTGCCCGGCGCGAGGGATGCTTCCTTTGCAGAGGCATGGTATCTCCGGGCGCAGCAGCCCGTTCGCGCGAGGGCAATGGTCGGAGGTCAACAGGAACGGTGATGGAACCCTAAAGCCTTCTCCACCGCTTCCAGCAACTGCTGGCGCCGGTAAGGCTTCTGAATATAGCAGACCACGTTCGGAAGGCCCTCTGCCTGCTCCGTCACGCCAGCTCCGTAGCCACTGCACAGGATGATGGGGAGGTCTGGTGCTATCCCGTAAACCTGTCGTGCCAGATGTATTCCGCTTAATCCCGGCATGGTGAGGTCGGTGATGAGCAGGTGATAATAGAGACCCCCTTTCTCCCGCAGCATCTGCAACGCTTCTTCCCCGCTGGCGGCGGTTTCCACCTGACATCCCTCGCGCTGGAGAACCTCTGCTACCAAGGTACGGATGTTCTCCTCGTCGTCGACAAACAGTATCCGTGTTCCATGAAGGGAATGGTCCGGAGGTTGCTTCTCCGGGGAGGAGTAATCCTCCTCGTTTCCCTCAAAAGCAGGCAGAAGAATGCGGAAGCTGGTTCCCTCTCCCGGCGTGGATTGCACCTCAATGCCTCCGCCGTGCGACAGCACGGTTCCGTAGACAGTAGCAAGTCCCAGCCC
>Ga0123519_10003524_pt1 | contig 25832 bp, 19 predicted proteins | sample YelNatPaOPRAMG02_FD_87396 | JGI IMG/M metagenome (GOLD analysis project Ga0123519, IMG submission 87396) | Hot spring microbial communities from Yellowstone National Park - Yellowstone National Park OP-RAMG-02 (version 2) | ecosystem: Environmental > Aquatic > Thermal springs > Hot (42-90C) ...
CTGGAGATGGGCCGCACCACCTACCAACCCTGGCTGGGGGCCATGTTCATCTGGAACCTGAACTTTTCCACCATCACCCCCCCGACCGATGAAAAGGCCCCCTTCAGCCTCCTGCGGGCCGACTGGTCCCTCCGGCCGGCCTATAAAGCCGTGCGCGACTATATCCGGGAACACACCCAATGGCCGTAACACGCAACACGCAACACGTACCACAAGGAGAAAGCAATGACTCACACCAAACGCTTCTTCCTGGTTGTCAGCCTGATCTTGCCCGGCCTCCTGGCCGCCTGTGGGCCGGCCACCCCGGCCGGTCCCTCCCTGCCGCCGGCCTCCCTGGCTGCGGAGACGCCGGTGCCGACGAACACCCCAAAACCCACCCCGACGCCGGGGCCTACCCTCACCCCCAGCCCTACGCCCGATCCCACTTTCCCCATGCACACCCCCTACTTCTCCTTCGGCATCGACGTGGACCTCTTCTACAAGGACTATGACGAGGTCCTCGGCTATGTGGACGACCTGGGAATCGAGTGGGTGCGCCAGCAGGTCTGGTGGGAACATATCGAGGGCTCCAAGGGCTACTACGTCTGGGATGAACTGGATAACGTGGTGGAAGCCGTGGGCCAACACCACCACAAACTTCTGGTGAGCATCGTGCGCTCTCCCGGCTGGGCCACCGAAGACGGCAATCCGGGCATGCCGGCCGACCCCAACGACCTGGGCGATTGCCTCTACGCCATGGCCTCCCGCTACCGGGGCCGCATCCAGGCCTATGAGATCTGGAACGAGCAGAACTATGCCGTGGAGAACGCCGGCTACGTCCAGGGGCCGGGCTGCTACGTGGAGTTGCTCAAGGTGGCCTACACCCGCATCAAGGAGGCCGAACCTCTGGCCATCGTCCTCTTCGGGCCGCTGACCCCCACCGGGGTGAACGATCCCGCCATCGCCATCGACGATATTGCCTATCTGGAGGCGGCGTACCGGTATCAGGATGGGGTGGTGCGGAACTATTTCGACGTCCTGGCCGCCCATGTGGCCGGCACGCTCAACCCGCCGGAGACCCTCTGGCCCGACAACCCCGGCCCCGGCCCGGGCTGGGTGGACCACCCCACGCACTATTTCCGCCATGTGGAAAACATCCGCAAGGTGATGGAGGAGAACGGCGACGGCGACAAACAGATCTGGATCACCGAGTTCGGCTGGGCCTCCATCGAGGGCATCACCGAGGTTCCGGCCCCCGGATACGAGTATGCCGGCTACAACACGGCCCAGGACCAGGCCGATTACCTGGTACGGGCGCTGGAGATGGGCCGCACCACCTACCAGCCCTGGATGGGGGCCATGTTCATCTGGAACCTGAACTTTGCCCGCACCAACCCGCCCGATGACCAGAAGTCAGCCTTTGGGCTGATCGATCCGGCCGGCAACCCCCGGCCGGCCTACCATGCGGTCAAAGACTATGTGGCCCGGTATAGCCGCTGGCCGTAAGGAGGTATCGGGTGCTGGAGGCTTCGCTTTCCGTCGTCCTGCCGGCCCACAACGAAGAGGCCAACATCGAGTTTGTGGTGCGCCGCTGTCTGGAGGTCCTGCCCCGTCTGGTGCGGGATTTCGAGATCGTCATCGTGGACGATGGCAGCCGGGACGCCACTCCCCAGATCGTGGACCGGCTGGCGGCCGAGGACGCCCGGGTGGTGGCCCTCCACCATCCGGTCAACCGGGGCTATGGCGATGCCCTGATGACCGGCTTTGCCCACACCCGGGGCGACTATGTGATGTTCATGGACTCGGACCGCCAGTTCGACATCGCCGACCTGGAGCGCCTCCTCCCCTATGTGGGCCGGTACGACATCGTGGCCGGTTACCGGATTCGCCGGCGCGACCCGCCCCTCCGTCTGCTTTATGCCCGGATCTTTAACCTGGCGGTGCGCCTCTTTTTCGGCCTGCGCCTGCGTGATGTGGACTGCGCCTTCAAGGTCTTCCGGGGAGACCTCCTGCGGGGCATCCGCCTGGAGTTCGGCGGGGCGCTCATCAACACCGAGATTCTGGCCAAAGCGCGCCGTCGAGGGGCTACCCTGACCGAAGTGGGGGTACACCACTATCCCCGCCTGGTAGGCAGGCAATCCGGAGGAAGTTTCCGGGTCGTCTTCCGGGCGATGCGCAACTTCCTGCGCCTGTGGTGGAAGGTGCTGAGGATGCCTCGGGATTAGAGGTCTACAATCTCCAGAACAGGATCAGTCCTACGATTAACGTGATGAAACACACGAGTGTCAGTCGCCAGCCGATGTGGTAAAAGTCGCGGAACCGATAGTTGGCCGGGGCGATCATCAGGATATTAACCGGGTGAGCGATGGGCGTGAAGAATGAGGCCGAGCAGCCAATCGCCGTCGCGACGGCGATGGCCTGCGGGTCGGTGTGCAGACGGATCGCCGCGCTGATGGTGATCGGCCCTGTGACCAGGGCGGTGACCTGACCCCCCATCACCTGCGTGAGCAGCGCGGTCAGTATGTATGCGCCGCCCGCCAGGCCCAACGGGCCAAGCGGCGCGACGAGGGAAAGCATATAGTCGCCGATCATTTGGGCCAGACCGGTGTTAACCATCGCCAGGCTCACCGAATACATACCGGCGACCAACACAATTGCCTGCCAATTCACCGATCGGTAGGCCTCTTCCATATCCAGCACCCCGGTCAGTATCAGGAATATTGCCCCGGCCAGCGTGGCCAGGTAAACCGGCAGGCCCAGGACCGATGCGACAATGGCCATCGCCAGGACGCCGATGGTCAGGATGGCCTGTGTGCGCTGCACCGGTTGATCGCCGAGATCCGGTTCCAGCACGATAAAGTCCGGGTTATTTTGCAGGCGCTGCAGATCGTTGCGCGATCCGATCATCAGCAGGGAGTCGCCCAGCATCAAAGGGAAGTTCCCCACGTCTGTGCGATAACTCCGCCCACCGCGAAAGAGGGCTACCGCTGTCAACCCATATTGGGCGCGAAAGTCCAGATCGCGTAACGTGCGCCCCAGGGCCTGCGAATGCGGCGACGGCATGACCTCAACGAACGACACGCCGCGTTCGCTGAGTCGGATGGAATTCTCCCGGCTGATTTTCAACCCCACTTCGGTCAGCGCGCTCATTCGATCTTCCCGGCCGACGACTAGCAGGGTATCGTCCGGCTGGATCATCTGGTGCGGAGGTGGGGCAAAGGTTACCTGGCGCCCATGCCACACACCGACGACTGTCAGGCCGAACTGCTCGCCGATCCCGCTCTCCGATAGAGGTTTGTTGGCCAGCGGCGATTCGGGCAGCACCCGTGCTTCCCATAGACGCTCGCCCAGTTGATAGTGGTCTTCCAGATCGCTGCTGGTGAGGCGAACTCTCATCTGTTCGGGCGCAGGATCACGATCCGGCAGCCACCGCTGGCCAAAAAGGGCCAGAAAGACGATTCCAACCACGGCCATCAGGCCGCCGGTCGGCGTAAAGGCCAGGATGTGCAGCGGAGGCTGGGGCGGATTGGCTGTCGTCAGTAGATTGCTGACGATGATGTTCGCCGTCGTAAAGTACGTCGCCGCCCCGCCCAACAGGCTGCCGTAGGCCACCGGAATGAGCAATTTGCTGGGCCTGACGCCGGTGCGGCGAGCGACCTCCATGGCGCTGGGTAGAACCAGTGCCCCGGCCGCCAGATTATTCATGACCAGCGACAACAGCGCGGTTGTGGCTGCGAACAGCGCGATCAAACGCCGTTCGGAACGGCCGCCGAGTTTGAGCAGATACCGGGCGATCCAGCGCGTCACGCCCGATTGGTCCAGGCCGCGCGTGATGATGAACAGACTCAGCAGCGTCAGGACGGCCGGCTGGCCCAGGCCTGAAATCGCTTTGATCGCATCCAGGGGGGTGTGGGCCGCGCCCAGGACGCCCATGCCCAGAGATTGCGCAGTGCCCAGCGTGACGGCGATGAGCAAGGCGGCCACGTCGCCCCGCAGACGGTCCAGGCTGACCAGCACCAAAGGAATGGCAACCACCACGATCAAAAAGATCTGCGGCAATGTCATCTAAACCGTCCTCCCGAGATTTCCTCCGTCCGAGCAGTGTCTGGGTTTGCGCCTGCAAATAGCAGGCGATTCTCTCGCCTCTTTATGTTATACTGCAACCCCACGGTTGACCGTGGACCTGCCAATGTCATTATACCACTTGCCCCCCTGGACGAGGAACGGTTCCTCCAACCCCTCTGCGCACATCTGGGGTGGTTCCGCCGCCTTGATGAGGCCCACCCTGGCGTTCCGGCTTCCATGCCCTCCCGGAGACCTCTCCGTAGCCCCCGTCCCCTTGTCGTCAAGAGGCATCGCCTCCACCCCAGTTGCGCCTGCCGGCCTGCCCCGGGAAACGGACGCGGGCCGATTTGACGCCGGCCGGGAAAATGGGTACAATCCCTTGCAGTTGAGCGCGAAACGCAGGATCGGAATGAATTTTACCGAGCGCCTTCTGGAGCGGTGCCGCCAGAGCGGCAGCCTCCTGTGTGTGGGCCTGGATGGGGTGATGGAACGCCTCCCGGCCGTATGCCGGGAACAGGCGGACCCGCTCCTTTTCTTCAACCAGGCCATCGTGGAGGCCACCTCCCCCTGGGCCTGCGCCTATAAACCGAACCTGGCCTTTTACGAGGCCCTGGGGCCGGCCGGCCTGGAGACCCTCCGGAAGACGATTGCCTTCATCCACCGGCATACCCCGGCCCTGGTGATCGCCGATGCCAAGCGGGCCGACATCGGCCATACCTCCGCCCTCTACGCCCGCGCCCTCTTCGACTTCCTGGAGGCCGACGCGGTTACCCTGAACCCCTATCTGGGAGGCGAGGCCCTGTCCCCCTTCCTGGAACGGCCCGAACGGGGTTGCTTTATCCTCTGTCGCACCTCCAATCCCGGGGCCGGCGAGTTCCAGGACCTTGCGGTGGACGGCCGGCCGCTTTATCTGTTCGTGGCCGAACGGGTGCGCCGCTGGAACGAACGCGGCAACTGCGGACTGGTGGTCGGGGCCACCTGCCCGGAGGAACTGGCCCAGGTGCGGGCCCTCTGCCCCGAACTCCCCATCCTGATTCCCGGCGTCGGCCCGCAGGGGGGCGACCTCCTCCGGGCCGTCCAGGCCGGGGTGGACCCGGCCGGCGAACGGATTCTGGTGAACGTCTCCCGGGCCATCCTCTACGCCTCCGACGGCCCTGACTTTGCCGAGGCTGCCGCCCGGGCGGCCCGGGAGTTTTGCCAGGCCATCCACCAGGCCCGACAGACCGCCCGAGGGGTGGCACCGTGAGCGAAGTGAAACTCGGCGACCGGGTGCGCCTGCGCAAGCCCCACCCGTGTGGGGGCGATACCTGGGAGGTCACCCGCATCGGCAGCGACATCCGGCTGCGCTGCCTGACCTGCGGTCGGGTGATTCTCCTGCGCCACGAACAATTCCGCCGCCGACTTCGGGTCCTGCTCCCCCGGCAGGACGAGGTGGCAAGATAGTGGAAATCCTTTTGCTGGGCAGCGGGGCCATGCTCCATGCCCTGGCCTGGAAACTCCTTTCCGAGCCTTCCGTCGGGCGCATCTTCTGCGCGCCGGGAAACGCCGGAACCACCCTGCTGGTGGGACCTCCCCCCTTCTCTCCGGAGCACGCCGTCGAGGCCGCCCAGTGGGCTTTTGCCCGTCAGGTGGACCTGGTGGTGGTGCAGGGGATGCTGGCCTGGGTCGAGGTGCTGGAGGGCATGGGCCTGCCGGTGTTGGGGGTCGGAGAACAGGCCGCCCAGGTGCTGAGCCGTCGGGAAGAGGTGCGCCGGCGTTTGCGCGACGGCGTTCCCTGGGTGGAAGGCCGCGTTTTCCGCGACCGGGAGGAGGCGGAGCGCTATCTGGCCAGCCGGCCCCTTCCGCTCTGGCTGCGCCTGGAGACGCCCCGGTCTCCCGAAGCCGTCCGGGTGGAGGACCGCCTGACCGCCTTCCGGGAACTGGCCCGTCTGTTCAGCCTGGACCCCCGGGCCGATGTGAGCATCGAGGAGGACCCTCCGGGGGTGGAAGTCTCCCTGGCTCTTCTCAGCGACGGGGAACGGGCTTTCTCTCTCGGGGTGAGCCGGCCGTATGACCGCCGTTATGAGGGGGAGGCCGGTCCGCTCACCGAGGGGATGGGGGCCTATGCCCCCTACGGAGACCGGGCCCTGGAGGAACGGCTGCTGGCCCAGGTGGGCCGCCCGACCGTGGCTGCCCTGGCCGGGGCCGGCCTCCTGCGCCCTTCCTTCCTGCAACTGCGGATCCTTCTGGGCCAGAAGGGTCCCCTCCTGCGCGGAATCTCCGGAGGGATGGACGACCTGCACGCCGTCGTGACCCTGCCCCGCTGGAGAGGGGAAATCTCCGGCCTGCTCCAGGCGGCCGCCCGGGGGAAGTTGCCGGAGGCCTCCCCATCCTGGCGGGCGGAGGTCGCCGTGGCCCTGGCCCTGGTCGTCGAGGGCTACCCCGGCCCCTGCCCTCTGGGGGAGCCTCTCTCCGGCCTCGATGAAGCCGAGACGCTCGTCTTTCACCATGCCACCCGTCTCCAGGTGGAAAGCCCCCCGGCTTCCTGGCTGCGTCCGGACCGGCCGGTCGGCCTGACCCACCGGGTGGTCACGGCCGGCGGAAGGGTGCTCTTTGTGGTCGGCCTGGGGCCCACGCTTGCCGCGGCCCGTCGCCAGGCCCTTCAGGAGGCGGAAAAGGTGCATTTCCCCCACCGCGCCTGGCGTCGGGATATTGCCGGGGAGGGAGGAGAAGAAGGGTGTGGCGATGAGTAGAAAGGTGCGCATCGGCCTCCAGGCCTTTCTATGGGGGGAGGCCGGGACATACCGACAGAGCGGGGTCAGCAACTACATCCGTCACCTGGTGCAGGGGCTGGCCGGCGTTGCCCTGCCCCAGGTCCTGGTCTACCTCCCTTTCCCGGAGGCGCTGGAGGACTTTCCCCCGGCCTCCCATCTTCAGCCCCGCCTGAGCCTCCTTCCTTTGCGAAAGCCGACGGTGCGCATCCTCTGGGAACACCTGGCCTTTCCCTGGCATCTGGAAAAAGACCGGATTTCCCTGCTCCACGCCCCCATGAACGTCGCCCCCCTCTGGACCCCCTGTCCTGTCGTGGTCACCGTGATGGACCTGGCCTTCTGGCGTTATCCCCAGGTCCACCCCTGGGGCCGGCGGCTCTATCTGGGCCTCTTCACCCGCCTGAGTGTGCGGCGGGCCCGGGCGGTCATCGTCCTCTCTTCCTACATCCGCCGGGAACTCGAAACCTTCCTCCACGTCCCCTCCGGGCGCATCCGGGTGATTCACCCCGGTGTGGACCCCGATTACCGCCCGCTTCCGTCCGAACAGGTGGAGGAGTTCCGCCGACGCCGGGGGTTGCCCGACCGGTATTTCCTCTATGTGGGCAACCTGGAGCCGCGAAAGAATCTGCGCCGGCTGGTGCAGGCCTATGCCCGCCTCCGCCCGGAGGGCGTGTCCCTCATTCTGGCCGGGGCGCGGGGCTGGGGCTATGCCGAACTCTTCCAGGAGGTCGAGGCCCTGGGGCTGGCCGGGCGTATCCTCTTCCCCGGCTTTGTGCCTCGCCAGGAACTGCCGTTGTGGTATAATGGGGCCGAGGCCTTGCTCTATCCCTCCCTCTACGAGGGTTTTGGGCTGCCGCCGCTGGAGGCGATGGCCTGCGGAACGCCCGTCGTCGTCTCGACGGCGGCCAGCCTGCCCGAGGTGGTCGGGCCGGCCGGGTTGCAGGTGGCGGCGGAGGATGTAGAGGGCCTGGCGGAGGCCATGCGTCGTCTGCTGGAGGAAACCGAATTGCGGACGGAACTGCGCCGACGCGGCCTGGAACAGGCCCGGCGTTTCCGCTGGGAGAAGATGGCCCAGGAGACGGCCGACCTGTATCGGCAGGTGCTGGAGGAGCGTTTCCCGTGAATCCGGCGGAAGAGCCGGCCTCTCCCCGGCGGCGTAACGAACCAGGAGGCCGTTCAGCACGGGTACCGGGGCGACTCCAGGAGTTGTCCGGGCTGATGGAGCAACTCCTGGAGCGGGTGGGGGAAATCTGCCGGCCGGAGACGGCGGCCCTGCTATTCCGCGAGGAGGAGGGGGAGCCGTATCGGGTGGGGCAGGTCCGGGGCCTGCCGGAGCAGTGTCGGGAGGTCGCTTTCCCGGCCGAAGGGGAGGTGGCCCGGCGTCTCGCCTCCTCCCGGCGGGTAGTGGACCTGCGGCGGGGAAAGCGGTGGGTTTCCAGCCTTTCGGGCGGGGAGAAGGAAGCGCTGGAGAGGCTGGGCGGCCGGCTGCTGGTGCCGATTCTCCTGGAGGGGAAGTTGCTCGGCTGGTTTCATCTGGGGGAAAAGGCCTCCGGCCAGCCCTATCTCCCCGGCGAGCGCCGTCGTCTGAAACTTCTGGCCGGGCAGGCCGGCATCGCCCTGGACAACGCCCTCCTCTACGAGCGCCGCGGCCGCGAACTGGCCCTCCTGGAGGCCACCAGCCGCATCGCCCTGGCAGCCACCAGGCTGGAACTGGAGGACCTCCTGGAACAGGTCTACCAGGAGGTGGCCCGGCTGGTGGACGCCCCCAACTTTTACATCGCCCTCTACGACGAAGAGTCCCGGGAGTTTTCCTTCGCCTTCTACGTGGAAGATGGGAAACGCCGGAGGTCCGAGGAGGGAAGGCGCTGGCCTCTGGGGGACGGCCTGACCAGCATCATCGTGCGCACCGCCGAGGCGATTGTTACCCGGGATTACGTCGCCGAGTGCGAAGGTCGGGGCATCCGCCCCAACGACCGCTTTCGGAGGGCCGGCCTGGCCTGGCTGGGCGTGCCGCTGCGGGCCGGCCGGCGCGTCCTGGGCGTCCTGTGCGTCAGTTCGCCCCGGCCGGGCACGGTCTATCGGAGCGAGCACGTCCGAATCCTCTCCACCCTGGCTTCCCAGGCCGCCGTGGTCATCGAACGGGTGGCTTTGAGCGAACAGGAGCGCCGGCGGAAGGCCGAACTGGAGATGTTCGGCGAAATTGCCCAGGCGGTTCGCTCTTTCCTGCGCCTGGACGAACTCCTCCCGGCCATCTACCAGGCGGTGCGGCGGGTCCTGGATGCGCCCAACTTCTACATCGCCCTGTACGACGAGGAACGGGCCGAGTTCACCTTTGCCCTGTATGTGGAGCGGGGGGAACCGGCCGAGCCCCCGGCCGGCCGCTGGCCGCTGGGGGAGGGGTTGAGCAGCGAGATCGTGCGGCAGCGCCAGCCCATCGTCACCGATGACTACCTGAGCGAATGCGCCCGGCGGGGCATACCTCCAGGCGGCCGGCCGGGCAGGGCCTGGCTGGGCGTTCCCATCCTCTTCCACGACCAGGTCATCGGGGTCATGGTGGCCAGCACCTTCGGGCCGGAAACCACCTATGGGGCCGAGGAGGTCCGCCTCCTTTCCACCATTGCCGCCCAGGTGGCCGGGGCGGTACAGAACGCCCGCCTCTACCAGGAGAGTTGCCGCCGCCTGGAGGAACTGGGGACCCTTTTCCAGGTGGGCACCCAGATTCTCTCCACCTTTGACCTGTCGGAGGTGCTGAACACCGTCTGCCGGGAGGCGGTCAGGTTGCTTCGGGCCACCAGCGCCTACCTCTGCGACTGGAACGAGGAGAGGAAGGAAAGCACGGTGGTGGCCGAATATATCGGGCCGGAGGCCTCTCCTCGGGAACGGATTTCCGACCTGGGAGTGACCTACAGCGATCCCTTTATCGCCCAAATATTGGAACGCGGCCAGCCCTCCACCATGCGCCTGAGCGACCCCCGCCTTCCGCCTTCGGAACGGGAACACCTGGAGCAATATGGAGGCAATACCGTGCTCCTGCTCCCGCTCCTCGCCCGGGGGCGGGCCATCGGCTTCATCGAGGTGTGGGAGAGCCGGTATGAGCGCATCTTCACCGAGGACGAGGTCCTCCTGGGGCAGAACCTGGCCAGCCTGGCGGCGGTGGCCGTGGAGAACGCCCGCCTCTACGCCCATACCGACCTGGCCCTGGCCCGACGGGTGGAGGAGTTGACCACCATCGAGGAAGTTGCCCGGGAACTGAACACCTCCCTGGATATGTCCCACACCCTGGAAATCCTCCTGGAGCGGGCGATGGCGACCACCCGGGCGACGGCCGGCCTGGTGGGGATATGCACGGCGGATGGAAAAGGCCTGCTCATCCTCACCCAACGCGGCTACCCGAAAACGGCCGAGGTGTACCGCACCCGACCGTGGCCTCTGGACCAGGGGACCGTCGGCCGGGTCATCCGGACGAAGCGGCCGGCCCGGGTGCCCGACGTCCGTCAGGACCCCGACTATGCCCGGGTGTCCCCGGCCACCCGTTCCGAGGTGGCCGTGCCCATCCTCGCCGGCGGACAGGCCATCGGCGTGATCAACCTGGAGAGCGAGCGCCTGGCCGCCTTCGATGAGGAGCACCTGCGCTTCCTGGAACGGCTGGCCGATCACGCCGCCATCGCCATCCAGAACGCCCGCCTTTTCCAGGAACGGGAGCGGCGCATCACCGAACTGGCCATCCTGAACGAGATCGGCCGGGCCGTCTCCTCGGCCCTGAACCTGGACGAACTCCTGGAGGTCATCTACCAGCAGGTCAGCCGTCTCTTCGACACGACCAATTTCTACATCGCCCTCTACGAGGAGGAGACCGACGAGTGGGTGGTTCCTCTGAGCATCGAACACGGGAAACGCCAGCCCCCGGAGCGGTATCGGGTCGGCCGGGGGCTGACCGGCTACATCATCCGCCACAAGACCCCCCTCCTCTTCCGCACCACCGCCGAAATCCAGGAGTTTATTGCCCGCGAGGAGGTTGCCCCGCTCGGCCCCTTTTCCCGCTCCTGGCTGGGCGTCCCCCTGATCGCCGCCGACCGCGTCGTGGGGGTGATGACCATCCAGGACTATGAGCGGGAGAATTGCTACAACGAACAGGACCTGGCCCTCTTCTCCACCGTGGCCGCTCAGGCGGCCATCGCCATCGCCAACGCCCGCTTTTTCCATCGGGTTCAGGAGGCCCGTGACCGGCTGCAGGCGGTGCTCGATTCGACCGGCGACGGCATCCTCCTCCTGGACGGCAGGGGGCGTATCCTGCTGGCCAACCCTCCCATCGAGCGTTGGCTGGGCCTGGACCGGGAGAAACTATCGCGAGGCTCTTTATTCTGGCTGATCCAGCAGATCGAAGACCGGAGGGTACGGCGAACCCTCTGGAGGGAACTGGCCCGCGTTCGACGGGCGTTGCGTCAGGACCCTCGGGCCGTGCTTCGGGGCTCGCTGGACCTTCCGGAGTGGGCCCGATCCTTCGAATGGCTCAGCCTGCCCGTCCGGGAGGAAGCCGGGCAGCCGATGGGACGCATTCTGGTCCTGCGGGAGACCACCGAGGCCCGGGCGGCCGAGCGGATGCGCGAGGATCTGATCAGCATGATCGTCCACGACCTGCGCGGCCCGCTGACGGCCATCCTGGGCGCGCTGGAGACCCTGCTGGTCAAGGATGTGGGGCCGCTGAACCCGGCCCAGCGCAGCCTCCTTCAGATTGCCCAGGAGGGGGGACAACATCTCCTGCGGCTGGTGGATACGCTATTGGACATCCGTCGCCTGGAGGCCGGCCGGATGCCCCTCCGCTTCCAGGCCGTAAGTCTGCCTGAGGTGGTCCGGCGGGCCGTGGTTCACCTGGAGCCGCTCATCCAGGAACGCCACCTGCACGTCCACCTGGAGTTTCCCGCCGACCTGCCGGCGGTGCGGGCCGACCCGGGGCGTCTCGGGCAGGTGGTGGAGAACCTCCTCCACAACGCCATCAAGTACTCCTACCCCGGCGGCGATATCCAGGTTCGGGCCTGGGAGGAACGGCCGGCCGTCGTCTGCGCCGTCATCGACCACGGGATGGGCATCCCCAAGGCCGAGCAGGAGCGCATCTTCGAGAAGTTTGTCCAGGTGCATCGGGGAGGGACGCCCTCGGGGACCGGGCTGGGCCTGGCCTTCTGCCGGCTGGCCGTCGAGGCCCACGGGGGCACGATTCGCGTGGAAAGCGAAGAGGGGCGGGGGAGCACTTTCCTCTTTACCCTGCCCATTTGGGAAGGGTGAAATAGAAGGTGCTGCCCTTGCCCAGGGTGCTCTCCACCCACACCCGGCCGCCGTGTTCGGTCACGATGGACTTGACGATGGCCAGGCCAAGGCCGCTCCCCTCCTCATCCTCGACTCGCGAGTCCCGCACGCGGAAGAATTTTTCAAAGATATGGGGCAGGTCGGCCGGGGAGATGCCGATGCCGGTATCGCTGACGCTGACCCAGACCTCTTCGGGCCGCTCCTCCGCCCGTATCCAGATGTGCCCGCCGGCCGGGGTATACTTGATGGCGTTGCCGACCAGATTGGCCATCACCTGTTGGAGCCGGTAGGAGTCGCCCCGCACCTGGGGAAGGCCGGCCGGCACCTCCACCTCGATCAGGAGGCCCTTCTGTTGGGCCGGCAGGGCCAGGTGATATTTGGCCCCGATCAGGATTTCCCCCAGGTCCACCGCCTGAAATTCGCAGCCCAGGCCGGCCTCGATCTTGCCCAGGTCCAGCAGGTTGCTGATCAGGTGGGCCATCTCCCGGGTGACCTCCAGGATGCGTTCGGAGAAATGGGCCTGTTCCTCGTTCAGCGGCCCCACCGTCCGCAGGAGTTCGGTGTAGCCGCGAATCGCCGTCAGCGGAGACTTCAGGTCGTGGGAGACGGTGGAGACGAAGCGGTTTTTCATCTCATCCAGTTCGACCAGATGGGTGATGTCGTGCATCACGGCGACGCGCCCGATGGGGCGGCCCTCGCGGTCGCGCACCGGGGCCACGCTGACGCTGAAGGTTCGGCCGTCCTCCAGGCGCACCTTCTCGCTGACCGTCCCTTCCTCGGCGGAAGCCCGCTCCAGAAGGGCCAGCAGGCCGGGGTGCAGGACCACTTCGGCCAGAGGAGCGGCCCGGTTTTCGATGCCCAGGTGCTGCCGGGCTGCCCGGTTGGCCAGGAGGAGCCGGCCGGCCGGGTCGGTGACCACCACGGCCTCGGCGCTGCTATCGAGGATGGCCGAGAGGGTGCGACGCTCGTTCTCCACCCGTTCGTAGAGGCGGGCGTTCTGGATGGCGATGGCCGCCTGGTTGGCGATCGAGGTGAGGAGTTGCAGGTGCTCCCGGCGGAAGCGCCCCACCTCCGGGTGGGTCAGGAAGAGCATCCCCTCCACCCGGCCGAGCCGGAGAAAGGGCACGGCCACGGCGGAGCGCACCTGGCCGGCGTGGTCCGGCAGCACCACCCAGCGTTTGTCCTGGAGGACATCTTCGATCAGCGCCCCTTCCTTGTGCTCCAGGACCCAGGCGGCCAGGCCGTGGCTCATCACTTCCTGGATGACCAGGGGGGAGACCTCCGGGGACAGGTTCTCTCGGGCCAGGATGCGGTGGCTCACCTGGTTGTGTTCGTCCAGGAGAAAAATGCTGCCGCGGGTGGCTCCGACCTTGGCGATGGCCTGGGTGAGGACGTTGCCCAGCACCTTTTCCAGGGAGAGGTCCGTGTTCAGGTGGGTGGTGACTTCGTAGAGAAGTTCGATCTGGTCTTGGGGACGCAGGACATCGGGCCGGAGGCCGGAGGTGTGGATGAAGAGGGCCAGCAGGGAAAGGGACTCCCGGAGGTCGGCGCGGCGGAGCGACCGGGACAATTTCCGGCGGTGGGAAGAGGCCAGCGCCAGGAAACCCACGGGGACATCGCCGGCCGAAAGGGGGCAGAGGGCCAGGAACGGCAGCCCGCCGGCGAGCAGACGGGCGTCCTCCGGAGTCAGGGGGAGGGTCGTGGGGTTGCCGAGAAGGGGACGTCCGGAGCGCAGGGCCTCGGCCAGGGCGGGGAGGTGCCCGGGGTTCAGGCGGCCGGCCCACTCGCCGGTGCATTCGCCGCTGTGGGCCTCGGCCAGGAGTTCGGCCCAGCGGCCCGCCTCCTCCAGGGCAAAGAGGGCCGCCCGCTCCACTCCCAGCGCCCCCTGCAGGGCGACGATGGCCTGGAAGACGGCCGTCGCCGGGTCCGCCGTCCCGGCCAGACAGGAGGCCACCCTGCGGCTCAGGGAGGGTCTTTTCTCCTGGGTCCGGAGGAGGCCGGCCAGAATCCCCGGCATCAGGGCCTCCCATCCTCTCCCCAGAATCCGCCGCAGGACCTGCCAGGGCCGGGCCACCTGGGGCCGCAAGGCCTTGCCTGCCCGGCCAGCTTCGGTTCGCCTGTCCCGCCTCGGCTGTGCCATCGGCGTTTCCCCATCGCGTGGCGGCCCAGGTCCGGAAATTCGCTCCGGCTGACCACAGCCGGCCGGCAGAAATCCCGGGCACGCCGGCAGGCGACGGCATCAGGACGAAGTGCCCCGCAACATCTCCCAGATGGTGCGCAACATGATCTTGAGGTCGAAGGCGATGGACCAGTTCTCCACGTAGTAAAGGTCATAGTTCGTCCGCTCTTCGATGGAGGTATCCCCCCGCAGTCCGTTGACCTGGGCCCAGCCGGTGATGCCGACTTTCTCCTTGTGGCGGCGCATATATCCAGGCACCATCTGGCTGAACTGTTCGACAAAGACCGGGCGCTCGGCCCGGGGGCCGACCACGCTCATCTCTCCCAAAAGCACGTTGATGAATTGGGGGAGTTCGTCCAGGGAGTGGCGGCGGAGGAAGCGCCCGATGCGGGTTACCCGGGGGTCATCGGGGGCGGCCCAGACCGGCCCGGTGCGCTCCTCGGCCCCGGTGTACATAGTGCGGAACTTGATGCAGTGAAACGACTGGCCGTCCAGCCCGACCCGCTCCTGGATGAAGAGGACCGGGCCGGGGGAATCGAGTTTGATCAGGAGGGCGATCAGGAAGAAGAGAGGGGCCCCCAACACCAGGACGAGCAGGCTGATGGTCAGGTCCATCGCCCGCTTGACGAAGCGGTTAAAGCCGCTCAGGGCTGGATTGAGGATGGTGGCCAGGGGCAACCCGTTCAGGTCGCCGATGGTGATCTCGTTGCGGGTGACCACCTGGAAGGCATCCGGATAGACCTTGATCTGGACCGGAAGGTCGCTACAACGGGAGACCACTTCCAGAACCCGCTGGTAGGGGGCCTGCAGGGCGATGATCACCTCGTCCACCGCCTCCCGTTCCGCCACTTCGGCCACCTCTTCCGGCCGGCCCAGCACCGGCACCCCCTCCAGTTCCGACCCCACCGGCCGCTCCTCATCGAGCAGGCCGACGACGCGATAGCCCAGGCGGGGGAAGCGGCGAATCTGGTTCAAGATCATCTGGCCGATTTCCCGGCCTCCCACCAGAAGCACGTTGCGCCGATCAAAGCCGCGCTGCCGCAGCCAGGCCAGCAATTCCCCGTAGAGGAAGCGTTCCGCATTGACCAGGACGATGCTCAGCGCCCAGCCATAGGCCAGGATGAGCGGCGAATAGACGAAACGCTCCCGCAGGAGGATGGTGTTCAACGCCACCCCGATCATGGTTCCGACGGAGAGGGCGCTGAAGGTCTGGAAGACCTGGTCCACCCGGGAGCCGCCCCGGCTCAGGCTGTACAGACGGGCCGAGCGAAAGGCCAGCAAAATCGGAAGGAGCAGGAGAAGGGACATGAGGACGGCCGTGGTCGCCGTGGGGGGGATGTAGCGGCCGGCGATGTCCTGCTCAAAACGCCAGCGATAGACCAGGACAAAGCCGGCGGCGATGGCCGCGACGTCCAACCCCACCTGAGCCAGGGTCAGCCAGAAGTTACGGCAGCGGTGTCGCCTGCTCATTGCCCTCCTCCCCGGCTGGCCAGGGCGAAGGAGAGGAGGGCCAGCCCCTCCCGCAGGGAGATGCCCAGTTCGATCAGGAAGTTGACCGGGCCGGGGTAGCGGGAAGCCAGGTGTTTGCGATGGAAGATGCGCATGGCCCGGTAAAAGTCGCGCAGGCTCTCCCGGGCCCGGGTGCGGCTGGAGGCCCGCTTCCAGTGGCGCACCTCGACCTGGGGAACGTAATAAATTTTCCAGCCGTGGGCCTTGATGCGGTAGGCCCAATCCAGGTCTTCGCCGTAGAGGAAAAAGTCCTCGTCCAGCAGGCCGACTTCCTCGACGACCCGGCCGCGCACCAGCATAAAGGCTCCGGAGATGGCATCCACCTCGCTGGTCTGGTCGGGGTCCAGGTAGGTCAGGTTGTAGCGGCCGAAGAGGCGGCTGCGGGGGAAGAGGCGGGAGAGGCCGAAGAGCCGGCAAAAGGCCACTCCTGCGGTAGGGAAAGCACGCCGGCAGGCCAGGTCCATCTTCCCGTTGCCCAGGACGAGTTTGGGGCCGGCCGCGCCGGCCTCGGGATGGGCTTCCATAAAGGCCAGCATCTTCTCCAGGGCGTCGGGAGGCAACTCGGTGTCCGGATTGAGCAGGAGGACGTAGTAGGGGGCGGGCGGTTCCGGCCGGCCGGCCAGGACCAGACGCAGCGCCTGGTTGACCGCCCAGGCGAAGCCGCCGTTGCGCTCGCTGGTCACCAGGTGCACCTCGGGGTAGCCCTGCCGCACCCGGGCCACGCTGTCGTCGCCGGAGGCGTTGTCCACCACATAGACCTCCAGCGAGGCCCCGCCTCGCTGGGCCCGCAGCGAGTCCAGACAGCGCACCAGGTAATCGGCCGTGTTATAGTTTGGAACGATCACATAGACCGTTGCTGTCCCCATCCCGAGTGCGCTGACCTCCAGAAACGCTCAACGATCAACGGTTTTGGCTTCCTCCCACAGGGCGTCCATCTCGGCCGGCGCGAGTTTTTCCACCGGCATGTGACGCCTCCGGGCTTCTTCTTCCAGATGGGCAAAACGACGGCGGAACTTGAGGCTGGCCATGCGCAGGGCGTCCTCGGCTTCGATGCCCATCCAGCGGGCCAGGTTGGTCAGGGTGAAGAGAAGGTCGCCCAGTTCCTCGGCCTGCTCCTGGGGGGTGGTCGCCCGGCGCAGTTCGGCCATTTCCTCCTCCACCTTGGCCCAGACCTCCTCCACCCGGGTCCAGTCAAAGCCCACCCGGACCGCCCGCCGGCTGATGGCCTGGGCCTGGGCCAGCGCCGGGAGAGTACGCGGCACGCCGTCCAGGAGAGAGGCCTCCTCCTGCCCCTCCTCGGCCCGTTCGGAGGCTTTGATGGCCTCCCAGTTCCGCAGCACCTCCGCGCTGCCGGAGACCTCCAGGGAGGCGAAGACGTGGGGATGACGGCGAATCAGTTTGGAGATAATGCCTTCCAGCACATCGCCGAGGGAAAAGGCTCCCTCCTCCCGGGCCAGTTGCGCATGCAGGTAAACCTGCATCAGGAGGTCGCCGAGTTCCTCCCGCAGGCGCTCCAGGTCTCCCGTATCCAGCGCCTCCAGGACCTCGTAGCACTCTTCCAGGAGGTTGTTGCGTAGCGAGGCGTGGTTCTGCTCTCGGTCCCAGGGACAGCCGCCGGGCCCGCGCAGCCGGGCGCAGACCCATTCCAGGGTGGCGCTCTCGCGTCGGGCCTGAGGGCGGGAAAGGGGCGGGACGTAGAGGGTGCAGAGGTGGTCCAGCGCCTCGTTTCGGTCCAGTTCGTAGAGCGGCCCCGGCCACACCGCCTCCAGTTCCGGCACGCCGGCCGCCCGCACCACGGTCACCGGATGCTCATCGGGGTAATGCTCCATCAGGGCCAGTTTGACCGCTGAGGCCGTCATCCGGTCGTACAGTTGCCCCACCAGGAGGTCGCGGGTGGGGTCCAGCGGCGTCGGGGGGATAAAAGGCGAATCGGGGGCCGCCAGTTCCAGGGCATCGTAGAGTTGTAGCCCCCGCTCCAGCGGGTCCAGCCCCAGGACGGAGCAGACCGGTTCCAGGAAACTCAGGCCGGCCACGATGTGCACCTCCGCCTTCCCCAACCGCCGGAGGAGGAGGCGGGTGGTGGCCTCGGCCACCAGCGGGTGGCCGGGGACGCCGTAGAGGAGGGGCCTTTCCGGAGCGGCCAGGAGGCGGGCCACGATCTCCTCATAGACCTGGTCAAAGTTCTGCCCCACCTGGTAGCATTCGTCCAGCGGACGCACTTCCAGGTGGGCCGGCAGGTGGGGGACGACCGGATGTCGGGCGGTGCGCAGGTAGAGGACCTGGGCCTTCTCCAGGAGGTCCCAGGCCTCGCGGGTCAGATGCTCCGGCCGGCCCGGCCCCAGGCCGATCACGATGAAACGAGGCGTCATCGCCCTCCTCCGTCCCTCCCTACTGCCGGGACTGCAGGGCCCGCTCCACCGTCTCCGGGTCGGCGATGTCCAGGCGGACGAGCAGGTCTCCCAGGGAATAGCGCCGGCCGATATGGGCCAGTTCCCGCTGGATGGAGAGGAGGGTCTCCACCTCCTCCCGGCTCAGGACGCCCATCTCCACCAGGGTCATTCCCAGAGGCGGCTGTTTCCGGTGCCACTCCTCCTCCACCCGCTGGACGATGGTGGCAAAGTCCGCCGGCGAACGCAGCACCAACAGGCCCTCCCCCTCGTCCAAGGGGGAACAGGAAAAGAGAAGCAGGGGCACTTCCAGGGCTTCGGCTGCCCGTCGGAGTTCCTCCCATGGGGGACGCTGCTCGGGGCGAATCATCCCCAGGTCGGCCAGAAGGAGGGCGGGAAGGCACTGGGGCAGGATGGCCTGGGCCTGCTCCGGGTCGGAGGTCAGATGGGTGCGGTAGCCGGCCTCCTCCAGCAGGTCGGCCAGGATGGCGGCGATCGTCTGCCGATTCTCCAGGATCACGATGTCCGGGCGTTCTGCTCTTTCGGCCATGGCCCACACCAGAATCATCAGGGAGCGGTGATCTCGATCTCGGCCTGGGCGCGCATCTGGGTAAACCAGGCCTGAAAGGCCTGGGCATCCGGGCGCATTTCCCTTTCCAGGACCTGGATGATGTGAAAGCCGAACTGCGTCTGCACCGGTTCGCTCCACCGGCCCACTTCCAGGGCAAAGGCGGCCTTCTCGAACGGTTCCACGGTCATGCCCCGGCCGATCCAGCCCAGGTCTCCGCCGTTCTTCGCGCTGGCCGTATCCCGGGAGAGTTCCCGGGCCAGTTGGGCAAAGTCCTCGCCGGCCTTGAGCCGCTCCAGCACCTGGCGGGCCTCCTCCTCCGTGGCCACCAGGATATGCCGGGCGTGGACCTGTTCGCCCAACCCGTAGAGGGCGGCCAGTTTCTCCACCCGCAGGTTGCCCCGGACGAATTCCAGAAACTCCTCGTAGGAGAGAAAGCCGTTCTGCTCCAGGAGGGTTTCCCGGTCTCCGGCCTGGGCTTCGTACTCCTGGGCCTGCGCCCGCACCTCCTCATCGCTTATGGTGATCGGCGGGGCGCTCTGCCCCGGGGGGAACAGGCCCTCGGCGATCTGGCGGATGAGTTCCTGATCCACAATCCGCTGGAGGGCCTCCTGGCGGGCCTGGGCCAGTTGCACGGCGTTCTCCGGGGCGTCCAGGTCGATGCCGAGTTGCCAGCGGTAATAGGCCCGGGTGTGGCGCATCTCCCGGTCCAGGTCGGCCAGGGTGAGCACCACGCCGTTGACCCGGGCCACCTCCTGGGCCGAGGGGGGCGGTCCGGCCGTCGTCTCCACCCGACAGCCGGCGCTGACCAGCAGTCCGGTCGCCACAACCAGGGCCAGAAAAACGTGCCGAACCTTCATCGCCTGCCTCCTTTGCCGTTCCGGTCTTGGGCGGCCTTATTGTACTATATCCCCCTCAGGACTGCAACTGCGAGCGCAGCCGCGTGGCATTCCACTGAATTTCCCATTTTGAGGGAAATATGCTAAACTATGGCTATGGCCGAGCAGTTGCTGGAAATAGATGTCCTGCTCAGGCGGGTCGCTTCTCTCCAGGCAGAAGTCGCGCGCCTGGGAGAACGCCCGCTTGCAGGCCGATTGCGCATCTGTGCAGGATGTGGGGCGGTGAAGGCCGTCAGGAGGGCGTAGAACCCGCCCATAGCGAGCACAGCGTACGGAAACAGGGCGCCGATGATCGCCAGGATCTCCGTAACTACCCACCAGCGCAGCCAGATGGTGGACATCACCGCCGAGGTGCAGGGGATGGTCGCCGCCAGCCGGGTCCAGGATGGAATCGTCCATATCTTCTGCCCCCACACCACCGCCGGCCTGACCATCAACGAGAACGCCGACCCCTCGGTCTGCCAGGACATCCTGGAGACGCTGGAAAAACTCGTGCCCTGGCGGGCTGCCTACCGCCACACCGAGGGGAACGCCGCCGCCCACGTCAAGTCCAGCCTGATGGGACACTCGCTGCTCGTGCCGGTGGAGAACGGCCGGCTGGCCCTGGGGACGTGGCAGGGAATCTTCCTCTGCGAATTCGACGGGCCGCGCAGCCGGCGGGTGTGGGTCCAGGTCCTCCCGGCGACGGACACGGGACGTTGAACAGCATCTGCTTACCCGAGTCCGCGGGGGAGCAGGCCTCTCAGCGTTCTCTGTGTCTTCCGCGGTAAGAGGAGAAAGGGCCCCGGCCGGTGGGGGGCGGTCAGGCCGGGTGGGAAGCCGTCTCCTCCTCCACTTCCTGTTCCTGCGGCCGGGCCTCCAGCACCAGCCACAGTTCGGGGAAGCGCCGGCGAATCTGGCGGACGATGCCCTCGGGCGAAAGTTCCAGGGCCGCCCGTACCTCCTGCTGCGGCCCGTGGTGGATGAAGCGGTCGGGAATGCCCAGGCGCAGGAATTCGTGGCCGGCGGTGAGCACCTTGCGCTCGTAAAACTCCAGCACCGCGCTGCCGAAGCCGCCTGCCAGGGCATTTTCCTCCACGGTCACGATACGTCGGAAGTTGCGGGCCAGGCCGTAGAGGAGGGCCTTGTCCAGCGGTTTGACGAAGCGGGCGTTGACCACCGCCGCCTCGATGCCTTCCTGGGCCAGGAATTCGGCGGCCCGGAGCGCCGGATAGACCATCGAGCCTACCGCCACCAGGGCCAGCGCCCCGCCGGCCCCCCGGCGCAACACCTCGCCCATCCCCAAAGGCAGGGTGACCCGCCCTTCGTCCAGCGGCACCCCCACGCCGGCCCCCCGGGGGTAGCGAATCGCCACCGGCCCGTCCACCTCCAGCGCCGTCCAGAGCATGCGCTGTAACTCGCACTCATCCTTGGGGGCCATCACCACCAGGTTGGGGATGTGGCGCAGGTAGGAGAAGTCGAAAACGCCGTTGTGCGTCGCCCCATCGTCGCCCACGATGCCGGCCCGGTCCAGGGCGAAGATGACCGGCAGGTTCTGCAGCGCCACGTCGTGGAGGATCTGGTCATAGGCCCGCTGCAGAAAGGTCGAGTAGATGGCCACCACCGGCCGAAAGCCCTCCGTGGCCAGGCCGGCGGCGAAGGTGACGGCGTGCTCCTCGGCGATGCCCACGTCGAAGAAGCGGCCGGGGAAACGCCGGGCAAACTCCACCAGGCCGGTGCCGTCCGGCATGGCGGCGGTGATGGCCACCACCCGGGGGTCCGCCTCGGCCATGCGGAGAAGGGTTTGCCCGAAGACGCGGCTGTAGGAGGGGGCGGAGACTTTGGCCTCCCCGTTCGGGGCCACGCCGTGGAAGTTGGTGGGGTCCTTTTCGGCCGGCTCGTAGCCCTTGCCCTTGGTCGTGTACACGTGCACCAGCACCGGCCCCTGCACCCGCCGGGCGGCGCGCAGGGTGGAGATGAGGTCGTAGAGGTTATGCCCGTTCACCGGGCCGATGTAGATAAAGCCCATCTCCTCCCAGATGCGGGTGGGAATCAGGAGTTCCTTGAAACTGCTCTTCAGGCGGCGGAGAAAGGCCAGGAGGGGAAGGCCCAGGAACGGCACGTGGCGCAGGAAGCGCTCCACCCACCCTTTGAGGAAGTGGTAGCCCGGGCTGGAGCGCAGCCGGTTCAGGTAACGCGAAATCGCCCCCACGTTGGGGGCGATGGACATGCCGTTGTCGTTCAAAACGACGATGAGCCGGCTGTTCAGATGGCCGGCGTTGTTCAGCCCCTCGAACGACAGGCCACAGGTCATGGCCCCATCCCCGACCACGGCCACCACGTCGAAATCCTCGCCCTTCAGGTCGCGGGCGCGGGCGATGCCCAGGGCCGCCGAGATGGCCGTCCCGGCATGGCCGGCCCCGAAGGGGTCGTGAGGGCTTTCCGCGCGCTGGGTGAAGCCGCTCAGCCCGCCGGCCTGGCGGATGGTGCGGAAACGCCCCTTCCGCCCGGTCAGGAGTTTGTGCACATAGGCCTGGTGCCCCACGTCCCAGACGATCTTGTCCCGGGGGCTGTCAAAGACCACGTGCAGGGCCAGGGTCAGTTCGACCACGCCCAGGTTCGAGGCCAGGTGGCCGCCGGTCTGCGGCACCACCTCGATGAGTTCCTGGCGAATCTCCGCCGCCAGATGGCGCAGTTCCCGCCAGGAAAGCCGCTTCAGGTCGGCCGGCTCGTTCACCCGGTCCAGAACACGCTGCCCCATCACGCACCTCCGCTCCAACCGCCTGACAGGCCGGCCAGGTCCCCGCCCGGACCGGCCGGGAAGTTCCATCCCTGCCGGGGAAAGGGAACCTGGCCGGAAAGGGGAGCAGCCGACAGGCCCCTCAGCCCTGCGGCTGCTCCCGACAGGTCCGTATCTCCTGCTCCAGACGAAAGATCTCCGCCCGCAGACGCCGGCGCTCCACCTGCAGGGCCGGCAGCGTCGCGCTCCGCGCCACCTGCAGCCGTTCCCGCTCTCTCCCACGGCTGCGGGAGAGTTCGGCCTGAAGGCGAGCGATCTGTTCCTCGACCCGGCGCTCCTCCTGCCGCAGCCGTTGCAATTCCTCCTGCAACCTGGACAGCCGGCCGGCGCCTTCCTCGGATGTCGCACTTTCCGCCATCTTGCCCATCCTTTCATGCGCCCGGAGGGATTCGAACCCCCAACCCTCGATTCCGAAGACCGATGCTCTATCCCGTTGAGCTACGGGCGCACCCATCCGGGTCAGGCTGATTATAGCACCATTTCCCCAAGATGTCCACTTCACCCCGATGGGAAGAAAGCGCGTTGTTTCATCGCCACCCCGGGTAGTTGACAGGACCCCCTTCTCCTGGTAAACTTGAGTTACATCGGTTTGTCGCAGAGGACGCGGAGGAAATTCGATTCCCCGGCGCTCTTCTCCGCGGCAAACTGACGGCCGATTTTCCATCGGCGCGCGGCGGCCGGCCTCGTTTCTGAAGCATAAGGAGGACGACCTGGATGGCAGAGAAGATTCTGGTCGTTGACGATGACGCCTATGTCCGGCGCAGTCTGGCCGAAGTATTGCAGGAGGACGGTTACACCGTCGTCACCGCCCCCGACGGTCCGACGGCCCTGCGTCTGCTCTATGCCGAGCGGCCCGACCTGGTGCTTCTGGACGTGATGATGCCGGAGATGGACGGCTGGGAGGTCTGCCGGCGCATCCGTGAGATGACCGATATCCCGGGGCTCATGCTGACGGCGCGGGGGCAGGTGCAGGACCGGGTCAAGGGGCTGGACCTGGGGGCGGACGATTACCTGGTGAAGCCGGTGGCGCTCCAAGAACTCCTGGCGCGGGTACGGGCTGCCCTGCGCCGGGGCCGGATGGGGCCGGCCGATGCTCCCTCCCGGTTTACCTTCGATGGGGGACACCTGGTGGTGGACCTCCTGGCCGGGGAGGCCTATGCCGGCGGCGAACGCCTGAAGTTGCGGCCGCTGGAACAGCGGCTGCTCACCTATCTGGTGCGCAACGCCGGCCAGTTGCTCAGCCATGACCAGATTCTGGAGGCGGTCTGGGGCTATGAATACAGCGGGGACCGGGCCAGCCTGAAACTCTACATCTGGCGGCTGCGGCAAAAGATCGAAAAGGACCCGGCCCATCCCCGTTGCCTCCAAACCGTGCGGGGCCTGGGTTACCGGCTGATTCGCCCCGACTGACCGGGGTAGGCCAGGGAAGGATAAAAAGGATGGGGCGGGTGGTGTACCCGCCCCATCGGTTGCGCCAGGCGAGGGGCTGGTGGGGCGATGGCTTTAGCGTGTGGGTCGGGTTCGGTCGGGGGAAGGTGGCCGGATCGGCATGCTCAGGAAGGTATGGCTATCGCCCTCGCCGGTCGGCAACTCCTCCCAGTTCCCGGCCTGGTCCACGGCTACCGTGGCAAAGTAATAGGTCCCGTTGCCCGCGGTGGCGTTGTAGAGGAAGACCGGCAGGCCGGGGTCAACGGGCCTGAAGACCAGGCCCGTGTCGTGCCATCCAAGGGACGAGTTGGGTTCCCGCACCCACAGGTGGACCTCGACGACGCCGCTCAGGTCGTCTTCATACTGGAAGGAGACGGGGATGGGCAGGCCGAAGGCGGTATAGGGGCTGCTTGCCTGGGATTGAGGGGGAGTGACATCGAAGAGGGTGTGGCTGTCGCCCTCACCGCTGGGCGGCTCCTCCCAGTTTCCGGCGCGGTCTACCGCCACGGTGGCAAAGTAGTAGAGGCCCTCCCCACATTCCGGAGTGTAGTAGAACACGCCGACGCCGCTCTGGGCCGAGAGGCCGGTATTGTGCCAGCCCTGCTTCCCGCAGGAGGCCCAGAGGTACACCATCGAGATTCCCGACCCCTGGTCCTGGGCGACGTAGGAGACGGCGATGGGCGCAGAGTTGACCAGAGGTGCCGAGCGGGCCGAAGAGGCCGGCGGGAAGGGGTCCAGGGCGGGCGGGCGCGCTCGGAAATCGGGCGAGGCATAGTTCAGATAGGTGGATGTATCGCCCATGTCCACGGGCAGTTTCTCCCAGTTTCCGGCGCCGTCCACGGCTACTGTGGCGAAGAAGTAGAGGCCGCTGCCGTAGGCGGCCCGGTAGTAAAAGACCTGGCCCGGGTCATCCGGGAGCGGCCGGTACACCAGCCCCGTGTCCTGCCAGCCGTCGGCGGTGGCGTGGGCCACCCACAGGTGGACCTCGCTGATGCCGGTCAGGTTATCGGAGAAGGTGAAGTTGACCGGGATGACCGATCCCTGTAGGAAGGGCGGGCTGCTGGCGGTGGAGGAAGGCGCGGTCATATCCAGGACGGTCCGGCTGTCGCCATCTCCCTGGGGGGGAGCCTCCCAGTTTCCGGCCATGTCCACGGCTACGGTGGCGAAGCGGTAGAGGCCTTCGCCGCACTCGGCCGTGTATTCAAACACCCCGGAGGTGTCGTAGGAGACCAGGCCGGTGTCGTGCCACCAGGCCGAGCCGCAGGAGGCCCACAGGTGGACTTCGGCAACCCCGCTCCCTTCATCTTTGGCGGTGAAGGAAACGGGAATGACGGGTGAGTTGGTCGCCTGAGGAGATTGCGCCTGGGAAGCAGGCGGCCAGGGGTCGTCCGGCGGAAGGCCGGGACCCTGAGCCCAGGCCGGCCCGGGGCCGGCCAGCAGGGCCAGAATCAGAACACCGACGACGAGAACGCTTTTGCCACGCATGGTTCCCTCCTTCTGAGCAACTTTCCCTTGTCGCTAGAATCCGGGTCTTTTTCCCTCCGGTTTCCATCGCCCCGACCCGGTCGAGGGCACGGAACCGGTTGCTCCATCGCCCCTGGATGTATGGCCGAATCGTTGTTTCCCGAAGGCACCTTCATCCTAATTTGCCCGGGTAGATCGGACGTTAGCCTCGCGTTACCGTTGGGTAATCGGCGAGGGCGGGAACGGGCGCGATTTTCCCCGCCCCTTTTCGGTCTGGACGAGCCGCCGCTGTAATTTGGCTCACAGCATCGGTCCCCTTCGGGGGGTAAAATATCTTTGGTCGGGACGGCCCCGGAAGCGTGGGGCGCTCGCCACCTTTGCAGGGACGGGTTTCTTGGGCAATTGTCGGATCGTGGTAGAGTAGGGGCCTCAGGAGGCCAAAGAAGGCGCGGTCGGGGGAAGTAGGGGCGGGTTTGAAACCCGCCCCTACGGGCTTGGCGGCCAGCCTGGGGCCGGAGAGCGTC
>Ga0123519_10003532_pt1 | contig 25811 bp, 21 predicted proteins | sample YelNatPaOPRAMG02_FD_87396 | JGI IMG/M metagenome (GOLD analysis project Ga0123519, IMG submission 87396) | Hot spring microbial communities from Yellowstone National Park - Yellowstone National Park OP-RAMG-02 (version 2) | ecosystem: Environmental > Aquatic > Thermal springs > Hot (42-90C) ...
GTATCCCGCTAGGGCGGGACTTAGGCAGGGATGGAGCGAGGGGGAGACTTCCCCCACCTAAATAACTTAAATAAATAAAACATCTTAAAAAGTTAAAATAAATTGAATACAGCAAAATAGAGACTTCCCCCCGCCTGAATAATTTTAATTATTCTTTGTTTTTATTATTTTTATAAATTTTACAAAATAGCAAGATATAGATTTTTTAAAAATAAAATGCTGCTGATTTATAAAAAAATTAAAAAAATTTATTTCTAATATATAAACCGTGGGAAATACCTCATTAAGGCAAAACGGCTTTCTTTTAGTAATCGCTAAACATTCACAATCGTGTCCTTAACCCACAACATTTTTACTTTCTTCCCAGAGTTTATCCATTTCTTCAAGCGTTGCATTATGAATATCTTTATTCATTTGTTTATATTTGTCTTCTATATATTTAAATCTTTTTACAAATTTATTTATTGTTACTCTTAATGCATCTTCGGCAGAAATACGTTTGTGTCTTGCAACATTTACAAGTGCAAATAATATATCTCCCAATTCTTCTTCTGCATTTTTATGATCGTTTGTCAACAGTGCACTTCTAAATTCTTTAAACTCTTCTTCTACCTTGTCTAAAACAGGAGTAATTTCTGGCCAGTCAAACCCAACCTTGGCAACCCTTCTTTGAACCTTTTCTGCTTTAAATAGTGCTGGCAGGGCATTAGGGATATCATCAACAAGATATTTTCTTGTTTTGTTTTCATCTTTTTTAATTTTTTCCCAGTTATGAATTACTTCTTTAGAAGATTTAACCTTTGTATTGCCAAAAACATGAGGATGTCGTCTTATTAGTTTATCGGCAATTTCTCTTGCAACATCTTCTAAAGTAAATCTTGATTCGTCTTGTGCAATTTGAGCATGAAGAACAACCTGCAAAAGAAGATCTCCCAGTTCTTCGCACATTTTTGCATTGTTATTTTCATCAACAGCCTCAAAATACTCATAAACTTCGTCTATAAGGCAAGATAAAATGCTTTTGTTGGTTTGTTCTTTATCCCATAAGCATCCATTTGGTCCGCGAAGTGTTGCAACAATGTTTATTAGTCTGTCTAGTTCTTTTCCCATAACAATTTTCTCTTTTAAATTTATAAATAGAGATAAAATATACTTCTTTTAAAAATATTAATGGTTTAAAATAATCTTAGATGATTTTATATTTTTATTTAAAATGAAATAATTAATTATTATGATTAAAAATTCTTAAGTTTTAGAAAAACAAAAATATTACACGGCTTATTTAATTTGTGAAAATATTACCTAATATTCATTTTTGCAGAATATAATATATATGTATTTATGATATGATTACCGCCCGTTTGAATAAGTTTAATAACTGTAGATTCATTTTGCCATATTGTTTTACATTCAAGAAAACCAACGGCAATAGCAAACCCCCAATTTTTCTCGTCGTTTTTATATATATCGTTTTTCCAAATTTTTTCATCTGATACCGGATTGCCATAAGTATTCCTCAAATATCTTTTTAATTCAATATAATCTTCATAAAATCTTGCAGGATTTACATCATCTTGTTCTATTATATATTCAACAGAAGAAAGCCTTGCGTTTGTAAAGTTGTATTTAATTTTAGTGTTTAGCCCTATGAGCTGATGCTTATATTCCAAAAAATCTGTTCCCTCTTTAATTAGTTGAATAGTTTCTGACCTTTTTACCTCTTCTTTTGTCATGCCCCATTTGGTTTTTCTTACATTATAATCTTTACTGTAAATAATAGCATCCGTTAAGGCGGCCCTTTCGTATTTTTCTTTTGTCTTTCTTGAATCTGTTAAAAGATCATAAGTAGAAGGATTTTTAAGCTCATCTTCGATTTTTCCAGAAGGTGCAGAAAAATCTTTAGAAGAAGATTTACCTAATTTTTCTGCAATAAGATCACTTTGTGTAATATATCGCCACGTACCGTCATCTTTAAGAAGAACTTTTTTACCATCCTCGGTTGTTGCTTTTTGATCTGCAAACAACAATGAGATAAATAATAAATAAAACACGTTGATTAGATTTATATACAATTTTATTTTCATATCTTGAAAATATAATATTACTTTTCTATTATTATTTTAATTTTGTTTATTTTAATTATCAAGATTAATAATTAACTGTTTATTTTATAAATATGAAAGATTTTTATTTAAAATTGACAATAATTAATATAAATTAATTAAAAAGATATATTAGTTAATAATTAAAAGTTTAAAATTTAAAAATAACTCAAAGTATTTTGTTATAAAGTAAATATTTATCATATTAATTAAACGTGAGGTAATTATATGAAAAAAATGTTTTTAATCTTTTTTATGTTTTTATTTAGTATTTCTTGTTTTGCCCAGCAAACGCCATCTATAGATCTTGATTTTTTTAAGAAATCAAAAAAATATTCTTATTCAGAAAAAGCTTATACTGTTGGTAATCATTCTTATCGTATTGTTAACATTAAACCTCTTTATGCCACAGATACCTTTTGTATATCTGCACTTGTAATTGATAAAAGGAAGTATATGCTTTACGATATTGGAGAGAACTTATCAATATGTGGCATGACTGTTCCTCAAAATCAGCCAATATCAGAAGGCTTAATAATATTAAAATTGTCTGAGATAGAAGGAAAAGTTTTTTTTGCTCTTGCCAATGGAAAGGTTGTAACTCTTCCCGGCTCCTTTGTGTTTGCAGATACTATTGGAAAGTGCATTTATTGTATTTGGGATAATAATGGCTTTTTCAGGCTTACTGTTTTTGATTATAAAAATTTAAAGTTAATATTTAATTCTGTTGTTATTTCTTCTCCAAAACAATGGTTTACAGATGGTTTTAATTATTTATTTTTATCAAATGACGGAGAATATTTTACTATAGATTTTATGTCAAAAAAAATAGTTAAATCTCAAAAACCAGAAGGTAATATCAAAAAAATAGAATATATTTTAGATTCAGATAAAATGAGCAAAATAAAATGTTGTTCATTTGAATCTATTAAGAATTAAAATCATAATAAATCTTCAAAATCTGCCTTAAAACTTTTTCTGGATTATCGGATTTTGTAATTGGTCTTACCATGCAAAAATTTTTTGCTCCATTTTCAAGAACAGTTGAAAGATTTTCTAATGTTATTCCCCCAATAACAACAGACGGTACTGTGGCTAAACAAAGCATTTCCTTCATACCATTTATCCCAATAACAGGATCTGGAATTTTTTTTGTTGGTGTAGCATAAACAGGCCCTATTCCAATGTAATCGGGCATAAGACTGCAGGCATTTTTTGTTTGAAAAGCATTGTGTGTTGACAGACCAATAATAGCATTCTCACCAACAATTTTTCTTGCCTCGTTGTATGCCATATCGGTCTGGCCTAAATGAACACCATCTGCGTTTACTTTTTTTGCAATATCTGGATAGTCATTTATTATTAATTTTGTTTTTGTTCTTAAAGTAATAGCTCTCATTTTTTCTGCTGTTTTAATTATTGTCTCATAAGGTGCCTCTTTTATTCTTAGTTGAACAAAAGCAATTTCGTAATCAACCATTAATTTTGTGCAATATTCGTATCCTCTTACAGGATCTGTAAGTATTGCATAAAAGCCAAAAGAATCGGAAACTTTTTTTTGTTCCATATAATTTACGTATGATAATCCGCATTGATTTTTATATAATCATAGGTTAAATCGCAGGTATGAGCTATTGCTTTTTCTTTTCCTGCGCCAAGATTTACCTCTATAATAACAGGAGATTTTTTCATTTTATTAGAAAGATCTTTGGCAGAAAAAGAAAGTAGTGGTCTGCCATTTTTAAAAACACATACATTGCATAAATAAAGAGAAAGTTTTTTAAACACAAAATGCACATTGGAATAACCAATTGCGCATAATATTCTGCCCCAGTTTGGATCGTTTCCAAAAATTGCTGTTTTAACAAGATTTGAATTTGCTATAGATTTTGCAACTCTTTTTGCTTCGAGATAAGTTCTTGCGCCATAAATTCGTATTTCAACTCTTTTTGTTGCGCCTTCACCATCTTCTGCGATTTTTTTACATAAATCATTGCAAACATAATAAAGTGCTTCTTCAAAAACAGCTAAATCAGTATTATTTGATAAAACAATTTGAGATGCGCCATTGGCAAGCAAAAGAACCATATCATTGGTAGATGTATCGCCGTCAACTGTGAGATTGTTGAATGTATGTTGTGTAACATTTTTTAAAATTCTGTTTAAAGCAGTATGAGAAATTTTTGCATCTGTAGTAATAAATACCAGCATTGTTGCAAGATTTGGATGGATCATTCCCGAACCTTTGGCACATCCAGAAATTATAAATGATCCTTTATTTGTTTTTACCTTTAATGATATTTCTTTGCTTTTTGTGTCGGTTGTCATTATGGCGAACGAAAAGTTTGAGCCGCCATAAGATGTAGCAGAATTAATAAGTCTTGGAATTTTTGCTGTTATTTTTTTAATTGGTAGAAAATGTCCAATTACACCAGTAGAAGCAATACAAACAGAACCTTGTTTAGTTTTTAATTTTCTTGCAATCATATCTGCAATTTTTTTTGTATCATTCATTCCTCTTTTACCAGTACATGCATTAGCATTGCCACTATTTGCAAATACGGCATAGATCTGATTTGAAGGAAGTATGTTTTTTGTCCATTCTACAGAAGACGCTCTTACCTTGTTTGTTGTAAAAACACCTGCGGCGTTGCATGGATATTGGCTGATTATTATACCACAGTCGGGCTTTTTTGAAGATTTTATATTTGCACAAACACAACCCGCTAAAAAACCTTCTGGTAAAATAAATTTATTGGCATTTATAACTTTAAACGGTATAGATTCTTTTTGACGAATCATTTTTGTCTCCCAATTTTTGTATTATAATATTTATTTCACTTTTGACATCTAAAGTGCATAAAATATATTATGTTAAATAAGATATTCTTTATATTAAAATTAATTATGAAGAGGCATAATATTTTTTTAAAAAAGAAAATATTATTATTGTTTTTGTTTATTTTTCTTACTATATCCTCTTTATCTTTTGCATATAATGAAGTTCAAAATTACGTCATAAAAAAGGGAGATACTCTATGGGATATTGCCTTTAAATTTTTGGGTGATCCTTTTTTATGGCCAGAAATATGGCATCAAAACACCTATATTTCTAATCCCGATTTAATTTATCCGGGTGATACTCTTATTATTAACGCAAGTAATATTAGTGCTTCGGGCTCTACTAATTCTTCTTCTTCAAATCTTTCTTCTTCTCAATCTTCATCTAAAAACAAATTAGCAGAAAACGAATTTTACTCAGAAACAAAACAGGCTTTAGAAAAACAAGAAAGAGCATACGAAAAAGACAATATAAAAGCCCAAACCTTTAAAACTGCTTTTTTATATGATTCGCTTTTTAAAATAGCGATTGAAAGAAAAAGTTACTTAACCGAGGAATTTTTAGAAAAAGTAGGTTTTTTATGGTTTGAAAAAGATCAAAAAGGATATGTAAGCCCGGGAAATGCTTTTTTACAAAAAAAAGCAAAAGGCGATCCTTTAAAAAGATATGAAGATGAAGTATATCAGCAATTTGATGAAGTTGTAATAGAACCTATTGGTAAGCATTTTTATAAGGTTGGAGATACTGTTGATATTTATCATTCAGATAAAATGCTAAAGTATAATAATAAAACGGCAAATCTTATACGTAAAGTTGCTAAAGGAAAAGTGTTATATGTAGACAGTAATAAAATTCATGCGGTTCTTTTTAAGGTTTGGGATGTTATTTCTAGTGGCGATAGAGTAGATATATGTTCTCATTACTCTTCCTATTCTGTTGATTCAATTGTGGACATCAAAAACAAAATAAAAGGGAATGTTTTTTATAAAATAGAAAATAGTGTTCATCCCTATCCTTTTCACACTTTTATTTTTAATAAGGGAGAAAATGATGGCGTTGTAATAGGAGATCTTTTTACTGTTACTCCTAAAAAGAGTTCTTTTGCAAACAAACCAGATGCATTGGCCTGTGCTGTTTATATTGGAAAAGAATTTAGTACATTGGCTGTTATGCGACTCTTTGACTCTTTTGATAATGGCGATACTGTTGAATCATTAAAAAGAATTAAAATGAAATGAAACCATTATGCTAAAAAAATTTCTTAGTATTGGTGATTTAATATTAATAAGCAGAAGAAAAAAAAGCATCAGAAAAAGTCTTATTTTTCTTTTTTCAAATTTTTTGCTCATAATAGCTATTATTTTTACGTTAGAGATGTTTTTAATTTTGTTGGGAATAAATAATATCTTTTTACCAATTGGCGGTTCTATTCTTAATTTATTTGTAGATTGGTTTTTTTAGAAATTATATTAATTCTATAATATATAAAAAATCTTTGATTAATTATTTTAATACAATTATAGTTGCTAAAATTGTGTAAAAGGAATTTATAAATGACAGCTTTTAAGCCTTTTATTGGATACCCAAATGTTTTAGGAATGATTATGGCGGGAGGTGAGGGTTCTCGTCTTCACCCGCTAACAAAAGAAAGGGCTAAACCAGCAGTTTATTTTGGTGGTAAATATAGAATTATTGATTTTGTTCTTAATAATTTTATTAATTCTGGAATTTTTAAAATAAAAGTACTCACTCAGTTTAAAGCAGATTCTTTAATAAAGCATCTAACTTCGGGATGGAATTTAAACAGAATGTTGGGCCAGTATATAGATCCTGTTCCGGCACAAATGAGAACAGGAAAAAACTGGTATATGGGAACAGCAGATGCAGTGTATCAGAATTTAAATCTTATAGAAGATGAAAACCCCGATTATGTTGCTGTTTTTGGAGCAGATCATATATATAAAATGGACATCTCGCAAATGCTAGACTTTCATCGGCATTCTGGTGCTGTTGCAACCATTGCTGCTATTCCAAAACCAATCAGCGAGGCAAGCGCTTTTGGAGTTATTGAGGTTGATCAGGACGGTAGAATGATTGGTTTTGAAGAAAAGCCTAAAAATCCAAAACCTATTCCCGGAAATCCAAACATGGCCTTGGTTTCTATGGGAAATTACATATTTAACAGAAAATTTCTTGTTAGAGAACTTTTTAATGATGCATCTTTAACGGGTTCTACCCATGATTTTGGTAAAGACGTTATACCAAAAATTTATCCTAACTATCCTATTTATGTATGGGATTTTACAAATAATAGAATTCCGGGCGAAACACCCCAGCAAAGCCAATATTGGAAAGATGTTGGAACAATAGAAGCTTATTACGAAGCAAATATGACCTTGCGTGATGTTGTACCAGAAATCAATCTCTATAACGAAGCATGGCCAATTAGAACAGCACCGGCACAGTCTCCACCTGCAAAATTTGTTTTTTCGGGTGAGAAAAACGAAAAACGAAAAGGAGAAGCTCTAGACTCAATTGTAAGCGGAGGCTGTATAATAAGTGGTGGTAGAGTAATAAGATCTGTTCTTTCTAGAGGTGTTAGAGTGCATAGCTTTGCTATTGTTGAAGACTCAATTATTTTCCCAGACGTTCAGATTGGTGAAAAAGCTCATATAAGACGATGTATAATTGATAAAGGCGTAACTATAATGCCTAATGAAAGAATTGGATTTGATCCAGAAGAAGACAAAAAACGTTTTACGGTTAGTGATACAGGTATTGTTGTAATAAGTCAGCCAGAAAAAAACATTGTATAATAAAAAGCATTTTATGTGTTAAAATATTATTTAACATTAATATAAATATTTGTAAAAAAAATTTTTATAAATAATTTTATTAAGAAAGAAATTAAAAAATTAATACATACAATAAAAATTTATTAAAACATTAAGCGATTAAAGTGAAATGACATTTATGAATTTATGTGGTATAATTAAAATATAAAAGAATATTTTTATAAATTTAATGTAAAAATTATGGATTTAAAAACTTTATCTTTATATTTTCGTGATATCAACAAATTTCCTGTTCTTTCCGAAGAGGAAGAAAGAAAACTTATTCGCGGTGTTCAGAATAACGATGAAGAGGCAATTAAAAAATTAATTACCTGTAACCTTCGTTTTGTTGTAAGCGTAGCAAGGCATTATAGAGGAAGGGGCCTTAGTTTTACCGAGCTAATTAATGAGGGCAACATAGGCCTTCTTAAGGCGGCAAAACGATACAATCTTGATAATAAGGTTAAATTTATTTCTTATGCAGTGTGGTGGATAAGGCAGTCTATTCAAAAAGCACTTTTTGATCAGGCAGGAATGGTTCGTATTCCGCCAAATAAAATAGCGCTTCTTGCAAAATTTAAAAAAGCTTTAGAGCAGAATAAGGGAGACTACAGAAAAACACTTGAGATGAAAGAGTTTAAGGTGCATGCTCAGGAAATTCTTGATATGATGGATAAAATAAAAGGTACTTCTCTTGATGCACCAATAAATATGAATAAATCTGCCGATGAAGAATCATCAAAAACATTAAATGATGTATTAGGCCAAGCGCCAAATCAGGATATAGAAAGCGAACGTCAGGAACTATCAAAGGTCATAGATAGTGTTTTACAGAATATTTCCAGCAGAGAAGAAAAAATATTAAGAATGTATTATGGACTTAATTTCCCTAAGCAGTTTACTTTAGAAGAAATAAGCAAAGAATTAAATCTTACTCGTGAAAGGGTTCGTCTTATTAGAGATCGCTCTCTTAAAAAACTTTTTCGTAATCCTGCATTGAGAAATAAATTGTCTATGTTTATGAGAAATGAATAACTAAAAAATATTTTTGTTTAATTTGTGTTATGATAATAACGAGGATGGTTTAATAATTTTTTTTTGAATTATTTGGTTTTAAAAATCCTGTTTTTGATATCTTGCGTTTAATATAAATCCTAATAAAACAGATAGCGTCATAGTAAAAGATCCGCCATAGCTTAAAAAAGGAAGAGGCACGCCAACAACGGGCATCATTCCTGTTGTCATTGCAACATTTATAAAAACGTGAAAAACAATTAACGAAATAGAACCAACAATAAGAATATTTGTAAAACGGTTTTTTACCATTTGAGTTGTTGTATATCCGCGTACTATTAAAAAAAGATATAAAAGAAAAATAGCAATACAGCCTAAAAAGCCAAATTGTTCTCCCAAAACAGAAAAAATAAAATCTGTGTGTTGTTCTGGTAAAAAAGATAAGCGGGTTTGTGTTCCTTTTAAATATCCTTTCCCAGTAATTAAACCAGAACCTATTGCTACTTTTGATTGAATGACCTGATAACCTGATCCTGCAGGGTCCATTTTGGGATTTATAAAACTAAAAATTCTCTTTTTTTGATAATCCTGTAAAAAACCATTCCATACAATATTAGTAATTCCAGCCATAAATAAATTAATAATAACAATACTAACAAGAATAATAAATCTTGGTCTTAAAAAGTAAAGTATTCCACAAGTAATAATAAAAAAAATGCCCCATGGTATTGCCTCTATTATTCCTCCAGAAGTTTTGACAGTAAAAGCCATAATAAGAGGAAAGGCAGACAATACTAAAGAAATTATAGGAGATAAAAGATAAAAAAGCTCTATAGCAGAAAGTCCTGCCCAATAAAGAATTGGTATAGTCATAAGCCCTAAAATTAACGCAGTACCTAAATCGGGTTGTTTTAATATTAAAGCAAACGGTATTAAAAGTAAAATTAGCGGAATAAATAATGACTTAATGTTTTCTAAAGATATTGATTTTGAAGAAAAGTATCTCGCAAAAGCAAGAATAAGCCCTATTTTTGCAAACTCAGAAGGCTGTAGCTTAATACCAGCAATAGAAACCCATCTTTCGGCACCTTTTGCTATAACACCGGTAATATCTGCATAAAGAAGAAGAAGCAAAGAAGCACCGTAAAATAAATAAGCAAAAGAATAAAAAAACCTCATAGGAATAGAAATAATAGTGAGTATTACTATAACGCCCATTATTATCCAGATTATCTGGTTTCTTGTTGAATGAACAAGAGGTCCCGACTCATAAATATGGGTTGCCGAAAATATTAAAAAAACACCAATTGCCCAAAGGCTTAAAGCACAAATAAGTAAAGAAATATCTAAAACGTTTTTCTTTTGAGTTCCTAACATAAAAGCTTTACCTTAATACTGTTTTTGTTTTTTCTTTTAATTGTGAATAATATTCCGAAATTTTTTTCCCTTCTGAATTGTTAGAAAAGAAATATCTTAAAACAGCACCTGCAATTGGTGCTGCAACGCTTCCTCCATGTCCGGCATTTTCTGCAATAACAGACACGGCAATTACAGGAGAATCTATAGGTGCACAAGCCATAAATAAAGCATGTGTAAGTTCACTATGAGGATTTTCTGCGCTACCTGTTTTACCTCCAACAGGAATGTTGGGAATATTTGCCCTTCCTCCCGTACCACCGGCTGCCATTACTTCTTGTAGCCCCTTTTTTAGAGCACAAACAATAGTAGAATCTATATTAAGAACATGCGAGATAACAGGTTTATATTGAGATACAACCATTCCTTCTGATGTTCTAATTTCTTTTAACAAGTGTGGTTTGTATACATATTTTCCATTCCCTAAAGCAGCAATAAGAGATGCTAATTGTAAAGGAGTAACAAGCTGGGTTTGTCCAATAGCCATATCCATTTCCAGTCCTTTTGTCCATTTCCATCCTCTTTTTTTAAACTTTTCGTTATATTCTTCTTCTCCAGATAGCCATCCAGATTTTTCGCCTGGTAAATCTATTCCTGTTTGCTTCCCTAGTCCATACAAAAGAGATGTGTTATATATAATTTTATCTCCAAGCCTTAAACCTAATTGATAAAAATACACATCACAAGATTTTTTTATTGCATCTATTAAATTTAAATAACCATGTCCTTTATTATCCCAGCATCTGGCTATTCTGTTTCCAAACCTGTAGCTTCCATGACAAGGTGCTGGCATATAAGATTCTGGATTTACCTTTTTGCTGATAAGTCCTGCAGCAGCAGAAACAAGCTTAAAAGTTGAGCCCGGAGGATAAACTCCAGTTATGGCGCGATTATTTAAAGGTTGGGCGGGATTTGTTGCAACAGATATCCAATTTTTGGAGCGAAGATCCAAAGAAGCAGAAAAAATATTAGGGTCAACGCTGGGCTTAGAAACCATAGCAAGAACATCTCCACTATTTGGTTCTAAAACAACAACCGAACCTTTTAATGTGTCATTTAAAGAGTCGTTAGCAACATTTTGTAAATCGGCATCTATTGTTAAATAAATATTATTGCCAGGAATTGGTTCTATTCTTGGCATGTCTTTTATTGGTCCCATGCTTTTGCCATAAGCATTTACTTCAACATATTCCTGTCCATCTTTTCCTCTAAAAACTTCTTCATATTGAGCTTCTATTCCTGCTTTTCCTATAAGATCTCCATATCTGTAACCCAGTTTCTTTAATGAATCAAATTGATCTTCGGGAATTTCACTCATATATCCAATAACATGAAAGGCTTTTGAACCCATTGGATATTCACGGCGAGATTCGGTTTCTACAATTATTCCGGGAAGTTCCATAGAATGTTCTTCTATAATAGAAACAATATCCATAGATACATCTTCTTTAAGCCTTGTAGGATCAAATCTGCGGTTTTTAGCACTGCGAATTTTTGCAACAAGTTCTAAACTGTCAAATATTGGCATTCCTAGTGAATCTCTAATAAGCATTAATTTATCAATGAGTTTATATCCTTTTTTCGTCTTGTATGGGAGAATACATATAGAATAAGATGGCCTGTTACGTGCAAGTATTTTTCCATTTCTGTCAAAGATAAGTCCACGTGGAGCCTTAATAATTTTTAGCTGCATAGCATTTCCCAGAGAAAGTTTATGATTTTCGGCCCCTGTTATAATTTGAAGGTAAACAAGTCTTATTATAAGAATAGAAAATAATATGCAGGCAACAATTATAAGATTGATACTTTTTATTCTTCTTTCCTGTTGATCATCCTTAAAATGCGATAGAATAGGCATAATTTATCTTCACCAGCGAGTCTTTGGTTTTATATATATATCCCATAAAAAAACTAAACTCGCAAATAAAATAGAATAAACACATCTGAGAAAAGTATATCTAAAAAGGTTATAAAATAATAAGCTAAAAGAATCAGCCAGCCTTATAATTTGAATAAGCCAGAATAAAGTATCATGAATAATTATTGTTAAAAATAATAAGACTGCTTTTATTATAGGATCTGTTTTCATGACTCGCTCATTAAAAAGCCCCACAAAAGCTCCACATACCATTGTGGCAAAGGCGTTCTGACCAAGCATGGAGGGGGAATAAATATCTTGACCTAATCCCAAAAAAAATCCAACAAGCATTGCAGGTAAAACTTCAAACTTTAAAGAAAAAAAGAAAAGAACAATAAGTGGCAAATCGGGCTTTATTCCCCAAAGAGTAATTATTGGAACAAAAGAAGTTTGAAGAATCAAACTAAAAATAAACATTAAGAGCCATTTTAACAAATCGGAAATCATTTAACCCTCGTTATAGAGTCAAGCTCATTTTTAAAAGAACACCATTGAGAAGAAAGTTTAACAACAAAAACTTCTTCTAGTTTATCAAAGTTTTCAAAAGTTTGAACAAACGCTTTTTTAAATAAAGGATCTTTATTTTCTTCTATTCCAGAAACCACGCCTACCAAAAGTCCTTTAGGATATATTCCACCCATGCCCGAAGTAATTACAGTATCTTTTAAGGCAACATCTGCATGTGCGCGAAACATAATAAAAAAAACACTAGAATTTTCTGTTTCTAAAATGCCTATTTCCCTTGTACGCTTTAACATTATGCTTGTTCTGTTTGCCGGATCAATTAGCAATTGAACAAGTGCCAGATTGTTTGTTACAAAAACCACTCTTCCAGAAACACCTCTTGTTGTTATAACCGGCATATAAGGAAGAATGCCACGGTTCTTACCAGCATTAATAACCGCGCTTCTTGAGATAATAGAAGGCTCTCTAACAACAACACGAGCAGGAACAAGAGTAAAAGGAAAATTTTTTGATATCTCAAGCATTTCTACGAGTCTTTGATTTTCTGCCTCATACTCTTTGGCAATAGCAAGTTGTGCAGAAAGGTTTGCAACTTCTTCTTTTAGTTTTTGATTTTCGTGAAATATGTTTTTAATTTTGGTAGTTTGATTAATAAAAACCTGAACAGGATAAAATATGCTTATTGTTAGATATCTTATTATATGTTGTTGTTGAACCTGTGTGCTTAAGAGCATCCAGATACATGTGAAAGATAAAATAAGAAAAACAGTAAGATTACGATGAGAAATAAAAAAGTTGATTAACCACTGCATGATATTTATTTGAGTTTATAAAAAATTTTAAGATTTATCTTCTTTTTGTTGTATTAAGAAGAACGGGTTTGTATAAATCAAGATTTTCTATAATTTTTAATGCACCTCTCGCAACACAGGTTAATGGTTCATCTATTACATTTACAGGAAGATTTGTTTCCTGTCTTAACCTTTCGTCAAGACCTCTTAAAAGTGAACTTCCTCCTGTCATGATTATTCCCTTATCTAGAATATCTGCAGAAAGTTCTGGTGGTGTTTGTTCTAATGCCTGTTTTACTGCCTCAACTATTATAGAAATAGGCTCGTTAAGAGCATCTCTTATTTCTGTTGATGTAATGCGAAGCGTTTTAGGAATGCCGGCAACAAGATCTCTTCCTTTTACTTCCATTTCCAGCTCATCTTCTAAAGGAAAAGCAGAACCAATTTGTATTTTAATTTGTTCTGCTGTGCTTTCGCCTATTAATAAATTATATGTCTTTTTAAGATAAGATACTATTGCCTCATCCATTTCGTCTCCGCCTACACGAACCGACATATCGCATACCATGCCAAACAATGCAATAACTGCAATCTCCGATGTTCCGCCACCAATATCTATTACCATATTTCCAGAAGGTTCATTAACAGGTATTCCCATGCCAATAGCAGATGCCATTGGCTCTGCTACAAGATAAACCTCACGAACACCTGCGCTTTCGGCAGAGTCTACAACGGCTCTTTTTTCCACCTCTGTTATTCCAGAAGGAACGCCTATTACTGCGCGGGGTCTAAAAAACGAAGGATATTTTTGAACTTTTTTAATAAAATGCTTCAGCATTTCCTCTACAAGATCAAAATCTGCAATTACACCATCTTTCATTGGCCTGATTGCCTCTATTTCTCCCGGTGTTCTACCTAACATTTTTTTTGCTTCTAAACCAAAAGCCTTAACAGTTTTTGTGTTTTTGTCTAAGGCAACAACAGAAGGTTCATCTATTAATAATCCTCTGCCGCTAACATAAATTAAAGTATTTGCTGTACCCAGATCTATTCCTAAATCATTTGAGAAAAAAGGAAAAAGGCCCATTGTTTAATGCCTCTTTGTTTAAAATTTATTGGTTAAATTATTGTTAATAATATAAAATTTTTATTATAAAATGTTAACATATTGTAAAATTTAAAAATACAATAATTATTAATCAATTGTATATAAAATGTAATTCAATTTATTATTAATCTAAAAATTAAAGATAATCTTTTATTTTAATAAAAAAAAGGTTATTTTTTTATCTATTAAAAATTTTTATTTATGTTTATTGTTAACAAAACAGAAAATAAATGAAAATAACATTTGTTTATCCAAAATTTGAAAAATTTTTGTCTAATAATCCAGAACTTGATGATGGACTGATTGACTATTTTCTGGGAGATTTTACCACACCTCCATCTCTTGGTATTCCTATTTTAGCATCACTTACTCCTAAAGAATTTGATGTTGAATTGATTGATGACAACGCCGGAGATAAAATAGATTTTGCAGCAGATACAGATTTAGTTGCAATCAACTGCTTTACTCCACAGGCAAGCCGTGCTTTTGAAATTGCCGATGGTTACAGGGCACATGGTAAAAAAGTAATAATTGGAGGTTTTTTTCCTTCTTTTATGGCAGATGAATGCCTAAAGCATGTTGACTCGGTTAATATAGGAGAAGGAGAACCAACATGGCCTGTTATTTTACAAGATTTAAAAAATGGTAATTTAAAAAAAATTTACAAGGGAGGATGTAGTTTTAATCTTGCAGAAATGAAAATTCCCCGCAGGGATCTTTTTTATCAAAAAGATTATTATGACTGGGACGAAGATCTTGTTCAGCTGACTAGAGGCTGTTCGTATTCTTGCGCAATGTGTGCCATTCCTGCTCATATGGGAACAAAAATCAGATATAGGCCAATAGAAAAAGTAGTAGAGGAAATAAAACAACTAAAATATGAAAATGTATATCTTGCAGATGATACATTGTTTTTTACACAGAGTAAAATGGTAGAGTATTCCACTAAACTTCTTAATTCTCTCATTGGCTTGAATAAAAAATATTTTGTTTCTTCTACAATGGCTCTTAATACAAACAAAGATTTTCTTGACTTAATAGCAAAGGCGGGTGTAAAAAATTTTTATTGTACATTAAATGTTGATCCTATTTCAATTAAAGCAATTTCTGGTTCAAAAAAAGAAACACAAATGCTTATTGATCTTGTAAAAGCCTTAGAAGACCGAGACATAAGATTTTTTGGCTCTTGTGCAATTGGTAGAGACTGGGACCAAAAAGGAATTTCTGATAAAGTACTCGAACTTTTTGTAAAGGCAAATATACATACCTCAGAGTTTTTTATTTTTACACCATATCCTGGCTCAGTTCACTGGGAAAGACTTTTAAGTCAAAATAGAATAATCAGCAAAAACTGGACACATTATAATGGTGCGCATGTTGTTTTTAAACCATTAAACATGACCGAAGATGAGCTTTATAACGAATTTATAAATCTTTGGAAAAATTTTTTCAAACTTCAAAAGGATACACACGCAGCAAGTCTTGAACCTGCAACATGGAAAAACGGAAACAAGTCTATTGGTAAACCTCTTGAGAGATTAGGCGCCAAAGGACAGGCTGTAATTACCGGTATCGGCGCATTAAGTCCTATTGGCAATTCTATAGGCGAAATAGAAAAATCTTTATGGGAAGGAAAACATGGAATAGCAAAAGCAACTCGTTTTGATGCTTCTTTTTTTCGTACAGATTAAGTAGGGGAAATAAAAAATTTTAATCCAGAAAAATATCTTTCCAAAGAAGAAATAAAAGAATATGACGACAGATATCTGCAATATGCAATAGCAACAGCAAGAATGGCAATTCTTGACGCAAAAATAAACTTAGACTCTAATAAGCCTGCCTGTGATATTGCCATGGTATTGGGAACTTGCAACGGTGGTCTTCTTTCTGCAGAAGAAGAATACAAATGGTTGCATAAAAAAAGCAATAATGCTTTTAACGAAAAAATGAATCTTCAGGCACAATATTATGGATTTGGAAAGGCTCTTTCTAAAGCTCTGGGAATAGTTGGAGAAACCTGGATTGTTACAACTGCCTGTTCTTCAACAATAGCAGCCTTAACTGTTGCTGCAACTTTAATATATTTAGGTTATTATAAAAAGGTTCTTGTTGGAGGTGCCGATGCTCTTTGTGTTGCAAATGTAAGCGGCTTTAATGGACTAAAGGCAATATCAACTCAAAGAGTAGCTCCATTCTCTCTGCCTGTTGGACTAAATATAGGAGAAGCCTCTTGCTTTTGGTTTTTAGAAGAAATGGAACACGCTCTGTTGCGTCACATTAAAATTTATGGGAAAATAGCAGGATATGCTTTAACATCGGATGCCTATCACCCAACGGCTCCCGATCCTCGCGGAGAGGGAGTATATAAAACATTAAAAGCAGCTTTATTAGACGCGCAAATTAAAATAGAAGATATTGGTTGCATAAATGCTCATGGCACCGGAACAGAAGCAAACGACAGGGCAGAATCCAAGGGGATAGCAAAGTTTATGCAAAACAATTCAATTCCAGTTACTTCAACAAAATCATTTTTTGGACATTGCATGGGAGCAACAGGAATACTAGAAGCAACATGCAATCTTTTAGCAATGAATAAAGGATTTATTCCACCAACACTTAATTTTTCCTCTCCAAGACCCGGATGCAATTTAGACTATGTGCCAAATGTTGCCAGAGAAAAAAAATACGATGCTTTTATTTCTGCAAATTATGCCTTTGGGGGAAACAATGCCGCAGTATGTATTACAAAATGGGATTTTCCAATTCCCCCACGTAAAGTAAATAACACGAGAGTAGTAATTACAGGATTGGGAATGGTAACTTCGTTAGGACTTGGTGTAGAAAAAAATTTGCAGAGTTTGTGTTCTCAAAATGTAGGAATTGGACCTATTGAAAGATTAAATTTAAATGGCACAAAATCTAAACTTGCCGGCCTTGTTAAAAATTTTTCGGAGCAAGATGTTGACAAAAGACTTGACTTTTCTAATTTAAACTTGATTAGTAAGTATGCCGTCTCTGCTTGCAAGCTTGCTTTAGATCATGCTAATTTAAGAATATCTCCTAAAAACACAGATGATATTGGAATAGCAATGGGTGTTTGTAATGGTCCACCCGAATCAGATCACATGAACAGTGTTTTTAAATCAGAAAATTTTGAGCCACACATTGGTTGTTTTTCAAATATAACGGCAAATTCTACATCGGGATGGGTTTCAAATTGCCTTTGCATAAAAGGAATAAACATTACTCTTTCTCCTGGTCACCATGCAGGTCTTGCAAGTGTAGCTTATGCCTATAATTCATTAAAAGAAAACAGGGCAAAGGCAATTATTGCTGCAGCTTCGGATGAAATTTATCCCCAAAGCTACTACAATTACGATATGATAGGATTTTTAAAATATGGTGATTTCGAAAAGAATTATTCTATAGATTTTAATGACTATAAAAGAAAAGTTATAGGTGAAGGCGCTGCAGCAATAGTGATGGAGACATTAGAAAGTGCAATTGCAAGAAATGCAAATATTATCGCAGAAGTTATTTCTTATGGAATGAATACAGATGGCAAAGAATTTGAAAATCAAAGCCTTGATCATGAAGGTTTAAATCGTTGCTGCACCATTGCATTAAACAGGGCAAAAATAGATTGGAAAGATATTAACCTTATAGTTTGGGCGCCACAGGGAAATATTCAGGATAAAAAAATCTTAGATGTACTTACACAAAACAATATAAAAGATGTTCCAATTGTAACAACAAGCTTAAATACGGGATATATAGAAACATGCTCTATATTGGTTTCTCTTGGATGTGTTTTAGAATCTTTAAAATATAGAATAGAATTATGGCCCCAAAAAACCGGTTTAAAAGAAATAGACAATATTAAATTAAGAGATTTTCCAAAATATATTATAGCAATGGCAAGTAGCGATTTAGGTTATAATTTTGCAGCTATTTTTAAAACAGGAAAATTTGTATCATGAGGAAAAGAGTTGTAATAACCGGAATGGGAGCAACATGCAGTGCCGGAAATAATGTTAAAGAAATTACCGAATCAATATTAAACGGTATTCAGTCTTTTTCCCTCTTAGAAAGACCACATCTTTCTCATCTTAAAGCAAAATTTGCTGGCTTGGTTAAAAAATTTGATATAAGAAATATTGCCAATAATAAACTTCCTCTATATAAATTTGACAAATACGTTCAATTTGCCTATATTGCGGCTAAGGAATCTTTACAAGATGCAAAAATAGATATTTCAAACAACAATTTTAAAATAGGATTGGTATTAGGAACATGCAGTGGTCCCATGCAAAGCATAGAAGAATATTATAAAAATATTTTTGCCGAAAAAATATTAATTAACAAAGAAGAATTATTCAAGCTAAAATATTATTCTTGCGCAAAAATACTTGCGCATATTTTTAAGATACAGGGTCCAATAGCAACTGTGGTTACTGCATGTTCTTCTGGAACAGCAGCTTTTGGAATAGCCGCAGATTTAATAAGATTAGGAATATGTGATGTTGTTTTAACCGGTGGAAGCGATACATTAAGCGAAACAACCTTAATTGGATTTGATGGCTTAAAAGCAACAGCAGCAGAAAAATGCGCTCCTTTTTCTTTACACACAGGATTGAATTTAGGAGAAGGCGCAGGCTTTTGTGTTTTGGAAAGTATTGAGCATGCTCAAAAAAGAAACGCAAAAATTTATGCAGAAATTCTTGGTTTTGGTCTTAGCAACGATGCCTATCATTGTACTTCTCCAGATCCAACTGGAACTGGCCAGTCGCTTGCAATGAAAAGAGCCTTAGATGATTTTGGCATTTTAAAAGAAAATATAACATACATAAATGCTCATGGAACAGGAACCGAGCCAAACGATAAAGCAGAAACAAAGGCAATAATAAAAATTTTTGGTGATATGGCATATAAAATACCTGTTAGTTCTATAAAATCAGAAATTGGTCATTGTCTTGGTGCTGCTGGTTCTTTAGAAACTATTGTGGGGATTGCTGGCATGAATAAAGGAATATTTCCGCCAACGGCTAATTTTAATCAGGCGCGTCAGGGATGCACTCTTGATTATATCCCTCAAAAAGGAAGAAAAATGGGAGAAAATCCCATCATGCTAAAAAATAACTTTGCTTTTGGCGGGAATAACGCCAGCATTATAATATCCAAAGAAATAAATTCAAATCGTTTTTACAATAACCAAGCATCATCAGACAAAATTGTAATAACCGGCATTGGTCTGGTATCTCGTTTTGGCGCTGGAAATACAAATTTTATAGAAGGGATTACATACAATAAAAATATTTTTTCCAACATTAATATAGACGATGATTTAACTAAAAAGCAATGCCTTGTTCCAGACTTTAATATAAAAAATATTTATAAAAGGATAGAAACCCGCAATTTTGACAGAGCCTCTGTTTTTGCTACTGCAGCAACCTGTTTATCTTTACAACATGCTAATATTTTTGAAAGTCTTGGTAAAAATGAGAATATCGGGCTGTTTCTTAATCTTTCAAATTCCACTCTATGGGCAGAAGAAGAACATATTAAATCTATTTTAAAAAATAATTATCATATCTCTCATTTGACAGCCTTTCCTTTTGTTGTTCCAAATTCAATTGCAGGAAATATATGCCAGGCTCTTCAGATAAAAGGGCATAATACAACATTATGCTTTGGGCCAGGTGCAGGATTATTCGGACTTGGTTTTGCAGTTTTTGCATTAAAAAATAACCATACCAATTTGATAGTAAGTGTTTCTGTTGATGAAATTTCAAACCGCGCTATTAAAGATTATTACACTGCAGACTTTTTTAATTATAAAAATATTTTATTTTCCGAAGGAGCCTGTGCTTTTACTTTAGAAACAGATTCTCATGCAAATAACCGTAACGCAAAAATTCTTGCAGAAATATGTTCTATTGAATATTCAACAGAAACTTCTGATTATTTAAATTCTGATTTTTCTTATGATATATTAAAAGAAACAATTAAAAAAGCAATTGATAATGCTGGCATTTTTAAAAACGATATAGAGGCTATATGCTGTAATAAATGGAATAATAAAGAAACAAAAGCTATTTCTTGTATATTAGGAGAAAATATATGTATTTATGATTTGTCAGAAATTTTAGGTTTTGCAGAAGCTAATTCTCCTGTTTTTTCGTTATCATATCTCATATTAAATAAAATATTGAAAAGTAAACCAAGCAAAAAGTATATTTTATCAGTTTTTAATTCATTTATGGGTACAAATTGTGCCTGTGTTATTAAAATATTATAAAATAAAAAATTATGTCAACTAACTCAAACGAAATAATAAAACGTCGTAAAGAAGTGATTGATACTTTTAAAAAAGAACTTATCACTCGTTTAAACCTTCCATATACTCCCGAAGATCTTCACGAAGATGTTGCACTTCTTGGTGCGGGTCTTGGATTGGATTCTCTGGATGCTTTAGAAATAGTTCTTTGCATAGAAAATTGTTTTGGAGCAAAAGTTCCCGATAATAATATTTCTGTTCTTCGCTCCATAAATACGGTTATTGATTTTGTTTTAGAACAAAAGGCCGGAAAAGAGAAAAACTCATGAGGAAATCTTTATTTTATGATTTTTTTAAACAGCATAATGCTGTTTTTGAAAACAGATACGAAATAGAAGTTCCCAAACAGGTTTCAGATGAACAGTCTGAATATAATTTAATACGAAATACTCTCGGAATTACAGATACTTCTCATATGCAATGTTTTTGTTTTCCCGAGGAAAAAGGTCTTAATTTTTTAGACTCATTGGTAGCAGGAAATGTTGCAAAAATAAGATTTGGCAGGATTTTGCATACTTTTATGGCTAATAAAGATGGAGATGTAATAGCAGACTGCTATATTGCCAATAACGATGAAGAGTTTATTTTGCTTTGTGAAAGCATTATAAACGATAACGAATTTTTGCCTTTTTTATTAGAAAATGGTGCAAGTGATTCTGATTATGTTGACTATTCAAATGATTATGGAATTATCGGAATAGATGGCTACAAAGCCTGGACCGTGGTAAAAGAACTTTTTGGCACAGATGTTTTGGGTTTACCTTATCTTTCGTGTGAAAAATACAATTTTGAGTCTGAAAAAATAATTCTTTTTAGGGCGGGTAAAACATCTGAGTTTGGATATTATCTTATAGTTCCCAAGAGTATATCGCAAAAATTAATTGAACAATGTTATGATATTGCCCAAAAAAATAAAGGCGGCTTATGTGGGGTTGAAATCCATAATGCACTCAGATTAGAGGGCAGATTTTTTAATATTTATAAAGAAGGTGCTATTGTTAAAGATCCTCTTGTTTTAGGACTTCAATGGATGATAGACTTTTCAAAAGATAATTTTTGTGGCAGAGATGCAATTTTTGCAAAAAGAAATTCGGGATTAAAAAGCAAAATAATTGGTATAAAAACAAAAGACGCATCATGCAAACTTAATATCAATGCGCCCATATATTATAATAACAAAAAAGTTGCCAATGTTGTTGCTTCCTGTTTTTCTTATTTGTTAAATGCTTATGTAGGTCTTGCCGTTTTTCCTATAGAATTAGCCTTTTCTGGCCTTGAGTTTAATCTAGATTCAGAAAATGGCAATATAATTCAAACCATTTCTATGCCTCCTATTATGCCAAAAAGCCTAAGTGTTAAACTTGATGAATTGTAAAATAATTAGAAAAAAAACAATTCAATTTATTTAGGTTGGAGAAGTCTTTTTTGTTTGCTTTATATGTTTCCTGTTGATTTGTTAGATACTTATAAATTAGGATTATATATTTTTTAGTTTTTTTCTTAAAAGCAGAACGCATTAAAATTATCATAATTTATATTAAGCAAAAATTATTTCTAATGAATAATTTGGTTAAATAAGAATTTAAGCAATTAAAAATTTTAAGCAAAAAAGTACTTAAAATTATTAATTTGTTAAAAATGATATTTTGTAATTAAGCTATCCCAAGAAACAAATTTTATACTAAGTCTTTAAAATATTAAAAGTTGTAAAAATATATAAAAAAAGATTATTTTTATATACTCTAAAAATTTATTTTACTACAATTTTTTTAAATCATTGTCACTTAAACCTTTCTTAACTTTCTTCTATAAAAAGGGTCTATAAATATGACAGAAAATCAAAAAGTTGAAAGATTTGGCTTTCAAACAGAAACAAAACAGCTTCTTAATTTAATGATACATTCTCTTTATAGTCATAAAGAAGTTTTTATAAGAGAATTAATATCAAATGCTTCCGATGCCTTAGATAAACTTAGATTTGAATCTCTTACCAATCCTTCTATTTTAGGTGAAGATAAAGAACTCTGCATTCGTGTAAAAGTAAATTCCAAGGCAAAAACAATCACAATTTCTGATAATGGCATAGGAATGACAAAAAGCGAGGTAATAGAAAATATTGGGACAATTGCAAGAAGTGGTTCTAAAATTTTTTTAGAAAAAATAACAGAAGAAAAAAAATTTGATTCAAATTTAATTGGCCAATTTGGAGTGGGATTTTATTCTGCGTTTATGGTTGCTTCTAAGGTAAAACTTGTAACAAAAAAGGCTGGAACAAACGAAAAAGCTATAGCATGGGAATCGGATGGCAAAAGTGACGAATATATTATTTATGAAACAGATAAAGAAACAAGAGGAACAGATGTAATTGTATATCTTAAAGAAGAAGAAGGTAATTATTCGGATGCTTTTACTGTTAGGAATATAATAAAAAAATTTTCTGATTTTATTGCTTTTCCAATATATTTTCCAAACGAAAAAGGTCATGATGAAATATTAAATCAAACAAAACCCCTCTGGTTAAGACCTCCTCAAGAAATTACCAGCGAACAGTATGAAGAATTTTTTAGGCAGCTTGGAGGTTACGACAAGCTTCTTGCAACAATTCATAGCAAGGCAGAAGGCATATTAGAGTATTCTTTTGTTCTTTTTTTACCTCAAAAAGCTCCTTTTGACATTTTCTTGCCCGAACGAACACATGGCGTAAAATTATATGTTAAAAGAGTTTTTATTACCGACAAATGCAAAGAATTGATGCCAGAATATCTTAGATTTGTAAAAGGGGTTGTTGATTCAGAAGACCTGCCATTAAATATTTCTCGGGAAATGCTTCAACAAAATCCTATAATAGAAAAAATAAGAAAAACTCTTGTTTCAAAAATCTTGCAAAGACTTATGGATATGGCATCAAATGAGCCTTCCAATTATAAAATTTTCTGGAACAATTTTGGCTCAATATTAAAAGAAGGAATACATACAGATTTAGAAAATAAAGAAAAAATAACAGAACTTTTGAGATATAAATCAACATTATGTGAATCCGAAGATGATTGGGTTTCTCTATCTCAGTATGTTTCTAGAATGAGGGAAGGACAAAAATATATTTACTATATCAGTGGTGAAAACAAAGAGGCTTTACAAAAGAGTCCTCATCTAGAAATATTTAAAGAAAAAAGCATAGAGGTTTTATATTTTCTTGATCCTATAGACGAATTTATTGTTAACGATTTGTATGATTATAAAGGCAAGCAGCTTAAATCTATTACAAAGGGAGAACTGGATCTTGGCGAGCTTGACAAAGAAGATAAAAAGCAATTAGATAAAGTTTCTTCAAAATATAAAAAGCTCGCAGAAAGAATAAAAAATATTCTTTCTGGACAGGTAAAAGATGTAAGACTTACTTTTCGTTTAAAAGAAAGTCCTTGTTGTATTGTAAAAGATGAGCATGATATGGGTCCACTTATGGAAAAAATGTTTAAAGCAATGGGACAGGAAATTCCACAATCTATTCCCGTTTTAGAATTAAATGCTTCCCATCCTGTTATAGAAAATTTAAATATATTATATGAAAAAGATCCCAAATCAACATTACTTGAAGAATGGGTTAAGCTTTTATTTGATCATTCTATTATTATGGCAGGTGAACAACCAAAGGATATTTCTTCTTATTCAAAAAGAGTTAATGAGCTTCTCTTAAAATCAATAAAAGAAACCGTTGGCCCATGAGAAATTCAATTGCTATTATTACAGATTTCGGGCTAAAAGACTGGTTTACAGCCAGCATGAAAGCTGTTATTTTTTCAATAAATCCTAACGCAAATATAATAGACATTTGTCACGATATTCCTCAGGGAGATATTCAAAAAGCAGCTTTTTGTTTATATGCATCCCATAATTTTTTTCCAAAAGGTACTATTTTTTTGGCTGTTGTTGATCCGGGTGTTGGAAGTAAAAGAAAGGCAATAGCAGTAAAAACCACAGAGCATTTTTTTATAGGTCCAGATAATGGTGTTCTTTCTTTATGTATAAATAAATATCAAAGTTACGAAATAAGATTATTAGAAAATAAAAATTTTTTTCTTAAAGAAATCAGTTCTACTTTTCATGGACGTGATATTTTTGCACCTGTTGCTGCTTATTTGAGTAGAGGGGTTAGTTTTAATAAAGTTGGAACTAAAACAAATAATTTTATTACTCTTTCGTTTAATAAGGTAGAAGAAACAAAAAAATATTTTATTGGAAAAATTATTTATATAGATATTTTTGGAAATGCAATTACCAATTTCCCAATATCTTTTGCATCTAAAATAAAAAGTATTTATGTCAAAAACAAAAAAATCCCCCTCAAAAAGTGTTATTCTGATGTTGGTAAAAACGAATTTTTATCTCTCCCCGGTTCTTGCGGATTTATAGAAATATCTGCAAATTGTAACAGCGCAGAGAAACTGCTAAAATTAAAAGTTGATGATAAGTTAATTGCAGAAAAATAAACCCAAGTCATGCGATAGAGTTATTATTATTATTATTATTATTATTAATTTTTTTAAGTTGTTAAGTTTTAATATAAGGATTGTATTTTAATTTTTACTAAATTGTTATTCATTGAATTGTTTTATAAAAGCTAATTAAAGATTTGATATAAAAATTGAGCAGTAAATTATTAATTATTTAATTTTTTATGTGAGGGAATCTTTCATTTGCTTTATGAAATTTATTTTAACTTTTTAAGATGTTTTATTTATTAATTTTTAATTTTTAATTATTAATTATTAATTAGGTGGGGGAAGCCTCCCCCTAAGCTTCATCCAAGCCTTACGGCTTGTATTACGCTACCCCCTCCTGGGTGTGCCCGGGGGACCGCTCATTGTTTAATTACCACCGTCTGGCAGGGCACACCCGCGAACCTCGTTGATTATGAAAAAATTATCAGAATTTTTGTTATAAATTTTTTACTTTTTCTTAAATAAATCATCTATTGTAATTATTA
>Ga0123519_10003534_pt1 | contig 25804 bp, 8 predicted proteins | sample YelNatPaOPRAMG02_FD_87396 | JGI IMG/M metagenome (GOLD analysis project Ga0123519, IMG submission 87396) | Hot spring microbial communities from Yellowstone National Park - Yellowstone National Park OP-RAMG-02 (version 2) | ecosystem: Environmental > Aquatic > Thermal springs > Hot (42-90C) ...
CCTGAGTTATGTGCCTCTTGTGGGGAAGTATTTCAGAGCTAGGATCTTCATGGTGTGCCAATGAAAGGATATGGCTCGGCAGGGTGAAGCACCTGGGAGCTGGCGCGATCGAGGAAATCTCTTAATGTGGGATCAGGTTCACTTTGCTTGTATGAGGCAAATTCGATCCAGCGCAACGCCGAGTATGCGTGTGTCCCTGGAGTTGCACAGCCGGGCGGGACTCCAGGGGGTTGCGCGCAATTCTATCCTGTTCCACGCCTCCTGAACCATGTGTTCTCCTGTGCCGCGCTTCTCGCCGCCGATGTAGGCCTCATCCATCTCCACGGCGCCATCAAGTCGCCAGCTTGCGAGTGCGTTCAAAATGTTGGGGCCACGCCAGTCAAATGGATGCCCCTGTAATGTTTTTCCGCTGTTGACTGAGATCAGGAAAAATGCAACAATATGCAACAGTTGGCGCAAAGGGAGATTCTGTTCATGGCTCCAAAATCGCGTTGGTTGGCGGAACGGATAGCGAAAGAGATTCGCGAGCGGCATCTGAAACAGACTCGGCCGGGTGGTCGGCTCCTGCCTGTACGGGAGCTTGCCAGGGAACTTGGGGTGTGTGTTCGCACCGTTCTGGCCGCCCAGCGAATCCTCGCAGAGCGGGGGGAACTCGAAATCCGGCATGGCAGCGGCGCCTACCTTCCGCAACAGTCTGGTCCACGCTGGGCAGGTGTCTTCACGGCCTTCAACATCCTGCAGCCGCACGCCTCGATCTTTCAGGCGCGCGTGGCATGGGAACTCAGCCGCCAGCTCGAGGAGTACGGCATTCCCACAGAGTTTTACATCGGCCGTTCGACGCTCAGGGAAGACGACCCGCCGTCGTCCTGCGGACGGCTGATGGCCGATGCGCAGGGCGGCCGGCTTGAGGGGCTGGCGATTCTTTCCTGTCCGGCGACAATCGAGTGGCGCAGAACGATCGAGTCGCTGAGGATTCCCTGCGTCGGCAGCAACACGCCGTATCGCGTGGAGATGGGGTATGCCGACATGCTGCGCCGTGCTGTGCGGCACTTGAGCGGGCAGGGTTGTCGCCGCATAGCCATGCTTGCCTGGGAGCGCGATGGGTTGCGCGAACCGCTGCGTCGGGCTCTGAGGGAGTGCGGTCTGGAATATCGTCCGGAATGGGTTCGCCACGACCTGCATCCGATGCTGTCCGGCGCCGGCTGGGAGGAGTTCAGGGAAATATGGACAGCCTCAAGGGAAAAGCCGGACGGCCTGGTGGCCGCAGACGATGTGCTCTTCGATGAAGCCGCCAGGGCAATTCAGGAACTTGGCATTCGAGTTCCCGACCATTTGCGGGTTGTGGCGCACGCGAACAAGGGGGCGGATCGGCGCTATCCGTTTCCCGTGACAGAGGCGCTCGTGGATCCACAACGCTACGCACAGGCGCTGAGCGAAATGCTCATCAGGAGAATGCGCGGGGAGCCGGTTGCGCCGCGTACGATCACGCTGCCGTTTGAGATCGTGGACTCGGCGGCCGCCGGCAACCGCGTGGTTTTGTGCAGGACCGGCATCGGCGCAACGATGGGCTGAGAGATCAGTATTCGAAATAATGGAAAGGGAGAAAAACCGCATGATCATGAGACACAGGACGTCCCGGGCCGTTGCGGCAGGGTTATGGATGATCGCGATTCTGGCGGTGAACGTTTCCGGGGGAGGGTTGACCTACGACGAGGCGCTGATTCCGCGGTTCAACATTCCCCGTATGAATACCCCGCCCAAGGTGGACGGGGTCATTGATCCGGATGAGTGGCGGTGCGCAGTCAGGCTCATGGGCATGGTAATCACGGGCGGTTTGGAATACAGGGACAGGCCGGTCTCGTTCTGGCTCGGTTGGGACGATGAACACATTTATCTTGCCTACCGGGTGGATATTCTGACCCAGCCCATGCCCTATCTGAAGCGCGCCTACCGCGAGCGGTACAGCACGGGGGTAGTGCACGACGACGCCCTGGAGGTCGGCCTGTTCCTGCACGATCGCAACAGGAAGCCTGACGAGGTGTCCAGTTACCTCAAGTTCATAATCAATTCCATGGGTTCCGGAGAGTACATGAAGAACTATCCCGAGATCGGACAGGTGATGTTCAACTGGACGCCGACCTTCGATATCGCCAATCGCACATACGCTGACGATGCAGGCAAGTTCTGGTGGGAGATGGAAGTCGCCATGGACCTGGAGGATTTGCAGATGCCGGTCCGGCACAGGGCGGGCGACCGCGTGGATGTGGGGCTGTTTGCGGACGTGAAGAACCCGACCTGGCAGTGGCTGGACTATCCATCAGCGAGTGGACACCTGGAGCATTACGGTTTCCCGCGCGCGGTGCTCACCGAGGACCAGCCCTACATCCAGGTCGAGGAGATCAGCGGCCTGCACGACGAGAAGCTCGCCTACCGGTCGGTTGTCCATAACCCGGCCGACAACCCGGTCAAGGTGGACGCCAGACTGGTGGTGAGGCACGGCCCGGCGACGAACCCGGTGGTGGCGCTCGATGCAGCTCAGACGCTGGAGATTCCCGCGAAAGGTTCGACACGGTTCGACGTGATCAAAGACCTCCCGGGCCTTCCCTCGGCGGCTGGCAAGGAGAAGAGCGCCCTGCGGCTGACGCTGACGCCCGTCGGACAGCCCGGGGCGAATCCCGTCTATACCTTTGCGTGCGACTTTTCGGGCAAGGACAAGGGCTATCTGACGCCCGCGGAATACAAGCCATATCTCGCGACCAGGATCGCCTTCAATCCCGCCAACGGCCTGCTCCAGCTCTCGGCCGACACGCTCGACGCTCCGATCCCGGCGGGCAGCAAGCCGGCGGGCGCGACTTACCGGGTGAGTCAGGGCGACAAGGAGATCAAGGCCGGGAAACTGCGCTACTTCGTGAACCAGTGGTACGACGACCTGGTCGAGCTGGGACAGCTCCAGCCTGGCAGGTATGCGGTGACGCTGGCCCTGGTGGACGAGTCTGGCAGGGAACTGGCGACGGCTGCGGCCGGGTTCGAGAAGAAGGACGAGGCCGTAGAGTTCGCGGCATGGTGGAACAACAGGATTGGAGATACTGAGAGGCTGCTCAAACCATTCGAGGCGCTGAAGGTTCTGAAAGGCAGGGAAGGCGATGTTGCCATATCTTGCACGCGCCGCGTTTATGAACTCGGTTCGCTCGGTTTGCCAGCTCAGATCCAGGCAAACGGCGGACCGGTGCTCGCCGCGCCGGCGCGGCTCGTCATGAGGGTCGGCGGCAAGGACTGCACCGTGCCGGCCGAGGGCAAGGTGAAGGTGACAGAGAAGAAGGACTGGCGCGTTGATTTCGAGTGTCCGGCCGTGTCTGTCTGTGGAGTTTCCTTCTCGGCCAGGGGCTGGATGGAGCAGGACGGGCTGGTGGAACTGGAGTTGACCTGCGCCCCGGAGCCGCTTGCCAGCCGCAGCTCGGAGAGCGAAGCCGGGGTCGAGATCGAAGAACTCCGCATCGAATGGCCGGTCGCGCAGAGCACGCCGGACATTTACATGGCATGCATGGGCCAGGGCGGCAACTACTCGGCTCGCAAGATCGGCGCTGTTCCCTCCGGTACGGGTCTTGTCTGGAACACCCGGGACAACATGGGACCGGCTGGATCCGGCCGCGCTGTCGGGAATTTCGTGGGCAACATGTGGATCGGCACCGAGCAGCGGGGCCTGTTCTGGTGCGCGGACTCAGATCGGGGCTGGGAGCCGGATGAGCGCGTGCCTGCGTTGGCGGTGCGACGCGAGCCGGGCAGGGTGGTCATGGTGAACAACCTGATCGGCAGCGCGGAGGGCAAGGCGGCGTTCAGGCTCGGCGAGCCGCGCGTCGTGCGTTTCGGATACAACGCCTCGCCGTTCCGGCACCTTGCGCCTGGCTGGCGTATGAATCAGCTCTCGGCGTGCGGGTCGTTTTCCGGCGGCAAGTACAAGGTCAACTGGGACACGGGGCAGGACTTCTTCACGGTTCTTTCGCCGCCTTTCAGCGATACAAATCGCTGGCCGGAGTACTACGCGCATTGCAGGGAATGGGCGCATAAACTGATGTATGAGGGGTTCTCATGGAAGCTGGAAAATGCGCCGGGCTCCTCGGCCTGGTACAGCCCGGCCAACCGCCTCGTATTCTACACCTGCAACCAGATTGCGTTGTGCGGCTACGGCTTCAAATCCATCGAGAATCCGAATCCATACGCAGTGTTTTATGGCGACTGGCTGGATTCGAAGGGCAGGGAGACCCTCTCCAGGACTTACCGCGACTACATGATCTGGCTCATGGACAGGCAGGTGAAGGAGGGAGGGTGCCAGCATTTCTACTTCGATGTTTCGTTCGGCGAAAGGCTGCGTAATGACCTGGCCGCCGGCTTCGGTTACCGTCTGCCCGACGGACGCATTCAACCCGAGTCGAGCGACACCAACCTGCGCGAGTGGTACAAGCGCGTCTGGGCAATGATGCAGGAGAACGATCTCTATCCCGGCGGCGTCAGCGGCCACGCCACGCACAGTTTCTCGCTCAAGATGCTGCCGTTCACCGATGCCATCCTCGACAGCGAGTACCCAATGGCAGACTCTATAGATGTCTATCCGAGCGATGCCATGATCGCGCTTTCCTGCCCGCACACCTTCGGGGTGAGCGTTCATCATCATGGAAATTTCATGAACCCCACCTGGCCTGCGATGCATGACGCCGGCAGCCTTTTTCAGGCGGAAGCTTTCCGGCAGTGGGGGATCACGCGGAACGATGTGGAGTTCATCCCTTACTGGCGCAACTCGCATGTCGTGAGGAAAATCGAGCCGGGATTGATTGCCAGCATCTGGAAGCGGCCCGGATCGGCTGTGATCGCGATCATGAACTACGGTCCGGATCCGCTCGGGCAGGGCCGGCCCCGGCGGGCGGAATTGCATGTTGACCTCGCCGGACTTGGCATCCCGAAAGAAGCTCTCGCTGCCGGAGCAGGCTGCGTGCGGATCAGGCAGTTTTACAACCATCCCGTTGATGCCCAATACATGAAGTCATTGAAATGGGCTGCGGACTTTCTGAGCGGCGGCAAATCCGAGGGGCCCAGTATCAGCAGGAAGCTCATGCCGCCGATCGAGCCGCTGCTTGATCCGGTTTCAGGAGCCATCTCCGGATTCGATATCAACTACCACGATGTCAAATACCTGGTCATTCATTGGGATGGAGCGCCTGGCAACGCACAGACCACCTGGCAGCATCTTGCCGCTGACGAACCAGGCCGGATGAGGCTGCTTGATTGGGGCATCGCGCAGGCCGAACGGTTGCCGCAATCGGAACTGTCCAGAATGGCCTTGTCGGACAATCCGGCGGTGAAAGTCGAACTCTGGAAGCGGCGGGGTGATGCTGAAGGCCGCGGCAACAGCGTACTGCTGCGTTTGACGAACTCAGGCGATGCGGAGGCCAACGGCACAATCAGGCTGGACCTTGCCGGGCTTGGCGTGAACGTGCGCAAGGTGTGGAGCGAATACACCAGCATGGTATCCCTGGACGGCAAGCCGGTGGAGAACCGCGAGAGCGCCCGGCAGCCACGTCATGCCGGCATCAGCTACAACGCCTATGCTGGGGAGCTGTACTACAAGCTTGCCAGAGGCGAGAATCGAACAGTCAGCATTGACCGGTATTGAATTTGCATGTCTTGGGCAGAAGCGGGAGTGAAATGCGGCAGAGCCGGCTCTGCAAAACCCGGGCGGAGCATGGCCAATCTGTCATTGACAAGTGTGCTGCACTTTTTTAGCATAAAAAAGAACGTGAGTACTATCAGACTGCGGGGACATTGCCGCTGGAATGATTTCATGAGCACACGCAGACAGGATCGAATGCATGGCTTTGCCGGCGCATACCATCGTTCAGGGCCGGCTCTTCTCTGCGCGGCGATTGTGGTTGCAATGCTGCCATGGATTGCTTGCGCTGAAACGTTTGTGTGGGCCGCGGCTGCTGGAGGATTGGCCAGCGCAAAATCCAACTGGCGGACAAACGGACTTGTTCCCGAGCGTTTGCCCGGGCCGTCCGACTCCATACTTTTCGACGGAACCGGCGCAGGCCCTGTGGTTTGGAACGGCGGGCAGGACACCGGAGATGGAACGCTCACTGACACGGTTGGTTCCTGGACGCAGACGTCGGCGTTCGGAGGGGAAGTCCTGTTCAGCAATCTGACCTTCTCCTCTTTCTCCACAGTGTTTACGAATTTCACGATTCAGGGCGTGTGCGCGCTTAGCAACGGGGTGTGGACGCACGTGAGTCATCCGCAGGGGGAGGTGTGGACGAGGCGCTATCTGCTGCGTGTGAGCGTTGGCGGGCTTCTCGAGATTGGCCCGGCCGCCGCGATTCGGGCCGACGGGAAAGGGTGGTGGAGCGACTGGAACACCAGCCGACTGGATCCGGACCAGGTTGGAGCATTGGGCGGGACATCGGGATGGACGTTCAGAAACAGTCCTCCCCGCGCCTGGAAGACGGCAGGATCCGTAAAGGCTCCTGTGGAACCGGGCAGAGGCGGAACCTGGGGCGGTGGCAATTGGGTTCCGGGCGGCGGAACGGTGTGGATAACTGCGGGCGGAACAGCTTCGGTGGACGGAGTCATCTCCGCCTGTGGCGTGAACATGAACAATTCAGACGGGTCCGGCGGAACAATTTACCTGACCGCGAGGTGGCTCTGCGGCACAGGCACGCTGGATGCCTCGGCCGCCGCTAATTCATGGGGCGGCGGCGGCCGGATTGCTGTGGTCGTCACCGAAGGAACATCCTTTGGATCGGTTTCATGCCGGGCCTACGGGGGGCCGACAACCTGGGGTCCCGGCGGACCTGGAACGGTTTATCTGGAGCATGCAGGCCATGGATCCGGCCACGGCATCCTTGTCATAGACAACAACAATCGGCTTCATTCATCGTTCGACGGCGCGAATATTCCTCCGTATTTCGGATATGGCGCGTGTCTCATGCCGATGGCGGGCTATGGCGGTCCGGTGAATCTCGATGATTTCTCCGAGATCATCGTCACGAATCGCGGAATTCTGGGCATTGCCGCGGACACGACTGTGAATCTGGGATCGCCCAAAATCAAGGTGTACGGCCGGGATGCCTCGTTCATTGCCATTCGCGGAACGAACAACATCACCTTCCCCAGCAACTGGACTATCAGCGGCTTCACCCTTCTGCTGGATACAAACGTGGAGGCAGCGGGAAACTGGACCGTGGCCAGCGATGGCCGGATCTCTCAATCGGTCAGCAAACACTGGACCACGGCGGGGACGAACACCGGTTATCCGTACATGCCGCCTCTGACGCTGATTCTTGACGGAAATCTGACTGTGGAGAGCGGGGGTGAGATCACGGTGGATGGCGCCGGATATGCTTCGTCCTGCGGATTGGGCGCTGGGGTGAATCGTGACCGCGCGGGCAGCCACGGAGGACAGGGCGGAGACAATGACGGGTTGCCGGAATATGCATACACCTATGGTTCGATCCTGCGACCGGTCACGCCGGGATCGGGTGGTTACTGGGAGATGCAGAATGACTCCCCTGGAGGGGGGCGGATGCGTCTGACCGTGACAGGGCGGACGCGCGTGGATGGCCTGATCAGCGCCAGGGCTCCGGCGCGCAGTCGTCCCGGCGGAGCGGGAGGGTCGCTCTGGCTGACAACCGGCACCCTGGAGGGGACCGGAGCGATTGACGCCGGGTGCGCGATGGACGTGAGCCCAGGCGGGGGCGGAGGAAGGGTGGCGGTTTATCTGACAGACTCGGACTCTTTCGGATCGGTCGCAATCAGCGCAAGGGGCGGAAACCCTGCATCAGGTTACGATGGCGCCGCGGGAACGGTTTATCTGCAGAGAAAATCAGACGGCGAAGGGGGCGGCGAAATTGTTGTCAATAACGCAGGTCGCACGCCGTCAACCAACATGGTCACTCATTTGCCGCCGGCATTCGGGCCGTGCACAGATGACCTTTCCAATGCGCGGGTGAGGCTGGAGAGCAATGCCGTTGTCGCGCTGACATCCGATTGCACCATACGCGACATATCAATAGACAGTACGAGCCTCCTGTGGCTCAGGGGACATACTCTGCGAGTGCGCAGCGCCAAACATCCTCTGGCTGGCATGGTGTGGGAGGATGGCGGAAAGATCGTCTGGACCATGAGTGGGACCGTGGTCATGGTCCGCTGACTGCAGCGGCCATGACAGTCGCAATGTAAGGCTTTGCTGAATACGCTGAATGCTTGTTTGATAACTGTGCAGCACAGATGGTATGGTTCTTGTCGAGACACCTGGCGATTGCTCGGAGGGATACAAAGGTGAGGAAGAAATCCAGAATGCCGGAAGAAGTCATGGAGAGGTTGAAGGCTCATCTGCTTCAGGGACACAGGCCAGGCGACAGGGTGTCTTCCATCCGCGAGCTTGCCGGAAGATGGAAGGTCAGCCACTGGAGCCTGAGGACAGCGCAGGCGCTTCTCGAAAAAGAGGGCTGGCTGGAAATCCGGCATGGGAGCGGGGTGTACGCGGGAAGACGGGTGGCTGCGCCTGCTGTGGGCGTGTTCACCGCGTTCGATGTTTTTCAGCCGCGCACTTCGCTTTTCCATCGCCTTGTTCTCAGGGCCTCGAGGCAGGAATTGGAATCACAGGGCATGGCTGCCGAGGTGTATGTGGGGAGATGCGCGGCCGGCGAGGAACTCCCGCCGGAAGAATGCGGGCGCTTCGTTTTCGATGCCGAAGCCGGAAGACTCGATGGGGTGGTTCTGGTGTCTGTCTCGTCTCACGCCTCGTGGGAGGAATGGATCGCCAGGCTGAAGATTCCGGCGGTGGGAGACCGCACGCCGTACGACCTTGATGTGCCGACCGATGAGATGGTGAGGGAAGCGGTCCGCCGACTGCGTCGGGCCGGCTGTTCGCGCCTTGCGCTCCTGGGGTGGGGGCTTCGCAAGGTTGAGAGCGCTTTCTGTGACGAGATTGCAAGGAACGGTCTGACTCCGAACCCGAAGTGGATACGCGGAGACCTGCATCCGATGCTGTCCGGCGCAGGCTGGGAGGAGTTCAGGGAAATATGGACGGCTTCCAGGGAAAAGCCGGACGGCCTTGTGGCCGCCGACGATGTGCTTTTCGATGAAGCCGCCAGAGCGATTCTTGAAATTGGGATTGATGTTCCCAGGGCCATGAAGGTGGCGGTACTCGCGAACAAGCGCCAGCCGTGGTTATGGCCGTTTCCGGCAGTTCGCATTCAGGTCGATCCTGTGCTTTTCGGCCGCAGACTGGCGCGTTTGTTGTCTCTGAGGATGCAGGGCGCAAGGCTCGAACCCTGCTGCGAAAAGATTCCGTACGAAGTGGCGGAGGGAGAACCTGTATGTGTCGCGCTGTTGGGAGAGCAGGCAGGAGGCCGGAGCGTCCGTGGCTCTCGGGGAGAGGAGCAGGAATGATGCTGGGTGAAATTCGCGTTCCAGTGGCGGCTGTTGTCATGGCGGGCATATTGTTGAAGCCGGCAGCCTTTGCGGAAACGGACATGAACAGGCCGACGGTGAGACCGGTGGCCGTGATTCCGTTCATGAAGCAGGCGCCGGTGATTGACGGGGTCGTGAGCGACGGCGAGTGGAACACATTTCATGTTTGCCGGTTCACCAGCCAGCAGGGAGATCTTCTGCAGAGGCGCGAAGGTGAGTTCTGGATCGGATGCGACCGCAGGAGGCTGTATGTGGCTGTGCGTTCTGCCGTGCATCCAACGGCAGGCGTTCTTGTGAAATGCAGGGAAAAGACCGGTTCGAGGGACGAGACAGGCGTAATCTACGACGATTCCCTGGAGCTCTGGCTGCACAATGCGCCGGAAGGCGGCCCTGGCGATTACTATCAGATAATGGTCAACAGCGCGGGAGTGATTTTCGATCAGTCCTTCGATGCGATCGAGAAGATCGGCCGAACCTTCTGGCGGGCCGGCATGGAGCAGGCGCACAAGGTCGAAAACGGCGTATGGACCGCGGAGTTCGCGATAGACCTCGCATCGGTTAATGTTTCGGATCCGACAAGGCCGCTCGCGATCCGGGTATGCCGGAACTACAAATTTCCGTGGGACCAGTCGAGATGGGCGCCTCTCGTGCGCGAGTTCGCGGCGCCTGCGACCATGCCTCTTGTCCGGTTCGCGGAAGAGGCTCCGATCGTGAGCGAAGTCGGGTTTCAGGATGAAAAGGGAATCTGTGTCGCGATTGACGTCGCCAATCCGACCTCCGCTTCCCTGCCTGTCGCCGTGAAACTGGGATACAATGCGGAGAGTCAGCCCCGCTATTACGAGGAGACAAAAGCGGAACTCAAACCGGCCGAGAGAAGGCGTTTTGAGTACAGGAAGGATTTCTTCTCCTCGGAGAACTATCCCGCCCTTGCCGAGGTCCTGGTCTGTGGCGCAGACGGAACCGTGTACTGCCATCGGGATGTGAAATGGCAGACCAGGCCGCAGGAGCCAGCCTGGCAGCCCATGGGCGATGCCCCGCCGGAAGAGGCAGTCCGCTTCGGTTTCGAATTTCATCCGTCCCTGTCGGCCATTCGATGGAAGGTGGATTTCGAGGGAATGAAGGGCCGCGAGGACGTGAAAGCAGCCAGGCTGCGCATAAGACCGGAGAAGGGCAACGATGTCCTGTTCGAATGCGCTGCTTCGCCGGCCGGGTCCTTTGTTGTTGCTGAGCGTACGGAAACGCTGAAGAAACTCGCGGACGGATTCTACGTTGCTGAGTTGTATCTGGATTCGTCGGCGCCCGCTGAAAAGCCGGTGAAGAGCGTTCTATTCCAGCAGAAGAGCGATTTCCCGTGGTTGAACAACAAGATAGGAGAGGACGATATCGTGATTCCGCCTTTCACTCCGGTGCAGGCATCTGCCGGCGTGGTAAAGACGGTTCTCCGCGAGCATGAGCTCGGCGACAACGGTCTGTGGAAACAGATTGTTTCCGAAGGCAGACCCCTCCTTGCCGGTCCCATGCGCATCGAAGTTGTCAGGGGCGGCAGGACGGAGATTGCGTCGGGCAAAAGCAGGGTCATTTCGTGCAAACCCACGCTTGCCGTCACGAGAGCTGAATGGAAGACCGGCCCTCTGGCAGGCCTGACGGAAATGGAGGTCGAGTGCGATGGGTGCGCCAGAGTGACGCTGACCCTCCGGCCCGCCGACACAAATCCTGTGGAAGCCCTGCGCGTTGTGATTCCGCTGCTGGATAAAGAGGCTCGGCTGATGCACGTTTGCGGCGACGGCATACGGTTCAACTATGGAGGCGCTGTGCCGACAGGCGATGGACTCGTGTGGACCAGCCACCGTGCTTCGCGCAGCGCACTGCTGGGAACGTTCGTTCCGTACATCTTCGTGGGAGGCGAGTCGCGGGGGCTTTGCTGGTTTGCGGGCAACGACAGGGATTGGGCGCTCGATCCGGAGGAGAAGACGGCGGCGGTGGAACTCAGACGCGAGGCCGGCCGGCTCGACATGGTGATCAATCTGGTTCAGATGCCCGCGCCGCTGGCGAGGGAGCGCCGGATCGTGTTCGGACTCATGGCGACTCCAGCGCGTCCAATGCCGGAGAATCCGAACTGGCGGACGATGGGAATCGTTTCAGGGGTTCCGCCTGAGAACGATTACAAGATAATGGGAATGTGCACGTACTGGGGCGCTCACCTTTACGGGGTTGCTCCTCGGGACGGGGATTACGAGATCGTGAGGCAGATCGCCGCCGCGGGCCGCGGAGAGAAAATTAACGAGGATTACGTGGCGAAGTATCTCGAGAAATATCCGGATATCCGAAACGAGGTCAGATGGTCTTTGCAGGGCAGGGCCGCCGGCCTTATTCCTTACACAAATCTGCGGGGGGACAATACCTGCACTCCGGAATGGTTCGTGTTCCAGGACGAATGGCGCAATGTCCCGTTCGCAGGCCGGATAGCCGGACCCGGCCAGGGAGGGCCCATAGATTTCGTCGTGGCGCTCACTCCGAGCAGGGTGGATTACCTGCTGTATAACTACAGGGAGCTTATAACAAATGGAATGGCGGGAATTTACTGGGACAACATTTATATCAACGCCAACGCCAATCCACTGACCGGCGCCGCCTGCAGGAGGGAGATCGGCGGCGTTCAGCCGGAGGCCGATATCTGGCGGATACGCGAGGTGACCAGGCGGACGGCTGTCATGCTCCACAAGCTCGGCAAACGGAATGTATCCGTTGCGCACATGACAAACGCGCAGCTCATTCCGGCTTTTGCATGGATCGGCTTCAATCTGGACTGGGAGTGGAAATACGGCACCACGGATTTCCAGGACCGTTTCACCCGGGAATACATCCGCGCCTGCTCCATGGGATTCCAGAGCGGGGCAGTACAGATGATCCTGCCGGGTATCACCGAGGTGACCAGCAGGGAGCAGCAGGCGTGGGTGGAGAGGACGCGGATTGCTGTTTGCGTTCCGCATGAGATCAAGGTGTGGCAGACCGATCCGCTTTTCGGAAGGATCACCAAAGCCATGCTTGACATGGGGTATGGCACGGCAGCTTGCGATGTTTACCACTACTGGGACGACAATCCGGTGGTGAGGATCGAGGGGATTGACGGAGTTTTCCTGGTCCTCTCGTCTCCTGAGAGATTGATGCTGTTTGTGTCCGACTTCGGCAACGGCGGACATTGCAGGATCAGGCTGGATACCGAACGGCTCGGCTTGAAGAGTGATTTTGCGGCCGTCAACTGGGAGAAGGCGGGTGAAGTGCTGACAGCGAAACAGGGCGCCATCGAGATTGCCGATTTCCCGCGGCACGATTTCCGCCTGTACGTGATTTCGAAGAAGGCCGGCGATTAGAAGAATCTCCCCAAGGGGAATTCTATGTTTGAGAAATGGCCGGGACACCACGAAGCGCCGGAAAACATGGCGTTTGGGCGCGATGCGCCTGACATCGGTGGCAGTCTGGCCGGTCGCAGGACCCGGGTTGGGGAAGGGAGGAAGGAACCAGTGAGAAACCGCCGAAGAAGCCGGAGTTGGCGGGTCGAGGCGGTGGCCGCGTTTTTGACTCTGTGCGTGAGCGGAAGCTGCCCTGTTCATGCCGCAGTGACAACGAACGTCACCTGGTCCGGCGGCGGAGGCGCGGGCAACCCGTACTGGAGCGCGGGCGAGAACTGGCTCGATGGGGAGCCGCCGGCAAATCCGACTCCATCGAACATTGTTTACTCCACATACGGCCAGGTGGTAACCGGCGTAGTGGACGCGGACTGGCAGGTCGGCGGCATCCAGATCGGTTCCGTGAGCGTGGGAACAACCCACACGCTCGATCTTGGCGGACGGACACTGACGGTGACCAACAGAATCCGGATCGTCAGCGGCTATCAGAGCATGGCCAACACGTTCGTTTTTTCCAATGGAACGGTGCGGCTCGGAAGCGACGGGAGCCCGGCCTGGCTGGAAGTCAACCCGCCGGGCAATCTTCGTTTTGCGGCTGGCTGCCGGTTGGAAACGTACAACGTGCAGTGTATCACAGGCGCGCCGAATGCTTACTACAACTCTTCGATTGACCTGCGCGGGGCTGAAGTCGTTGGAGGCGTTCTGCACGCCAGACAGCTTGTTCTCGGGTCGCCCTGGTCCAGCTGGTTTGGAGTGCGGTTTTTCATCAACAGCAATACAGTCCTGAGCGCCATCTCAGTCAGCAACCGGTTCAGCCTGGGCAGGGTCAATGTCAACGACAATGGGCCGCAGTATATCGGCGATCCGGCTGACACGTTCACATGGGACGGCTGCACGTTCGGCTGTCTGCCAACGGGCGTGAGCCTGAGGGTCGGTGTTGATGCCGCGAATCGGGCCGACATGCTGATTGCCGAGGACCTGGAGGGACACAGCCGTGCATTGGCAGCCATTCGCGCAAGGGGAGGGGGCGCATTCACCGGATATCTGACGAAACTTCACATCGGCGCGAGAAGCGGAACCGGCGTGAGAAAACCGCGCGGGTTGCTGCACCTGCAGGCGATGGACTCATGTTTTCTCGATTGCCACGAGCTTCTCATCGCAACCGGCAGAGTGGACGCCGCGGCCACGGACAGCGAGATAGGCGAACTCTGGCTTCCGGCAGGCACTGCGGTTGTAGGCAACGTCGTGATTGGCGCGGTCGAAGGCATGGGATATGGAAGGCTTTGTCTCAGCAATACGATATTCACGGTGACCAACTCCTTTGTCCTCAGGCGCAGGTCGGATGTGGCGATCAGGACCGGAGCTCAGCCCGCCGGCCTTGACATAGCAAGAGGCTTCTCCGACGCAGGCGGAACAGTGCGCGTGTTTTTCGTGGAGTCGCCGGCTGCGGCCACGAACTGGGCGATCCGGATTCAGGGCGACGCGGTGGCCGTCCTTCAGACTATGTACGGCGCCGGACGGCTCATCACGAGCGGCTCGTATCCAGGCAAGGTCGCGGGCGTTCTGTACGACGCGACATCGAACGTGACATATTTCGCGCTGGCCGAAAGCAACGCGTTTCCGAATGCGCCGGTCGCTATTGCGCATGATGAAAAGACCTGGGAATGGGCGGCGGGGTGGCCGGTCGTGATTGCAACGAACGATATCAATCTCGGTTCGTACGATCCTCTGGGCCGGCCTCTCGGCATGGCGCTCATGACCAACGGCGGCAGCGAGGTCTCAACGCTGACGCTGGACGCTGTCGGCGATTACGATGTGATCCTCAGGGTTTATGCCGATTCCTCATCGGCGAGCGACACGTGCGTGGTGCATGTGGTGAATGTTCCTTCCGGAATTTCAACGGGTACCCTGACGTGGTGCGGCGGCGCCTCGACGCCATTGATGGACCGGCGCGAATGGATGTGGTCCGGCAACTGGAAGGAGGGGTCTCCTCCGGCAAACCCCTGTTCCGGCACCCTTGTTTTCAGGTATGACGGACAGGCGGTGACAAGCCGCCTCGAACAATCCCGAACGATCGCCAGGCTGAACGCCGGCGAGTCAGGCTTTACGACAGCGCACACCCTTGATCTGGGCGGCAACATTCTCACGGTCACCGACAGGCTGACGGTTGTCAGCGGTGGTACGACCACGCGCCAGACGCTGAACCTCACCAACGGGACGATAAGACTCGGCACGGATGAATCCGAGGCATGGCTGGAAATCAACCCGCCCGGCACCATGAGATTCTGCGCCGGTGTAACGCTCGATACCTACCGCGTGGCATGCGTCACATCGATCCCCAATGCGTACGGCGACACAGCGCTCGACCTGCGCGGGGCCAGGATCGCAGGCGGCAAATTCAGGACAAGGCATTTCGTGAGCAGGTGCGTGGGCTGGTATGGAGCGAGGATGTATCTGGACGGGTCCACAGAAGTTCAGACACTCGAAGTCACGGAGAATTTGACGCTTGGCCTGGGTGAGGTGAATGCAAACGCGCCCACGTACATCGGGAATCCGGCGGATACGATCGCCTGGGAGGGCAAGACCTTCGGCCGGCTTCCGCCGAACGTCGCTTTGTCAGTGGGGGTGGCGGGTGGAACGCGCGCAAAGCTGACAATCGGGGAACACAGCATAGGCTCGGGCTGGCAGGTCTATTCTGTAATTGCGGCTTCATCCGGAGGCGCGTTCACGGCTTATCTGTCGAGCCTGACCGTAGGCGGCAGGTCTGGAAGCGGAACAAGGTCGCCGAGGGGTCTGTTGGATTGCGCGGCAATGAACTCGTGCGCCGTTGACGCACAGCAGCTTCTAATTGCGCCGGGCAGCGACACAGCCGCGCCCACTGATGACGAGCGCGGCGACCTGCGTTTGCCGCCTGGCTCGGTCGTTGTCGGCGCCGGCACAGTCGGGGCTGTTGATGGGACCGGATACGGCAGGCTGCAGGCCAGCAACACGACGATTGTCGTCACGAACGGCCTTGCGATCCGGAAGACAGGGCGGGTGACGCTCTATATCGGAGCGTCCTCCTGCGGCCTTGTGATCAGCAACGCGTCGCCGGCGGCTCTTGACATGAGCCTGGCAACGAATGGGGCCTTGACTATCAGGTTCGTTCAGCCGCCGGGCCAGGCGGGATTGCATTATGGGTTCAGATGGGCTGGCGACCATGCCGCTGCCATAGGCGGATGGATGGCCGACGGCAGGATTGTTGTTGACGATTCAGGGCTTGGAAGCAAGCGGGCCTCTGTGTTCAAGACCAGGGGAGAGACCTTCATCGGTATTCCATCGCTCGGCACGGTTTTCGTGGTGAAGTGACACTGAGACTGACGCGAGGAGGTCGGTCATGAGAAGAACATCTGAACGGCGGGTATTGCTTCTGGGTTTTGGCTTCATTCTGGCCTGCCTTTTTTCGACTGCGCGCGGGATGGCTGCCATCTATTACGTTGACGTCAACTACGACGGAGTCAACGGCGCGCCGGACGGCACCATGACGCGGCCCTATACGAGCATCACGGCAGCCGCTGCCGTGGCAGCATCGAACAGCGCCGACACGTTTCTTGTCGCCGACGGGATATATCGCTCGATCAACAACGGCGGGGCGGAGAATTTCGGCTCAGAGGGAATTGCGTTCGGAATCCTCAGTTGCACCAAGACCATCAAGGGCGGATACGTGGGGCAGGTGGCGCCGGGCTCAGCCGATATGGATTGGTCTGAATCGAGCCGGGTGTTGAGGAGTTCGGTCATTGACCTGGCCGCGGCCAATTCCCGGGCATTCAGGCGCGCGGTGGGAAGGACCGGCTATTTCGAGGCGAACGGCTCGCTTGTTGTGGACGGGTTCGAGTTCAGGAACAGCGATGTGTCGGCCGCAGGTTACAATGGCGGGGTTCTGGGCGACACCGCAGGCGAGGGGTTCCAGCATTCCGGATGGCTCATAAGCAACTGCCTTTTCACGAACAATGCGACCGCAGGCAATGGCGGGGCGATTTATGCGTATGCGCAATGGAACTTTTCCATGGTGATCTCCAATTGCGTGTTCGTGAACAATCGCAGTTCAGCCGGCTCCGGCGGCGCGGTGTACATCTACTGCGACAATTTCGGCAGCAGTTCGTACCGGTTTGCGCTTGAGAATTGTGCTTTCATCACGAACACAGCGGCCGGAAACGGCGGAGCAGTCATGGCTGTGGCCTACGATGTGACGCCTGTCTGGTTCTGGGACTGCTCATTTCTGGACAACGTTGCCGAGACCAACGGAGGAGCGGTCTGGACCTGCAACAGGTCGAACGCGGGCGGGTATCTGAAGTTCCGCAGGTGCGCATTCCGCAGGAATCAGGCGAGGGAAGGCAGCGCTGTGTATTCGTATCCATGGGGCCGCAACATGACTCTTGACTTTGAGAACTGCCTGCTGGTTCACAACCGCGCGACTCTGGCCAACGGTTATACTGTGAATAAGTCGAGCGTGAACGACACGGGCAACGATTACGGCATCGAGATGGTTCACTGCACTGTGTGCGACAATACAGGCGGCGGGTTGTACTCGAAGTGGTATTACAGCTCCAGCTGGGGCCGGGGCGGGGCGATCAGGCTGGCGAACAGCGTGGTGATAAGCAACGGCGCTTACGGCGTGTATTACGACTCCACGGCCTGCGAGGGCAGCAACGGCGTTCCCAGCCTGGTGCACACGAACATCATCTACGGCCACACAGCGGCGGATTGCGGGGGAACGGGGCCGACGCCGATTGTGCCTGTGGCGTTGATGACTGACAATCCCCTGTTCAAGGATCCGGCGGCGGGAAATTACCGGTGGGAGAAGGGCAGCCCGTGCGTGGATGCAGGGGCGGCTTTGGGACTGGACACAGACCTCGAAGGGGTGCGCCGGCCGCTGCGGGCCGGGTATGATCTGGGCTGTTACGAGGAGTGGCAGTTGCCGTACATCACCAATCGCATGCCGCTTGTGACCGGGACATCAGCGGTGCTGCGGGCGGAGTTTGCCTATGAGAACACCGGCATTGTCACATACGCATGGCTTGTACTGGATACGGCTGACAAGGGCACGAACATGGCGAGCTGGGGATCTGTTTCGAACACAGGGCCGCAACAGCAGGCTGTGGTGTTCAGCGCCATGTTCACCGGCCTGACTGAGAACACAGTGTATTGGTTCCGGTGCGTGGCGAGCAACGACTATGATGTGTGGTGGGGTCCGGCGTCCTCGTTCAGAACGCCTACCGGAGGCGGCGTCACGCGGCTTTGGACAGGCGAAGGAGGCAACGTTCTGGCCAGCACGCCGGCGAACTGGGCGGGAGGGGAGCTCCCTGCAGAGAATGATCACATTCTTCTGGACACATCGAGTTCGAACATGACGTGGGACGGCGGGGTCGGGGGACTGCCGGTGCGCGTTGGGTCCTGGACGCAGACTGAAGGCTACACCGGCACTGTGACGATCGCCACGGTGTATCCTGCGGCAGGATCTTTCACCAATTTTGAGGTGATGAACGATATGACGATTGCCGGCGGGACCGTCACGCACCCCAGCAATGGGGCTTCGGCAGTATATCGGATGAGCATGACGGTCCGCGGGAATTTCACGGTGGGCAGCGGAGGCAGTGTGAATGTGGTTGGGAAAGGATATCAAGGCGGGTCAGGACCCGGAGCGAGCACGAGTGGAGGAAACAGCGGCGGAACGCACGGAGGCATGGGGGGATACTGCTATGGCGGGACGCCCAGTGCAAACGTGTATGGCTCGGTGACTGCGCCTGAGACTCTGGGCAGCGGCGGAGCCGCATCCCTGAACGATCGAGGAGGAGGAGCCGTTCGGATTCAGGTTGGGAATTGTTCGCTGATCAATGGCGTCATAAGCGCAAATGGAGGAGCGGTCAGCTCGTCATACGGGCCGGGCGCCGGCGGCAGTGTTTGGCTGACAACAGGCACTCTGGAGGGAACCGGTCTGATCCAGGCCGACGGCGGCACGGGCTATGACGCCCGGACAGGCGCCGGCGGAGGAAGGATTGCTGTCAAACTGACCTCAGGCACGAATTTCGGGTCAGTGCGGATGCAGGCATTCGGGAGCAGAGGGGTTACGCACTTTCTGGCGGCCGCTGCGGCCGGCACTGTGTACCGGGAGACTTCTCTTCATGGCGAGGGACACGGCGAGTTGATCATTGACAACAACGGCGGGGTATGTGATGGGCGGGTACTGACACTGATGCCGCCGGATTTCAACGCGGGCGATTTTTCTTCGATCGTGATTCGAAACAAGGGGAATCTGGGAATAACCACCAATGGGGCGGTCCTGGATTTCGGTTCTGCGATCCTGAACGGAGCGGGTTCCAGCAACGCCACGGTCACTGTGTACAGTCCGGGCGCGGCGGTGTCGTTTCCGGTTCCATTTTCCATCAGCGGGTACGCGCTGGCCTTGGATGTTCCATGTGTTTACACGGGCGACTGGCGTGTTGCGGCAGGAGGCGGCATGACGCATTCGGCGAACCGCACCTCGGAGGCGACCAGGCTTGAGCTGACAGTCCTGGGAAATCTGACAGTGGATGCCGGCGGGGAGATCAACGCGGATGGCAAGGGGTATATGGCCGGTTACGGTCCTGGTGTTCCTTCCGGCTATGGGGGCGCAGCGCACGGAGGAATCGGCACGCCGATTTATGGCGGACTGTGGATGACAAATACATACGGCTCGATTCTGAGTCCTACGAACCTCGGCAGCGGGGCCCAGAATGCCGGCGGTGGCGCCATTCGGCTGTTTGTTACCGGCACTACCACAGTAAATGGCGTGATCAGCGCGCGCGGGGAGGGACTCGTGTCAACCTATGGTCCAGGTTCCGGCGGAAGCATCTTTATCAACACCGGCGTTCTCAACGGGAACGGCCTTTTGACCGCCGATGGCGGTCAGGGAACGAGCGACAGCCGGGCGGGCGCTGGCGGCGGCCGCATTGCCGTTGTGGTGACCTCGGCAACGGATTTCGGCTCTGTAACGATGCGGGCGCGCGGAAGCGTTGGAACTGTCGGAGGGCCCGGGTCGGCCGGAACGATCTGTCTGAGAACCGCCGGCCAGAGCGAAACCGAGGGTATGGTGCTGGTGGACAATGGGAGCTCAGCCACGAATCAGTCATACACGAGCCTGCCGTCCAAGCTCAATCCCTGCGAGAATCTCGCCAGGACAGTGTGGGTTACCACGAACACTACCCGGCTGGGATTGGCGACAAACACGACCATCATGGGCATGGTCCTGAACGCGAATGGAACGCTGGAACTGGCGGGATGGACCCTTGTCGTGAGGGATTTTACTGTGACAAATCGGTTGTACCGCAGGGGTGTGTATGGTCCGCATGATACGCCGATAAGCGCCCTGACGGATTCAGGCACCGAGGGGCGCGTGATTGTGCTGGGGCGGCAGGGTACCGTATTTGTCGCCAGATGAGGAAGCGTGTCTTCAGGGATCCAGGAAACCCGAATCCAGTGAAGGCCTATCTGCCGGCCTGGCCGTCAGGCGGAGTTTCGCCCACCCCCACGGCTTCCAGGTAGCCGTCCACGATGTTGCGCTGCGCCAGCACGATTTCGACCGCGCCTTCCGGCATTTCGAACTCGCCCTCGCACAATGTCACCACTTCCTCGGTCTGTGTGCTGCGCGGGTTCATGTTGACGACAACTTCCCTGTTCTCGCGCCGGACGGCCTGCAATTTTCCGCATTGCCGCCCGTTGATGGCGACATCGAACTCGACAGGCCTCCGCTCCCTGGGGATGAGTTTGTCGCGCAGGGCGAGAATATCCTCCCATTGCGCCTGTCTGCAGGGCGTCCGGTCGGAATAGCGAAACACGCCGCGTGCAGTGATCTTCATGGGTCCTGGCCGCGTGTTTGTGGCTGTCAGCATTATGGCCTCTGAGAACCTGAGGTCTGGCACGAGAGACTCGGCTGTCGCTGTTTCGAAAGCAGTTCCATCCACGCAATACAGCAGCCTGAAATCCCGGGGCAGGAATGTTCCGGGTACAGGCTTGGGCTCAGGCCGCCGCAGCGCCGGATGCCGGACATCCGCGGCATCAGGCGGAACAGCATCGGGAAAACAGATGGAGAAAGGCTGAGGCTCGAAACCGGAGACAAGACCCCTGGAAGTGAGCCTGCCGAGCGTCGGCTGTTCGGGTTTTCCGCCGATGTGGAACTGGCGCCATATCTCCTCCCGGGCCTGTCTGATGCTTTCTGTAAGCGCATCCGCCGGAGGGTCAGAAAACGCTGCGACGCCGGCCAGGAGTCCATCGGCGTCGGATGCCTGCACCACGATGGCTGTTGCGCGCGGAGCGAAGGCCCACTCCACGGCCTGAATCACGGCCCTGCCGCTGCCAGGGAAAGACGGCGAAACAGCCGGCCAGAGCAGCCCGTGGCTGTCAAGCGATTCGGCCATGGGGCAATCCCCGGTGCAGCCCGCGGCATCGAGCAGCACGACGGTCAGGGGAAAACGCCAGCCGCTGAGAGCGCTGTACCAGTCATTTGCATTCACAGTCAGCCGCGCCAGTCTGCCGATGGCCTTTCCCTGATCAACTGCGTCATTGGACTCTTTCTGCGCTTCGTTGAGCGCATAAGCCAGGTAATAGGTGTTGGTTGGCGGCCTGTCCCATATTTCCGCCTGCACTCCCATTGCAGACAGAACGGTCCTAGCCTTTTCGGCCGCCGGTTTCAGCCATGCCGCGCATGAGTTGGTGGTTTCGAAAAGCGGAATGATGACTCGCGAGCCGGTCGCCAGAGCCTTTGTCAGAGCGGCGCGGTTGCGAACGATGACGTTGCAGTTCCAGGCCCTGGCGTAACGGACGGTCCGGGCCTCGCCGATTCTGACAGGGAGCGAAGCTGTCCGTCCGTCCAGTTGACAGCGTACTTTGAGCGTCCATTCGCCGGTCGGGAGATTCGCCGGCACTGGAAGACGAATCCTGAAATTGCCTTCCGTGTCTGTTGACCGGTAAAGCTCATAAAGAACCATGTCTTGCCCGGATCGGAGTGACAGACAGAATGGCACAACTCCTCTGATGGGTTTTCCGCCGCTGTCGAGGAATGAAACGCTGACTCCGACGGATCCTTCATGCGCGTTCTGTTCAGCCGCCAGCGCTATCCTCCCGATTTCCCGGCCAAGGCACGCATAGACACGGGCTGTCGTTCGTGACAGATCGCATTCCACAGGCGCAGCAGTTCCAAGTCGGCGTTCGGCGGTGCAATCGTAGATTGTCGTTCCAGGCGGCATATGACATGGAAGCAGTCTCTCCCGGACGGCATGCCAGTCTGCCTGGGTGGCGATCCATGAATCGTTTACGGCAACCGCATATTTTGCATCCGGTCCGCCGTCAAGCTGGAGAAGCGTCGTCCGGGCCGCGTAGCCGGCGTCCGACTTGAACACACCCCGTCCGCTGTCTCCCAGCGCGGCGCCGAGCGCCTTGGCAATGGCGGGGAGCCATCGGTCGAGCAGAATGGCGTCGTTCTCGCCATTAACCATGTTCGGTGCGCCCCAGTTGTGGGGTTTGCCCGGGACGGCGAAGGGAAAGGCATAATCCAGACGCGCGGCGCCCGGCAGTGTTATGGTGGAGCTTGCATCGGCTATGATGCGGCCTCCGCGTTTGTAAAAGGCCTCTGCCTGGGCAAGGACCGGCGGAGGGAGCCCAAAGGTCTGGTTTACCACGACCAGCGCGCTGACATCCTTCAAGCCTCCGGCGGCAATCTCCTCCTCAGTGATGAAGCGCGGCGTGTACCCAAGCCTGGCGAGGGCGACAAGCGCGAGGTAATGAGCCTGTCCGAAGCCCATGGCCACATGCTGCCGCGCGAACTGTGTTTTGGACCACAGAATGGCGACTCCATGATCTGGCCGGCATTCGAGCGCGAGGCTGGCGAACCGATCCAGAAAGTCCCGGGCAGAGAGCACGTCCGCTTCGCCGGACTTTCCTTTGATATGTTCCCAGTTCGTCTCCCTGTTCATTCCGCCGAGCAGGTTGCTGAATCCTTCGCATGCAAAACCGATTCCGCTTGCGCCGTAGGCCAGTCCATGGGCGGCCACTCTGACGAGCTTGCCCGGGAATGCGGCGCGGCCATGCGCTGCGGCCATGGCCGTGCTGATCCATGTGGGCCCTGGTCCCCGCCCCATCTCCAGCAGGGCATCCACCAGAAGCCACTGATAGGCGTAATCCGGGCCGCCAACCTGATCGTTCCATACGGACTGATACCGGAAATCGAGCGGCTCGTAGGCTGAGGGGAAATACTGTCCGACACGCACGGCACAATGGTCGGACTGGACGCTGCTGGTGTGCCGCAGCGATGGTTCCAGCTCGCGGAGGTTTTGGATGTAGGTCCGGTAGCATTCGTTGTAGAGTCCCATCAGATACCAGGACCATGCCTCGATTCTCCTGTCCAGAACATCGAGATCAGAAGCAGGCGCCGGGCTCACATGACCGGCCAGTTCGCGCACCCAAACCCGCGTGGGCAGGTCTATGACCGGCGCGAACTCCGGCCGGCCGATCGAGAGCAGGTAGGAAAGATACTCCTGCTCCGCCACGGTTCCAAGGCCGGTCCTTCGCTCGAATTCCCGTATCTTCTGTTCATCGGCCCTCTCGATGTATGTGCGCAGTGCGTCGGTCTTGTCTCCCCAGCCCCAGTACACGAGAAGCATACGCCGTCCGCCCACTGCATATCCGGTTGTGTCCCAGCCGAAGCAGAACCCGCCGAAGTTGGGGTATCTGGCATTCGCCTGAGCTGTAAGGATCATGCGCTGGCTCATGCCGTCGAGTTCATCCGGATTGTTGCCCACGGGCAGGAAGCTCGTCGGCCGGGTGTCCGGGTTCACGAGCATCAGCGCGCCGGAGCGGGCCATGGTGTCGAGACAGCGGGCCCTGCCCATGTCCGACGCGGCCAGATTCACGCACGCGCTCAGGCCCGACTCGTCGAATGTGCGGCGCACTTTTTCCCAGTGCTCCTCTTCGGATGTTTCCCTCTGCGGCTCCGGCGGGACGCATTCATCCTGAAGGGAGGCCGCGGAGCGTCGTATCGGGCTCATTATGGTGAGCCGGGAAAACGCAGCCCGCCCGTTGATTTCAAGCGCGTAATCGGCGGGCATGAGCAGGGACGAATCAATCAAAATCGGCGCCGGTTTTCCTGAATACAGGATTGTCCTGCCTTTTTGCGCAACTGCCGCGAGCTGAATTTGCATGGTTGGATCGGCATTGGAAAACACCACGGGGATGACCTCGCCGGCAAAGTATGCTGTTCTTTCGAGCGGGAGCACAATGCCCGGACCTGATCCGGTTGATTGTGCAGGCGCCCGGACTGAACAAAGAAGCGAAACGGCTGAGCACAGAGCTGCCAGAACTGTTCCCGGCAATTTGCGGTTCTTCATCCCCGATCTCGCGACTGGCCTGCGTGCCGCGCATGAGAGGCGCGTCGCGCCTGAACGGCATGTTTTTCCTGGATGTACGCAATCCGGCCTTTTCTCGAATGTAGAAACCGAGTTCATTTTTTCCCCCGTTTCGGCGCGTGCGCTATTTGATAAGCACGACCGTGCCGGCAACCTGGTGCCTCACAACCACGCAGTCCGGGTGCCTGCCCGTTCCACCGTAGTGGATTGTCCACTTGGGCGGCAGCCCTGTCACTGCGGCGAAAGATGTGCCCTGAAGATACCCCTCAGGCGACGAATAGTCCACTACCACGTATTCACCCGGCTCGCCGGACTCGGCGTTTGTTATTGCCAGCGAACAGTGGGTGATATCAACTGCCCCAGTCAGAGCCGTTATCCGCGGCGCAGACGCTCCGGCTATGCGATAAACCCACGAGCCGTTGAGATCGAGGCAGCCTCCCCCCACCAGCGTCACGGAGCCATCGCCCCGGAGCGTTCCGTTCAGGAACAGCGTCTTGCCTGAGTTGACGCGGATCAAAGAGTTGTTCGTGACGGTCAGTGGACAGGTGAAATTGCCCGAAGGTACTGTATCGGGAACGTACAGGGCGCCGAGCCCTTCATGACCTGTTCCTTCGATAATCACTTCATTGCCGCTGTAGAAGAGGAAACTGGTTCCATCTATCCAGAGCGTGCCGTTTTGAAGGATCCTGTATCTGACGCCGGCGATCCGATTGTAAACAAGGCGCGTGACTCCGCCAGCGAGCTGGTACTCGCCTGTCCAGGTGAATCCGGGGTAATAGGAAAATTGGGCGTAGTTTGTTCCTGTTTTCACCAGAGCACCACCGCCTGCAAGGGCGGGATAGTTCGCTATGCGAGCATCGTTTGAACCGATCGTCAGCGTGCATCCGTTCAGGTCCAGAACGCATGCCTGGCGCGAGGAATCGGTGTCCGGGTTCATCGTGACAGTTTCCATGACTGCATCCGCGTAAAGCCTGAGCCGGTTGATGTAGCCGGCTGTGGGCTGCCGCATCTCGAGGACTGCGACTGAGAACGGTGCGTTGTTGGAGATCGTTCGGGTCGGGGTGCCGTCGTTGCCGTTTGCCGTCACGTCGCTCAGGATGGCCAGGTTCGTCGGAACGACTCCGGTGCCCCAGTTTGCCGGCTCGGACCACAACCCGTCGTCATTGCCGTCGGCTCCGGTACCCCTGATCCATTCCGGCAGAGCAGTGTTGCTCCAGATTCCTCCGGGTTCCACGGTGACCGCGCCAACTCTGTACGAGGGGGCGACAAGCACTGCGTTGGACGCGATCGTTGCAGGCGCCGACTGCATCAGGCCGCTGATCTCCAGGGTTCCGGATTGGACGAAAATGGCATTGGTGAACGCATTGTTGTTGGCCGTTAGGATCAGTTTGCCAGCCCCGACCTTGTGGAGGTCTCCTGTCCCTGAAATCACGCCCTGCTGTGTGAGAGTACAGCCGGCGCTTACCTTTATGCTGGCGTTGTTTGAGAGAGTTATGCTGGCGGCGGAGTTTCTCGTGAAGG
>Ga0123519_10003545_pt1 | contig 25757 bp, 24 predicted proteins | sample YelNatPaOPRAMG02_FD_87396 | JGI IMG/M metagenome (GOLD analysis project Ga0123519, IMG submission 87396) | Hot spring microbial communities from Yellowstone National Park - Yellowstone National Park OP-RAMG-02 (version 2) | ecosystem: Environmental > Aquatic > Thermal springs > Hot (42-90C) ...
ACGCCCTAACTGATCAGTTATCGCTTTTGCTGCTCCACCCGCTCCTAAAATTAAAACATTTTTATCTTGCGGATTAAATTTTAAATCATAAATGAGATGTCTATTAAATCCAATCCCATCAGTATTGTAACCTTTAAGATAGTTATTTTTTTCTACCAAAATGGTATTGGCTGAGCCACAGAATCTTACCTCTGGCGATTTCCAGTCAAGATAATCTAAAACTTTTTCTTTATAAGGGATAGTAACATTGAGTCCGCAGATTTTATTTTTAGGAAGAGATTTTAAAAAATCCGCAAGTTCCTCTTCTTTTAAAGGAAAAAGTTTATAGGTAGCGTTTATCTTAAGATATTTAAAAGCGGAATTGTGCATTGCCGGAGAAAAACTATGCTTAACCGGCCAGCCGATTAAACCGTAGGTTTTTTGTGTAGCCATATATTAAATTAAGAACGCCTTGTTTATTGCCCCCAGATACGCTTTTACCGATGCCTCTATAATATCAGTGCTGGAAGCGCGGCTAGAATAAGTTTTCCCTTTTAAAGAAAGGATAACATTTGCCTCGCCTAACGCGTCTTTTCCGGAAGTTATCGATTTAAGATTAAAGTCCAAAAGCTTTGGTTTAAGTTGGGTAATCTTATCAACCGTTTTAAAACAGGCGTCTACCGGGCCGTCGCCTGAAGAAACTGCAGAAAAAATTTTATTTTTATATTTAATTTTAACCTCGGCGTGCGGTTGAACTTGAGTGCCGGTAGTAACTTTTATAGATTCCAGTTCAAATGTATTTTTTGTCTTGGTTTTTGTCTCCTCCTCCATAAGCGCAACTAGATCGTCATCAAAAATCTCTTTTTTTCTATCTGCTAACTGTTTGAATTTTTTAAATATCTTTTCAAGTTGATTATCGTCTATCTTAAAACCTAAATCTTTAAGCCTTTTTAATAAGGCGTGCCTGCCGGAATGTTTCCCCAATACAAGTTGGCTGGAAGGTATCCCTAAATCCGTCGGATCAATAATCTCATAAGTTAGTCTCTTCTTTATTACTGCATCCTGATGAATGCCTGACTCATGCCTAAAAGCATTCCTTCCTACAATCGCCTTGTTAGGAGGAACCAAAAAACCGGTTAATGTAGAAACAAGGCGCGAGATATTATAAATTTGCTTTGTGTTTATGGAAGTATAAAAATCACCAAATACATCTTTGCGCGTCTTTATTGCCATAACTACTTCTTCCAAAGAAGCATTCCCTGCGCGTTCGCCTATACCATTTATAGTGCAATGAACCTGACGCACCCCTGCTAAAATTGCAGACAAAGAGTTTGCCACACTCATTCCCAAATCGTCATGGCAATGAATAGAAATAACCGCCTTATTGATATTGGGAACATTATTTAAAATATCCTGAATTAAATTGGATATTTCCTGAGGATAACTGTAACCTACAGTATCCGGGATATTTATAGTGCTAGCCCCTTCTTTTATAGCGGTTTCAATTACCTTAAATAAAAAATCCCTTTCTGAACGCGTGGCATCTTCCGGAGAGAATTCTATATCCTGACAGTATCGGCGCGCTAAACGCGTAAATCTTTTGGCAATATCTAAAATTTCTTCTGCTGCTTTTCTAAACTTATATTCAAGGTGGATTTTTGAGGTGGCCAAAAAGATATGAATGCGGGGATGTCTGGCTTTTTTTAATGCCTGGTAAGCAGACTCAATATCTTTTTTTATACATCTTGCCAAACCGCACACCGCAGGTTTTTTTACATTTCGAGAAATAAGCGCAACGGATTTAAAATCGTCTGGCGAGGCAATCGGAAAGCCCGCTTCAATTATATCTACTCCCAAAACCTCAAGTTGCCGGGCAACTTCTAATTTTTGTTCACTGGTTAAAGATGCACCCGGCGCCTGCTCTCCATCCCTTAAGGTGGTATCAAAAATAATTATTTTTTCCATTTTCGTGGTGTCCGTGTGATCCGTTTAGTCCGTTAACAAAATTAACAATATTAACGAAAATAACGAACTCAAAACGATTATCTATGCATCCAAGGCATCATTTGACGCAGTTGTTGGCCTACTTTTTCTATAGGATGATTATCCTGTTCTGTTAATAATTTATTAAAATTAGGCCTGCCTGCTTCGTTTTCTTTAATCCACTCGCGGGCAAATTTTCCAGAAACGATTTCTTTTAAAATCTTTTTCATCTCTTTACGGGTGCGCTCAGTGATAATGCGCTTTCCGCGGGTTAGGTCTCCATAACAGGCAGTATTGGAAACACGCCTACGCATCCCAGAGATACCGAATTCCTGAATCAAGTCAGTAATCAACTTTAATTCATGTAAAACTTCAAAATAGGCAATTTCCGGTTGGTAACCTGCTTCTACTAATACATCGAATCCTGCTCTAATTAACTCGGTTACTCCTCCGCATAAAACAGTCTGTTCTCCAAAAAGGTCGGTTTCGGTCTCTTCAGCAAAGGTGGTTTCAATTACGCCTGCCCTTGTTGCACCGATTGCTTTGGCATAAGCTAAAGCAATCTTCAAAGCATTTCCGGTGGCATCCTGAAATACTGCCACCAGAGAAGGAACGCCTTTGCCTTCTTCATACATCTTCCTTACCAAAGCACCCGGTCCTTTGGGAGCAACCATAAATACATCCACGGTTTTGGGTGGTTTTATCTGTTTAAAGCGGATATTAAACCCGTGGGAAAAACATAATGCTTTACCTTTCTTTAAAGCTGGCTTTATACTTTCATTGTAAACCTTTGCCTGCACATGGTCTTGAGTCAAAATCTGGACGATATCAGCTGCTTGCGCTGCCTCCTCTGCAGAAACCGGAACAAAACCGTCTTTTTTGGCAGTTTCAAAATTAGTTGTTCCTCCTAATTCTGAAACCACTACCCTTATCCCAGAATCACGCAAGCATAAAGCCTGTCCCCGACCCTGAATACCATAACCAATAATCGCCACTGTCTTATCTTTTAAAATACTTAAATCCGCATCCTGATCGTAATAAATCTTTGCCATCATTCCCCCCCTTTCCTGTCTAAATTGATAATTGATTAATTCCGTTTAACTCGTTATTATCGTTAATTTCGTTTTTTGTTTTTTAACGCTATAACGTTTTATTTTACCATCGCAACTCTACCGGTGCGCATAAGTTCTTTTATCCCGAATGCCTCTACTTCATTGAGAAATTCTTTTACCTTTTCTGATTCGGCGCAGATTTCCAAAATAGCAGTGCCTTTTTCGCTTTCGATAAGCTCTGCATCTTTAAACTTGTGAAGTAACGAGTTTACTTTGATTTTGTTCTCTCTATTATAATTTATCTTTACTAAAGCCAATTCCCGATGGACAAAATCCTTTTTAGTTAAATCCACTACAGAAATCGTGTCGATGAGTTTGCGCAACTGTTTAATAATCTGTTCTAGAACCCTTTCATCAGCAGTATCCACAACAATAGTCATACGTGAAACTGTATGGTCTTCAGTTTCACCCACTGCCAAAGAATCAATATTAAAACCACGGGCGCTAAAGAGTCCTGAAATTCTTGCTAAAACCCCGGGTTTATTTTCTACCAAAACCGAAATCGTATGTTTCATATTAGTTCGTAATCATGTTCACTTTGTTCACTTTAGTTCATAGTTCGTAGTCTATCAACTATGAACTACTAACTATAAACTAAAATTACGCCATGCCTCCAATCATCCGGTCAATCGCCTCTCCTGCCGGAACCATCGGGAAAACATTTTCCTCTGGCTCAATAAGAAAATCAATAAAGACAGTATTATCTATCTTTAATGCTTTTTCAATTGCCGGGCGCACTTCTTCTTTTTTGGTTACCCTAATTCCTACTGCACCGTAAGCTTCAGCTAATTTCACAAAATCTGGATTATATAAACAGGTGTAAGAATATCTTTTCTTATAAAATAATTCCTGCCATTGCCTAACCATACCTAAATATCCATTATTTAATATGACAACTTTTACATTTATTTTATTGCAGACACAGGTGGCTAATTCCTGTATATTCATCTGTATTGAACCATCGCCGGCAATATCAAAAACCTCTTTTTTAGGACAACCCAGTTTTGCTCCCATGCTAGCCGGAAACCCATACCCCATTGTTCCCAAGCCACCTGAAGAAAGAAATGTCCGGGGTTGACTAAATTTATACCACTGGGCTGCCCACATCTGATTTTGACCTACTTCCGTAACAATAATTGCATCGCCTTTTGTGACTTCGTAAATCTGCTCTATTACATACTGGGGCTTAATTTTTCCTTTATCCTCATACTTTAAAGGATATTTTTTCTTCCATTCGGATATTGTTTTAAGCCACTCTTTGGTATCCGGAACCTTATCAATCTCTTCCAAAATCTGGCCCAAAACATTTTTGGCATCCCCTACAATCGGAACATCTACTTTTACGTTCTTGCTGATAGAAGAAGGGTCAATATCAATATGGACAATTTTAGCATAAGGAGCAAAAGCATCTAATCTTCCGGTAACTCGGTCATCAAAACGCGCACCCACGGCAATAATTAAATCCGCATTTTGCACTGCTAAATTGGCATAAGCCGTGCCATGCATTCCTAACATCCCCAAAGAAAGCGAATGCAAGTTAGAAAATCCGCCCAAGCCCATCAAAGTTGTGGTAACCGGGGCTTGAATTTTCTCTGCCAATTCTTTTAATTCCTGATGTGCTCCAGAAATAATTACTCCTCCTCCGGCGTAAATTAAAGGTTTTTTGCTCTGCTGAATAAATTTAGCTGCTTTTTTAATTTGGCCAGGATGGCCAAAATAATTAGGTTTATAACCCCGGATATTTATACTTTCTGGCCAGATAAATTCGGTATCCTTTTGCTGAATATCTACCGGAATATCGATTAATACCGGACCAGGCCTTCCAGTAGAAGCAATATGAAATGCTTCGCGGATAATGTTGGCTAAATTCTTTACATCCTTAACCAAATAATTATATTTGGTAATTGGTCGGGTAATTCCTGTAACATCTGCTTCCTGAAAGGCATCATTACCAATTAAATGCATCCTTACCTGACCAGTAATCGCTACTAGTGGGATAGAATCCATATAAGCAGTGGCTATTCCGGTAGTCAGATTAGTGGCACCCGGACCTGAAGTAGCCACACACACTCCTACTTTGCCGGTTGCCCGGGCATAACCGTCTGCTGCATGGGCTGCACCCTGTTCATGCCGGGTTAAAATAAATTTTATACCAGAATCGTAAAGTTTATCAAATAAAGGCAAAACCGCACCGCCGGGGTAGCCAAACATTACCTCTACGCCTTCACGTTTTAAACACTCTAAAAGAATCTGTGCGCCTGTCATATTAGTTCGTAGTTAATAGTTCATAGTTAATAGTTAAAACATAGACTATTAGATAAACCGCAAAGCATTTTAGATAATTCTTCGCACTTCTTGTAATTGCTCATTTCTTCATTATTCATATATCCTTGTAAACACAACATCTTTAATAAAGGGATACATTCTTGAACTGATGTTCTTGCCATAATCGCAAAATGTTTAAATTCTTTTTTGGAACGACCGCTTCCTTCTGCAATATTTAAAGAAATAGAAACCGCTGCGCGACGTATTTGACTCGTTATCCCAAGTTGCTCATCTTTAGGAAACCTCTTAGTAAGATTATAAATATCATTAGCGAAATCTATAGCCTTTTTATAAACTTCTAAGTTTTCAAAATCAAATGGCATTTAACTATTAACTATTAACTCAACACCGCTCCTTTATCCACAGAACTGACTAACTTGGTGTATCTTGCCAGATAGCCTGTTTTTATCTTGGGTTCTTTTGGTTTCCAGTTTTTAAATCTTTCCTGAATCTGGCGTTCGGTTAATCTTACATTGAGTTTTCTTTTGGGGATATCAATATCAATTATATCACCATCCTCAATAACTGCAATTGGCCCTCCTGCCGAGGCTTCAGGAGAAATGTGGCCAATGCAAGGACCTTTGGTGCCTCCGGAAAAACGACCATCGGTAATTAGGGCAACTGAATCTGCCAAGCCCATCCCTACAATCGAGGAAGTAGGAGCAAGCATCTCGCGCATACCCGGACCACCGGCTGGACCTTCGTAACGGATAACAACACAATCTCCGGGTTTAATTTTGCGGTTTAAAATCTCCTGCATTGCTTCTTCCTCACGGTTAAATACCCGCGCCCGACCCGTAAACTTAAGCATCTTATCGCTTACTGCCGTTTGCTTTACTACTGCGCCGTCGGGAGCAATATTTCCATAAAGCACTGCAATTCCACCTTCCTTATGATAAGCTTTATTTAAAGGACGAATTACCTCTTCATCAAAAATCTCTGCTTTTTCGGCAATCGCAAAGGTTTTTTCTCCGCTTACATTTAAGGTATTATTAAGGTAAGGTTTTAATCTTTTTAATACTGCAGGGATACCTCCGGCAAATTCCAAATCTTCCATAAGATGCACTCCGGCTGGCTCAATATTGGCAATATGGGGAATCTGACGGCTGATTTTATCAAAGGTCTTTAAGTCCAATTTAACCTTTGCCTCATGGGCAATTGCCATAAGATGTAAAACCGTATTGGTTGAACCGCCTAAACCCATATCTACCACAATGGCATTTTCCAAGGACTGGCGGGTAATAATATCCAAAGGTAGGATATTTTTACGCACTAACTCTACAATCCGCTCGCCACTTGCCTGGGCAATCCTTTTTTTCTTGGCTAAACCTGCCAAGGCAGTTGCGCAACCCGGAAGAGACATCCCCATAACCTCAGTAAGGCAAGCCATAGTATTGGCAGTGTAAAGCCCTTGGCAAGAGCCCTGACCAGGACAGGCTTCCATTTCCAAACAAGAAAGCTCATCCAGAGAAATCTCGCCTTTTTTTGCCCGCGCTATCCCCTCATAGGTATCATGCACAAAGGCAAGCCTTCTTTTCCTCCATCTTCCGCCAAGCATTGGCCCGGCGGTAACAATAATTGCCGGAATATTCAAACGTGCTACCCCCATTAGCATTCCCGGAGTAATCTTATCGCAGTCGGTAAGACAAACAATGCCATCTAGTTGATGGGCATTACATACCGTTTCAATTGTATCCGCAACCAGCTCCCTTAAAGCCATTGGGTAACACATCCCTAAATGACCCATAGCAAGGCCATCACAGATACCCGGCACACCAAAAAAGAAAGGCACTCCCCCTGCATAACATATACCCCTTTCAATAAACCGCTCTAAATCCCGCATCCCGACATGACCAGGGATTAAATCCGTAAAAGAAGTAGCTACCCCAATAAAGGGTTTGTTTATGTCTTTTCTAGAAAGCCCGGTAGCGTATAAAAGCGCACGGTGCGGAACGCGTTCCAAACCTTTCTTAATTTTATCCGAACGCATATTAATCCTGCCTCCTTTTTAGTTTATTTTACCACCTATTTTTATTATCTACAATTAAAAAATTTAAATATAACATTTTTTAAAAATCCTATATCCTTCTAAAATCGCCATAAGCGAAATACCTAAACGCCATAAAATTTTATCTTTTAATCTAATATTGACCAACCTTCTTGGTCTGTCTTTTCCTTCCACACTTAATAAAGCAGCGCCTATTACAACTATTAAAGCCAGAATTCTTTTAATATAGTTATAATGTTTAAATATAAAATAAACATAACCCACCTGATACATATAAAATACATCTTTCTTAAATTTGTTATCTGGATATTCTGTAGAAGAACATCCTTCAATATGCATAGCGCTTACATTGCCATTATATAATATCTTAAACCCTGCATTTTTAGCCCTTATACCATAATCAATATCCTCATAACCTATAAGAAAATTTTCATCTAATAAGCCTATTTTTTCTATAACTTCACGATGAATCAAGCTAAAACCGCCGCATGCCCAGCCTAATAATTCAATCTTATTATACTGACCATTATCTATCTCTCCCCTTCCTCTGTTTCTAGGAATAATTGCAAATATTCCACCTGCATACTGAATTCTGCCATCAGGATACACTAATTTACCATTAACTACCCCTGCTTTTTCTAATTCTGCAGTCTCCACTAATTTAGTAAGCCAGTCTTTATCGGTCATTATTATATCATTATCGATTAAAAAAAGATATGTAGGGTTATAATTTTTTAGAGCATACCTTATTGCATTATTGCGATTCTTTGCAATTTTACTATTTATTTTGTTTTTAATAATCTCAATATACGGATAATTAACGCTTACATATTCGATGCTTTGATCAGTAGAACAATCATCAGCCAAGATTATCCGATAATTTTTATACGATGTGCTTTTAAGCGAATCAATACATAATGCCAGAATGGGCTGTGACTTATAATAGATAGAATATCCATTATAGTTACTCAGAATAATTACAACCAAAGGATAATCTAACATATCTTTTTATAATAATTGAGTTATTGAGTTAATATCTCTGTATACAACTGTTGAATCTGTTTGCTGATAATTTCCCAAGTATATCTTTGCTTAACTGTTGTTATCCCGTTTCTGGCAAGATTTAATCTAAGCTCATTATCACTATACAACTCAAGCAAAGCTTCCGCAAGCATAATTATATTATTGGGAGATATTAAATAAGCGTTATGGTAATGTTGACAAATAGTAGTGATACTACCTACCTTAGTAGCAATCAGAGCTAAACCGGCTGCCCACGCCTCAAATATAACTACAGGACAACAATCTCGTAATGAAGGTAAAACAAAAATATCCGCCGAATGGTATATTTCAACTAATTTAATTCTATCAGATACTGGTCCAAGAAATTTTACAATATTATTTAGATTTAATTTCCTGGATAAATTTTCTAATTTTACTCTCAACGAACCATCCCCCACGATATATAATTCAAAATTATCGCAATAATTCATAAATAATTTGGTAGCTTCCAGAAGGTTATATAAACCTTTAGTTTCCTCGAGTCTGCCAACATAGAGAAAACGGATAATCTTATTAAATGAAGATTGCTTTTTAAACGATGGGGTTTGGGTACCATTTAAACAGAATTCTTCAGGATTAACTGCTGGGGGTATAAATACCGCTCTAAGATAATAATTTCCGAAATGGCTTAAACTATTTACATCAACGGCGATAATCTTATCGAAAATCCCTAATGAGAAAAAAAGAAAATCGAATAAACGTTTTATAAAATTTATATCCTTATAAGGAAATAAAACTGCATGATAAGTAAAAATGGTTGGTATTCTAAATAGCTTAGCCCACCATGAAGCAAAACAGCCCAATTCTACTGAATGAACATGAATAATATCCGGTTTAATTTTGTGAATAATAAAAGGCAAATAAAATAAAAAAAATAAAGTAGAAATAATTCTTTTAAACCTAATTCTATCCCAATTTTGCGCAGTATCTTTCAGGCCAAATTTATATAAACCAGTTTTACTTATAATCTCCTTGCAATTTGACGTTAAAATAAATACATCATGGCTATTCTTTCTTTGTTCGTTTTCTAAATTCAATACATAAACAGCATCTCCGCCTAAAGCATTGGGGTATTTTTTAGTGATATGTAATATCTTCATATAATGATGAATAAAATATATTAATTTATAAATTTTAAGGCACGGTGATAAAATATCTCATTCTCTTCTGTTATTCTATCCCAATCAAATCCAACTACGGAATCTTTTGCCTTTTTTGCCATAATCTCTCTTAGGTTTTTATTGCTTAATAATTCTATTATCCTGCAACTGAATTCTTTTTCCTCTAATCTGCAGATAAAGCCATTTTCGCCGTTTTTGATTAAATCGGTAGAGGCATTTAAAGGATCATCTGCTATAATTACCGGCAAACCACAAGTCATCGCTTCAATGACCACTATGCCAAAGCCCTCCCGCGTAGAAGGAAAAACAAAAATTTTAGATGCCTTCATATAAGAAATTAATTCTTCGTATCTAAGATTCTCTTTAAAAATGATATTATCCTTTAAGTTCAATTCCTCTACCCGCTTAATCAGATTTTCTTTTTCTTTGCCTTTACCGATAATAATGCATCTTATATCTTTAAATTCATTTTTTACGAAAGATACGGCTTTAATTAATATATCTACATTCTTATGCTTAAGCAATCTTCCCGCAAATATCAGGTCTGAATGATAAAAAGAAGGGGTAACGCTTTCAATAAATTTTAAGTCAACACCATCGGCAATTATACTTATATTCTTATTATTGCCCCCTATTCGCGTCAGACTATTTTTAACTTTGGGCGCGTGGACAATGATATTGTCTGAAGAAAAAATAATCATTTTCTCGCATAATCTTCCTGCCAAACCTCCTAACCTGCCCAAATATCTATACCAGTAATTACCCCATACCTCCTGCCATGTAATTACCAAAGGGATTCTTTTATACATAGAGATTAATTTTATGAAGAAAAAATGTAGATACGGAAAGGCGTTGCAATCAATAATATCAAAGTCTTCTTTTAAGAGAAAAACCAAAACCCCCCAACTAAATTTTAAAATCTGCATAAGATCGCGCACGCCTGTTTTAAGGTATATCTTAGATGGCAAACTTACGCCGTGAATATACACCGAATCCTTAACCAAATGGGGACTGCCCTGCCAAAATTTCATACCGATGATATACACCTGATGCCCTTTTAAACTTAATCGCCTGGCTAATTCCCAAAATCTTTTCTCAGCACCCCCAAGAGTGTACGGATAAATTAAATCGTATATAAAAGCGATCTTCATTTTTTCTTTAAAAATAAAAGACTGATAAAAAAGGAGGAAAATATCGTCTGCAGGCCTAAGATCATTAAGGTGGTAGAAAAAATTGCTTCTCGGTTTCTATAGAGTGCGCCGAAGGATTTAGAAACCCATTCAATAATTATAAAAAGATTTATCAAAAATCCCAAAAGAAACAAAAATGTACCCAAAAGAAGCCCCCTCTCCAATTTAAAATAACGCCTTAAGAAATGCATTAACCTATCGTATCTTAAAAATCCCTGCCTAATCGCATATATATGGGCATAAATTCCTAAATTAATAATCTGATAAGAAAGGATACAAAGTGCGCTGGCAAAAATCATCGGATGCAGATACCAAAAACGGCCAAATAATACAATCGGGCCTTTCAACAAAAGCAATAAAATAAACAAACCCAATAAAAAACCCGTTATCCCCGGAATAAAATATAACCACAAAGGACAATAAAGCAGCATAAATCTTAAATACCGCCAACCATCAGGAAAACTGTTTAATTTTGACTTTCCTTTTCTGGGATAATATACAATAGGAACTTCCTTTATTTTTAAACGGTTCTCTCCTGCGGCTAAAACCATCTCCATGGCAAACTCCATACCCAAGGTCCTTAGTCTCATTATACGGTAAGCCCGTTGAGTAAAGGCACGCATCCCACAGAGAATATCAGAAAGAGAGCTGCGAAAGAAGATGCGAAAAATTTGCGAAAAAATTGGATTGCCAATATAACGGTGCAACCACGGCATCGCTCCTTTTAATATTTTTCCCTTAAGCCTTGTCCCTATGACAAAATCATAACCTTCTTCTTTTAATGGTTTTAAAAATTTAGGTATATCGTAAAAATCATAGGTGTTATCGCTATCGCCGACAATTATATATGTACCTTTTGCTTCTTTTAAACCCCTTAGGTACGCTGCACCATATCCTCGTTTAGGTTCAAAAACTATCTTTACACCTTTTTCTTCTGCAATTTTACGCGAACGGTCAGTAGAGCCGTTATCTACCACGATAATTTCGCCTTTAATTCTTTCTTTTAAAAAAACCTCTTTAATTTTATCAATACAAATACCTAAGGCCTCTTCTTCATTCAAACAGGGCAAAACTACTGATACCCCTATACCATTATCCATCTCTACTCTTCTCCGTTAACCAAAAACAAATTATAATTATCCGTTTTTACTTCTAAGGGTTAACACTATTAATTATACTAGATAAGCATAAATAATAAAATAATTAATTTTTAAAATTTGGTGGCAAAACTTCTGGAAGGATTAAAAATCAAAGGGATATATTCCTATTTAAAAGCAAATATATCTGATAAGGTTATATAAAATAGTGCGGGAAGGAAATTTAACCAAAAACAAAAGCATAAAACAAATGAAAGGTTATTAGGAATATAAAATTTTAATCCGCTCCTTCGGTATCGTGAATTATTTCTTTAGTTTCTTTTCTTTTGCGCACAATTATTCTTTTAAACGGAATATATTTTAAAACCAACTCTTTATTATTTATTACTTTGAGTTTCTCGAATAAAAAGTCAAACTTTTCTTCTACTTCTTTGGCAATCGCTTCCTTTATATCCTGGGGCAGGCCCATAATCTCTTTCTTAAATGGACCTAATGCTTTTTTTCTGGTTTTGTAGATAAATTGTTCTTCGGTTTCACCTTCCTTTTTCTCATTGGCGGAATTTACCTTTAGCCATTCATAGATTTTTTGCTTAAGTTCCAAAGGAAAGTGCTTGCTTTCATAGACCATATTTTGGAATTCAGTTGCTAAATGAATCTCTGCAGTTTCGGTTTCCGGAAATTTTCCAAATGCCTCCGCCGGTAAAGTCGAGGCGCCATGTTGAACGCAACCTGCCAAACCAAACTCTTTTTTGGCAATTTCTGATAGTGTCTTTAAGGTATCAAAATCAATATTTACTTTGGCAATTGAACCATCAGGTAAAACCACTCCTCCGTGGGTAGTCCCGGTCTGAACGGAAATCTTGCTTATCCCTTCTTTGCCTTTGCGCAGTCTTTCCTTAAAACCTTCCATAAAGGCGCGCAATTCTTCCGGAGTAGAATTCTTTCCTCCCACCTCGCCAATTTCACCGCCCACAGAAATCTCAATTCCTTTTGGTTGGATTTTTCGGATAAATTGGGTGAGTTTTGCACAGGTATCATAATTAAGGTACTGTTGTTTTTTAACTGTGGATTGACTTAAATCTACCAAAGTGGAGGAATCGATATCGATATTGTAGAAACAGGCATCAATCGCTTCTTCGAACAGGGTTTTTAATCCCGCTAATTCCGCTTCTGGATTTTCTTTAAACTTTTTAGCATTCACTTGAAAATGGTCACCTTGGATAAAAACCGGTCCTTTAAAATCTTCCTTTATGGCTGCAGATAAAATTACCCCGGCGTATTCTACTGGAACTTGATCAGTATAGCCGATTTCGGACTTGTCGATCTCAAAAATAAAACTGTTGGAATTTTTTCTTTTGGCTACTCGAAAAATCGCTCTTGCTAAATCATAAGTTAAAGTTCTTAAATTAATTGCCGGAACTGTAAAACCGCCAAATTCATTTCTTCCCCTTGCCCGATAAAACTGATGGATACTTGCAGGATATATTCCCTTCTTGTAAGTAAGATTAAGAATTTTTTTAAATAATTTTTTCTTTTTATTCTTATCTGAATCCATTACTAAATCTAAAACTAACTTATCCATATCCACAGGTCTTCTTCCCATTTTTTGCTCCTTTCTTTCAGTTAAATTGTGTTAAATTTTTCGTTAATTTCGTTTAGCTAATTTAAATTGCTAATGTCACTAAATAAGCATTGCTTCTTTTGTGACATTACATATTTTAAGTCAATATTCTCACCATCTTATATAAACTTTCAGGATCCCATTTTTTCTCCTGAATCGCATAAGCAAAATCAACTAAAACAATTTTGCCATTAGTAAAACCTACCGCCTTCTCAGTTTCTCCTCTTAACAACGCCTCCACTGCTTCTTGAGCAAATAAAATTGCCAATCTTCTTGTTATCGCAGTAGGCTTGCCTCCTCTCTGAATATACCCCAAAACTACCGCACGCGTTTCTAAATCTGTCATCTCATTAATCTTTTTTGCGATATTTTCCGCAGAACCTGCTCCTTCGGCTACCAAAATAATCCAAGAAATTTTCCCCCTTAAGTTTCCCTCTACAATATCATGGCAGATACTCTCTAAATTGTATTCTCTTTCGGGAATGATTACCTCTTCGCAACCACCTGCCAAAGCCACTGATAAAGCAATAAAACCGGATTTTCTTCCCATTACCTCTACCACAAAAATCCTTTCCATAGAAGTGGCGGTATCTCTAATTTTATCTAAAGCATCCAGGGCGGTATTTATAGTAGTATCTACTCCGAATGTCATATCGATACCGTTTACATCATTATCGATAGTGGCGGCTATCCCAATGCAGGGAATCATGTATCTCTGACAAAAATTATGTGCAGCAGTAAAACTTCCGTTCCCGCCGATAATAATCATTCCATCGATGTTATATTTTCTAATGGTATTAAAAGCACGCTTCATCATTTCCTCGGCTTGAAACTGGGGACAACGACTGGTTTTTAAAATTGTTCCCCCTTGGTTAATAATGCCGGAAACTGAACGGCTATCCAATAATTTTATCTCTTCATTAATTAAACCCCACCAACCGCGAAAGACACCCATAACCTCCAGTCCCTTATAAATACCGTAGCGCACCAATGTGCGTATAGCGGCATTCATTCCTGGGGCATCTCCGCCTGTAGTTAAAACCGCAATTCTTTTAATTACGTTCCCTCTTGCCAACTGGAAAGATATTTTTCTTGTTCTTTGGTCAAACTATCAATTCTTATCCCCATTGATTTCAATTTTAATTCGGCAATTTTTTTATCAATGTCTTCGGGGACCTTATATACTTTTTTTGCTAATTTTTTATAGTCCTTTACGATATACTCCGCAGATAACGCCTGATTGGCAAAGGACATATCCATCACCTGTGCAGGATGACCTTCTGCAGAGGCTAAATTTATTAAACGACCTTCTCCTAAAAGATAAATCCTTCTTCCATCAGATAATTCATATTCATCAATAAAATCCCTTATCCTTCTTTTCTTAATACTTAATTTCTCCAAACTAGGTATATCTATCTCCACATTAAAATGTCCCGCATTGGCTAAAATTACTCCGTCCTTCATTAAAGAGAAGTGTTTTTTATTAATTACATTTATATCTCCGGTAACAGTGACAATTATATCCGCTAACTTCACCGCGAAAACCAAAGGCATAACCATAAAACCATCCATTACCGCTTCTAATGCCCTTAAAGGTTCAACCTCACAAACTATCACATTTGCTCCCATTCCTTTTGCGCGCATCGCTACTCCCTTGCCACAAAAACCATACCCGCAAACCACAAAAACAGAACCTGCTAACAATTTATTGGTTGCCCGCAGGATTCCGTCAATAGTAGATTGGCCAGTTCCATAACGGTTATCAAATAAATGTTTTGTCTGGGCGTCATTTACCGCGATTATCGGATATCTTAATCTTCCTTCTTTTTCCAAAGCCCTTAATCTAATTACCCCAGTAGTTGTTTCCTCAGTTCCTCCCATAATTTTACTATGAACTATGAACTTTGAACTATGAACTGTACTTACTAAATCCGCTCCATCATCCATAGTAATATCCGGCTTTATGGTTAAACATGACTTTATATGTTTATAATAAGTATTTTTATCCTCTCCTTTTATGGCAAACACAGAGATCTTCAAATCTTTTACCAAAGCAGCAGCCACATCATCTTGAGTAGATAAAGGATTGGAGGCGCAAAGGTGAATATAAGCACCCCCTAATTTCAAAACCTCCATCAAAACTGCAGTTTCCGTAGTCACATGCAAACAGGCAGAAATCTTTATATTTTTAAGGGGTTTTTCTTTTTTGAAACGCTCTCTAATTAATCCCAAAACCGGCATACTGTTCGCTGCCCATTCAATTCTAAGCCTTCCCTTTTTTGCCAAAGTTATATCCTTAATTTCGTAATTCATAATGCCCTCTTTAGTTCCTCTACCTTATCTAATTTTTCCCAACTAAATTCAGGTTCATTCCTGCCAAAATGCCCGTAACAGGCGGTCCTCCTATACATTGGTCTTAAAAGACCCAACTGCTCAATAATCCCCCAAGGCGTAAGTTCAAAATTTTCTTTAATTAATTTAACCAATTTATCTTCGGAGATTTTTGCCGTGCCAAAGGTATCTACCATTATAGCTAATGGCTCTTTTTTCCCGATTACGTAGGCAAGTTGAACAAAACATTTATCCGCTAGGTCTGCTGCCACTATATTTTTAGCAATATACCTTGCCATATAAGCCGCGGACCTATCTACTTTGGTAGGGTCTTTTCCGGAAAATGCTCCTCCTCCTACCGGCACAATGCCTCCATAGGTATCCACCATAATTTTACGCCCCGTCATCCCGGTATCAGATTGCGGACCACCGATTACAAACTTACCGGTTTCATTGACAAAAAATTTAGTATTTTTATCCAAATATTCTTTTAGTACCGGCTTGGCAATTACTTCGATCATCTCCTGACGGGCTTTTTGGGTAATGCTTCTGCCGCTAGAATCCAAAATCTCCTCTGTATGTTGGCAAGCCAGAACCACTGAATCTATTCTTTTGGGAGTGCCGTTTTCGTATTGTAAAGTCACCTGAGATTTCCCATCCGGACCTAAATATTTTAAAATCCCTTTTCTTCTTACTTCCGCCATGCGCATCACTAATTTATGGGCAAGCATTATCGGTAAAGGCATAAACTCTTTTGTTTCTCTGCAGGCGTAACCGGTCATTATCCCCTGGTCACCTGCTCCTCCTTTATTTACACCTTGAGCGATATCTGGAGATTGCGTATGTATGGTATTTATAATCGCACAGGTCTCATTACATAAGCCAAATTTATGGTCGGTATAACCAATTTCTTTCAAAACTTGACGCACCAGATTATGAATATCCACATAACCTGAAGTGGTAATCTCGCCGCCTACAATAATCAAACCCATCGTAACATACGTTTCACAGGCAACCCTTCCTCTGGGATCCTGCCTAATAACCTCATCTAATACCGCATCAGAAATCTGGTCGCATAATTTATCAGGATGGCCCTCTGCCACTGATTCAGAAGTAATATAACGAATCATTGCCCCTCCTTTTTAGAAAACACCCTATTTGCCTCCTCTAAAAATTTATACCTGCCGATATCATACCAAATCCCTTTAAATGTATAGGAAAAAACTTGTTCGTTTGGATAAAGCCACGTTATAAAATTACCCGTTGCATCCGAAGCATTCTTATTGTTCTTAAGATATTCTTCCAACATAAAAAATTTTTTATAGGGGAAATAATAAAGACACATTCCCACCAAATTCGATTTTGGAAAAAGGGGTTTTTCTTTAAAATCAATAATCCGCGCTTGTTTATCTATCTGGACTACCCCATAATTTTTGGCTTGTCTTTTATCTTTTAATCGGTATAACCCAATCACAAAATTTTCCTCTTTCTTTTTCACATAAGAGATAAATGCGGTTAAAGTCTCATCAAAAAGATTATCGCCTCCTATAATCAGTAGATCATCTTTTATTTTTTTCTTAAGAATTGCGAACTGAATATCTGCCAATGCCCCACGACGTTTCTCATAACTTATGGTTAAATCGTCAACCAACCCAATTGCCTTTTTAAACCTCCTCTGTTTTTTCCATTCCTTAAAGAAAGGCATAAACTTGTGGTTAGTAATCACCCAGATCTTTTTTATCTCTTTAATTGCTTCTAACTTAGGGATAATATAATCAATGATGGGTTTATCTTTTATCTTAAGCAAAGGTTTGGGATATCCTTTGGTTAAAGGATAAAGCCGATGCCCGTATCCTGCTGCTAATACCAATGCCTCCATCGTTTATTCCTTTAGTTTTTCTTTAAGGAAAGCGATTTTTTTTACCGGTGTGGGGTCCGTGTCATAAAGAACCGCTAAATAGAAAGAAACAAAATCAACCGTATAGATAAGCGAAAAAATGCGGCTCAAAAGACCCCTGCCCTGCGATGAAACTTCAAAAACATCAACCCCCGTATCTCTTATAATCTGGCTGGTTATCTCAATTCTTTTTTTTACGCGCGGGTGCATATCCATATCCAACAGAAATATAGCCACCAAATGTTTAGCGAATTTTTTGATATTTGCAAATCCCTCTATCTCATTATGATTCATTTCCGGAAGAAGATTACTTATCGCCAAACTCTTAGCATTCTCGTTAATCTGCGCACGGAAACGCGCTATCACCACATCAAAATACAAGGAACTAGAATATAAAAGCGGAATTTTATTACAGATATTAAAAGCCAGATATTTGGCAGGATTCTCATGTTTCGCAATATGAGGATTAAGATGTTTATCCTTTAATTCATTTAACACGGAAATCATCTCGCTACATTCACCACTCTTTGATTTAACCATCCCTATTCTTTCCAAAATCCTTAAAGGGATTAAACTTAAATATCCCAAAGCGCATCGTGGAGGAAACCCGCTGGGTATCGGAATAAATATATTGCCATCCTTAACTATTTCTTCCTGAAGTTTTCCGCCGCTGGAAATACCAATAATGGAAGCACCTTTTTTCTTTGCTTCCATATAACAAGAAAGCGTCTCTTCGGTATTGCCGGAATAACTTGAAGCAAAGACCAACGTATTCTTATCCACGAATTCTGGCAGATGGTATTCCCGAAAAACCATAACCGGTATATTTAATTCGTTATAAAGATAAGATTTTAATAAATCTCCGGCGATCGCCGAGCCACCCATGCCTATAAAAATAATCTTATTAAAACTTCTTTGATGAAAGATTTCTGCCTGATTGGCGGTCTCTAGCGCCATCTGACATTGCAGGGGAAAATCCATCAAAAGTTGTAACATCTTTTGGCTATCAATCTCTTTAATATTTTTTAAATTTAAACTCTTCATGGAAAAATCTCCTTAATTTTTTGGCTACAAAAATCCTCCACTTCTTTACCGGTAGAAAAACTTAATGCTTCTTTTGCAAATGATACTGCTTCCTCTTTTTTTAACATACGCACTATATATTTTATTTGAGGAACGACCAAAGCGGGTACGCTAAATTCATCAAGTTCCAAGCCTAAAAGCAAAGGAACAAACTTTGTTTCACTAGCCATCTCGCCACACATCCCCACCGGTATCTGGGCTTTATGGGCGGCATCGATCACATTTTTTATCATTCTTAAAACTGCCGGATGCGTCGGTTCATATAGATAAGCCACATTTTCATTGGCACGGTCTACTGCTAAAGAGTATTGAATTAAATCATTGGTACCGATACTAAAAAAATCCGCTTCCTCTGCCAAAAGATCCGCGGTCAAAGCAGCTGAAGGCAACTCAATCATTAAACCCACCTTTATATTTTCGTTAAAAGGGATGTTTTTCTCCCTTAATTCGTCTTTGCATTCCTCTAAAATAGAATTTGCCTGCCGAAATTCTTCAATTCCCGAAATCATTGGGTACATCAACTTTAAATTTCCGTAAGCCGACGCCCTTAATATGGCGCGCAGTTGAACCTTAAATATATCCGGACGCGCCAGACAAAACCGGATCGCCCGCCAGCCCAAAAAGGGATACATCTCTTCAGGGATCTGAACTTGAGAGATAAACTTGTCACCCCCTAAGTCAAGGGTACGAATGATTACTTCATTGCCTGTTATCGCTTGAGCTACATATTTATAGGCCTGAAATTGTTCATCTTCAGAAGGAAGGTCATCGCGGTTCATATAAAAAAATTCCGTGCGGTAAAGCCCGATCCCTTCTGCACCGTGCTCTCTGGCAGAATCAATCTCTTCGGGTAACTCAATATTGGCTAAAACCTTTATTTTTGCATTATCTAAAGTTATGGCGGGAAGATCCTTATCGGCAAAGAAACGTTCCGCAATAGAAGACATTTTGTATTCTTTCTGCCGATATATTTCTAAAGTTTCTTCATTAGGGTCAACGATTACCAAACCTTCGTTTCCATCTACAATAAGCAAATCATGATTATTAATTTTATGGGTTGCGTCTTTAAGCCCTACCACTGCAGGGATCTCTAAAGATTTGGCTAAAATAGCGGTATGGGAAGTTTTGCCTCCTACATCTGTAATTAAAGCGGCTACATTTTTCTTATGCATAGCCGCAGTATCAGAAGGCGAAAGGTCATGCGCCACTACCACCACCCTTTCAGAAAGTTTCTCTAATGAAACATTTTCTTTACCGGTAAGTTTGCGTAAGATACGTCTTCCCACATCGTTAATATCAGAAATCCGCTCTTTAAGATAGTCATCTTCTATCTTAGAAAAAATCTCAACATATTTTTTTAAAACTTCAGAAAATATATACGCTATATTAAAGCGCTCCTGTTTAAGCCGGTTAATTACCTCTTCAATAAGCATGCGGTCTTCTAAGACTAAAAGATGCGCATCAAATATCTCGGCAGTCTCCCTGCCCATCTCTTGCGAAATCCTCTCCTGAAGTTTAATAATTTCTTTTCGCGTCTGAGTAAGTGCCTCTTCAAATAATTCTATTTGACTGGGGATATCTTTTTCGCTAATAGGTTCTTTAAAAATATTAAATATCTCCTTGCCTAATTTATAAGCTTTAGCAATAACGATCCCTTCAGAAGCGGGAATTCCGCGCAATTCCAACATACTATTCCTCTCTTAAAAGCAAGGTTTCTAATTCTAAAATTGCCTGATTTGCATCTTCGCCATCTATCTCAATCTCAACGCTACTTCCTCTTTCTGCTCCTAACATCAGAATGCCCATAATAGATTTACCGTTTACTTTTTCGTTGTCTTTCTTTAAAGTAATCGCGGATTTAAATTTATTGGCAACTTGGACAAATAGAGCTGCCGGACGAGCATGCAGCCCTTGTTTATTTTTTACTTTTATTATTTTTTTTATATGTGGCATTAAAAACTCTCCAACAAATTGAAAATGGTCTGAGCTAATTTTTCCGCATCATGCCTAATAAATTCTTCAATCCTAACAATATCTTCTTCTATTACCCGGTACCCCGCTGCCTTTATCCTGCTTACATCCGCCAAAACCGGAAAAGAATTTTCTTCTTTATAACGCTGTAATACTTCGGGTGGTATAACTGCTTTATTTACAATACAATACTCTATCAAATTAGGATGGGAGTGTTTAATTAAAATATTTAAATGATCATAAGCAGTGTAATTATCGGTCTCGCCCGGTTGAGTCATAATATTGGTAACATATACCTTTATAGCAGAAGATGCCACCACTGCGTCGGTAATATCTTTTATTAAAACATTAGGGATAATACTGGTGTAAAGCGAACCCGGACCAAAAATAATTATTTGCGCTTTTTGAATTGCCTTTATTGCTTCTAATGAACCTTTAATCTCTGAGAAAGAATCCAAGGATTTTAGATAAACGCGTTCAATAGGAATATTACGTTTAGGAATCTGCGCTTCTCCTTCTATAAATGAACCGTCTTTATAATGCGCTACCAACGCCACTTTATTCAACGTGGAGGGTATAACTTGCCCCCGAATGGCTAAAACTTTGCTTGATTCCTGAATAGCCTTTTCAAAATCTCCGGTAAGTTGAGTCATCGCGGTAATAAAAAGGTTTCCAAAACTGTGCCCACCCAGATCAGAAGTTTTATCGAAACGAAACTGAAATAATTCCCGCATCAAAATCGGCGCATCTGCCAGAGCAACTAAACAGTTTCGAATATCGCCGGGAGGTAAAATATCAAATTGTTGGCGTAACCTTCCTGAAGAACCTCCACTATCCGCAACGGTAACAATGGCACTAATATTAGAGGTGTATTGTTTAAGCCCTTCTAAAAGTACGGATAAACCCGTGCCTCCACCGATCGCCACCACATGGGGACCACGCAGAAGTTGCCTCTTTTGAATCATTATCTCAGCTAATCCTTCTTCCGGTTGAGGTAAAAATAATTTCAAAAAAGCCTGCATAAGCCGGATTATACCCAAAATTAAAATAATTACTCCGCAGACAAAAACAATAAAATTTAATACTTTAAGAAAGATAATCTGCTCTGTCTGCAATTTTGCTACCCCCACAATCACCAAAAATACCCCAAATGCCGCAAAACCAATCCAACGTTTTATTCCGATACCCGGATATAACCATTTAAATATTCCCTTTAAATTTAAATGATAAAATCTAAATTTTCTTTTCATCTTCTTCGTTAATCAATTTAATTACGGACTCTTTATCCTTGCAAACCTTAAGATTTTCACGGAAATATTTATCTTTAAGGAGGCGAGAGATCAAAGCCAAGGCTTTAAGATGCGGACCGGCGGAATCTTGGGGAGCTAGAAGCAAAAATACGATATAGACTGGTTCTTCATCTAAAGAATCAAAATCTACCCCCTTAGAAGAAATTCCTACTGCAGCAATTAACTTATCTACATATTCTGATTTTGCATGCGGGATTCCTATGCCTTGCCCGATAGCGGTGGAACCTAATTTTTCCCGCGCCAAAAGCGCTTCCATAATTTTGTGACGATGCTGCTTATCTACTTCGTCTGATTCAATAAGCGCATTTAACATCTCTTTAATCGCATCTTCTTTTTTAGTAGACTTTAAATCTGTAATTATCGCTTTTTTAGATAAAAAATCCATTATCTTCATTTTTATTCTCCTTGTTTTTAAACCATCGATTAAGAAAGCGGGAGACGGGATTTGAACCCGCGACATTCACGTTGGCAACGTGATGCTCTGCCAGCTGAGCTACTCCCGCATAACTTTTAAAAGATTTTTTCCCTACCTATCCTCTCATCTATGCGGACGGAGGGATTTGAACCCCCAAGAGCTTGAGCTCATAGGATCCTAAATCCTACGCCTGTGCCAATTCGGCTACGTCCGCAAAAATTTAATGAGCCACCCGAGATTCGAACTCGGTACCCACGGCTTAAAAGGCCGTTGCTCTGCCTATTGAGCTAGTGGCTCTAAAATTCAAAGATCTCTTTTTCCTTATTTTTCAAAATTTCATCTATTTGAGCAATATATTTATCTACCAATTTCTGTAATTCATCGAATCCTCTGAATTTATCATCTTCGGAAATAATTTTATCTTTGTATAATTTTTCAATTGTCTCTTTGGCAGTATGCCGGATAGTTCTTAAAGATACCTTTCCATCCTCTGCCATTTTTTTTACTAATTTCGCTAATTCTTCGCGGCGTTCGCGAGAGAGAGAAGGAATGCTTAATCTTACTATCTTGCCATCGTTATAAGGCGTGAGCCCTAAATTGGATTTTAAAATCGCTTTCTCTATTTCCCCAATAATCGAAGCATCCCAAGGTTGAATAACTATTAAATGCGCATCCGGAATAGAAATAGTAGCGAGTTGCTTTAAAAGAGTGGGCGTCCCATAATAATCGATATGCAATCCTTCTACTAAGCCGGGGTGTGCGCGTCCAGTTCTTACCTCAGATAATTCGCGCATCACCGCTTCAATTGTTTTTTTCATTTTATTCTCAGCATCTAAAAGAACCTCTTTTGTTTTCATTTTTACTCCTTCCTTTTAAAACTAAAAGGAATATACCCAACCTAAAATTAAAGGGACTATTTTACAATTGTGCCTATTTTTTCACCCTTAATTACCCGTTTAATGTTTCCTGCTTTATTAAGATTAAAAACGATAATAGGTAGGCGATTATCCATGCATAGACTTACCGCAGTAGCATCCATTATTTTAAGACCTTTCTTTAAAAGGTCGATATATTTTAATTGATTATACTTATATGCAGATTTATTTTTTAAGGGATCGTCAGAAAATACGCCGTCTACTTTGGTGGCTTTTAAAATCACATCAGCATTTATCTCCATTGCCCTTAAGGCAGCTGCGGTATCGGTGGTAAAAAAAGGATTGCCTGTGCCCGCTACAAATATTACAATTCTTCCTTTTTCCAAATGGCGGATCGCCCGACGTCGGATATAGGGTTCTGCTACTTTTTGCATCTCAATTGCCGTCATCACCCGCGTGACAATGCCTTCTTTCTCTAAGGCATCCTGAAGGGCTAACCCGTTTATTACGGTTGCCAACATCCCCATATAGTCTGCCACGGAACGGTCCATATCCAGACCTTTTTTATCGGTATTCTCCTGGCCTCGAAAAATATTCCCTCCCCCTAAAACAATCGCAATCTCTACGCCCAAACCTTTTACTTCTTTTATCTCTTTAGCCAGATAACTTAAAAATGTCTCATCTATACCATGAGAACGTTTACCCTGCAACGCTTCTCCGCTTAATTTTAGTACTACTCTACGGTAAGGGCAAGAGGAACAGGACTCTTTCATTCTTTTATTCGCCTAACTTATATCTTACAAATCTGCGGATTACAATATTTTCATTTATCTTGGCAACAATGTCTGCTAAGTAATCCTTTATGGAAATATTGGGATTTTTTATAAAAGGCTGCTCCATTAGACAACTACTTTTTAAATAATCTTCAAGATTATCTTGGTGTTTTTGAAGTTCATCTTGCGGGATTTCCTCTTTATTTATATAAATAGGCGCCTGCGCAGCGATCTGCAAGGCTAAATCGCGCGTAAACCGGCAAAAATCCTCATTGCGCGCTACAAAATCTGTCTCGCAATTTACCTCTAACAGTACACCGATTTTATTACCCAGATGAACATAAGCCTCAATCCTTCCTTCTTGAGCAGGACGGTCTTTTTTCTTTAAAGCGATCTCCAAACCGCGTTGGCGCAAAAGCTGGAGCGCTTTATCTATATCCTGATTTGCCTCAGTAAGCGCTTTCAAACAATCATTAATACTAGCGGAAGTCAAATCCCTTAATTTTTTGATTAATTCTAAATTAACTGTCATAGTTACCCCTTTTTTGTTATATTGCGTGATTTTTTAGGAGGTTGATTATCTTTATCTTTGAGCTCCTCTATCCGAGACAATTGTGGAATATCTTCTAAATTTATTTTATCTGTCTCTGCCTCTAATGCGGATTGCCCTGACGTTTCTTTCAAAGAGTTTAAATTTATACCTGTCTGGGAAAAATATTCTAAAAATCGTTTTCTTCCTTCGATAATCGCATCGGCGATATGAGAAGTAACTAATTGAATGGACTTGATCGCGTCATCATTTGCGGGGATAGGATAATCCACTAAATCCGGATCATTGTTAGTATCCACCAAAGCCACTACCGGAATCTTCAGCCGTTTTGCCTCTCTTAAAGAGGTTTTCTCCATCTGGATATCAATAATAAAAAGGCAATGAGGAAGATTTTCCATCTGTAGAATCCCCGAAAGGTTTTTTTTAAGTTTCTCTATCTCTTTCTCTAAACGGCTAACTTCCTTCTTGGTAAATTTCTCAAATAAACCATCCTCCTTCATCTTCTCTAATTTCTTTAAATAATCAATTCTCTTTTTTATAGTAGAAAAATTGGTAAGTAATCCGCCTAACCAGCGATTGCTTACCCAAAACATCCCGCAACGCGCTGCTTCTTTCTCTATAATTTCCTGCGCCTGTTTTTTTGTCCCCACAAAAAGAACCGTTTCTCCCTTAGAGGTAATCTCCAAAAGAAAATCTTTTGCGCGATTAAGGCACTCGGCGGTTTTCTCTAAATCAATAATATAAACTCCACGGCGCTGACCAAAAATAAACTTCTTCATCTTAGGATTCCAATGCGAAGTTTTATGCCCAAAATGTACCCCTGCTTCTAAAAGTTCTTTAATCAACTCTGTAGACAAATTACCCACCTCCCTTTTTTATAAATATAAAAGTATAGCATAATTTTTATATCTTGCAACTAAATTTCTTAAATAAGTGAAGAGTTCATAGACATGGGTAACACTTTTGCTTTTTATTTGTTATAATAAAAAGCATAAAAAAATCTTAATTTGAAAGGAGGTTACCCATGCCTACGTATTATCTACAAAGGTTAATC
>Ga0123519_10003547_pt1 | contig 25751 bp, 24 predicted proteins | sample YelNatPaOPRAMG02_FD_87396 | JGI IMG/M metagenome (GOLD analysis project Ga0123519, IMG submission 87396) | Hot spring microbial communities from Yellowstone National Park - Yellowstone National Park OP-RAMG-02 (version 2) | ecosystem: Environmental > Aquatic > Thermal springs > Hot (42-90C) ...
CTTTTAATGGAGGGGTTTATCAAAACGGGGTAATTACCTGGAGCAATTTAAGTATAAATGGTGGAGTGTTAAATCAATATGTTCGCTTTAAGGGTGTAGTAAAACCTGGAGTAGTTAATGGGACAGTAATTTCAGAGCAAGCCAGATTAAATAGTGCTCAAACAGGGGAGATAACCACTAATTTAATAAGTAATACAGTATATTCATCCCCCAATTTTAGCCAAAGTTTAATGACTGTAGACAAAGACAAAGTTTCTGCAGTTGGAGAAACACTTACTTATACAATAGAGATCAGGAACATCGGTCCTGGTCCCGCCATTGGAGTAGTTATAGAAGATGCTTTGCCTGTCAAGCTTCATTATGAAACAGGTTTAGCTCGTTTATGCCATTATGAGAATGGAGAGGAAATATGGACGCCAATTTCTATTTCTTCACAACAGGGTAATACAATTATCTTTAATGTAGGAGATTTTTCTACAACAGAGACAAAGAAGCTAGAATTTAAAACTACTCTTACCTCTCAACTGAGTAGCGGAGAGCTCATAAAGAATATGGCACTTATTAAGATAGGAGGCAGTGTAGTTGCAAGAACAAACAGTGGCAATTATACAATTACTAGGGGACTTATAGCTAATGCAGAGATAGTGCCACCTCGTTCAAGTAGTGTTGACCCTGGAGGAATACTAATCTATGCTCATACAATTACCAATACTGGTGAGGCAACAGATGTATATAATCTTCCTTATGAGTCTTCTAATGGGTGGGTTTATACTTTCTATTCAGATGATAACCGCAATGGCGAATTAGATGCAGGGGAGCATCTATTGGAAGATACTAATGGGGATGGGATAAGAGATACAGGTACATTAGCTGTTTCGCAGTCAAAGAGTATTCTTGTTCGGTTGGCAGTGCCAGTAAATGCTCAGAGAGGCACAAAAGAGAATTTGACTATTTATGCAATTTCTACCTATGACCCCAATTTCCAGGCATTAGTAACAGATACAATTACAATATCAGCACCTGCAATAGAGTTAAGTAGAGAGGTTTCGCCAACCGGGCAGTTACCACCAGGAACAACACTTACTTACACTTACACTTATGAAAATAAGGGGACTGTGGATGCTACAAATGTAGTATTTAGCAGTGATATTTCTCAATATACAGAATATGTAGCAGATAGTATTACATTAGAGTATCCTCTAGGTACTACACCAGTCCCGCTAACTGATATAGATGGAGATGATGCTGGTTACTTTGATATTGAACATGCTAAAATTGTAATAAATCTTGGCACTGTCCATCCTGGAGATAAAGGTAAGATAAGATTTAAAGTAGTAATTAAATAAAGTAATTTGGAATTTTACTATCAGGAATTTAAAAAGTTATATCGCGTTGTAAATAAGGATTGAGTTTTTATTTAGGAGTAAAGAGAAAGGAATAGGAGTAATATGTATAATTATCGTCCTAATATTAACCCTGCTTTACAGCCTGCAGCTAAAGAAGAATTACCGCCTAAGTCCTGTATTACCTGTCCAGCCAATAAGGTCTGTCAAAAAGTTCAAAACAGGATTAACTGTCATGGTCATTGTGAGATTACCCTGGTGCTATTAATAAATAAAATGGTAGAACTTATGGAAAAAAAGAGAGAGAAGAAAGAAGGGTAAATATTCGTGTTGATGTGGCTAAACCTTTTATATTAATTTCTGTTGATTTTAAAATTCCAAATGCATCATTGCTATTTAGCAAGGAATTCTAGAATTTCTTTATTTTTTAAAAAATTTGGGTCTAACTGAAGTGTCCTTTGAAAGAATTTTCTAGCTAATTCATTTTCTTTTAATTTTCGATAGATATTTCCTATATTATAATTAATAATAGGAGAAGTGGGTTCAAGCTCTAAAGCTTTCTTTAGATAATTAAGAGACTCTGGATAATTCCCCTTTTGATAATAGTAATTAGCCATTGCCAGATTTAATTCTGCGTTATCCAAAGCTTTAGGGTAAATTTCCTGGAGAAATTTATAAGCTTCTTCTAATTTCTTTTCACTAAGTAATAAATTTATCAATGTATAATAGTAATTTGGTTTAGGGTAAAGAGCACAGCCCAACTTAAATTCTTTTTCGGCTTCTTTTAAATTACCCATTTTAGCATAAATTTTTCCTAAATTCATATGAGCACGAGCACAATTTGGAGATACTTTACAGGTATTTTGCCATAGTGTAAACTCATTCCTCCATACAAAATTACGATTTATAGTTAATATAGAAAAGATTATAGAAATTATTATAATAAAGAAAAGCAAACTCCTTGGATGCATTAATTTGTCTAATAAAATAATTAATAAAAGTAAAAAACCAAAAGAAGGAATTAGGAGAAATCTTTCTCCCATAAGCTCATGATGAGGAATAATTTGGGCTACTGGGATGAGAGAAATAAAAAACCATAAGCCACTAAGCGAGACTAAGACGTTCTTTTTATAAATTAAAAAAAGAACTGCTATAATAATTAGTAAACTGGCAATACTTATCCAGCCTCGCCAGTCCCCCCAGTCTGTAGTAACAGGAAAACCATAAAAAGAATAATCAGCACACTGAGGATAAGGAAACAAAAGAAGACGAATATAGTAAATAAAAACCCTGGCTACTGTAAGTATATTAAATATAAGATTCCCCCCATACCATTGATGTTGCTGGGAGGGTTGCTTAATAAAAATGGTATAGCCAACAAATAAAAATGCAAGTAGAAGAGTTATAAGATAAAAGCTTTTTACTCCTTTAGTTAAATTTTCTTTAAATAAAATATCATAGACAAAACATAAAATAGGCAGAACTATGGCATCTTCTTTTGATAATATTCCCAATACAAAACAAGTTAATATCCAAGCTAAATATTGGTTGCTTCTATTTTTACGATATTTAAGAAAGAGGAGAAATCCAAGAAAAGTGAAATTAGCAGAAAGTAGTTCTCTTCTGCCCGATATATAACTTACATTTTCAGTATGAATAGGATGTGTGGAAAAAAGTATTGCCAGTAAGAAGCTAAGTCTAGAATCTTGAAGCAGTTCTCTAGCTACTAAGTAAACCATTGTACACAATAAAATATAGAATAAGATATTTTCTATATGATACGGCGGAGGATTAAGACGAAATAGGTAGTAATCTATCATAAATGACAATGTTCGCAAGGGTCTATAACTATGAGGAAGATATTGGATAATCTGTTTACCTAAATCAATAAGTGTTGTGCATTTCTTTACAGCAGGAGGTAAAACAATAAAATAAAAATCGTCAAATTGAAATGCACCATCTATAGAGTTTAAATAAATTAAAATAATTATTAGAGCAAGTAAAAAGATTTTTAGATATTCTTTTCTTGTCATTACTTGTTAATTATATTATTTTAATTGAGAGGAGTCAATGGATGAAAATTATTTATGTGGTAGGGGGACTAATATATAAGACTGGAACTTTTGCCACTGTTCATTTTGAGAATCTAAAAAGTGCCTGGGATAAAGAAGGTTTAAAAGTGGAAGGCTTGTTCGGTGCACTGGCTGCTGGAGAGAAAAAGCCTAGAGATGTAAATTTTTTGCTAGAAAAACCAGTTCCAAAAGAGGATATAAGAGTATTGCGATATTGGCAACTTTTGCGATATCGGAATTACTGTAAAAGTTTGCAAACCTATTGGAAGAAAAAAGGAAAAGAATATAATCTTGTAATAGAAAGATGGTGGCCACTTGGAGGAACTTTTTCTTTTCTTGCAAGGAAGAACAGGGTTCCGGTAATTGTTTTTTTGCCCCCTAGTGTAATTAAAAATAAATTGGTTGACTGGTTAAGTAATGTTAGGCTAAAAAAACTAGCTCAGTTAGTACAAGCTTTTGTAGTTAATGACCTTTGTAGTAAAGAGTTACTTTTAAAATGGAAGATTAAAAGAGAAAACATATATTTTCTTCCTCCCCCATGTAATTTAAATACATTTAAACCTTTTTCTCAGGAACTTGTGCGTAAAGAACTTTCCTTACCTCCAGATAAAAAAATACTTCTTTATGGAGGAGGCTTAAATTATTTTCATCAATTAATGCCGATGGTTAAGGCTTTTTGCAAAGTTAACCCGAAAGATACACTATTAATAATTATTGGAGAAGGAGACAAGAAGAAAGATATACTTTCTATTTTTAAAAAATCTAAAGTTAACAATTATTTGTTTAAGTCTACTTTAAGCCAGAGTGATTATAGTAAATATATATCTGCTTGTGATCTGGGGTTAGCTCCTTATAATAATAAATTAAAGAAAATTAGTGCCTTAAAGATTGGGGAATATATGGCTATGGAAAGAGCTGTAGTTACTACCAGAAGTGCTGGAGAAGAGTTAATTTCTGATGGTGAAAATGGATTTCTTCTAACTGCTAATAACTTAGAGGAGTGGGAAAAATTTTTCCTTACCCTTCCTTCTAGAAAGTATTTATTAGAGATGGGAAAAGGAAACAAACTGAAAGTCGCAAATTTTAACACTACCGAAGTTGCCAATAAGTTTATCAATATAATAAAAAATCTCTTAAACTGTAGCTAATATCATGTAATCAATATGATACTGATGACAGATTAAACACAACTGGCATGAAAGCTACTTTTAAAATTTTATTTATTTTCCTGTTCAAGCTTTCTTTGTTCAATAATTCCTTCAGCTAAAATTGGAGGCACCTCCTGATAATGAGAAAACTCCATAGAAAATCTACCTCTACCCTGAGTTAAGGAACGCAAGTCAATAGAATATTTTAAAAGCTCTGCATAAGGCACAGAAGCTTTAATGATAGCATACTTGCCTTTAGTTTCCATACCCAAAATCTTGCCTCGTTTACTATTTAAATCTCCCATTACATCACCCATATAATCACTTGGAACTATTACTTCTATATTATAAATTGGTTCCAATATTACAGGGTTAGCTTCTTCTACTCCTTTACGAAATCCAAGTGAAGCTGCTATTTGAAAAGCTATATCAGAAGAATCTACTGTATGATAAGAACCATCATAGAGAGTTACCTTGACATCAGTTACGGGATAACCTGCTAGAGGACCTGTTTCCATAGCCTTAATTACCCCTTTTTCTACAGAAGGAATATAATTTTTAGGTACCACCCCACCTACAATTTTATTAACAAACTCAAAGTACTCTCCACGAGGTAAAGGCTCTAACTCCAGCCATACATGACCGTATTGCCCTCTACCCCCCGACTGCTTCTTGTGTTTTCCTTCTGCCTGAACTTTTTTTGAAATTGTCTCTTTGTAAGGCACTTTTGGAGTTTTTAGTTCTATATTTACTCCATACCTTCTCTTTAATTTATCTTTCATTATAGTTAGCTGTAACTCTCCCAATCCCGACATAACGAATTCCTTTGTTTCTACATTTCGTTGAATCTTTAAAGTTGGATCTTCTTCACACAATTTGCTTATTGCCTCTCCAAGTTTATCTTCATCTGCTCTAGTCTTTGGATAAATAGCTAGAGAGATTACGGGTTTAGGGAAGTCTATCTGAGGGAATTTAACTATCCTATCTTTACTACTTAATGTATCCCCTGTTGCGGTTACTTGTAGTTTAGCAGTAGCACCTATATCTCCAGCTACTACTTTTTCTGTATTACTCTGAACCTTTCCCCTGACAAAAAATAATTTACCCACCCTCTCTTCTTGTTCTTTGGTAGAATTATATATAGAAGAGTCTGGTAAAAAAATACCTGAATACACTTTAAAATAACTTAATTTACCCATATAAGGATCTGAGAAAGTATTGAATACAAAAGCAGATAAAGGAGCATCTGGAGAGGGTGACACCTCTATTGTATCTCCATCCGGTGTAGTTCCACATTTTGGCTTAACTTCCAGGGGAGAAGGGAAATACTTACATATAAATTCCATAAGCTCTTTAACTCCAATATCTAACTGTGCAGAACCACACAGGACAGGAACTGCACCAGCAGTAATTGCTTTTTTAATACCCTTATCAAGCAATGCTTCTGTCAATTCTCCCTGTCCACAATAAATCTCCATTAGCTCTTCATCATTCTCTGCAATACCTTCCATTAACTTTTCTCTTGCCTCTTCTACCTGGGAAATTAATTCTGAAGGCACTTCTGAAGGAGTAGGTTTACCATCTTTATAAATAATTGCTTTTTTAGAAAGCAAATTTACTATACCCCTAAAGTCATTACCTTTACCAATAGGAATTTGTAATAAAAGGAAATCTCCTTCTAAGTTTTCTTTAATAGATAAAAATATTTTTTGGAAATCTGCATTTTCTTTATCCATACCATTAATAAATATTAACTTTGGAGTTTTGGCTAGCTCCATCCATATTGTTTCTGTCCCAACTTCTATTCCCGCTACTGCGGAAACCAGTACCACAGCACTATCTATTACTTGCATCGCTCCTTTAACTTCACCCCAGAAATCCATAAATCCAGGAGTATCTATGAAATTTATTTTTACTCCATTCCATTCTACAGGCAGTATTGAAGAATAAATAGAAATTTTTCTCTCTATCTCTTCAGGGTCACTATCGGAGGTAGTGTTGCCTTTCTCTACACTTCCTTTACGTGTTATATGCTCTGCTAGATAAAGCATAGATTCTCCCAGAGTAGTTTTCCCTACTCCACTATGAGCAAATAATCCAACATTTCTTATTTGAGCCGTTGTATAGTTATTCAATATATCTTCCCCTTTCTATTACTTATTGATTGTCCTGTTGATATTCGCGTGGAATTGATTTTCCACTTTGAATGGCACAATCTTTATGCCATAACTTCCCAGCAATCTTCACATATTGATTTCCTTCAATAATACCACGACACTTTTTACATTTTTTCTCTCCTTGAATTGGCTTTGGAAAAGTCCCTTTAATTTCTGCCATTTAAATTATTCCTCCTTACTATTAAAAAATTATGGCGGGAGTAAGTAGGAATCGAACCTACCACAGCTTTCATTATAAAAAAAGCTGTTTGCGGATTTGAAGCCCGAAAAGGCCACCAGACCTTATTTACTCCCCTTTCTCTTATATGAGGATTCTATAATCACCTACTCTCCGGGTAAATTTAATACTATCTAAATACTCTAATAATAACAAAGCTTTGCTTCTAGAAATATTAAACAAATCTCTAACTCTAGCTAATGTAATACAACCAATGGATGAAATTTCCTTCTTTAATTTTTCTTTAATTTTTTCTATATCTTCTTTTAATAGGATAAACTTACCTCCAAGTAGAATAATCCTCTCTTCTTCCTGCCACAAGGTAAGAAGCTCTTTGTAATTTGAAAAAGTGCTTTTAAATTCTATCCATCCCCCTCCTTTCCTGGCTTCATTTTCTAAGAGCTTCCATACTTCTGCTTGAGCGGGGTAAAGAACAGGAGAAAAGCTGGATAAAGCTACGAATTTTTGTTTAATTATCTTAATCTGACCTTGATTTTTCCAGTAAGCTAGCAAGCTTTCCTGTAAGATTTTTTCTTCCGGGATACCCATATAACCTATGCTACCTGATTTAGGTGTCATCTCTTGCCATAATTTTTGTTTTAAAATTCCTAAAGTATAAGGATAAAGAGAGTGATAATTATGGCAAATTTTAAATGCCTTACTCCATAGCTTTTCTAATCTAAGATTATGAAAATAGTAATTTCCAATTAATACTATTTTCCCTGCTCTTATAAGAGTATCTAATGATGTTGAGAAATAATACTTAGAAACTTTACTTACTGGAACTTTCCCATTTTCTAATATCCAGCTTTCTAATTGAGGCAAAGGGAAGGGATTTTCTAATTCTTTAAGATTATATTCAAGGTCCTCTTTTAAGCTTCCTAAAATCTTTCCCCCACCAATTATTACAGGTGGAGCTATTGCTTTAAGTAAAACTTTATCACCTATCTCACCTAATAAAGGTTCCTTTGTTTCAACTCTTACTAATAAAAAATCTTGTTTTGAAAAGTCTTTTTCTATATATAATCGTACATTTATATTGCTTGTTCCTATAAATAACTTAACCTCCTCTCCTTGTTTAATCTTATAGTTAGGATACAGAGGCTTTAATTTAATATAAACTCTATGTCTTGGAGTAAAATAATCTTGACTAACCAGCCAGCTTCCTCTCCTTTTTATAGAAATACAGGAAGATAAATTGACACCAACTCGCTCCCCGGGGAAAACCTTATCCCTATCTGCATAATGAACTTGTAGAGAACGAACCTTAACTGGTATGTCGCCAGGGAAAATCTGATAATTCCCACCTTTCTCCAGCTTGCCCCTTACAAGTGTTCCAGTTATAATACTGCCTCTTCCAGGTAATGAAAATATTCTATCAATAGGCAATAAAGTTGCTCCTTCTCCTCCTTTAAATGTAATTTTTAAAAACAGAGAATTTAAGTATGACTTAAGTTCTTCAAGCCCTTCTCCTGTTAGAGCCGAAGTTTCTACCATTGGTGCAGTTTCCCAGGTAGTCCCGGCAATCATAGCTTTTAGCTTTTGCTTTAAATTATTTCTTACTTTTTTCGTAGCTAAATCTATTTTAGTAACTACAATTATACCAAAATTAATTTCAAATGCTTGCAAAATGCTCCAGTGTTCTAAAGTTTGTGGTTTAATTCCTTCATTAGCAGATACTACAAGCAAACCCGCATCTGCTCCCCATACCCCTGCTATCATATTCTTAAGTAAATCTTTGTGCCCTGGCACATCCACAATTGCACACTTTCCTTCCTGTAAGTTTAACCAGGAAAATCCAAGATCAATAGTCATTTCTCTATGTTTTTCTTCTGGCAGTCTATCTGTATCTATTCCAGTTAGAGCTTTGACTAAAGCAGTCTTTCCATGGTCTATATGTCCAGCTGTTACTAATAAAATGGAATTCATATTTTTTACCTGATAATATATAAGTTTACTTCTTTAAAAGAACTCCATATAATGAGGAAAAGGTGGTCCTAAAAACTGCCATACATAACTACTTTATTCCGTCCCGTCTGTTTTGCATGATACAAAGCTTTGTCTGCTGATACTATTAATTCTTCTTCATTTGAGGCATCAATTGGGAACTCCGCTATGCCGGCACTTAAAGTTACCTTCCCCAGTGGTTGATTTTTACCTCCTGCATAATATGTGGTTTCTACTTTTTTACGGACTCTTTCTGCAAAATTATAAGCTCCATCCTTTGTAGTTTGAGGTAGTAAAACAACAAACTCTTCTCCTCCATACCTTGCAACTGTATCCGACTCTCTAGCTTGAGAACTTATAATCTTAGCAGTGGTGATTAATGCCACATTACCTTCTTGATGTCCGTTGGTATCATTATAATTTTTAAAATGGTCTATATCCATAATGATAAGAGAAAGCACCTGATTATATCTAGAACTCTTTTTTATCTCTTTTATAAGTTGAGCTTTAAAAAAGCCAAAATTATAAAGCTGTGTCAACTTATCGGTAATGGCATTTTTGTAAGATTCAGCATTAGAGACAGCTACTGCTGCCATATTAGCCAAAGCTACACATACATCTACATCTTCTTCAGTAAAATACTCTTTTTCACCTTTCTTATTAATTACTTCAAGTACTCCTAATAATCTTTCTTCTATCTTCATAGGTACACATAAAATAGATTTAGTTTTAAATCCACTGGCATCATCAAATCTCTTTGCAAACCTTGGGTCTTTACTTACATCTTTTACCAGCAATATTTCTCCTGTTTCCGCTACACTACCAGCAATTCCTTCGCCCATCTTAATTCTAAACTGCTTAATTTTATCACCCTTTTCTCCTAATGCTACTTCAAAGTAGAGCTCGCCAGTCTCTTCATCTAGCAGCATTAAAGAGCTTGCTTCTGCATTCATAACTTTTGTGGTAACTTCCATAATTCTAGGCAAAAGAATCGTTTTGTCCAGTGTAGAAGTAATATATACACTTACATCTACGAGAGTCTCTAAAAGAGAAATTTTTTGTAACAACTTGTCATACTCTTCTTTGGATAATCTAACTTCTTCGCTCACTTCTATCGTCTTCCTTTACTCTTCTTTAATTCCAGTAAGTTGATATATTTTTACAGGTTCTGTCTTACCTTTTACTTTTACAGGAGGTAAAGGTATTACCTCAACATAGTCCTTTACTTCTTCATAAGTAGTTTCACTAATAAAGATTGCTCCTCCCGGGGCAATAGACTGTAATCTGCTGGCTAAGTTTACATCATCACCAATTACTGTATATTCCATTCTATCAGGAGAACCAATATTGCCAACTACTACTTCTCCTGTATTTACTCCTATTCCCATATTCATTGGCTCTCTACCTTCTGTAATCCACTTTTCCTTCAGAAATTCCAGTTCTTTCTGCATTCGCCAAGCACATTTTACTGCTCTTAAAGTATCATCTTTATGACTTACAGGTGCTCCCCAGAAAGCCATAATACTATCTCCCATAAATTTGTCTACTGTTCCATCATATTCAAACACAACATCAGTCATAGTAGTAAAATATTCATTTAACATATGGACTACTTCTTCCGGTTTCATTTTTTCACTCATCCCGGTAAAGTTCCTTATATCAGTAAATAAGATAGTTAGTTTTTTCCTCCGCCCTCCAAGAGATAATTCAGCACTATCTATATCTTTTAAAATTAAACTTACTACTTGAGGAGTTACATACCTCTGGAAAATTGCTCTAATTTTTCTCTTATGCCTCTCTTCTGTAACTAATCTATAAGATGTAACTGCTAAATATGCAAGTAATACCGTAAATAATGGAGGTAAAGTAATTAAGAGATAGTTGTTAATAACAAATATAGCACTGCTAATGGTCAAATATAAAATAGCTATTACTAATGTTACTATCGCTCCTAGAAAAGGGCTAATTTTTGGTAAACTAACACTAAGAGAAAAGCCCAGTATAACTATAAGCAGAAAATTTAATAGAAGAGGAGATTCCTTTATATAATCTTCCTGCAAAATGGTGTTTAATATACTTGCCTGTATCTCTACTCCAGGTAATAAAGGAGAGAAAGGAGTAGGCTTAAGGTCTGCTAGCCCTGGAGCACTGGAACCAATTATAACTATCTTATTCTTAAAGAAATCTGGAGATGCTTTGCGATATTCAGCATAATATGCCTGGTCAAATGGTATATATTTAAATGTCTTAAAGCCTCCTTGAAAATTAATAAACATCTTATTCTGTGAATCAATTGGTATTTTTCTCGTAAATTCATTTCCCATAAGAAGTATATAATCCCCTTCTTTAACAGTTATAGCTTCGGGTGAGACACCTAATACAAAAGATGCTAGCGCAAGAGATAGCGAGAAGTAATTTTCTCCCTGATAATTCTTTACTAAATTAATTTTACGATAAACTCCATCACTTTCTGGGTCCATATTTACAAAACCTAAACTTGCTGCAGATTCTGCAATTTGAGATACTGGCATATAAATTCTTTCTATATTTAAAACAGTCCTCTGTTCCTTAAATACATCAGGACTTCGTTTTTCTTGATAAAATTCTAAAGGTTGTATAACAAATTTAGTTTCTGCTTCAGCTTTGCCAAACTCTCTATCTTCTCCATGTCTATCTGGCTCAGAAAATAAAATATCAAAACATACTACTTTTGCTCCATCTTGTTTTAATTGTCTAATTAGTCTAGCAAAGTACCCTCTGGGGAATGGCCACTGTCCTATAGTTTTAAGACTCTCTTCATCTATATCAACAATAACAATATTTGGATTTTTATTAGCAGGCTTTAAAAATTCTCTAATGTGAAATCTTATATCTACTAAATTCCATTCATATTTTTCTAAAATTCCTACCAGATACATAAATAAAACAACTAAAGTTGTTCCGAAACCTAGTAATACACTGGTCAAAATACGCTTTAAATCCTTTGATAGCTTCTTATCTGCCATCTATATCACCTTTCTTTTCACTTAATTTTATATACTCTTTATAAGCTCTAATAGCATCAGAAACTTTACCTGCTTTGGCATAAGCTAAGCCTAAATTTTCATATATCAGAGCTTTTGGCATAGATAATGCAATATTCTCAAGTTGTAAAATAATTCCTTCTAAGTCTATTCCTTTAGTATGGAGAGCTTGCTGTATTTTATTTAAGGAGAGAGGAGCAGTAAGATGTTTTATTCCTTCTATATTTTTCTTTTTAAGTTGAGAAGTTTTGGATGCTTCTAAAGTAGGCACTTGTGGTGGCATGCTGAGTTTTTTAGTAGGTAATCTGTCTTTTACTTCCAAGCTTTTTGTAGGCATAGTGGTATCGTCTTCAAGGGAAACAAAAAAGTCCTCTTCAGGTTCTTCCTCTATTGTTTGTGAAGAAGATTCTAGTATTCTGGTAGCATTACGGTAGGCTTTCTCAAGTGTAATACGATCCACTCTTCCTAAATCAGGAAATGGTAAAGGCTGTTTAATTTTTCCCTGAGAAGCTAATTTCTGCTGGATTAAATAAAGCAATAACTGTTCTACCAGTAATTCCATATTATCTTTTGGAGAAGTTTTCTTGCTAAAAGAAAAATCTAGTTCTACTGGCTCCTCTAGATGGTGAAGTAGATGAGGATAATAAGTTTCTATAAACTCCAATTGTTCTTGTTCTAAACTGGCTTTATCTTTGACAGGCGTAGGTTTTGGCAATTTAGGTTTTTGTAGAGTAGTTTTATCAAAAGAGGTAGTTTTATATTGATAGCCTGGAGAGAATACACCAAGAGATTGGGTAGTAGAAGAAGTGGTGGGTTTATCCGAAGTAAGTTTTCTGGTGGTAAGCTTTTGTTCCAGTTCTTTTAATAATTGTTTATCAATTTTTTGTTTAGAATCCTTAGAAGAAGATTGTTTTTTCTTCTTAAAGAAGCTAAATTTTTCTCCTTCAGAAGCTTTTTTCTTTTCCATTAAGGTTTTTTATTTTTAGGCTACCGCACCGCTTTACCTTTAATAATTATTTTTATCGCAAAGACTATATTCAAGTTCACACATAGAAGGGCGTTACACAATGGCTTGCCCTATCTTCATTAAATTCTGTGTTTTCTTTGCGTTTTTATCTTTCCCTGTTTAATATTGTTTCTAATATTATGTATTAGCAACTGGCGTTTTTATGTATAGCTTGATAGAGTTGCCATTATTAATATTGTCTATATAAAGGAACATCTTCTTCGTTCTCTCCCATTTCTTTACCTGGGAAAGCTACTAGATGAATTATATAATCTTTAAAAGAAAGGATACGCCCTTTTATTTCTTCGCTTTGAAGCTTCCATAAACTTCCTTCCCCCGGCGTAGAGATACGAGAAATTTCTGTTTCTTTAAGAATTTCTATAAATTTAATTACATCTTTTTTCTTTATTTCTGCGTATTTTTCGTTTTCTCTCACAATAGCCTCTGCAATATAAGACATTAAAAGTTTATCCCACAAACTTACAAACAAGTCTCTGTCCTCAAACAAATCAATACAAAGTATCCTCTCCCCGCCTATTGCTACTACCACACCCCTAGCTTGTGGATACTCGGAAAGAAATCCCTTAAACTCCTTTTTATAATTTCCTGCATAATAATTTACTTTATCACTTTTTAAGATCTCATCCAATGCATAAGTCCTAGATTTAGCACCTACTTCCTTTGAATAACTTTCTACCATTGACCATACATTTTGTTGGGCAAACTCTTTTTTTGCTGCTAATGCGCTCTCCCTTACACCTAAGTTAGTAAGATAAGAAGATGAAAAAAATTTATCTCCTTTACTCTCCCAGCGACCTTCTTCTACGCAAAAAACATCAGCTATAACTTTTCCACTATGTGGAGGTAAAAGTAAGTCTTCTTGTAATGTTCTATTTTGTTTACCCCCACTTACAATTTCGCCTGCCATAATAAATACATATTTATTAGACCTGTTTTCTACTTCTAGTTTATTAACTTCGTCAGTTTCACGGACAATTAAAAAATCTTTAAATAAAGCTTCATCAAGAGTATAAATCTGGGGCAATTTATTCCCAACAGAAGAAACCAAAGGAAATATTTCTAAATTTTTAACTATCACAGGTTCTTTTACTTCTATCTTATCAAAATAACTTAAAGGACTGGCAAATGCTAAGGAAAGTAAATTTAATGAAAAAAATAATGAAAGAAAAACTGTTTTTAAAAATCCCATCTTAATCTTCCCCCCTTTATAAAACTAAAATGAAAAAGCTTCTTTTATAGACGGCGAAATCTTAATCATTGCTACACGCAAGACCCCAATACGAGCCGCCTGCGAGGCAAATACAGCAAGAACCATTTCTTCTCCCAGGTCGCTTAGTAAAACTTTACCTTCTCGAAACTCAATTATCACTCTTTCTAAAATTCCATTTTTAAATTCTTCTCCTAGACTTCGAGCAGAACTTAAGGCAGCAGAAGCTAATGCACCTAAAGACTCTATATCTATATCTTCTCTCTCCCCTGCATTAGCTAATAAGAGGCCTTCCTTATCTACAACCAGTGCCATCAAAACTCCATCTACCTTTAATAAACTTTCCAATATTTTTTCTGGCGACTTATCATTGCTCACTGTCTTCATCCTTTCTTTGAGAAATCTTTTCCCCCAAAACAGGGATAAGAGATTTCATACTTTTTCTAGCTAACCCTAAATTAGCAGTGGAATCTGTAAATAATATTAAAGCATGCTCTTTATCTACCATCTGTATAAGGATTCTATAAGCAGCAGTAGCTAAAAATACCTCTTCTAACACACCCATCTTCAAATCCTCTATAGCAGAACTTGCAACTTTAAGCATTATAGCTAACTCCCCTCTAACAAAAGTTGGGTCTTCTATCTGTTTACTCTCCTGGACCAAAGTTATCACTTTCCCATCTAATCTTATTACTAATACTGCCAGAGAACCTTTAAGAAAACTCAAAACTTCTCCCAACTCTTTATAAAACAAAACTCTTTACCCCCTTATCAAATTAACATAAGTTCCTCTACAGTCTTTAAATCTCCTTCCTTATCTACATTTACTCCAACTTCTGGATAAGAAGTAATTATCCCCTTAGCTTTGCACTGGGAAAGAGATGACACCAGTTCCTCAATCTCTTGTTTACTCAACTTTCCCAGAAGTAATTTAGTCAAAATATTTAACCCCAGTATAAGAGCCATATTCCAGGGTTTTTTCCTACTTTTAACTAGCTTATCCATCAAACTGCACCTTTGAGGCGTGCACAACTGTGGCTTAAGTAAAATAAGACCTCCTCCACAAAATGTCCCATCTTTTAATTTTACATAAGTATGACGAACCTGGGGAAACTTTTTAACACTCACTTCTTTTGGTATTATAGAGTAATAAAAATCAGCCTCATCAGAGTCTTCCCTGCATCTTTCAACAAAATCATCTATTGCTGTAGAAGTAATCAATGGTATATCTGCTACAACTAATAAAACATAATCTGATGGCGAAGATATAGCTTGCAAGCCATTTCTGGTTGAATCTACTATGGTTTCCCCGGATGGCACTATCTTTATTACTTTTTCTCTCCTTCTTATATTATCTAAAGGAGCATCTGGAGGAGCTACAAGAATAATATCTTTTATATATACAGACTTTTCTAAAGCATCTAATACAAATTCAACGATGTACTTATTATTAATTTTAATAAAAGCCTTATTAATAGCTTCTGGAGCTATAGCCTCAAACTTCTTCTCTTTTTTCCCACCTGCAATTATAACTGCTTGCATAAATTTACTCCATTGGAACCCAGGGGGTGAAATGTGCAGGATAAATTTTATATCCCTCAAGTAAAGAAAAATCTTTTATACTCTTAAATAAGACATCTTCTCTATCTGTAATTGCAACTATGGCAGAACCACTACCACTTAATACAGCACCTGAAAAACCTGAATCTAATAACTTTTGTTTTATTGAAGCTAATTCAACATAACGAGGGAAAATGACCTTTTCAAAACTGTTAAATAAGCTCTTACCAAGCTTATCTGCATTATTTCTTTTGATTGCCATAATACACTCATTTAATCTATCCTCACTAATTTCCTCCCATCCTACCAGATCCCCCTGCTGGTAAGCCCAACTTGTGGATATTCCAAAATAAGGCAAAACCAATAAACAAAACATCTCAGGAGTTAAAAAACGTTCTTTTATATGTTCCCCCGTACCAGCTGAAAATACAGTTCCTCCTTCTAAAAGGAAACTCACATCAGCACTAATTTCCTTTGCTAAACTATATAACTCTTCTTTAGTTAATTTTAAATCCCATAATAAGTTTAAAGCTCTTAATGTAGCTGCAGCATCAGCGCTACCTCCTCCAAGCCCAGATTCCAGAGGTATATGCTTATTTACAATTACTTTAACTCCTCCAGTAAAATTAGTATATTCCTGCACTTTCTTTATAGTAGTGGAAACCATTTCTCTTTCCACTCCCTGTAGCCTTATAGGTGGATTAATTATTACCTCAACATCCTTTTCCTGGGGGTAGAACCTAAGGTCGTCTGCAAGCGAAACTGTCTGATATATACTCTCTACTTCGTGATACCCATCCTCTCTTCTATTTTTAACTCTCAGAAACAAATTTATTTTAGCAAAAGCAGGAAAGTAAATTTCTTTACTCATAGCATAATTTTAAATATTTGGTATTAGAAATTCTTCATCTTGTCCAGGTGGTGCAGAAACTTTGGGTGTCCCAACCAGATTAATAGTCATCCTTGTGTAAGTCTTTACAGTTTGCCCTGTAGGAAGTGTCATAGAAGTGTTAGTATCGGCAATAGATTTTACAAGGGTCCCGGCTTTATAGTCAAAGTAGGTAGAACCTGTAACTTTCATAATTTGTGTGATATTTTCTTCAATAGGTATTTCTGTATCAGGAGTTATAACTTTAATTACTGCACATTCTCTACCTTGTATTGTCTCAAATCTCTCTAATTTGTGGTCAGTATGAAGTTTTACTTTTTTATCTGTGCCAGGGATTTCTATTATACTATCACCAGACCAAGTGTCTCCTACATCTACACTATTTGAAGGGAAAGATGGATGAGTACTTGTACCAGCTTGTGCCATGGCTCCTCTCATTTCCATAACTTTACCATTTTTGCTCATCTTCATCATTATAGGTTGTTCAAGATTAGGAATTGGCACATCTTCTCCATCTCTCTTCATTCTAGCATTAGTTACCATAACTTCTACATTATAAGTTCCATCTGGATTTACTTTAATTATTTTTTGGGTTGTATCCAGCTCCATTATAGCTTCTATCCGCTCTGTCCCTTCAGCAGAAATCATCTCAGTTGCTGATTCTATATAGGTTTTATACTCAGACACATCTCCTTCTTTAAACTTGTATTCTAACATTACTTTCATTAAATATCACCTTCCTTGTAATTTACTTATTTTTCTACTTCTACATAAAAAAGTTTTACCCTTCATAAGAAGAAAAGTTTTCTATATTTTTGTTTTAAAGACAGGTTTTTTAAAATTTATAACGAAGGAATTTAAATTATAAATAAGCGCAAGGAACACAAATTAACAAATAGCACGAATAAGATAGTAATTTAAAAAGACAGGAATCAGGATGAAACAAGCACAAATACAAACAATTCTAAACATTAAATTTAAAGTTCTAAACAAGTTACAAACAGGGGGCATGTTTTATACTGATTCCTGAATACAAAGTTTTTAAGTAAGAAGGAGGTTAAAATGTTTACTGTTACACCAGAAAATGTTATATTTATAGTAATTGCTTTTGAGGGACCTGATGTATATTCCCGTGCTGGAGGATTGGGTGTAAGAGTGGCTGAGTACTCCCAACAGCTAGCAGAACTTGGGTTTAATGTGCATACCTTTTTTGTTGGTGACCCTTCTTTACCAGGTATAGAAAAACAAGGTAATCTAACTTATTATAGATGGTGCCAGTGGATTAGTAATTACTATCCTCAAGGTGTTTATGCAGGAGAAGAGGATAAACTTAGAGACTTTCAAAAAAGTCTTCCCCCTTTTGTAATAAACAATATTATAATGCCTGCTATTATGCATGGTAAAATACCAGTAATAATAGGCGAAGAATGGCATACCGCTGGAACTATTATTAATATAAGTAATATTTTGTATTCTCGTGGCTTAAAACCAAGATGCTTATTAATGTGGAATGCAAATAATACATTCTCTTTCTGGAGGATAAATTGGGCACAATTAAATTTTAATGCTACTATTACTACTGTTAGCAGATATATGAAAATTCTTATGTGGAAATGGGGAGTAAATCCTATGGTAATTCATAACGGAATACCCAAACGCTTACTTACCCAACCACCCAAACACCTTGTAGGGAAAATAAAAAATTTAACCCAAAAGTATTTATTGATTAGCAAAATTGGTCGCTATGACCCTGCTAAGCGCTGGATAATGGCTATTGAAGCTGTTGCATTACTTAAGAGAATGGGTTACCATCCGCTACTCTTAATGAGAGGAGGAATGGAGCCCCATCGGCAAGAGGTATTAGCTACTGCCTGGCAAAAAGGATTAAATGTGAAGGAACTCAAGCTTCCACGGAGTAGTTCGGAAGAAATTTTAAAGCAATTAGATGCTGTTTTACATTCTGATGACAATATAGATATCATAGAGTTAAACTTTTTTGTTCCAGAGGAACTATTGAGAGCTATTTATCAAAGCTCATTGGGAGTATTGGCTAACAGTGGTCATGAACCATTTGGGCTGGTAGGCTTAGAGGTTATGGCATCTGGTGGAATTGCTTTTACAGGAGCTACAGGAGAGGAATATGCTAGAGATGGTTATAATGCTATTGTAGTTGAAACAGAAGACCCGGCAGAGATTGCAGTTTTTCTAGCTCATATATATAATAATCCAGAAGAAGGGGAGAGCTTAAGAAAGGCAGGTATTGAAACTGCAAAAAATTTTACGTGGGATAAAGTTTTGTTTAGTCTTTTTAGAAAATTAGAATTTATAGCTACCTTACAGGGAATAGAGTAATACCGGCTTATACTGGAAAGAGGCACTAGCTATTTTTTAGGAACTTTCTTTAAATAGTATGTGAGAGAGGTGATTTTATAGTGGAAAGAACATTGCTAATAATTAAACCTGACGGTGTACAGAGAGGACTGATTGGAGAAGTTATTAAAAGAATTGAAAAAAAGGCTTTTAAAATTGTAGCTTTAAAAATGCTTAAACTTACTCCTGAGCAAGCTTCTGCTCTTTATTTACCGCATAAAGGCAAGAGCTTTTATGAGCCGACTGTAAAGTTTATGAGCTCTTCTCCTATAGTAGCAGTAGTTTTAGAAGGTAGAAACTGTATTAATCTTATAAGAAAGCTAATTGGAGGTACTCGCCCCGAAGATGCAAAGCCAGGAAGTATACGAGGGGATTTTGCTACAAGTGTTCAGTTGAATATTGTTCATGCGAGTGATACAGAAGAAAATGCTAGGAGAGAGATTGAGATAATATTCAGTCCAGAGGATTTGTGTGATTACTCTTTAATTAGTGAACAATGGACAGGTATAAAATGGGAAGCTGGCATGGTAACGTAGGCAAGTTATACTTATGCTCGACCCCTATTGGCAATCTTGAAGATATAACTTTACGAGCAATAGATACCTTGCGCAAAGTAAGTTTAGTTGCTGCAGAAGATACAAGAAAAGCAAAAGTACTTCTTGATCGCTATAATATTTCAACTACTTTAACCAGTTACCATAAATTTAATGAAAATAAAAAGAGTCATTTTCTAATAACAAAGTTAAAAGAGGGACAGGATATTGCATTGATTTCTAATGCAGGGACACCAGGAATTAGTGACCCGGGAATGAAATTGATTAATCTTTGCCGGGAAAATAAGATAGAAGTAGAAATGATACCTGGAGCTTGTAGTTTGATAGTAGCTCTAGTGTTATCTGGTTTTGGAGGTGAGCATTTTTTCTTTGAAGGCTTCCTGCCCCATACTGGCAAGATGCGGAGAAGGAGGTTAAAATATCTTAGTTCAATAAAGGGGAATATTATAATATTTCTTTCTCCACATAGGTTATTAGCTACATTAAAGGACGCAGTTGAAATTCTAGGGAATAGAGATGTTTTTCTAGCAAGAGAACTTACTAAAATTTATGAGGAAAAATGGTGGGGGTCTCTTGAAAGTTTGATACAAAGGATAGAAACAAAGTCTCTAAAAGGAGAAATGATTTTAGTTATAGATAACAATGATTAAGCAAATTAAACTTTTATTATTACTTTTTTTGTTTTTCTCTTCTTTTCTTCCTTGCTTAAGTAAAGAATTATGTAGAATTAAAATTTATAATCAAAAGGATGGCGATATAAAAGTAAGTTTTAATCAGGGGAAAGAATGGGAAAAGATAGGTCAGGTCCTCAAACCCATATCTGCACTAAACCCAAAAGGATTTAATGCCAGTCGTTGGGGGGAAGATAGTTCAGTAGTAGCTGTGGGAGTAAATGCAATACATATAAGAGTAGGGGAGAACAAAGAAAATAATAGAATAAATATATTTACATTGCTCCCCAGAGAAGTAGAGAAGGGAGCTTTTACATCTAATAGTTCTTTAATAACTTCTTTTAAAGCAGGAGGAGGTATATTTGGGCAAAGCCTGATTACTCCATTTGTAGGAAGTAAAGTTTATCTTCTGAACGGAGAAGAGTTAAATTATATTCCATCTAATTTTAAGGTTTCAGGGGGAGAAATATTTCTTATAGTAGTTGATTTACCAGAAGATATGCCTTCTTCCATTCTTTTTGAAAATTGGTGTGGAGGAGAGGTGATAGCTACATATCCTGGTGGGGAAAAGAAAACCTTAGCCATAGTATTTAAACCGGTAGGAGGAACAGGCAGGTTTGAAGGTACACTTTATACACCACCCAGTAGAATTAGAGCAAATCACCCTGGAGTAATTGATATTTCAACTTCTTCTCTTGGAGAAGTGGGTGGTTTTCAAATAGTGCCCTCTGTCCATGCACGTGATGCAGAAATGCTAGCTTCCCAGTTTATACCTCAATATATGGTAATTGGGCCCTTACCCAATGAGGGACCTCTTGAAGGCACCTCTCCTCTATTTAAGGGATATATTCATCCTGCCTGGCATCCAGGTGACTTGACTTCACTTACGAAACTGGCACTACGAGAATTAGTTAAAGTTAAATTTGACACAGGGAATTGGACTACTTTTACATTATTTCCAATAAATGGAAAACAGGACCATGCTTTATTTCACTTAAATTATATAGAAATTATTTTACCAAGAGATTATGAAAAATTTAAAAAAGATATATATAATTCAAAATAAGACTTTTTATATCTTTTCAGTTTTATTTTGGTTGTTATTAATAACAACAGTAAGTTTTGGTATAGAAAGTAAAGTAAAAGTTAAAGCTTTTTCCTTACTCAATCAAGCTAAAGTGCTTATAGAACAAAAAAAGTTAGACGAAGCAACAAAACAAATTAAATCTGCTCTAACAATTTATCCTGATTTTGCAGAAGCTTATTTTTTACTTGGTAATATATATTTTGAACAGCAAAACTACTCAGAAGCAGAGATGGCTTACAGGCGAAGTCTGGCTTTAAAACCCAATCAGGAGAACACATTATTTAATCTGGCTAGTTTATTATTCATTACTAAAGAATATGAGAGTGTTCAACAAATACTAGAAAAACTACTTCAAATTAATCCAAACAATCCTGACTATGTGCATCTTAAAGGAAAATTGGCTGAACAAAAAGGGGACTTTAAAGGTGCAAAAGCTTTATATCAGAAAGCAATAAAGTTCCGACAGGATGCACAATTTTATAATGATATAGGCTGGGTTTGTTATGAAAGTCAAGAATATTCTGAGGCAGAAAAGTATTTCCGTAAAGCTATTAACCTTAAGCCTTCTATGGCTTTATATTACGACCACCTGGGGTTAGTATTACAAAAAGAAAATAAATATGAGGAAGCGATAAATGTGCATAAACGGGCTATAAAATTAGATCCAAAGCAAGCTATTTTCTATAACAACCTAGCTTTAGCTTATCTCAAAAAAGGTAATCCTGCAGAAGCAGTCAAAGAACTTCTTATAGCGGTTAATCTAGCAAAGGGAAATTGCGAAATTCTTTATAATCTTGGTGAAGCATATTATCAAAGTGGTTCTTCAAAAAAGGCATTAGAAGTATTCCTGGAGGCTTTCAGGGTAAATCCAGAAAGTGCAGAAGACCATCTGGAATTAGCTATAAAACTGCATCAATTAAATTATATGGATATTGCTATCAAGGAATACGAAAAGGCACTTGCTCTAGATCCAAGTAATTTACATATTATCAATAATCTTGCTTTAGCTTATTGTGATATTGGAGAAGTAGAAAGAGGAGAAGCTTTATACAGAAAAGCACTGGCAAAGAAAAATGTAAAAGCTTCTTTTATTTATTATAATATGGGAGAACTTGCTCTTGCAAAGAAAAACATAAAAGAAGCTATCAATTTATTTAATCAAGCCCTGGCAGTTGAACCCCAAAATCTGGGTTTTCTTATTAAATTAGCTACAACCTATTTAAACGATTCGCAACCAGAGAAAGCATTAGAACTTTTTAACAAAGCTTTATCCCTGCAGCCTAACCTTACAGATGCTCTAATTGGTAAAGCTACATCTCTTGCAATTTTGGGTAAGGATGAGGAAGCACAATCTTATTTTCTTAAGGCAGAAGTAATAGAGCCCCAAAATCCTATGCCTTATTATTTAAGTGGTAAATTGTATATGGAAAGTAGTGATATTTCTAAGGCTATAATTCAATTTAAAGAAGCTCTTAAAAGAGATAATAATAATTTCCTAGCTTTACTGAATTTAGCACGTTGTTATCTTTTAACTGACTCTTTAGATGAAGCAGAGATTTTACTTGCTAGAGCTCTTCAAATTAACCCAAAATCCAGTGAAGCCCTTTTTATGCAAGGGAAGATAAGTAAAGAAAAAGGAGAAATAGAAGAAGCAGAGGAGTATTTTAAACAAGCCTTAGCAGAAAGTAGTGAAAAGGGAGAGAGAGCAGAAATTCTCCTTGAATTAGGGAATCTATATTTTATGCTTGGAGAAGGTAACATTGCTATAGACTACTGGCAGGAAGTAATTTCACTAAATCCTAAACTATGTGATGTATATTCCCAGATAGGCAAATATTATTTAATAGAAGGAAAGCTAATAAAAGCACAGGAGAACTTTCGTTTTGCGATTAATTGCGACCCCGAAAATCCAGATTATTATTATAATTTAGCCTCTACTTCGGCACAGCTTGGAGAACTGATAGAGGCTGAAAACCTTTATAAAAAAACTATCTCTTTGTCTCCTCAATATTTACCAGCTTACAATAATCTTGGGAATGTAATGCTAAAACAAAATAAGATAGTAGATGCTATCTACTGGCTTACTAAAGGACTTGAAATAGCTCCTGAAAATTCTTTATTACTTAACAATATTGCTATAGCAGAATTAAAGCGAGAGAATATCTCTAAAGCAGAGAATTATCTAGAAAAAGCCATAGAATATGACCCCCAGAACCCACTAAGCTATTTTAACCTGGCTAATATATGTCGTGATAAAGGAGATTTTATAAAAGCTTTAAGCTTTTATCAGAAAACAAAAGAAAATGGAGGAGAGGAAGTTATTAACTATTATATAGGATTTGCTCTTTATCATTTAAAGAGATACGAGGAGTGCTACTTTTATTTCAAAAAAGTAGCCAGTTTACCCGAAGACCTGCCAGAAGTAACTTGTGCAAAAGCTTTTTTAAATATCAGTAAAGGCAAGTTAATACAGGCAAGAGAACTTATAAAGTCGTTAGACCCTCCATCTCCTTTTTGGGACCATTATTATATATTAGCTATAATTGCTCTAAAAGAAAAAAAACAAAAAGAAGCTAAAACCTTTTTAACCCTGGCTTTAAATAAAGAACCTTATTCAGAGTTTTTAAAAAAGCAGTTAAAAAGTTTACCCTGAAGAAGGATTAATTAAATCAAAAGAGAAATAGCCCTAAAAGAGAGGAGTAATCAAAGGTATGGTAAAACAATACATATATGCTACCTCTAGTGAAGAAGCTTTAGACTATTTGAAAAATACTGGTGGAGTAATAGTAGCTGGAGGCACAACGGTAGCACTTACATCTAAGCCTGATACTTTAATTGATATTACAAGAGCTAATTTAAATTATATCAAAATGAAGGATAATTCCCTTGTTATAGGTGCTACCACTACTTTAGGAGATATAATAAAAAGTCCTCTATGCTATCAGTATTTGGGAGAAGGATTTGTTCAAGGAGTAAAACAAATAGGCAGTAGACAACTACAAAATATGGCTACTATAGGTGGTAACATTGCTATTCCCTACCACTGGCGAGACTTACCAGTATTGTTACTTGTATTAGAAGCAAAAGTTAAGTTAGAGACAACTAATGGAGAGAATCTTCTACCTATAGAAGCTTTAACTGCCGATGGGTACCGCACCTTTCTTAAAGACAAATTAATCACGGAGATTATTATACCTGTAGAAGAGAAAGTAAATATTGAATGGGAAAAGTTTACAATTACTGCATCTGATGTAAGCATATTAAGTGTGGCAACAAATATAACTCTAAATGAGAATAAATGGAAGAGAGTAAAAATAGCAGTAGGTTCTTTAACGAAAAACCCATTTCGTTTGAAGGCTTTAGAAGAAGAACTCTTAAATAAAGAGAAATCAATTGAACTGATAGATAAAGCTTTAGAAAAAATACATTGGGAAGAGATAAAAGTTTTCCCGGATCAAAGGGTTTCTAAAGATTATAAACTCAATATAACTAAAGTTCTATTGAAAAGAATTTTAACTAAAGGATTGAGAGCAAGATGAATATCAAATTAAAAGTAAATGGAATAGAAAAAAACTGGGATGTGGCTCCAGGTGAATCAGCTTTAGAAGTGATTAGAAGAGAAGGTTTTACGGGAGCCAAAAAAGGTTGTGACACTGGAGAATGTGGAGCTTGCACAATTTTGCTTAATGGTAGACCAGTTTTAGCCTGTATTTTGTTTGCAGCAAAACTAGATGGTCAAGAAATTACTACAATTGAGGGTTTGGGCAGTATTTCTTTTCCACACCCAATACAAAGAGCACTTGTAGAAGCAGGGGCGGTGCAGTGTGGATTTTGTATACCAGGTATAGTCCTTTCTATGTATGCACTGTTGCAGGAGAGAGAAAATCCTTCCAGGGAGGAAATAAAAGAAGCTCTAGGAGGACACTTATGTCGGTGTACCGGCTATGTAAAACAAATTTCTGCTATAGAAAATCTTGTTAAAATTGATAAAGATAAATAAATTTAATCCCAAATAATGCAAGTTGCTCTTTAAAAATTCCACAAAAGCCTTGAGATTGCTTTGAGTTTTGTAATAACAAAAATTCTCTAAATTCCTCAAAGTCAAGTATTTTTCCAGAGTAAAGGCTCAACTTTTTCCAGAGTAGTCCAAAACATTATTAATGCTCCACACCTCCTTTCTTTAAATTTTTAGCTCTGTAACTTGGTCCATTTATTTTAATAATAATTGAATGGTGGGCTATTCTATCTACTATAGCAGAAGCGAGGATACTATCAGCAAAGATATCTGGCCATTGTTCAAAAGATTTGTTAGTAGTAATTATTACAGAACCTTTTTCATAACTGTATCCTGGTAACTTTTTAAATCCTAATTCATCTAAAATCAAAAGATCAGGTGCCAGGTAGAAAGCCACTTTTTACCTTCTAGTCTGGGGTGAACTGCAATTTCTCTACCTTGATA
>Ga0123519_10003549_pt1 | contig 25737 bp, 11 predicted proteins | sample YelNatPaOPRAMG02_FD_87396 | JGI IMG/M metagenome (GOLD analysis project Ga0123519, IMG submission 87396) | Hot spring microbial communities from Yellowstone National Park - Yellowstone National Park OP-RAMG-02 (version 2) | ecosystem: Environmental > Aquatic > Thermal springs > Hot (42-90C) ...
CGGTTTTCGAGTAGAACCGAACGAAGTGAGGTTCGTATCGAGAAAACCACTGCCGGTGTTCTCGATACACTTCGTTACTCGAACACCGATAAAAACGATTTTTGAGTAGTTCTGAGTGAAACAAATTGTGTATTAAGAAAATCTTCTTTAAAAGTTTTGGACTAAAATCCAATTAATTTGAAGAAATTTCTTTAGGATAATTTTTGAAATTGAAAGCTAAGGCGTTCAATTAAATCTTTATCATTTAGATAAATCGCTTTATTATTTTAATAAAAGTCTGAACTAACCCATCAAAAAAATTCAAAAAATTTCAAAAAATTTTCTCCAATTTTGAAGGCACATAAATTGACTTAATTGATAATCATTAATTCACAGGAGGACTCCATTATGAAAAACAAAATCTACTTTGTTTTAATCCTTTTCTTATTTGTAAAAATTTCCAATGCACAAATTGCAAGTCTTGAGGCAACAATCAGTCTTAAACAAATAGATGGAATAAATATTCCTTTCCAAAATGGAATGCCTCTACCGACATTTGAAAAGCAAAACAGACTTACAATTAATCTTGGTGGTAACTGGAAGAAACAAAGATTTAATGCAAATGATAACATTACACTTGCCAAACGAGATGCAACTGGTTATCAGAATTTAATCAACGAGGCAGGTGGTAGACATTTACCAAATTACGACGATTCTCAATGGCAGGAAAAATTAATTCCATCAGTCGAGAATCAAATGAATCCATTTCCACAAGTTCCTGAATATTATCAGAACGGAGTCTGGTATCGTAAAAACTTTACTGTCGATTCAGCTCTTGCTGGGAAATTTGTCAAATTAATTTTCTATGCAGTCAATTATGTTGCTGATGTCTGGTTGAATGGAAATTATGTTGGTTATCATGAAGGGGGTTACACATCTTTTGCATTTGATGTTTCTAATTACATAAACTTTGGTGGAAATAATGTTCTTGTTGTTCGTGTTGATAATCCTGAATGGGGTTCGAGAAATGATATTGTTCCTTATACTCAATGTGATTGGTTTAACTATACTGGAATAATTCACGAGGTTTATCTCGAGTTTTCAAATCCTGTGAATATTGTTCGGACAAATGTTGTTCCGCTGAATACAAACGGCGACATTCAAACTACTGTGGTGATTTATAACAAATCCAATCAAAACAAAAATGTTGATGTATCGATTGAAATCTTTAATGCTGAGATAAATTCACAAAACATTACAAGTGAGAGGTCAAGTGAATTAATTGGATCGCCAGCAAGTTTTACAGGATCCAACTCCACATCAATTTCAATTCTAAAAGATTCCACCCGTGTTTGGAGAACAAATCTTACAATTCAAAATCCGAGATTATGGTCACCTAAAAATCCAAATCTTTATGTGATGAAAGTAACTCTAAAAGAAAATGGTGAAGTGATTGATGAATATTACACTCAATTTGGTGTGAGAACTATTCGTGCAAATGTTGATAAAGTTTATCTTAATGGTAATCCAGTTTTCTTTGTGGGAGTTGCAAGACACGAAGATCATCCAGTTTATGGGCGAAGCATTCCACTTGATGTGATTTATTCTGATTTATTAAAAGTCAAAGAAGTAAATGCTTTGATGTTAAGAACTGCACATTATCCAAATCATCCTTATACATATTTGTTAACAGATAGACTTGGGATTGTTGTTATTGAAGAAATTCCAGTTTGGTGGTTTGATGCAACTATTGCTTGGGTTTATCAGAACAGTGTGCGGCACATTCATGAACAGATGTTCAAAGAAATGGTTTTCAGAGATTATAATCGTCCATCAATAATTCTCTGGAGCACAACAAATGAATGTAAGGATGTTGATAATAGAAGAATATTCATCAATCGTGTAAAGCAAGAAATTCAATCACTTTATCCTGATGGAAGATTAATCACGCAATCAGCTGCGGCAGATAGACCAGGTCCAGACGATCCATCTCAACAGGTGTGTGATGTTGCTGGCTGGACAATGTATTTTGGAATCTTTCATGGTGGAACTTATTACGATGGAACAAGGCTCTTTCTCACAATGGCAAATTACTATTATCCAGAAAAACCAATTCTTGATACAGAATTTGGTTACTGGTCCGGAGAGAATAATGCAGTAGGTGGTCAGAATGCTCAGGTTGAAGTTTTCAAAGAAACTTTCAGAGCTTTTACTTTTCGTGCTTCTGTAATTCGTCCTGATGGAAGTTATCGTGATGGTGGATACTTAATGGGAGTAACCTGGTGGTGCATTTTTGATTGGTATACTCATGGACTTCCTGATGGTTTTCAAAGTATGGGTTTATATCGAATGTTTAGAGATACTGCAAAATTTGTCAGAGACACTTTGAAAAAATATTATGAACCATTTTACAACATTGGCGGAGTTGTAACAGATGTTGAAAATGAAAACTTAAATTCTCTTCCAGTAGAATTTCAATTATATCAGAACTATCCAAATCCATTTAATCCAGTTACAAAAATTAAATATGCAATTAGTCAAAGAGAAAATGTTGTGATTAAAATATTCGATTTACTTGGTAGAGAGATTACAACTCTGGTAAATGAAGAAAAACTTCCAGGCAATTACGAAGTTGAGTTAGATGCAAATAAACTTAAACTTAGCAGTGGAATTTATGTTTATCAGATGAGAGCAGGGAGTTTTACTTCAAGTCGGAAATTAGTTTTGATTAAATGAACATAAAATTTTCAATAAAAGGAAATTGAAAAATGCTGAGACGCATTTTCTTTTTAGTTCTTGCTCAGTTTTTAATTTTTTATTCCTTTGCAAATTCGCAGGGAGAAGATACAGAATTGAAAATCCAAAAGCTTCTGAATGAATTAACGCTTGTAGAAAAAATTGATTTGCTTGGTGGGACTGGATTTGAGACAAAGCCAATTGAAAGACTTGGTATACCTTCCTTAAAAATGTGCGATGGTCCACTTGGAGTTCGATGGGGCAGAGCAACTGCATTTCCATCCGGAATTTTGATGGCTGCAACATTCAATCCTGATTTAATTGAACGAATTGGTAAAGCACTTGCCGAAGAAACGAAAGCACATAAAAGAAATGTCATACTTGGTCCTTGTGTCAATATTGCTCGAATTCCAATGGGTGGAAGAAATTTCGAAAGTTTCGGTGAAGATCCTTATTTGACTTCTCGATTAACGGTGAGTTACATAAAAGGAGTTCAGTCTGAAAATGTAGCTGCAACGGTTAAGCATTATGCAGTGAATAATCAAGAACATAATAGAATGTTTGTTAATGCAATAGTGAGTGAAAGAGCATTGAATGAAATTTACTTTCCCGCATTCAAATCGGCTGTAAAGGAAGCAAATGTTCTTGCTGTGATGGCAGCTTACAATAAATTAAACGGATTTTATTGCTCAGAAAATGAATATCTCTTGAAAAAGAAATTAAAAGGTGAATGGAATTTTCAAGGACTTGTAATGTCTGACTGGGGAGCTGTTCATAGTGCAGAACCAACTTTTAATAATGGTCTTGATCTTGAAATGCCTTTTGGTAGATATCTTAATAGAGAAAATCTTTTGAAGAAAATTAGAACTGGTGAACTAAGTGAAAATGAATTGAATGATAAAGTGAGAAGAATACTTTCTGTTATGTTCAAACTTGGACTTTTTGATAAATACGATTACGATACAACTAAATTAAACAATGATGATCATAAAAAACTTGCTCTTGAAGTTGCTCGAGAAGGAATGGTTTTGTTAAAAAATGAAAACAAAATTCTTCCACTCAATTTAAAAAATATAAGTTCAATTGCTGTGATTGGTCCAACAAGTAATGTCGCTATAACTGGTGGTGGTGGAAGTTCAATGGTTTCTCCTTTCTACTCAATTTCACCACTTGAAGCTTTACAAAAAAAGATTGGCGATAAAATCAAAATAAATTTTGCTCAAGGACTTGTCTTAAATGGAACAATCAAACCAATTGAAAAACAATTTTTATTTGTTGATAAAAAAGGAAAAACGAACGGATTGAAGGGAGAATATTTCACCAATATCGATCTTGATGGTAAGCCATCAAAAGTTAGGATTGATAGCGTAATAAATTTTGCCTGGGAATGGGATGCACCATTTGACGATTTCCCATCAGATTATTTTTCTGTTCGCTGGTCTGGTTATTTGAAAATTGATAAAAGCGGATATTATTCAATTGATGTCTCAAGCGATGATGGAGTAAGACTTTATCTTGATGATAAATTAGTGATTGATGATTGGAACGATCACGCAGAATTAACAAATTCTTATACAACATTTCTTCAATCGGGAAAATTTTATAAGATTAAACTTGAGTATTATGAGAGAGGTGGTGGTGCAATTTGCAGACTTGGTTTAAGAGAGACTGATACAAATTTAATTTATCAAGCAATAGGTGCTGCAAAGAAATCTGATGTAGCTCTTGTTTTTGTTGGAACAAATTATACATACGAAAGCGAAGGCTTTGATAGAAAAGATCTTGCATTACCCCAAAATCAAGATGAATTGATTAAGAAAGTTTGTGAAGTGAATAAAAATACAGTTGTAATTCTGACTACAGGCTCTCCTGTTTTAATGGATGATTGGATTGATAAACCAAAAGCAATTCTTCAATCCTGGTTTGCTGGTGAACAGATTGGAAATGCAATTGCCGAAATAATTCTTGGTGAGATAAATCCATCTGGAAAATTGCCAATTACTTTTCCTGTTAGATGGGAAGATTGTTCAGCTTATCCTTATTATATGAAAGAAGACAGCGTAACTCGATATGACGATGGAATTTTTGTTGGTTACCGACATTTTGAGAAATTTAAAATTAAACCACTTTTTTCATTTGGATTTGGGCTATCATACACAACATTTGAATTATCAGAATTAAAAGTTTCAAAATATGATCTTAAGAAAAACGATACCGTTCAAATTTCTTTTAAGATTAAAAATACAGGCGAGAGAAAAGGGAAAGAAGTTGTTCAACTTTATGTTGGTGCACTTGATTCCAAAGTGGAAAGACCTGTTAAAGAATTAAAACGGTTCTCCAAAGTAGAGTTAAATCCAGGTGAAACAAAAGAAGTTAATTTCGTTCTAAGCACCGAAGATTTGAAATATTTTGATGAAGCTTTGAGTGACTGGAAAATTGAACCAGGAAGATATCAATTATTTGTTGGAAATTCTCTTGATAATTTGAGTTTATCGGCTATTATAAAAATTGAGGAATGACAATTTGAGGTAATTAAGTTTCTCACAGTTATTTATTAGGATCCGAGACCATTTATCAAAATAATAAATGCGATTTATCAAAATCATAATTGATCGGCGATTGCGTTTTTGTTTTGCTTATTAATTGATTGATTTTTAAGCGTCTTTTTGAGTTTCGTATGGCATTAAAATTGACTTAAACGATAATGACTAAAAATATCTTTTTATGTTAGAAGTATTTTCATACATAGATGCAATTGTCCTTGTTGTTTACTTCATCCTCATTTTAAGTCTGGGATTTTACTATTCTCAAAAGAATGATGACAATTATGAAAAATACTTTCTCGCCGGAAAGAACATTCCCTGGTTTATAGTTGGAGTTTCAATTTTCGCTACAAACATTTCAAGTGAACATTTTATAGGTCTTGCTGGTGCTGGTTCATTGAGAGGACTTGCAGTCGGACAATTTGAGTTGATGGCAATCTTTACTCTATTGTTTCTTGGATGGTTTTTGGTTCCGGTTTATTTCAAGACAGGAATTGTTACGGTTCCGGAATTTTTGGAAAAAATTTTTGATCGTCGGATTAGAAAATTTTTCGCTTTGTTTTCAATAATCATATATATATTCACAAAAGTTCTTGTTTCACTTTTTGCTGCTGGATTACTCTTTTATGATCTATTTGGTTTGAATATTTATGCGTCTTCAATTCTAATTGTTTTGATTACAGGGCTTTATAGTGTAATTGGTGGTTCAAGTGCTGTAATTAAGACGCAATATTTTCAAGGTTTGATTTTAATAATTGGTGCGTTTATTCTTTCAATTGCTGGATTTAATGCTGTCGGCGGCTTCGAAGGTTTAAGTTCAAAAGTCCCGCCCGATTTCTTTAATATGTTTAAGTCAATTAATGATCCTGATTATCCGTGGACTGGAATTATCTTTGGTGCACCAATAATTGCATTCTGGTACTGGTGTACGGACCAATACATTGTTCAGAGATTACTAAGTGCAAAATCAGTTGATCATGCAAGAAAGGGAAGTTTACTTGCTGCTGCTTTGAAAATACTTCCAATTTTTATTCTTGTCTTTCCTGGAATTTTTGCTTCGATTCTTTTTCCCGAATCAAGAGGTGATAGTGCTTATTCAGCGATGATTTACAGTGATATTGTTCCACACGGTTTGAAAGGATTTGTTATTGCTGGATTGCTCGCTGCAATTATGTCTTCGCTGGCGGGAGTTTTTAATACAATTTCTGTTTTGTTCACAAATGATTTTTACAAACTTCGCAATCCTGATGCCAATGAAAGAAAACTGATTTTAGTTGGGAGGTTATCAACTACAGCAGCTGTTGTAGGTGCAATTTTAATAGTGCCGTTAGTAAAAGTTATAACTTCTCAGATTTATCTGTTTTTGCAAAGTGTTCAGTCATTTGTTAGTCCTCCGATTACGGCAGTATTTCTATTTGGATTATTTTCAAAAAGGATGACAGCGAACACTGCTATTGTTACTCTTATTATTGGTGAAGCAATTGGAATTTTCAGACTTGTTCTTCAATTACTTTATGATAATGGTGTAATTTTAAGTCCATTCTTAATGACAATTCTTGGAATTAACTTTTTACATTTTTCGATTTTCCTGTTCTTGTTGTCGATTTTGATAATTAAAATCGGGAATATTTTTTCGACGGCAGATAAGACTTCCATTGTTTCAATCATTAATTCATCTATGAAAGAAAGTTTATCTGAGATTAGCATAAACTTTGGAAGGATTGGAAATCTTAAATCAATTAATTCGAATTTTGCCATTTCGATGGCGATTGTATTTGTCATAATAATTTTATGGACATTCTGGAACTAAAAAACAAAAACCATAAACAAAAAGAGAGGTGAACAATGAAAAAACTCTTTAACGCTTTCGTTCTCGTCCTGTTCTTTGCCTCGATTACATATGCTCAAAGCTATATAATCGAGAGCTTCGATACGGACCTTTCGCAGGATAATACCTGGCAATTCCTTCATGAAGGTCCACCGAGCCGAATTGATTATTCATTAAACACAACCGACAAAGTCGAGGGTACTGGTTCGGCTCAGGTTAAATTTGTTATTGGTGCTTTTCATGAGTGGGGAAGCTATGCACAATTAATTAAAACATTGCCTGCAGATGCAACCCCATGGGATTGGTCGATATCTGATTCACTCGCAATCTGGATTAAAGTTCTTACACCACCGACATTGCCACAAAATATGGTATTCAGAATTCACCTGAAAGATCGTCCAACAGCTGCTTCAAACATTGAAGAGTGGATTTATCAACAGAATGTAATTCTGGATGCAACAACAGATTGGGTTGAGTTGCGTATTCCACTCAAGATACTTGATTCAGAAGGAAATACAGATCCAAACGATCAGGGATTTGTAATTTTCCCAGCAAACTGGGGTGGTTCATCCTTCTGGAATAATAAAAAATTTGATGCAGATAAAATCGTTGGATTTAACATAGCCGCTGTAACAGTTGGATATACTCCAGGGCAAAATATCCCAGCAGATTCACTTGAAGTAAGATTTGATGGTTTCAGAAGATTTGGACTAAAAGCAATTCCAGCAGTGATCTTCAATGGAATTACATTCCCAAGTCATATTGCACAGGTTTGGGCTTGGGGTCAGTCAGCTGTTGAAGTTGTAAAGGGTGCTGGGCCAGTTCCAAATTCTAATGCAATTAAATGGACACAAGGCGATGAATGGGGTAATGGTTGGACTGGATGGGGAATGGATATCAATCCACCATTTAACTTAGCAGGAGCATGGCAAAAAGATACATGCCAGATCAAACTAAAATGTCCAGCTGGTACAGGTCCATTGAGAATTCAATTTGAAGGTGGTGGAGGCAAAGTTGGAAAGGTCTTCCAGCCAATTGATGATGGTCAATGGCATACTTATTATTTCCCATTAAGAGAAATGGAATATCAGGATAATACCAGCAATTTTGATTCTTCCGCAGTTAATATTGTTGGATTGATGGCTCAAGCATCTGGCGTTGCAGGTAGAGTTATTTGGATTACTGATTGGTGGACAGGAAATCCAGAATTTGATGTAATTCCACCAAATCCACCACAGGGAATTCTTGCAATTGCGGGAACATTCCAGAATATTATAACCTGGCAGGATGTTCCAAATGAGGAGGGTGAAAAATACAATATTTACTACAGCAAGAATCCAATTACTGATATTAACGCACCTGGAGTTGAAGTTGTAAAACTTGGAGTTGCGGAAAATACTCAGCTGGTTGAACACTTGCTATTCGCTCCAAACACCAATCAAAATGTAACATATTATTATGCTGTTACTTGTGTTGATGCTGCTGGAAACGAAAGTGATGTAAGCGCTAATTCAGCACCGGTTACAAATCTTGCTAAAGGAGTTGCAACTTTATCACTCAATCCACCAGCTTTTAATCCAGATGGTGATTTAAGCGAATGGGCGAATATTAGACCATTTAGAATGTTCCCATCGGATGGAACTGGTCATGTTGTTACTAACACAAGAATTGATGGAGATAATGATTGTTCAGGTAATGCTTATCTGGCTGTAGATCAAAATTATCTCTATGTAGCTTTTGATATAAATGATGATGTTTTCTCACCATCAGGAAATCCAAACTCCTGGGAAAATGATTCACCTGATCTTTTCATTGGACTCTATAACTGGCATGGCTTCCCACACACAAATTATCAAAGAGGAAGTCAACCAGATTATCATTTAAGATTTGCATATAACAGAATTCTTGGTGATGCACCAGCTGGTGTTCTTGATACACTTGGACCTAACTATTACATTGGTCCAAAATTCCCAACTGGTTATGTTGTAGAAGCAAGAATTCCTTGGACAGCACTTGCTGCATTGGGTAATGATAATTTATTTACTCCCGTGGAAGGTTATAGACTTCCAATTGACTTCGCAATTAATGATAGAGATAATACACCAAATAGAGAAGGAATTCTTACATATTCACCATACAACGAAGATCAATCATGGCGAGATGTTTCAAGATGGTTATATACATGGATTGGTAATAAGTGGGAACCAACTTCTGTCGAAAGAGAAGATGTTGTTGTGAAAGATTATCAACTCTATCAGAACTATCCAAATCCGTTTAACCCAACGACTGAAATACAATTTGCGTTGCCAAAGAATGATTATGTGACTTTGAAAGTTTACGATGTGCTTGGTAAAGAAATTGCCACATTGATTGAAGGTGAATTGCAGTCTGGTCTCTACAAAGTTAACTTCGATGCATCTAAATTAACGAGTGGTGTTTATTATTACAGATTGACTGGAAGTTCGTTCAGTCAAACAAAGAAGATGATGCTTGTTAAATAATTTGTTCTTTTAGTTCTGAAATATTATTAATTCACCTCATAAGTCCCTCTCATTTTAGAGAGGGATTTCTTCCCTCTTCTCTTTGTTGGAGAAGAGGGAAGAGGGTGAATTATATTGATGTGATTTATGGAATTTTTATAAACTTCTAATTAATTCGTACTTGCAAAGTTTGGAAAATTTGTGAAGTTTTAATTGTTTCTAAAAGCCATTCTGAAATTTTTTACAACTTGAAATATTATTCGCTTGAAAAATTAAAAATCATTCAGGGAAAAGGTTATGAAGAGAAAAAATATGCTGAATGAGAATCAGATCTTAAAATCAACAGTTTCGATTTTTCTGGTTCTGATTTTGTTTGCAGTTAATTTGTTAGCAGGAACGACAGGTAAAATTGTCGGTAAAGTTACGGACGCACAAACCAATGAGCCAATCATTGGGGCAAATGTGATAATAGAAGGAACTTACTTTGGTGCAGCCGCTGGAGTTGATGGGTTTTATTCAATTAATAATGTCCCTCCTGGCAAATATAGATTGATTGCATCGGCAGTGGGTTATCAAAAAACAATTGTTGAAAATGTAATTGTTAAAATTGATTTGACAACTCGAATCGATATTAAACTGACAAGCTCAGTGATTCAACTTGATAAAGAAGTTGTCGTAACTTCAGAAAGACCTCTGGTTCAAAAAGATCTAACTTCAACTTCAGTTACAATTTCCTCAGACGATATAAAGATGATGCCTGTCGAGAGTGTTAATAGAATTGTTAACCTTCAGGCTGGAGTTATTGATGGACATTTTCGTGGTGGTCGTGCAAATGATGTTGCATATCTAATTGATGGTGTGATGGTTACTGATCCATTCAACGGAGGATTTAATATTGAAGTAGAAAATACTTCAATTCGTCAGATGGAAGTTATAACAGGAACATTTAATGCTGAATATGGTCAGGCTCTTTCTGGTGTTGTTAATATTGTTACTGAAGGTGGTTCAGATAAATTCAAGACAGATGTAAGCGTTTACACTGGAAATTTTGTTACAACTCACACAGATATTTTTAGAAACCTTGATAGAGTTGATAGAATCTCTCAGAAAAATGTTCAGGTTACAATCAGCGGTCCTTTAAAACCATTTAAAAATCTCTATTACTTTTTAACAGGACGATATTATGATGATATTGGTCACCTCTATGGAAAAAGAGTTTACAATACTTGGGATGATGTCCCTTATTATCCAGATCCATTAAATAAATCAGTCTGGATTCCTCGAAACACAGGTGATGGTGCCTATGTGCCGATGAATCCATTCACAAAATATTCTGCAAATGGAAAATTGACTTACGCACTTCCATCGATTGTATTTTCTTATTCAGTCTTTTACGATAAAACCAGAAACAAATATTATGATCATTATTGGTCATGGACACCTGATGGGAGAATGACCCATTACGGAAATGACTGGATTCACAACTTTCAGATCACTCATTATATTTCTTCTAACACAAGTCAGAGTTTTAAATTCACATATAATAATTACAACTTCAAAGGTTATCTCTATGAAGATGAATTTGATCCAAGATATGTTGATCCAAGACAGGGAATTCCAGTCTCAGGCTATACATTCAGATCAGGTGGAAATGAAGGCGGAAGATACACTCGTTTCACAAGATCTTACATTGCTCAATGGTCAATTTCTTCTCAGGTGAGCAAAGAACACAAAATTGGTTCTGGTTTCGAACTCAGATATCATCACATTTACAATCACTACAAAGATTTAATTAATTTGACTGATGGTGTTGTTGATAGTCTCGGAAATAAAGTTTTTACTCCTGGATATCCCGACAAAGGAACAATTACCGATAGAGGTTCGCATATTGAGTATACAAGATTTCCTTATGAAGCTTCTGCTTACATTCAGGATAAAATGGAATATGATATAATGATTATTAACGCTGGAATTAGATTCGATTATTTTAATGCAAATGCAAAACTTCCAGCTGATAAAAAGAACCCGACTCGAAATCCAAATTTCCCTGGTTATAACGAATGGGTGAAAGCTAAACCTAAAATGCAAGTAAGTCCAAGACTCGGTGTATCTTTCCCAATTACTGATAAAGGTATAATTAGATTCTCTTATGGTCATTTCTTTAAGATTCCAAATTTCGAAAATCTTTACGCTAACCCGGATTTCATTGTTCAACCAGGCAATGCTCTTAGTTCTATCATTGGCAATCCTGACCTTAATGCTGAAAAGAATGTGATTTATGAAATAGGACTTCAGCAAGTTTTGATGGAAGATCTTTCTTTAAACGCTTCGATGTATTATAGAGATATTCGTAACTGGCTCGGAATGGAGATAGTTAATACATACGAAGGATTTAAATATGCTCGATTTATAAACCGTGATTATGCAAATGTTCGTGGATTGGTTATTACACTTGATAAGAGATTTTCAAATTATTTTGGAGCAAAACTCGATTACACTTATCAGATTGCTGAAGGTAATGCTTCTGATCCATACGCTGTTTATAACTACAATCAAACAAATCCACCAATCGAGGAATCAAAGACTGTTGTTCCACTTGACTGGGATCAAAGACATACTTTGAATTTAAGTGTAACTGTTGGTATTCCAGGAAACTGGTCAGCAGGGTTAATTTTTCAATATGGTTCAGGTATGCCTTATACAGAAGATATAAAGATTTCACGCGGTGTAAGATTTGAGAATGGCGGAAGAAAACCAACTTATATAAATCTTGATTTAAGAGCAGATAAGTATTTCAAAGTTTTTGGTATAAATCTTTATACCTATGCGATTATTTACAATGTACTTGATGTTAAAAATGAAGTTGGTGTTTATGCAACTACTGGTAGAGCAACAGCTGATTTGAATGTTAAGTATGCTGGCGAAATTATTGGGTTAAATACAATTGATGAGTATATCAAAAATCCAGCAATGTATTCATCACCAAGACAAATTCGTCTTGGATTAGGATTCCAACTATAAAATCAGGAGATGAATGATGATGCGGAAAATTGTTCTAATTTTAGTTTTAGTTTTGTTTGAATATTCATTTTCTCAGGTACCACCACAAATTCAACTCTATCGTGATGAACCAAAGGGAAATATTCAATATCGCCGTGAAGGCGTAATGGATGGAAATCAGATACGAACTCTTTTTTACAACAATGGTGAAGTTGGTCAATGGCCCTATCAGCCATCTGGTGAATGGCCGAAAGGTACAGGTCACTCTTATCTTGATGGCGTCTGTGTTTTAATTGCGTCTGAAGTTACTGCACCAGGAACCGGACAAAAAATTCATCCACTTGAATCATCTTATCGTGAATGGATGGATAAAGATCCAGTGACAGGTGAAATCTGGGGACTTGAACCTGTCCCAGGTTATATTAATCCAAACTCAACAAAACCAGCAATTAACACAGATCCAAAATCTTGGCCATTAGTTTGGCCTCGAGCATTAAATCTTACACCTGAATGGAATGGTTACTGGTATGGTTACTTCGGTAGAGGTGTAATGAATTCAGATTTCGAGACTTTCTTCGTAATGGATGATTCGAGAGATAAAGAATTTACAAGACAACCATATTTATATTTCCCGATTGCAGCTGATTCTGATCGTGGCGGATTAGGACTTCGTGTTGAGGTTCGTGGTTTCCAATGGTCACATGTTCTTGCTGAAGATATAATCTTCTGGCATTATGATATTGTTAATATTTCTGATTTTGATTATCCAACAACAGTATTTGGATTTTATACTGACTGTGGTGTAGGAGGAACAGCAGACTCTGGTGATGATTGTGCATCGTTTGATCTGAAACTTGATTTAGCTTATTGTTATGATAATGATGGTTTCGGTGTACCAGATGCATGGAAAACAGGAATGTATGGTTACGCTTACCTCGAAAGTCCAGGAAATCCATGGAATGGAATAGATGATGATCAGGATGGAATGGTTGATGAAAGAAGAGATGATGGAATAGATAACGATGGAGACTGGATTTCATATACTGATTTAAATGGTAATGGCAAATGGGATCGTGAAGAAAATGAACCACTTAATGATGACCTTGGTAAAGATGGAGTTGGTCCTTGGGACCGTCAATACAATGGACCAGATGAAGGTGAAGGCGATGGACTTCCAACTGATGGTGAACCTCATTTCGATAAAACTGATAAAGATGAATCAGATCAAATTGGATTGACTGCTGTTTCGATTTATCGACTCGGTGAAGGTGGAACAGGCGGTGGCTGGCCTAAAGATGATGAATCAATGTGGCTCAAAATGGTTGCGGGTACTTTTGATACATCCCTGCAAAGATCTAACATTTCAATGGTTTTTGCTTCAGGTCCATTCCCTCTTTACAAAGGATTGAGAGAAAGATTTTCAATGGCTCTGGTTTTTGGTGAAGACTTAAATGATTTAGTTTTTAACAAAGAAACCGTTCAACAGATTTACAATGCAAACTATAATTTCTCAAAACCACCGCTCAAACCTAAATTAACAGCAGTTCCCGGCGATGGAAAAGTTTTCCTCTACTGGGATAATGTAGCTGAAGAATCAAGAGATCCATTCTTAGGTTACGAAGATAATGACCCAAGAAAAGGTTATAAAAAAGATTTTGAAGGTTATCTGATTTACCGAAGTCAGGAACCTGAATTTAATGACATTAAAGTAATTACAGATTCTCGCGGTTTACCAAGATACTGGAAACCAATAGCTCAATTTGATAAGATTGATGGAATTAAAGGTCCAGATCCAGTCGGTATTAACGGAGCTCATTTCTGGAGAGGTGATGATACTGGATTACAATATTCTTATGTGGATACGGATGTTAAGAATGGAGTGACTTATTATTATGCCTGTGTTTCTTATGATATGGGCGATCCTAATTATGGAACTACGGGACTTCAACCAAGTGAATGCACTAAAATTATTACAGTTGATTATGCTGGAAATGTTCAGTTTGTTGATATTAACTGTGCAGTTGTGACTCCAAATGCACCGGTTGCTGGTTATGTCCCACCACAAATTCTTGGCGATACAAAGAAAGTTACTGATGGGGTCGGTACAGGCTCACTTCAATTCCATGTTTATGATCCGAGAAAGGTTGAAGATGGAACTCAATATGAATTCTTATTTAACTCAACAAATGATTATCCATTATATAAAACCTTAGGTTATAAAATTGTTAAAACCAAAGGGACAATTGTAGATACCCTTTTCACTGTTGATTCATCTTACATTGGTGCAGGTAGAGTTAGTCCTCCGTTTGATGGTTTAGCTGTTACAGTTCTTAATGATACTGCAGTGACGGTAATTGATTCACTGACTGGATGGCTTATTGGAAATAGTAATCTAGTTATGAGGGTATTTCCAGATCAGACGCCAATTCGTGGTGTTCCATGGCCAGCAGATTATGAAATTACATTTTATGATGGTCCAGCTGATACCTGTTATCTTTCATCTCCACCACTTTATAGAAAATTTCCTGTGAACTTTAAAGTCTGGAATAAAACAGAACAAAAATATTGCAAGATAGCTGTTCAGGATAGAGACCAATCTCAATCACTTTCAGTTGGAGATGTAATTCAAATTCTTGAATTCAAAGACAAAATTGTTTCTCCAGCTAATGTCAGGTTTGCTTGGAATATCACTTATAATTCACCTGTTGATCCTAATGCAACACCAGTTTATCCAAAAGGTGGAGATAAATTTGTAATCTCGACGAGAAAACCTTTCAAGAAAGGTGATAAATTTGTCGTCACTACAAAAGCTGCTACAACGGATAACTCTCTTGCAAAATCTCAACTTGCAAAAATTGATGTTGTGCCGAATCCGTACTTAGGTGCTGCAGCCTGGGAGAAAAGAAATCTGAATACAACAGGTCGCGGTGAAAGAAAAATTGATTTCATTAACCTTCCAGCTAAATGCACTATTCGAATTTATACTCTCTCAGGTAAACTAATTAAAACTATTTACAAAGATTCTGGTTATTTAGATGGAACAGTTTCTTGGAATTTAGTTACTGATGATGGAATGGAAGCAGCTTATGGTATATATGTTTATCATGTTGAAGCTCCAGGCATTGGAGAATACATCGGCAAATTTGCTTTAATTAAATAGCGGAGAGATGAAAATGAAGAAGATAATTTATTCAACATTGATTTTAGTCCTGACATTCACTTTAGCTTTTGCACAGACTTTCAAAACAAATGTTTCGAAGAGAGGAACAACTGCTGCAAATTTTCTTTCGATTGGTCAGAGTGCAAGAGCTATCAGTATGGGATCCGCATTCGTTGGTGTTGCTAATGATGTAAGTTCAATTTACTGGAACCCAGCAGGCTTGACCAAAGCTCAAGGTGGACAAATTCTCGTTGATTATACAAACTGGATTGCAGGAACGAAATATAATTTCTTTGCTGTCAGTTATAACATTGGTGATTATGGAGCTGTCGGTGTAAGCTTTACTGGTTCAAACATTGGTGATATGAAAGTAACAACAATCGAAGAACCTTGGGGAACAGGTGAAGTTTTCTCCGCTACTGATATGGCAATCAGTCTTGCTTATGCTCTGCAATTGACGGACAGATTTTCAATTGGTTTTAATCCAAAGTTTGTTTATCAAGGAATCTGGAAAATGAGTGCAAGCGCTGTTGCAATTGATATGGGCGTCCAATATGTAACTCCATTTGATGATGCAATTCTCGCAATGTCAATTTCAAATTTTGGAACCAAAATGCAATTGCTTGGTCAATCAAATCTGGTTCTTTATGATCCAGATCCTTATACAACAGGTAATAACAACAAAATCCCAGCTTATCTTGAAACCAAAGCTTACGATTTACCACTCACATTTAGAGTGGGCATTGCATACAATCCAATTAGATCCGCTAATCATAAATTAACAATTGCCTTTGATGCGATGCATCCAAGCGATGATTATGAAAGTGTAAATGTTGGATTTGAATATGGATTTCAGGATTTTCTGTTTCTCCGTGGCGGATACAAATCATTGTTTCTTGATGACTCTGAAGAATCTTTTGCACTTGGATTTGGTTTGAAGCAAAATTTGATGGGTAATGTTGCTGTAAAAGTTGATTATGCTTATCAGGACTTTGGAAGACTGAACAATATTCAGAAATTTACTCTTACTGTTTGTTTCTAATCGACGCTCTCCACCCGGATTCCAATTTGCTGGAATCCGGGATTATATTTTTTAATCAAAAGGATTTTGTATGAGAAAAATACTTCTACTTCTCCTCTTAATTATTCCATTTCAAATTTATGCAAAAGATTTTAAAGGAGCTGAATTCAGAACAAAACAATCTTTTCTCTATGGTAGATTTGAAGTTCGAATGAAATCAGCATTTCGTGAAGGAATGCTCTCTTCGTTCTTTACATTTTATGAATTTTCTGGCGGTATCGAAGAGTGGAATGAAATTGATATCGAAATTTTGGGCAGATATCCAAATGATATTCAATTCAACACTATAACTCCGGGTCAGACAAATCATGTTAGTCATTATCCACTACCATTTTCTCCACACGAAGATTTTCATGTGTATGCTTTTGAATGGACGCCAACTTATGTTGCCTGGTTTGTTGATGGAGTTGAAGTTTATCGTCAAACTGGTCCACACATTTCAACATTGAACAAACCACAAAAACTAATGATGAATATATGGAACCCAGAAGCGACTAACTGGGCTGGACAGTTTAATCCAGATGCTCTTCCTGCTTTTGCTTATTACGATTGGGTGAAATATTATCTCTACACTCCAGGTGGTGGTAATTACGGAACTGGCAATAATTTTACTTTTTCATGGTCAGACGATTTTACTTACTGGAATACATCTCGATGGGAAAAAGCAACTCACACTTGGGTTGGCAATGGATGCGATTTCATCCCAGAAAATGCTGTTATCAGAGATGGCTATTTAATTCTCTGCCTTACAGATAATGTAAATATTGGTTATACTGATGTAAAAGGTCCAGTTCTTTTATCCGCAAAAGTCCACAATGGAAAAATTCTTGTGAACTTTACTGAAGAACTTGACTCAATCTCAAGTCAGAATAAATCTAATTACATCATTTATGGTGTAACTGTAGATTTAGCAAAATTACTTTCTGACAAAAAAACGGTTGAGCTTACAGTTTCAGGATGGGATTTCCTCTCGCCAAAGACTTTAGTTGTTTTGAATGTTAAAGATGACTGGTCCCCAGCAAATACAATGAGTCCCAAAGCAGTTAGTATTGTAACGCAGACTCAATTCAATTTTCCATTGAAAATCAATTGCGGCGGTCCAGCTGTTCTTGGTTATCTGCCTGAACAAGGCTGGACATTAACTTCTGATTATGGCTCAATTGATGGTGGAAATTCGACATATTCGGTTAACATTAACAACACTGATGAAGACGAAATTTATCAATCTGAAAAATGGGGAATGACAACTTATCGAGTTCGACTTCCAAATGGAGTCTATAATGTTAAGTTAATGTTTGCAGAAAATTATCATAACCAAGCTGGCAAAAGAATTTTTGATGTATGGGTTGAGCGAGAAAAGGTTTTGCAAAATTTTGATGTTTATGCCCTTGTTGGAAATAATACTGCCTATGTAAAGGAAGTTAATAATGTTCAGGTGAATGATGGTTATCTCGATATTTATTTTGTGACTTATGTTGATAATCCAATGATTAATGGAATTGTAATTGATCTGGTTTCACTTGGAGTTGAGGATAATAATTTTCATCCCGATAAAAATTTTACTCTTCATCAAAATTTCCCGAATCCGTTCAATGGAATGACAACCATTTCTTACAGTATTTACAAACCAGATTTTTACTCGTTTGGACTTTACAACATTCTGGGAAAGCAAATAATTAATAAAAATTTGGGATATCTATCTGAAGGAAATTATTCACTTCAATTGAACTTCAATGAATTGAAAAATTTTACTCCTGCCAGTGGAGTTTATCTTTATGTTCTTCAGAATAGCAGTTCAATTCAAACAAAAAAGATGTTGTTATTAAACTAAACCAAAATGGGTAAGCTTATGAAAAAGTATCTTTCAACATTTTCGATTTTAATCTTATTAATATCCTCTCAACTTTTTTCTCAACAGACAAAATCAATTGATGAGAGAGTTCAGGAACTTCTCTCTAAAATGACTCTGGAAGAAAAAGTTGGGCAAATGACTCAAATCACTCTTCAAGCTGTTTCGAAAAAACAAGGTACAAAAACTCAAAAGCATGAACTTGATGAAAAAAAATTAGAAGAAGCAATTGTAAAATATCATATTGGTTCAATTCTAAATGTTTATGATGTCGCTCATTCAATTGAATACTGGCATGAAGTAATAACAAAAATTCAAGACATTGCAACTAAAAAAACGAGACTCGGAATTCCTGTGATTTATGGAATTGATGCAATTCATGGTGCGACTTATACTAAAGGTTCAACTTTATTTCCACAGGCTCTCGCGGTTGCATCAACATTTAATAAAAATATTGCGGAAAGAATTGGTGAGATTACAGCAATTGAGACTCGTGCAAGTGGAATTCCATGGAATTTTTATCCAGTAATGGACCTTGGTCGTCAACCACTCTGGCCAAGATTATGGGAGACTTTCGGTGAAGATGTTTATCTGGCACAGCAACTTGGAATGGCTTACATAAAAGGTGCTCAGGGGAATGATGTAAGTCGTCCCGATAAACTCGCAACTTGTTTGAAACATTATGTCGGCTACAGTTTTCCGTTCAATGGTTTTGATAGAACACCAGCTTATATGTCTGAAAGAACATTGAGAGAATATTTTCTTCCACCATTTGAAGCTGGAATTAAAGCTGGTGCAAAAACAATAATGGTCAATTCAAGTGAAGTAGATGGAATTCCAGGTCACGCTAATCGTCATCTTTTAACAGACATACTTCGAGGCGAATTGAAATTTAATGGATTTGTTGTTTCTGATTGGGAAGATATTATTCGACTTCACACAAGAGATAGAGTAGCTGCAACTCCAAAAGAAGCAGTTAAAATCGCAGTGATGGCTGGAGTTGATATGAGTATGGTTCCATACGATTTCAGTTTTTATGAACTTCTTCTGGATCTCGTTAAAGAAGGTTCTGTACCAATGTGGAGAATTGATGAAGCTGTTAGCAGAATTCTGAAAGTCAAATTTGAACTTGGATTGTTTGAAAATCCTTATCCATCAAAAAATTATTTATCAAAATTTGCAAGCCAGGAACACACTCAAGCTAATCTTGTTGCAGCAAGAGAATCAATAATTCTTGCAAAGAATGAAAATAATATTCTTCCACTAAAAAAGAATCAAAAAGTTTTTGTGACAGGACCAACAGCTAATAAACTTTCAGTTTTGAATGGTGGATGGACAATCACCTGGCAGGGAAACGAAGAAGACCTTTATCCTCAGGAAAAGAACACAATTCTGGAAGCAATCACTGAAAAAGTTGGCAAGAAAAATGTTCTTTATGAAGAAGGATGTTCTTTTGATAAAGAATTGAATTCAAAATCAGCATTATTAAAAGCAAAACAATCTGATGTAATTGTCTTGTGTCTGGGTGAACCAGCTTACTGTGAAACTCCAGGCAACATAAATGATCTTACTCTACCAGAGGCTCAATTAAATTATGCAAAAAAATTGATCGCCACTGGAAGACCAGTTGTTCTCGTTATGGTTGAAGGTCGACCAAGACTAATCACAAAAATTTTCAACGATGTGAAAGGTGCTTTGATTGCATTCTTACCTGGAATGGAAGGTGGAAATGCAATTGCTGATGTTTTATTTGGTGATGTTAATCCAAGTGGAAAGTTACCAATTTCTTATCCAAAATATCCAAATGCAATTGTTCATTATGATTATAAACCAATTGAAAACTTTGCTGAAAATAAATACGATCCACTTCTTCCTTTTGGATTTGGATTGAGCTACACAAAATTCTCTTACTCGAACTTGAAGTTAAGTAAAACCGAGATGACAGAAGATGATGAAATACTTGTTTCAGTTGATGTAAAGAACGAAGGTTCTATCAAAGGTAAAGAAGTTGTTTTGATGTACATAACTGATGTTTACGGACAGGTAAGTCGTCCAAATAAACAATTAAAAGGTTTTGAAAAAATTGAATTAAATCCAGGTGAAACCAAAACTGTAACTTTCAAAATCAATAAAGATCATCTTTCGTTCATTGGAATTAATAATAAACGAATTATTGAACCTGGAGAATTTATTGTAACAATTGGTGATTTGAAATCGAAATTTTATTTGAAGTAATTAATTTAGCTCATCGATTGAACTCAGGCGACATTAGTTTTTAAACATAATGTCACTCTGAGCAAGCCTGCTTTGAGTTTAATCGAGGGGTCGAAGTGTGATAATTTCTTAATGTCACACTGAGTTTAATCGAAGTGTGACATTAAGCTTTTCTGAAACTTCAAGCATTCTCCAGTCAGCCTTCGATTTAACTCAGGCTGACATTTGGTTATTAAATTCATTGTCACACCGAGCCTAGTCGAGGTGTGACGAATACCTTTGTCATTCTGAGCCCAGTCGAAAAATGACAATTAAATGCTTAAGAAATTTTAAAAAGTTTCTTGTCTGATTTCAAATCAAGTTAAATTAGTTTGATAACTTGGCAAATCAAATTTTTTATCCAACTCAAGCGGAGAGGATTAGCTACTATTCTTGAAATAAAGGAAATATAATTGAGCGAGGTAAATATGTTAAAATCTTTCAGATTATTTTTAATAGTTTCTCTTTTTTTCATTCACCACTTCTTCAATCAAGCAAATCTTTTTGCAGTAGGGTTTCTTAAAGCAAAGGGGAAAGTGGTAGTTGATGGGACTGGTCAAGAGTTTTATTTGAAAGGAATTGGACTTGGTGGCTGGCTTTTGCAGGAAGGTTATATGCTTCACACTTCTCCTTTTGCAAATGCTCAATGGCAGATAAGACAAAAAATTGCCGACTTAATCGGTGAAGCTAACACAGAAATTTTTTATGAGACATACAGACGAAATTTCATTCGTAAAGTTGATATTGATTCAATTAAAGCTTGTGGATTTAATTCTATCCGACTTCCTTTTCACTGGAATTTGTTTGCAACAAATACAAATCCTCCACAATTTATAAACAAAGGTTTTGAGATAATTGATTCACTTCTTGCCTGGTGCGAAGCAAATCAACTTTATTTGATTCTTGATATGCATGCAGCACCAGGTGGACAAAGTGATGAAAACATTAGCGATTACAATCCAGCTTTCCCATCTTTATGGCAAAGTGAACAAAACAAAGATTTAACTGTGAAGATCTGGAGAAAAATCGCTGAGCGTTATAAAGACAAAGAATGGATTGGTGGTTATGATTTGCTGAATGAACCTAAATGGAATTTACCTCCAAATAATCAACCATTAAGAGATTTATATATCAGAATAACAGATACAATTAGAGCAGTTGATACAAATCATATAATTTTTATTGAAGGGAATTGGTTTGCAACTGATTTTACTGGACTTACTCCACCGTGGGATAATAATATGGTCTATAGTTTTCACAAATACTGGAATTCAAATGATCAGGGAAGCATTCAATATTTAGTGGATATAAGAAATCAATACAGTGTCCCTTTGTGGCTTGGTGAGACGGGTGAAAATTCAAACAGATGGTTTGTTGATTGCGTTGAATTGATGAAACGAAATAATATTGGCTGGGCTTGGTGGACATGGAAGAAAATTGAAACAATAACCTCTCCTCTTTCATCAGTTTTGTCTCCATTTTATCAAACATTACTAAATTATTGGAATGGTTCTGGTCCAAGACCGAGTGCAACTTATGCTTATAATGCTTTAATGCTTCAAGCTGAAAATTTGAAACTTGAATTATGTGAATCCAGAAAAGACATTATCGATGCATTGATGCGTCAACCAAATAACAATCAAACAATTCCTTACAATGAAAATCTAATTCCCGGAACAATCTACGCAACAGAATACGATCTTGGGAAGATAAACATTGCTTACTATGATGTTGATAATCAACAGATTGGAAGTGGAACATGGAACTCTGGCTGGAAATTTAGAAACGATGGTGTGGATATCGAAAGTTGTATAGATTTTGGTTCTAATGGTTATAATGTTGGCTGGATTCAAAATGGTGAATGGCTGCGATATACCTGTAATGTTACTCAAAGCGGTATTTACAAAATCAGATTAAATGTTGCATCAATGAATTCAGGTGGACAAATTCTTTTAAGATTGGATGGAGTTGTTCTCGGTGGTTTAGTTAATGTTCCGAATACTAACGGTTGGCAAAACTGGCAGCTTGTTGAATTGAATAATATCTATCTTCCTCAAGGAATTCACCAACTTGAAGCAAGATTTTTCAATGGTGGATTTAATCTCAGTCATTTTGAATTCGAATTGATTTCAACAGATGTTGAACAAGAGAAATTACTTCCAAAAGATTTTGAGTTAAAACAGAATTACCCTAATCCATTCAATTCAAAGACGGTAATTACTTATTTAATTCCCGAACAAACAAATGTGAAACTCAAAGTTTACGATTTACTCGGAAACGAAGTATTTACAATTGTAAGCGAGACGAAATCTCCCGGAACTTATGTCGAAGAATTTGATGCTAATCACATTTCAAGTGGGACTTATTTTTTAAGACTTGAAACGAGTAAAAAATCTTTGATCAAAAAGATGGTAATTTTGAAGTGATGAAAAAATTTAATCGAATATTTTTATTTATCTTCTTAGCAGGCTTCCTTAACTTAAAAGCTCAACAAGTTAATTTTACTTCTTCTAATCTGCCAATTTTTGTAATCAATACATTTGGACAAGAAATTCCCAATGAGTACAAAATAAATGCACGAATGGGCGTAATTTATAATGGCGAAGGTGTGAGAAATTATCTAACCGATCCATTTAATCATTACGATGGCTGGATTGGAATTGAGTTGCGTGGCTCAAGTTCTTTAACATTTCCAAAAAAGAGTTACGCAGTTGAGACAAGAGATTCACTTGGAAACGATAAATCTGTTACACTGCTTGGATTACCATCAGAAGCTGATTGGGTATTTTATGGACCTTATAATGATAAAACTTTAATTCGAGATGTTTTGGCTTACAAACTTGCTCGAGATATGGGAAGATATGCATCTCGTTCAAGATTTTTTGAATTGGTAATAAATGGCGAATACAAAGGGGTTTATGTTCTTCTCGAAAAAATAAAAAGAGATGCAAATCGAGTGAATATTAAAAAATTAAATCCCGCAGACATAACAGGCGACGCGCTTACAGGTGGTTATATCATAAAGATAGATAAATTAGATGGTGAAAATAATGATGGCTGGTATTCAAACTTTCGACCTTTCCCACAATTGAGTGCAAGAATTTTTTATCAATATCATTATCCAAAACCGGAAGATATTGTTGAAGCCCAGAAGAATTACATTAAAGCGTGGATTTATTCTTTCGAATCAGCAATGTTTGGACCTTATTATGCAGATACAATCTTAGGATATTCGAAATACATTGATGTTCAATCTTTTGTTGATTACATCCTTTTGAATGAATTAGTTAAAAATATTGATGCATATAGATTGAGCACTTTCTTTTATAAAGATAGAGATAGTCGAAATCCAAAATTATTTGCTGGACCTGTGTGGGATTTCAATCTGGCTTTTGGTAATTGTGATTATTATCAGGCGTATAACTCAAGTGGTTGGTATCTTGAATATGTTTCTGAATACTCAAACATTCCGAGTTGGGAAAATTATTTCATTCCATTCTGGTGGAAAAAAATTTTTACTGATCAAAATTTTCAGAATAAATTCAGACAGCGATGGATTGCTCTAAGAAATTCTGTCTGGACATATGAAAAAATTAATACAACGATTGATTCGCTTGTTCAACTACTTGAAGAATCAAGACAGAGAAATTTTCAGAAATGGCCTGTGATTGGTCAGTATATCTGGCCTAATTATTATGTCGGACAAACTTATGAAGACGAAATAAATTATTTAAAAAACTGGCTATCAAGCAGATTGGTTTGGATGGATTATCAATTGATTACAAATGTAGAAAAAGACGAGTCAGAAATTGGCGCAAGAGATTTTCATATCTATCAGAATTATCCTAATCCATTCAACTCTTCAACTCGAATTGATTATTACATTTCAAATCATCAAACTGGTTTAAAGAAAGTTACTCTAAAAATTTTCGATATACTTGGAAGAGAAATAGCAACTTTTGTTGATGAATATCAATCGAGCGGATACTATTCAATAAATTTTGATGGTGATTTGATTAGACGAAACATTCTCTCTTCAAGCATTCTTATGGCTCGACTTGATGTTGAAGGAAAATCTAAGACTATTAAAATGATTTATTTGAAGTGAATGTTCTAAATTACTTCTCCATATTTAAAGGGGCAAAGTTGAGTTTTAAACATCGTAGAATTTTTTAGTTCGTTAGATATGTTTTAGTATCGATTTCAAATTTTGTTTACTATACTGCACAAAAATCCCAATTTTTGTTTACTACAGTGAACAAAATGCACAAAAATTGGTTTATTGCTCTAAAATTTAATCGAGTGTCCGCTCAGAGTCTTTGAAGATGGATCATCTTAATTTTTAAAAAACCCTTATCTCTTTTTGCACAGTCACTCTTTGGAGATTAGTTTACCTTTCTTATAAATCCAGATTTAATTGTTGACAACTTAAATCGAAAAATTTATTTTGCGATAGAACAAAATATGGGAGAAAATTATGAACCCAAAATTAAATTTGAGTAAAGCTCTCAGTTCGCTTCTTATTTTCTCTTCCTTCCTTTTCATCGGGTTCAGTGGTGAAAAAGACAAAATGCTTAAAACAAATTTCAATCAGACAGATGCTTATTACTTGAAGCTGGATAGATTTGAATTACCTTTCACCAATAATGGAGTTTTAGCTGATGTTCAAGTTGGTCAAAATACTTCGACGGCTAAATTTGATGGTCAAACTGTAATTTTCTCAGGTGGATTTCTTTTGGGTTGTTATTTATATCCTAATACAAATTTTGCAACGCCCTATGTTAATGGTGTAATGCCATTTCGTAGAATTGAAGATTATGTTCCTGGA
>Ga0123519_10003554_pt1 | contig 25727 bp, 23 predicted proteins | sample YelNatPaOPRAMG02_FD_87396 | JGI IMG/M metagenome (GOLD analysis project Ga0123519, IMG submission 87396) | Hot spring microbial communities from Yellowstone National Park - Yellowstone National Park OP-RAMG-02 (version 2) | ecosystem: Environmental > Aquatic > Thermal springs > Hot (42-90C) ...
ACCAATTGATGATTTCACAAGGTCAAAAGAGCATTGATCAATGGAGACAGGGTCATCAGAGATTAAAATACCAATATCAGGGACAATATAACCTTTTGAGTGTGGATAACAATCACATTCAGGTGATACATCCATTATGAAATTTATATAAATAGTTTTTTTATTTTTCACAGCACCATAAGCATATTCTACCATCTTCTCAACAAGGTTTTTAACAGGTGTATTCCAGTTTATTCCAATCGCATAAAATGGGCAGAATGCTATACATTCACCACAACCAATACATTTATTTCCATCTATAATCGCAATTTTTTTAACAATATCTATCGCCGAAGCAGGGCACACTATTTTACATTTTGAGCAACCTGTGCATTTCTCTTTTTTTACAATTGGTATTGCACCTGAATGCATTGATAATTTACCTTCCTTTGTTGCGCATCCCATTCCAAGGTTCTTTATAGCGCCACCAAATCCAGTTTGCTCATGACCTTTAAAATGTGATAAACATAATATCTTATCAGCATAGTAAATTCCCTCTGCAATCTTCACCTTCTTATAATGCTTTTTGTTTATTTCGACTTCTACACCAGAACTCCCGGACAATCCATCTGCAATGATTATGGGAGCGAAATCAAAACCATTCCATTTTGCTGTATTCAGATAATCAATTGCAGTTCCCCTTGAACCTTTATAAAGTGTTGTGGTATCTGTAAGATACGGATTTGTTTTGAGTGATAAAAGAAATTCAAATAGTTTTCTCACATAGATGGGTCTTATAAATGCTGTATTCCCTTTTTCACCCATATGAAGTTTTATTGCGACATTATCATTCTCTGAGAAAATCTTGTCATAATTAACCCTCTTTATGGTCTCTTCTAATCTTTTCAGTAAACTCTTTTCTGATTTAATAGGAATAAAATAAACCTTACTCATTCAACCCCTAAAATCTTCTTTAACCTTGGTTCAAGGTATATATTATTATCTATTTTCTTTTTCAATATATCCTTCAATAATCTCTTTTTAAAAGATAATGAGAGGTTTTTGTTTATAACAATATATTTCTTATCGTATATTCTACAGGAACCACCTGTTGTAAGTATCCTGTCAATATAAACCTTGAAGCCAAGTTTTTCAGCAATATCTATGAGGATTTCAAGTTCTTCATCTTTTTTCATTTATAAACTCCATCACTATATTCTTTATCTCCTCACACCTTTCCTTACTCCTCGCCTCAAACCTTGCAACGATAACAGGTTGTGTATTTGAAGCCCTAACAAGACCCCAACCATCACCAAATAGTATCCTCGCACCATCAATATCAATAATCTTATTTGTTTTTGAAAAATGTTTTTTCACCTCTTCAACTAACTTCCATTTTTTTTCTTCTGTGGTCTCAATCCTTATTTCAGGTGTTGAAAAATAGTAAGGAATATTTTTCACAATTTCTGATATTTTCTTATCTGAATTTGAAAGTATATCGTAAAGTCTCAGGGATGCAAATATTGCATCATCATAACCATAATAATCACCACCAAAGAATATATGCCCGCTCATTTCACCTGCAAGTGGAGAATTCAATTCTTTCATCTTTGCCTTTATCAATGAATGACCTGTTTTCCACATAAAAGGTCTTCCACCTTTTCCCTCAATAAATTCAGCAGCACCCTGTGAAGATTTCACATCAAATATGATATATGAATTAGGGTATCTTTTTAGAACAAAATCTGAAAATATACATAACAACTTATCACCCCAAACAATATCCCCTTTATCATCTATCACACCAATTCTATCTGCATCACCATCATATCCTATTCCGAAATCTGCCTTTGTCTCAAGGACCTTCTTTTTCAACGATTCCATATATTCTGGTATCGTTGGGTCTGGAAGATGATTCGGGAATTCACCATCAGGTTCACAGAATATACATTCAAAATCTGCCCCTATTATGTTGAATATTTTTGAGACTAATGCGCCTGCAGTCCCATTCCCAGGGTCTAATACTATCTTCAGTTTTCTTTTAGGATATGTTATTGATAAAATCTTTTCAATATAATCATCTTCAACATTCTTCTTTTTAATAATTCCTTTACCTTCTTTAAATTCTTTCTTCCTTGCAATCTCTTTTATCTTCTGTATATCATCACCATAAAGCGTTTCTTCACCTATCATCATTTTCAGACCATTGTATTCCTTTGGATTATGACTGCCTGTTACCATAACACCACCACTTAGACTATAATGGAATACAGCGAAGTAAAGTAAAGGGGTAGGGCACATACCAATATCAACAATGTTTATACCTGTGGATATAATCCCCTTGCATAAAGCATCCTTTATCCTTGGAGATGTTTTCCTTGCATCGTATCCAACTACTATTTCATTTCCTATCCCTTTATTCCTTACCAATGTTCCGTAAGACTTACCTATCAGTTCAACCACATCATCTGTCAATTCTGTTTCTGCAATCCCTCTAATATCATACATCCTAAAAATTTCATCTTTCATATTACCTCCTTTTTATTTCCACACCAAAGATGTGGGTTGGTTCAAAATTTGAGTTTACAATAGTGTAATATAATGAAAAAATAGATAAATCAAGACTTATTCCAGATGAAAATCCTCTTAATGCTGAATAACCAAATCTTAAAGAAATAATATCCCTCATAGTTAAGATTGAACCTATGGAAAAAATGCTTCTTTTTTCCTGTATCAAGATTGAAGATTCAATTATTCCTTTATAATATTTGTATTTATATGGTATTGATAATGCAAAAATAGTGCTCTGTGGTATTTTATCAATCATTCTACCAAACCAACTGATCTCTGTATTTAAAATATCCTTAAATATTAATGATAATATAATCTTGTTTTTTAAAGTTAAACCGAAATCGTATCCATAACCAACCCCATGAAAATTTAACATCTCCTGTTCATAATTTCTGATGCTGAAACCAATATCCATAAATTTTAATCTCCTCGCAATTGATAATGTTAAAGATCTCTCCGTTACATCAAAATAACCAGAATTTTCAGGTATAATAGTATCTTCAATCTCGGGATTCAAAGGCATATCACCTGATGTAAAATAATTTACCCCAAAGCCTACATTTGTATTCTTTATATTAAAACATATCGCACCATTTAAAAGATTAAATGTCTGAATAAGACTTGTCCAGTCAAAATAAATTGAATGATTCACTCCGCTAATATTTGCAGGATTCCACCATAATGATGTTATATCGTTCTCTGTGAAATAACTCCCTGTTGAAAGACCTTTTGCACCTGCGCCAGGGAAGATGTAATCAAAAGGGATTGTGAAAATTATGAATAAAATCATCTTTTCAGCACCGCCATCTTTCCTTTTTCTTTAATCTCCAAAATCCCTTTTCTCGCCTTGAGAACATACAAATAAACACCATTTGGAACAGGTTTGCCATTCAAATCCTTTATATCCCATTCTATGATATTTCTTCCTTCTTTCAGATCCATTATTTTCTTTTTAAAAACAAGGATACCTGATGGTTGATAAACCTCTAACTCCGCAAGATCAGGATCTTTAGTGAATTCAACAACAAATTTTGTGTATGTCTTTGCAGGATTTGGAAAGTTAGAAAAGTATGTTATAAGAAAAGGTGTCTGGATATTGATAAAAACATCTTTCACCTTTTCATTCCCGTGGACATCATCAACAAAAATCTTCAAATTATGGATACCATCTGTAAAAGAACCTTCAAAGTCAAGGTTGATAAGATTTAAATCCTTTGTCTCAATAACATTAAATTCCCTTATTTCTCCATCTATCCCAATTTTTGGTTTTTTTATCCAGATATCAATCCCATTCTCATCCTCCATAGTTATCCTCATTCTCACATTGTTTGAATTAGAGAATATCGTGTCATCCCTTATCTTTAAAAGAGGAGGTGAGAAGTCATTGTTAAAACCATAGGTGAAATCACCTGTATCTATTAACCAGAAACTATCAGAACCAAGGTTTATCCATTTCTCACCCCTTCTTAAATATATTCCACCTGATGAGGAATCTGGTTTTAATTTTATGAAGAATGGATTAAAAATTGTGTCCTGAAAAGAGATATTGAATGACTTTTCAATCCCTCCGAAAGTGCCTGGTTTAAAATCATCCTGTTTTGAAGGTTTTTCATAATCCTTTTCCTTTATCGTAACATAAATATCATCCTTAAATGTTTGAGGAAGAAATATAATCTTATAATTATCATCCTCAATAATATTTGTATCGGAAACTGAAACTTTATAAAAATCCCTTATTTTATTTAAATAAAATATATTGTTATTTTCACTTGTTTCTTCTAACCAGTTATCACTATCAATGAATATCTTAAATTTTATCTCTTTCAATGTATCTTCTATGAATGAATCAAAAGGTATAGAAATTTCAACTATCTTTGCGGGAATAATATCTTTTATTATAGTGTCATATATGTTATAATAATCATTTGTGATAAACTTATATATTGAAACCTTTGTTGAATCAACGATTTCTTCACCTTTATTCAATACATTAATTTTTAGAAATATATTCTTTTTTTTCACAATCACATCAGATGATGTGAACTGAAGATCAGGTCTTTTTAAAATATATTTTGAAAAAATCCTTGACCTATAAATTTTGGTTGAATCATAAACAAAAATCCTGAAATGGAAATTCACACCATCTTTTATAATCGGAATCCTGCAAATATGATAACCTGATGATTCACTCATAAAAAATCTATTGTTTATACTCCCATCGTATCCATAGAAACATAAAACAGAATCAGGTATAATGTTCAATTTAGAAATAATATTTATTGTATCATTATATTTTAATGTTTCTGGATAAAGATTTATCTCTTTGAAGATCCCCATTTTCTCAATGAACTCTTCCCCTGATATTAAATATTTATCATTTTTTAAAAGTGCGATAACTTTTGATGTATCTGATGAAATGGGAAGATAAATAAAAGTATCATTCTTATTCTCATCAACATTAAAATTGAATTCATATTTCTTTAATGAATCTAATACAGTAAAAAAGAATCTCCCTCTTATCTGATTCAAACATTCAATGTGTAGTGTTTCATTGTTATATTCAGCGATGAATTTTAATGTATCTTTTGATAACTTTAGTTCATATAATGGGTCTCCTATGAGATGATAAACTGTGGAGTTGTAATGTTCAGGGTAAAGAAACTTATATGAGAAAAGTATATCACCAAGTTTTTTTATATCTTTCCTGAATATTGAATTAAGTAAAAACTTATCAGTAACAACATTCTCACCAAAATAGGTGAGCCCTGAAGGTGCAATTGAACCTATCATTCCAACACCAGGGAATATCACAGAATATTCACTCACAGACCTCATTAAAGGGTCATCCATTATCCCGTTTGCACAGGAGAATGCAAGCATAAATGTGAGTTTCCCATAATTTGTTAATCTTGGAATATCATATATCCTGAAATATCTTCCAGCACCAAGGTCTTCTTCACCACCATGCCCGTGAAAATTAAAGATTGTCTGACCCGAAGAAAGAAACCTTATCACTTCCTCCCAGACACTTGTTCCTTCCCTTGAATAAACTTTATTTATTATGTATCCAGAAGGTAAAATACTTCTTATAATCCCATCAGATACAGAATCCGCACCCTGTAATGCATAATCTGCACCAAAGAATACCCTATTCTCCTTCGGTTCTTCAGAAGATGAACCATAAATAATCTTGTCAATATAACCATTAAACTCTGTTCCTGTTAATACTGGTATCCTTCCTACAATAATATCAGGGAAATCATCTTCTCCACATACCTTTGAAAATTCAAAATCAGAAGCATAAAAACCACCAATAACATTCTTCATAATAACAGGAACAATGTCTGTATTATTCTTAAGGACATTTTTTGTATCGTATGTCCCTTTACCAAATAGAACAAGGTATGAAGGTGGATTTTCAAGTTCCATACAATATTTTAAAAATTCTTTTATTGCATAAGGTGATTTCTCACCATAATTAAATGCATTGTAAATCTCATCAGTTGTGAAAATTTCAACACTCAGGGATTCTTTATTTTCATAATAATTTTTGTAATTTAAAGCATAATCAAAAAATTCAGGTGATGTAATAAGGATAACATCAGAACCTCTGTATTGGAGAAATTTATCCATCACAAACTTCCTTATTGATTTTGGTAAGAATTCACTACCAGAAGTATAAACATAATAAGAAGATAACTGGGAATTTGTGTCTGAAAAAGACACAGAGTATATACCATTTTCTTTAAATATTGAAGGATTTTCTATCTTATAGCCGTTTATCCTGTAAACATTTATTCTTTCAGAGAGAAAATTCTTTATATTAACAATAAAACTTTTATTTTCCACATTGAAACCTATTTTATAACCATCAGATACAAAATTTTTCTTGTAATATACTTTTAAATATTTAAGATAAATGAAGGAAGATGTTTTTATTTTAATTTTTTCATATTTACTGAAAATATTTCCTGAGAAATCCTTACTTGATAATCCAGAAATTTCATATTGAGAAACAAGAGAATCATCTGCATAAAAATAGAGATTTTGTGAATAGTAAGAATTGTTAAATACCCGAAATTTAAAATAAGAAGTATCAGAATTCCATAAAGAATTATCAATAGAAAAAATGAATAATGTATCCTGTGCATAAAACCATTCACCTGCACTCCTTGTGTATACACTATTATTATCAAAAACAATTGAATCATTAAAACTATTTATTGTATCATTATGAAAATCTGTTTCAATATGATTGTAATATTCACCATCACCTTCTTTAAGCCAGTAATGATTCAATGTGTCAAATTCAGATGAAAAACATTCTGCATAAAAAATGAAGTAATCATTATTATCAAATACATTATCATTATCAAGGTCAAATACATCAACAGGTATAATCTTCCCTTTATACTCCAATCTTATCCTGTGTATTTCAGGAGAAAAATCAATGTTGTTCCTTGAAAGTAGTTTATAACTTACCCTGTAAATCCCCTCTGAATCAACATCTATCCTTATACCTTCATTAAATTCTCTATTTTTTTTCTCACTCAATTTATAATACTTTCCCGATGAACCATTTAATACAAATCTTTCAAAAAATTTATCATCACTAAATTTTGAAATGAATGGTTTTTTATCAAAGTAAAAGAGAATATCAAATTCTTTGTAATCCTTCGCCTCAAGTGTATCAACGCTTATTATTATTACCCTTCTATTCCTGAAATTATATGGACCTTTTATTTTTATTATACTATTTTTTATTCTTCCGTCCTTATTGTAAACATCATATCTATAGCCACCTTCCTGAGGAATTGCAATTATTGTTCTTTCATCAAATCCTTTATCTATATTCACATTTATCCTTAACATCTTTTCCTGATTCTCAATAATTTTGAATAGTGAGAATATTATAAATATCATCTTATATGGACAATCTTCCTTCTTATAATTTCTTTGTTATCTTCCATAAGGAGAAAATATAAACCGCATGGAATCTCTCTAAAATCAAAAACAACACTTTCTCCATTCAATCTTTCTTCTTTTATCTTTCTTCCATCAATACTCAAGATTGCATAACTTCTAAAATTCCCTGTAATCTCAATCCTATCACGAACGAACAATGTTTGGTATCCATAATTTTCTTCTTTCCCATTATCAAAAATCCTGTAAAATATCTTTTTATCAGGACTACCTGAAATGTAACCATTCCAGAAGACAAAAATATTACCATTTAAATCTTTCTTCAATAATGGGTTTGAACAATAGTAAGAATTTACATTCATCTTTAAAGGTTCTGAAAGATTATCATCAATGTAAAAGATATCACCATTCTCAACCCAGACAAAGCTCTTAAAATCTGAAATATCAAGTGATGGCTCAGAAAGATTTGGTGATTCTCTAATTATAATAGGAGGTTTCCATTCTCCATCATATTCTCTGTATATCAATCTTATCCTACCATTTTTAATCTCATTCCATACTATTCCGAATTTACCATAAGTAAATCCTGATGAAGGTGAGAATGCGTTGTTTAATGTATCGGAGATAATCCATTTTCTCATATTATTCACATCCATACAACGAATAACAATCTTCCCATTTATCGCTTCTTCATAAGCAATAAAAACATTATTTCCGAAAAATCCGATTGAAGCAGAACCTGCATAAACATTTGATTCAGATATCGTCATTATATTTGACCATATTCCATTTTGTAAGTATCTGAAGAAAACCTCGGATAAACCATTCTTCGTGTCTTTCCAAACAACATATATTTTATTATTCCTTATAATACAGGATGGATTTATTGACCAGTTACCATCATTCTCTGTGACATTCTCAACACCACCCCAGACACCACCTGAAATATTCTGATAATATCTTCTTAGAAATATCTCATTCTGAAAATTCATATCATGATAAGATATCCTTCTATCATCCCATATCAAAAATATACAACTATCTGAAAAAATAATGCTTGAGAAACCTGCCCATTGTGAATAAATACTTCCAGCCCTTGAAACATTCCTGAAATACTCAATACTTCCATTCTTCTTCAATTTTGCAAAGTATACTTCAAGGTAAGGGCTTGTATAACTTGAAAGGAAACTAATAAATACATTCCCACTATTATCAACATCAATGGAATTTATGTAGGATGGTGAAAGTATATTCACCTTTTCACCAATGTTTAAAAGATATTCACCTGACCATAAAGAGATAATAAATATCATCTTATCTTTATAATCTTTTTAACACCATTTTTTCTTATAAAATAAACACCGCTTTTCATAAAATTGTTTTTCCTTCCAGTAAGGTCAAAAATAGAACTATCTTTATCAATGAATGTCTCACTACCTTTTCCTATCAAAATACCATCATTATCGTATAATCTATAAGAAACAATCTTACCAGTAAAATATACAGGTTTTCTCGTCTTAGATTCTAAAAGATATATGGAAGTATCAAATTTTATAGAAGAGAGCAAACTCTTTCCATCTGTAATTTCACCATTTCTCAATGCTATTTCTATGTAACAATCAGAATCTGTAAAAATCTTGTTCCCTTCAATATAAATCCTTTCACCTTCATCCTTTTCAACAATTATTTTCCTCTCATTGATGAACCATTTCCACATAATACAAAAGGAATTAAAATCATTATAATCCATCAAACCATCCGGGATGCAATATAAATCAGGAAGATTACCTGAAAAAGGACCTGTCTCATAGTATGTATCACCAGAAAGGAATGCGTTTCTGAAAATTATGAAATCAGAGGAATTCACTTCAAGGTCTAAATTAAAATCTCCGAGTGGAACAATCTTATAATTTAAAAATACATCATCGTAAGGGCTACCATCTTCAAGAGTATTCCAGTTCCCATCTATCTTATTCCCGAATATATCCTTAACAATATCTGAATTTATATGAATAATGAGATTATCATTTGAACGAGGCAGGGGATATGTTGTGATAAAAATAGTATCTTTTTTTATTCTCATATATCTTATGGAATATCTCATTGTATCATCATATTTATATGAAAATATATCAGTTCCATTTAAAAAAGAAGAAGAGTCAATCTGAGCATTAAAAACGAATTTAAATATCCTTCCATCAGAAATACCCTGAACAGGTATAGAGTATATAAATTGTGGTGGAGAAGGGGATGGGACTTTTAATGTATCCTTCATATAATTACCATTGGTGAATTTTGTAAAAAATGTGTAATAATAATAATATCCAGGTGAAAGGCCTATTGAATCAACAAACATATATGGATTGAATGGCTCTATATCAGTTCTCAAGAAACACCACCATTCATTTGGTGAATTCGCAAATCTATCAGTTCTTCTCACTACAAAAAGTGAATCTATTGTATCAATATCAGGTGTAGAAAATGTTATCAGGTTGTAAGATTTGAACTTCGTTATGGAAAGATTGTAAAGGAAGGATAATTCAATAAATAACAACTTTCCCTCCAGAAATTGTATCAAACTCTATTTCATTCCCAATTGAATCAAATATCTTTGCATCTTTTATATAAAAATTATAGACACCTTTGTTCATTGCAGAAAATCTGAAATTCCCAATAAGAATATCATCCTCTGGATAACCATTCAGGTTTGTTCTGAATATCTCAAGGGAACAGGGATATTCCCTCACTATAATAATAGGGATAGAGCCTTCTGAGTAAGTAGTGCTATCAATTCTGTAATCTATAAGTGTGAGTTCTTTTTCCCATAGCAATTTTATGTATTCAAAGTTGTGAGGTTTTAATCTCTCTCCTTTTAAAGATATTTTTATCTCATCAGAAATATTAAAAGAATCAAAAATAGGTGAGATAGAAAAACCATTCCTTATACCATCAACAAGAAAAGATATGGAAGAATAGTCCATCTCCTTCTCTTCAAGTATATTCTTTCCTCTTACCCAGAAATTGTGCCATCCATCATCAAGTATCAAAAATACAGATTCTTCTTTTGTCCATCCTGATATCTTACCATCTATTGAATACTGATAATAAACAGAATTTTCGCCCCTCCATACAATCTTCACACTATTGTTATTAAATACTGAACCATTCTTTGGTGATAATATAATCTCTGTCTCTGGTGTGAAAATATTCTCATTATAACATCCGATTATAAAGATAATAATGATTATCAATCTTTTCATAATCCCTTCAATCTTTTAAATTTTTCTTTAATAGAGTTAATTTTTTCAAGTATTGTATCACCATTAATATTTTCCATACATTCAACAGACCTTCTCACAGAATCAAATGGTTCATTTTTTTCAAGGAAGAAAGAAATAAATAATCCAGAGAATATATCACCTGCACCAACTATATGTTTTTTTAATGGATTCTTTGAAGAGAAATGCTCAAGTTTTCTATCGTGATAAACATAAGCACCTCTTTCAGCATCTGAAACAATTACTATCTTTTCCTTTGGGAAGTAATCAATCCCTTCTGGAAAATCCTTATGAACAAAAGCATAGTATTCCCTCATATTCATCTGTATAATATCAAAACTTTCTTTTATTGTCTCAGACTCATCATCATTTAGTAATCTCTTGAACCTTTCTCCATTCTCTTTTGTCCCCAGTGCAAAACTATGTATATCCATCATCTTATAAGGAATATCTAAATTTCTTATTTCCTTCAGAGTTTGAAGGTTGAATTCCCATCCCATAACAGGATTTATAAGTATTAATCTGCTCTGTTCCCTAACTTTTTTTATCATATCTATTTCTATCTCTGGTGAAAATGTTGTTAAGAATTCGTATCTTTCATCATTATAAATATGGAGCACATTCCTATTCGTTTTTTCGATCTCAATCGTGTATTTTAAATTCACATTAACCTCCATCAACTCAACGAACTCTTCTTTAATATCCTTCCCAATGAAGGTAACAGGGAAAACATTGATATTTTTGTCAAGGGAAAGAGATAGAATATTATATGTTATTCCTCCAAGGGAATATATATTATCAATCCTATCATAACTTATAGCACCTGAAACAATCACATTATTCATTTTACTTATTATAAAAAATTAAAAAAAAATTTCAAGAAAAACTTGACTTTTATTTAATCCTGTTATAATTTATAAATATGATAATTTTATTTATAGCACAGATAGGAATGATACAATCAAACATAAGCATAAATATAGAGGTTTGGGGTGAAGTGAGAAACCCAGGTATTTTTTCAGTCCCTCCAAACATAAATCTGATAGAGGCTATCTCATTTGCTGGAGGACCATTAAGTTCATCCGATCTTTCAAAAGTGAAGATCGTGAGTATGAATGGGAATATAAAGATTGTTAATGTCTCATCATATCTGAAAGGAGGGAAAACAGATATTCCAATGATGGCACCAGGTGATATTGTTATTGTCCCCAGGTCATTCTATTCAAACCTTGCTGATTTCGTCAGGTTTATGAGCATTGTGATTGGTGCTGCTGGAATTATCTATTCAATTGTGGGGAAATAATGCCATCAGAAACAACCCACTATGATTTTTTAAAATTATTGAAAGTGATAAGGAGAAGACAATGGATTATATATCTTTCAATATTATTTATTTTGTTTTTGACAACACTTTATATAATATTTGCGCCAAAATATTATGAGGCAAGTTCAAAGATTCTTATAACAACAAGGAGATATTCGATTGGTCCTGAGATGATTTATCAGGATGAGGAGAAGGCTGTTGATAATGAACTTGAGATCCTGAATAGTGCAAATTTTATTATGAAAGTATTTGAGAACCTTAAAAAATCAAAAAATCTTCCTATACTTTCATCCCGTAATCCATTCTATGAATTTACGAAAAGTGTTTCAATTATTCCTATAGGAAGGAGTAACACAATTAAGTTGAGTTTTATCTCAAGAAATCCTGAAGAAGCAATGATTGTTGCAAACACACTTGCAGAAACCGCAGTTGAATTCTCTCTTGATTTTGAAAAGGCAGAGATAGTTCAGGTGATGAGATTCCTTGAATCACAGATACCAGTTGCAAAAGAGAGATTAAAGGATATTGAAAAGAAACTTGAGGAATATAAAAGTTCAACAGGCATTATATCTGTTGATGAATATGTTAATACACTTTCCAGTGAACTTTCAAATTTTGACCACATTTATAATGAGACAATAATAGAGTATTCAAGTAAAGAGACACAATTGAAATCACTGAAAGAGAGATTGAATGAGGTGAAAAAGAATCTTTCTATAGACCTGAGTGGAATTGTGAATTCTTCCATAAAGAATATCAGAACAGAACTTTTTAATCTTGAGAACGAACTTCTAACATACGAACTTAAAGGGATAACGCAGGATAATCAGAGGGTTTCTATCTTGAAGAAGAATATTGAAGACCTGAAAAAGAAATTACAGGAAGAGGTTGTAAAGGTTGCAGGGGATAGTATCTTTGTTAATGACCCACTTTCATTAACATCGGAACTTTCACTTAAAATAATAGAAACTGAGATTGACTTTGAGATATTAAAATCAAAAATGGAGGTTCTTGAGAATCTAAAAAAAGATTATGAAAAGAAGATACGTTCTTTTCCTTTCCAGGAAACAAAGTTTTTAAGTTTTATAAGAGAATACAAGATCGCTGAAGATGTTGTTAAACTTTTGACTGAAAAATACGAAGAATTCAGGATTGAGGAGGCAAAAAAAATAGGTAATGTGAAGGTGATTGAATATGCAACTATCCCGATATTTCCGGTTAAGCCTCAAAAAAAATTAAGTCTTCTTTTAGGATTTTTTGGAGGGATTCTTATAGGTATAATTGGCGTTGTCCTTTTGGAGATTTTCGCAAATAAGATTGTTGATGAGGATGATGTAAGGGAGAATTGTCATATTCCAGTAATAGCAATAATTCCAGAGGTGAAAATAAAAAATAACGATGGTTTTTCTAAGTATCTTATCACAAATTTAGAGAAGAATAAAGAACTCATTGAGGCTTATAGGATAATGAAAACGAATATAAATTTTCTGAATATTGAGAGAAGATCAAAAGTATTTTTAGTAACGAGTTCTCTACCTGAAGAAGGAAAATCAACAGTTTCTTCTAATATCGCAATAACTACTGCGAATGCTGGTTATAATACAATCTTAATAGACCTTGATTTAAGAAAGCCATCCCTACATAAGGTCTTTGGTATAGAAAATTCAATTGGTTTAACAGATATTGTTATGAATCCAAAGAGATTGGAGGATTCAATACATAAGATAAAAGATAATTTATATTTCTTAAAATCAGGAACAATACCACCCGATGCTTCGGAGATTATAAGTTCAAACAATATGAAAGAGATAATGGAAAAAATCTCAAGGAAATTTGACTATGTATTCATAGATTCCCCACCCCTTATTATTCCTGAAACGAGATTAATTGGATTACTCTCTGATGGGGTGATACTTGTTCTTAAGAGTAATTATATAAGCCCTGAGACCTTACACAGGAGTATAAATGTGATAAATTCAATAGAAAAAAGGATTATAGGGATTGTTATAACGAGACTTAAAAAACATCACCGGAGTTATTATTATTATCAATATTATTATAACAAGGAGGAAAAAAATGATTAAAAATGGAATCATATTTGGTCTACTTGGTTTTATAGTGGTTTTCGGCATTCTTTTTCTAAAAGAGTTAACGAAGGAAGGTGGGAATGATATCGCAGAAATGGTTACAAACGATTATATCACAAGGGGAAAATTCTTCTCTTTTATCGTAAGAGAGTATGTTGAAATGGAGGATGAAATAGGTTCAAGCGCTGTCCTTAATATGTTAAAAGAAAACTTTAAAGGAGCAAAGAATATTACTGTGATAACAAATGATGGAACAATTCTCGCTGATTTTGATTCAACAAAGGTTCTTGAAAAATTTAAAGGGACTATGGTTGGAAACAAGGAGATACAGAAGGTTCAGGAAGGGAAGAATATGTACATTGGAATACCTGTAAAATCTGGTGATAAGAAGATAGGTGAGATACATATTGCACTTGATATGGAAAAATTTGAAAAGAAGAAGGGATTTGATACAAAAAAAATAATTTATGCGGTTGCATCTTTCCTTATATTCTTTATTGCAGGTTTATTCATAAAAGGAGGAAAGAAGGAAGTAGCCCAGGTAATAGACACTTCAAGTCTCACAGCAGAGGTAGAGAATCTTAAACAGGTTATATCTAATTTAAAGAAAGAAGAAGAGGGAACAATAAAGATTATAGAGGATAAAAAGAAAGAGATTGAGACAATTGAGAAGGAGATAATAACAAAGAAGAAAGAACTTGAAAATATTAATGCTGAATTTAGCAATATTTCCGAGAAAAGAAAAGAGATTGAGAATTTAAAAAGTGAACTTGCTTCACTTGAGGTGAAACTTGAAGATAAAAGGAGCGAACTTGAAAATCTTGAAAAGAATATAAAAGAAATGAAAGAAAAGGTTCCTGTTGAAAACGAGGAGGAAGCACTTTTAGGAAATCTTATAGGAAATAATATAGACGCAAGATTGGAGGAGAAAAAAAAGCAAGAGGTTGAACTAACACAGAGGATTGTTGCAAAAAGAAGGGAAGAGATAACCATTTCTGCAAGGATAGAGGCAAAGAAAAAAGAACTTATGGAACTTGAGAAAAAGATAGAATCTTTAAAAAAACAGGCATAAAGCACTTGACAATTTTTCTTTTATAAGTAATATTAAATCAAAAGCCGGGGTGGCGGAACTGGCAGACGCGCACGTTTGAGGGGCGTGTGGGATTCCCGTGGGGGTTCAAGTCCCCCCTCCGGCATTTTTCAGGAATTCTGCTGCCTTTTCTGGTGGCATAGGATTTATGTAAAATCCAGTTCCCCATTCAAAACCTGCAACCTTTGTGAGTTTTGGAATGATCTCTATGTGCCAGTGATAATCATATTCAATGGTTGGCCATTTACCAGACATCTGAACTGGTGCAGTATGAATAATATAATTGTAAGATGGGTCATTTAGAATTTTATAGTATTTTGGGAAGATGGAAGAGAATATTTTAACAAGCGATTTTATTTCATCTTCTTTTATTTCCTCAAAAAATGCAGTATGTTTTTTTGGTAAAACCCACAGTTCAAAAGGGAACCTTGAAGCAAAAGGTGCAAAACAGACGAAATGTTCATTCTCATCAACAATCCTTATCCTTTCATCAATCTCTTTCTTTAATATCTCGCAAAAAATGCAGTTTCTATGCTCAAGATAAAAATTTCTTGCACTGTAAAGTTCCTCTGAAACCCTCTTCGGAACTATTGGTGTTGCTATTATCTGAGAATGAGAATGTGATAATGAAGCGCCTGCTTCAAATCCATAATTCTTAAATATAAGTATATATCTCAATCTTACATCTTCTTTTAATTTATTATATCTTATTTTGTATGTCTCAAGAATAAGTCTTATTTCATTCTCATCCATATTATGAAGAAACTTTGTATGGGAAGGGGTTTCTATTATAACTTCGTGTCTTCCAATCCCTGTCATACTTCTGTATATTCCATCCCTTTGGGATTTTATCTCACCATCTGAAGAAAGTGCTGGAAACTTGTTTGGAACAACCCTTATCTTCCAGTTAGGTGTATCCTTCATACTTCCATCACGAACAGCATAAACCTCTGGTGGTGTTTTACTCTCATTACCTTCACAGAATGGGCAGAATCCCTCAACCTTTTGTGCCTTTTCAATGATAAAATCATCAGGCCTTTTAGCCCTTTCCGTTGCAATAATAACCCATCTTCCGCTAACAGGGTCTTTTCTTAAATCAGGCATTTTTGAACCATCCTTTCGCTACAACAACCCTATTTTTCTCAGTCAGGTCAAGACCATATTTTTTCCAGTTTTCACAAATATCAACCTCTTTTATAAAGTTATCTTTATCAATAATAATATTTTTCAATCTCACACCTTCACCTATAACACATCTCTCAAATATAATGCTATTTTCAACACTTGCGTTTTTCTCAATCTTTACAAGTGGTGAGATGATGCTGTTAATAACCCTTGCACCATTAATCTCAGAACCATTTGCAATATAAGAATTCAAAACATCGCTACCCTTTTTAATGTGTGCAGGTGGGAGTGGAGGGAAATAAGTTCTTATGGGAAAATCAGGATCTTTCAGGTTTATAGGTTTTTCCTCATCATTAAGGAAGTCAAAATTCGTTTCAAAATAAGAATCAAGTGTTCCAATATCCTTCCAGTATCCATCAAAAACATAGGCATATATCTTGTATCCTTCACTTATCATCTTTGGTATTACATCCTTACCAAAATCATGTGAACTATAGTTATTTTTTGCATCTTCTATAAGAACCTTCACGATTGTCTCTGTCTTCGCAATGTAGATACCTGCATTCACAAGTGAAAACCTTTCATCTTTCTTATATGGAGGAGGATTTGAAGGTTTCTCAATAAATGCAGTAACCCTGTTCTCTCTGTTTATTTCAAGTGTTCCAAACCTTGAGGATTCGCTTCTTGGATAAAGAAGTGCAACGAGTGTAAAATCAGCATCCTTCTTTATATGCTGTTCTATTAAAAACTTGTAATCCATCTTGTATATGTGGTCTCCTGAAAGTATAAGGAGATGTTCTGGTCTTTCCATCTGTAATGTGTATATATTCTGATAAACTGCATCAGCAGTTCCCTCATACCATCTTTCCCCATACCTCTGTTGAGCAGGGAGAGGATATAAATAACCATCAACATCGTATTTAAAAAGATCCCATCCCTGTCTTATATGTCTATCAAGGGAAAGCGAGAGATACTGAGTTAAAAGAACAATCTTTCTCAATCCAGTATTAACTGCGTTTGAAAGGACAAAATCTATAATCCTGTAAACACCCATAAAAGGAACTGCTGGTTTAGCCCTATTTTTTGTGAGAGGATAGAGCCTTACGCCCTTACCGCCTGCAAGTATGAATGTCAATATATTCTTCATCATCCTATTAACTCTTTCACTTTATTTATCAAGGTCTCAGTAGATGAAGATTTAATAAGGTATGCGTCTGCACCCCAGGTGAGAAAATTATCCTTGTAAGAACCATAGGCAGAATTTATTATTATCTTTGTATCTTTCTTCTCATTCAGTATTCTTCCTAACACCTCAATCCCATCCATCTGAGGCATCCTTATATCAAGTATCACAAGGTCAAATTCACTATGCTTAAATTTTTCAACACCTTCAATACCTGTTCTTGCACACTCAACAATGTATCCTTCACTTTCAAGAACATCTTTATAAAGTGAGAGGATATCTTCCTCATCTTCAACTAAGAGAATTCTTTTTGCCATTTTCCTCCCTTCTTAATGGTATTTTTATTCTTACAATCGTTCCTTCACCTTCCTTACTTTCAACATCTATCTTCCCATTATGTAAAATAATAATTTTTTTTGTTATTGCAAGTCCCAAACCAAGGCCATCTGTTTTCAATGTATGAAATGGGATAAAAAGATTCTTCATTATCTCCTCAGGTATTCCAGAGCCATTATCTTTAATCTCAACAACAGCAAGACCATTCTCCCTATAACTTTTAATAATTATTTCACCATTATTCTCAATTGCATCTATACTATTTCTCAGGACATTAAGGAAGGCATGCTCAAGTAGGGAACTATCTGCTATAATATTTATCTCTTCTTTATAATCTTTTTTTAACTGGATCTTTTTCTTTTCAAGTTCTATATCAATGAAGGAAACAATATTATCAAGAAATTTATTCAATTCAAACTCCTTATAGTCAGGAACAGGGCTTCTAATATAATCTGAAAGATTCTGTATTATAAGTTCAACCCGTTTTGAAGTCTTTGAAATTATCTGGATATAATTTTTAATATCCTGAGGGAGTTCAAACTTTTTTAAAAGTTTTTCAGAATATCCTCCAATGATTGCGATAGGTGTTCTCAATTCGTGTGCAAATGTTGATGCAATTTCACCAATAGTTGCAAACTTTTCAAGTCTCATAAGACTCATCTGTGATTCTTTTAACTCTTTTAATGCATTTTCAAGTTCTGTCTGTTTATTTTTCACATTTTCAAATAAAATAGACCTTTCTATAACATTTGATGCTATTGCAGCATAGAGATCAAGTGTTTTTAAATCCTTCTCTGTAATCGGATTATGTGTATATCTGTTATCAGCAATGATGAGACCTAATAGTCCACTTTCACTCTTTAATGGCACAATAACAGAGGGAAAATAATTTATAAACCTTTGTAAAGATGAGGGGAGAGATGCTGGTTCATCTATTTTTATAGAACCATCACTCAAAAGATGTTCAGGTATCTCCGAAAGATAAATAAAATCATCTGTCTCTATCTTTGCAGTTGCTCTCCTTGTCTGACAACTATCAAGGAGTTCTTCAAGACCAGAAGAAACCTTTGACATCTCAGCCCATATCTTGAAAGCCTCATCCTTTGTCTCTGGACCTATTTTTAATCTTGGTTTAAGTCTCTCTTCTTTTTTTTCCATCAGGATTGCATAATTGAAGGCAAGTCCTTCACCAGCAGTTAATGCTGTAAGTATCCTGCAAAGAGAATCATCTAAATCAAGAGAAAGATGTAGTTCTCTTGATATTCTCCATAGTTTTTCAAATTCAATATCCATAAAATTATTATAAAATTAATATTATTTCTGTCAAGTGTGAAATAATCTTTTTATAAGAATTGTTGCATAGGAGCCTGAAGGGAGAAAGAATTTCAGATTTACCTTCTTCTTTCCTTTATATAAATCATCATCACCTGTTGAATAGAAAAATTCTTCTGGGAAAACAATAAATCTCCTCATAAATGTTTTGAATCTAACACCCCTGAACCTCATTTTATTCAATGAGAACATCTTTATATTAACACCTTCTTTTTTTAAAACCTCCTTTATTTTTTCTCCAGTATAACCTTCAAGAGATACCTTATTATTAACAACGGGAACATTTATTTCTTTTAAATTTTCAAATTCTCTTAATCTTTTGTAAAAAACAAAATCTCCATATTTATAAGGATGAATAAAAATCTCTTCACCATAATCAAGAACAATGAGTTTTATTGTCTCGTTAAAAATGTAGGACTGGTAAGCAAGAAGGTAGAGATTTAAATATTCCCTATCAATAAGTTTTATTGCACCTTTAAAATCATTTTTATTTTTTGAGAGATATTCAAATATCCCTCTGTATTTTTCAGGTGAGATTTTTTTTATTTTATCCCAATTCCCCCAGTTTTCAATACAGAATTCTTTGAATCTCTTAATTTCTCTATTATCCTCATCATATTTATAAAATAAGGATTTTAAAGCACCATTATAATGCCCTAAAAGGAGAAACTTTCCAAAGAAACCCATACCATGGCTTGCAGAACCAAACCTTTGTTCATCAAAATAATTAGGGAATCCGTATTTTAAAAGGTCATCATAATTATCTTCCATCTTTTTTACATCATCAATACCTAAATCCCTTATCGTGATATCAAATCTATTTCCCTTCACATTATTTAAATTTACAGGATGGTCAGATTTTCCAAGAACTTCAAGTGTGAAATTTTTTTCTTTTATATTCTTTTTTATATCCCCTTTATATGATAGATACTGGAATGATAAAGAATATCTGTCTTTAAGTCCGCCCCTTGAAAAAAATTCCTTTCTCAATCTATATTTTTTTGAAATGTAATCAATGAGTTCAAGTGTATTCCAGTATCTCTTTGTGAGTTTTAAAATAGTCCATTTACCTTGAGGGTTAAAAGATATATCTGCAACCTCTTCAACTATAAAATCCTCTGGTTTAACCTTTATCTTCAAAGATTATTCCTTTTATTTTTATAATATTAATAATAAAAAATTTTCCTGTCAAATAAAAATTTTAATAATATTACTTGACATTATTAAAAGTTATTGTAGATTAAAATAAAATGGAAATGGATAAAAATAGACCCCTCTTTATTGCAGAAGGTGCAAGAATAATTGGTGATGTTCGTTTAGGTATAGATGTGAATATATGGTTCAATGCAGTATTAAGAGGTGATATAACATACATTGAAATTGGTGATGGAACGAATATTCAGGATAATGTTGTTGTGCATGTAGATTATGACCTTCCTACGATCATAGGTTCTTATGTTACAGTTGGTCATAGTGCTATTATACATGGTGCGAAAATCAGTTCAAATGTCCTTATAGGTATGGGTTCAATAATTTTAAGCGGTGCTGAAATAGGAGAAGGTTGCATCATTGCAGCAGGTGCTGTTGTAAAAGAAAGAGAGGTTATACCACCATTTTCACTCGTTGCAGGTGTCCCTGGAAAAATTATTAAAACACTATCAGAGGATGTGATTCAAAAAATAAGAAGTTCTGCAGAAGAATACATAAAACTTGCTAAAAGGAGGTTAAGTGAAAATACATGAATATCAGGCAAGGGAATTTTTTATAAGATATGGTATTCCAACACCAGTTGCAGATGTCGCAAAGAATAAAGATGAAGTATATGAAATAGCGAAGAAGATTGGGAAAAGGGTTGTTATAAAGGCACAGGTTCAAGTTGGTGGAAGAGGTAAAGCAGGGGGTGTTAAACTCGCTAATAATCCTGATGAGGCAAGAGAGATAGGAGAAAAAATACTTAATATGGAGATAAAAGGTATTAAAGTAAAGCGTGTCCTTGTGATGGAGGCTGTTGATATCTTAAAAGAGTTCTACATAGGGATAATTGTTGACAGGAGAACGAAAAGACCTGTGATTATGGTTAGTCCTGCAGGTGGTGTGGATATAGAAGAGGTTGCAAAGAAGACACCTGAAAAAATATATAAATTGACAATTGACCCTCTTTATGGTGTGCTTCAGCATCAGGCAAGAAATCTTGCTCAGAGATTGTTTGATAATGTTGATTTTAATTTTATAATAAGGACAGCGGAAATAATAATGAGGCTCTATAAACTCTTTATAGAGACAGATGCATCAATTGCTGAGATAAATCCATTTGTTTTAACAAAGAATGGTGAATTACTTGCAATTGATTCTAAGATAAATTTTGATGATAATGCATTGTTCAGACACCCTGAATACGAAAATCTGAAGGATCTAACTGAAGATGAAAAGATAGAAGAAGATGCAAAAAAAGCAGGATTAAGTTTTATAAAACTTTCTGGTAATATTGGATGCGTGGTTAATGGAGCAGGTCTTGCTATGGCTACAATGGATGTGATAAAATACTTTGGTGGAGAACCTGCAAACTTTCTTGATGTTGGAGGCTCTTCAAACCCTGAAAAGGTGAAGAATGCTATGAATATACTTCTTAAAGATAAAAATGTTAAATCTATCTGGTTTAATATATTTGGCGGAATAACAAGATGTGATGATATTGCAAAAGGTCTTGTAGAGGCAATGAAAGGGATTGAAATAAAGATACCAATCGTGGTAAGGATTACTGGAACTAATGAAGAACTTGCGAAGGAGATCATTAAAGATTCCAAATTACCAATAATATTTGCAAACACAATGTCAGAAGGTGCAAAGATGGCTATAAAATCAATTGGAGGTTCTAATGAGCGTTCTCGTTGATGAAAGAACAAGGGTTGTTGTTCAAGGTATAACTGGAAGGGATGGTTCTTTCCATGCAAAGAAAATGAAAGAGTATGGAACGAAAGTGGTTGCAGGTGTTACACCAGGTAAAGGTGGAACATTTGTTGATGGTATACCTGTTTTTAATTCAGTGATTGAAGCGGTTGAAAAAGAAGGTGCAAATACATCCTGTATTTTTGTTCCCGCAAAGTTTGCACTTGATGCAATATTTGAAGCAGGTGATAGTGGCGTATCTTTAATAGTTACAATAACAGAAGGTATACCTGTGATTGATATGGTGAAAGGTGTGAGATACCTTGAGGAAAGGGGTGTAAGACTAATAGGACCGAATTGTCCTGGAATAATATCACCGGGTAAATCAAAGGTTGGTATAATACCTGAAAGATTTTATAAAAAGGGAAGGGTTGGAATAGTGTCAAGGAGTGGAACATTAACATATGAGATTGCAAGCCATATAACAGAGGCAGGTTATGGTGAATCAACCGCTGTTGGAATAGGTGGTGACCCTGTTATAGGAACAAAATTCGTTGATATGCTTGAACTTTTCAGGGATGACCCTGAGACAGAAGCAGTTGTGATTATAGGTGAGATTGGTGGTTCTGATGAAGAGGATGCAGCAAGGTACATTGTTGAGACAAAATTCCAGAAACCTGTTTTAGGTATTATTGCTGGAAGGACTGCTCCCCCAGGAAAAAAAATGGGGCATGCAGGTGCTATAATTACTGGTGGAACAGGGACAGCGGAGGAAAAGATAAGAGCATTTAAGGATGCGGGTGTTCTTGTTGCTGATATACCTGAAGATGTGGTTAAATTATTAAAAGAGGTATTAAAGGGGTAAAAAATGAAAAAATATAAGGTAGAGATTGATAAAAAATGGTGCAAAGGGTGTGAAATATGTGTCTACTTCTGTCCTGTTAAGATTTTAAGGATTGGAGATGACAGAAAGGCAGAGGTTATAGATGAAGAAAAATGCACTGGTTGCCTTATGTGTGAGTATCATTGCCCTGATTTCGCAATATTCATAAAACCAAAAGAAACAGTTGAAACAAAGGGAGAGAAATGAGGGAAATAGAGTATGATTTAATTGTTGAAAAGGTGAAAGAAATTTGTATGGATGCAAATTATAATGAACCTGATGATGTGATAGAAAGGATGAAAGAATTTATAAAAAAAGAAGAATCAGATGTTGCAAAGAATATTTTAAATGTACTTATAGAGAATTACAGGATTGCAAAGGAAGAAAAGATCCCTGTCTGTCAGGATACAGGTTTTGCATTCTTCATCGTTGAAGTTGGTGAAGATGTGAAGATAAAAAATGGGAGAATAAGGGATGCTATCTTTGAAGGTGTAAGGAAAGGATATAAGGAAGGTTATCTAAGGAAATCTATTGTTAACGACCCTGTTTTTTTAAGGAAGAATACAGGTGATAACACACCACCTGTGATACATTTTGAACCTGTTCAAGGTGACAGGATAAAAATAAAATTTGCACCGAAAGGTGGTGGTTCGGAAAATATGAGTGAGGTGAGGATGCTTGTTCCCTCAGATGGTGTTGAAGGTATAAAAAGGTTTGTGATAGAAAGGGTTCAAAAATCAGGTGGGAATCCCTGCCCTCCTGTGATTGTTGGTGTTGGTATAGGGGGAACATTTGACTATGTTGCTTACCTTGCAAAGAAGGCCCTATTCAGAAAGATAGGCGAGCATAACCCTGATGAAAGATATGCAAAACTTGAGGATGAATTACTTGATGAGATAAATAAACTTGGTGTAGGTCCTATGGGTCTTGGTGGAAGAACAACAGCACTTGCAGTTCATATTGAATATTTTCCCTGTCATATTGCAAGTATGCCTGTTGCAGTGAATATGCAATGCCATGCTGCAAGGCATAAAGAGATTGAGATTTAGGAGGAAAGATGATAAAGATAAAATCTCCACTTGATGAAGGAACAATAAAAGTTTTAAAAGCAGGTGATTTTGTCCTTCTTTCAGGGATTATTTACACGGGAAGGGATGCAGCACATAAGAGATTCATTGAGATCATAAACAAGGGCGAAAAACTTTCTTTTGATATAAAGAATAGTGTTATTTACTATGTTGGTCCAACACCTCCAAAACCAGGATATGTGATAGGTTCCTGTGGACCAACAACGAGTTACAGGATGGACAAATACACACCAAAATTACTGGAAATTGGTCTTAAAGGTATGATTGGGAAAGGTGAAAGAAACAAGGATGTGATAGATGCTATTGTGAAGTATCGTGGTGTTTATTTCACAGCAATAGGTGGTGCTGGTGCGTTCATCTCAAAATGTGTGAAAAAAGCAGATGTTATAGCATTTGAAGATTTAGGTCCTGAAGCGGTTATGAGACTTGAGGTAGAGGATTTCCCTCTAATTGTTACAATAGATGCGAACGGAAACGATTTTTCAAAAATTGGTATAGAAAAATACAGGAGAGTGTGATGGGAAGGAGCCTTGTATCAGGGAATGAAGCGATAGCATTAGGTGCTCTTAAAGCAGGTTTAAAATTTTATGCAGGTTATCCAATAACACCATCCTCTGATATAGCGGAGATACTTGCAAAGGAATTACCAAAGTATGGTGGAAGATTCATACAGATGGAGGATGAGATTGCATCTATGGGTGCAATAATAGGTGCTTCACTTGCAGGGCTTAAAACTATGACAGCAACAAGTGGTCCTGGATTCTCATTGATGCTTGAAAATATTGGTTTCGGTATAATGGTTGAAGCACCCTGTGTGATTGTTGATGTTCAGAGGGGTGGACCTTCAACTGGTCTTCCAACATTTCCTGCACAGGGGGACCTTATTCAGGCAAGATGGGGAACACATGGAGACCATGAGATAATAGTGATCTATCCAAATTCAGTGATGGAATGTTTTGAACTCACTGTGAAGGCATTCAATCTTGCTGAGGTGTACAGAACACCTGTTGTTCTTCTCTCAGATGAGATAATTGCACATTTAAGGGAGATTGTTGAATTCCCTGAGAATGTCCATATCGTTCAAAGAAGAAAGCCAGAAGTCCCACCGGAAGAATTTCTCCCTTACACAGATAGATTTGGGGATGTTCCACCAATGCCTGATTATGGTTCACCTTACAGGTATCATACAACAGGTCTTGCTCATGACGAGACAGGATTCCCTATTCATCATCCAGAGAAAGTTGAGAAATTGCTTTTGAGAATAACTGGTAAGATAACAAAGAACAGGGATAAGATTGGAGACATTGAAATTCTTTATCCTGATGCAGAGAATTTTGTCTTTGCACTTGGATGTGTATCAAGGGGTGCAGCAGAAGTTGTCGAATATTTGAGAGAAAAAGGGATAAACATAGGGCTTATAAGACCAAGGGTTTTATTCCCATTCCCTGAAACCCAAATAAGAAGAGTATGTGATAATGCAAAAAGGGTATTTGTATTTGAGATGAATCATGGACAGATAATACATGTAATAAGAAGGGTTGTTAAAACTGAAAAAATAAGATGGTTTGGTAAATCAAATGGTGAGATAATAACACCAGAAGAGATGGAAAAGGTTATAATGGAGGGATTAAATGGTAACTGA
>Ga0123519_10003556_pt1 | contig 25725 bp, 15 predicted proteins | sample YelNatPaOPRAMG02_FD_87396 | JGI IMG/M metagenome (GOLD analysis project Ga0123519, IMG submission 87396) | Hot spring microbial communities from Yellowstone National Park - Yellowstone National Park OP-RAMG-02 (version 2) | ecosystem: Environmental > Aquatic > Thermal springs > Hot (42-90C) ...
TATGGTGTCTTTTGTTGATTCTTGCTGAAATACGCAAGAAGAAGCATCTGGAATTTATGTGCTAAAGAAGAAACATTGAAATTCCGATGCTTCAAAATTAACACAACTTCATCTTATCAACTCTATTAACTGTAAACTGTACACTGTTCACTGTAAACTTAACTTTCATACCCAGCTTCCCTGATGACTTACTAAAATTATTTTAACACCAATATTTTATTTAGGAAAAATTTTATAAAGTTGGGGGATAAATTCCCCAAACCCTCACAATGATACCCTTTTTCTAAATCTTCTCCCCTTCTGGGAGAAGACTTATGGTGTCTTTTGTTGATTTTTGCTGAAAAACGCAAGAAAAAGCATCAGGATTTTGAAAAACAAAATCCATTCTGCTTTATATCGTTGGTGGATAAATCCCTTTCCTTGTTTAATGGTTTATGTTTTTCAGATTTCAACATTACACAAATTTTTAATTTGACTTATAAAAGAGAAAAGTATTATCTTTTATTGAAGTGGATAATAAAACATGGGTAAATCCCCAATGAAGCCCGTTATGGAAGTGTACAGTTAACAGTTTACTGTTTACAGTACATAGGGGATAGTACATAGTCCGCTGTAAACTCTACACTGTTCACTGTAAACTGTAAATACGAACGTTTAGTAAGTATTTACAAACATGGAAGTAGTAAAACATATATTGGTAGATTCTTCAAAAAAAATACATGGATGGTATCAAGGGAAAAGAGAATGTACATCAGAAAGGATTCTTCTTAATCCATATAATGGATGTGAAGTAGGTTGTTTTTTCTGTTATGCATTAAGTTATCCTGGAAAATTTCAGTTTTTTAGAAAAGAAGGAATTATAACTGTATATAAAAATTTCCATCAAGAGATAGAAAAACAAATTGATAGATTGAACATTATTTTCTGTGGATATCTTTCTCCTGTTTCTGAACCATTTCAGAGTATTGAAAAAAAATATAAACTTTCTGAAAAAATAATAGAAATTTTTGTTTCAAGAAATATCCCAATTGAATTTATAACAAAAGAAGAAATTCCTGAAAGTGTTATAGAAAAAATTTCAATTCAAAAACATTCTTTTGGACAGGTATCAATTCTTACTCCTGATGAAGAAATAAGAAAAAAGTTAATGGTAAAAGGTGCAGAAACAGAAAAACTTTTTAAAAATATAGAAAGGATGGCAAAGAAAAATATTTTTTCTGTATGCAGGATAGACCCAATTTTACCTTTTATAACTGATAAAGAAGAGAAAATATCTCTTATTATAAAAAAAGCAAAAGATAATGGAGTAAAACATATTATAGGTAGTGTTCTTGATATCCCTGAAAATATAAAAGAAGATGTTTTAAAAAAAATAGAAGAAAATTTTGGGAAAGAGATAAAAGAAAAGTATATCAAATTGTATACAGAAAAAATAGGAAGATGGTACAATGCAGATATTAATTATAGAAAATATATTTTTTCAAAAGTGAGAGAAATATGTGATAAACTTAAAATAAGTTTTTCTCTATGTATGGAGTATGAAATTATAAATGGAACTGCTGTAGGATTAAATAGAATTTTTTCAAATTCAATAAATTGTGAAGGTATAGATATTCCTGTATATAAAAGAAAAGGAAATTATTTTTTCCCTGCAACTACTTGTTTGGGAAACTGTTTAAATTGTCTAGAAAACAAATGTGGTATACCTAATTTAAATCAAGGTAGAACAAAAGCATATTATAAAGGATGGAAATACAGCGATTATTTAAAATGGAGCAAGTTAATAAAATAAATATAGTTCTTGCGTCAAAATCAATTAGAAGAAAGGAGTTATTAAAAGAAATTGTAGATGATTTTATTGTTTTTCCCAGTGAAGTAAATGAAGAAGAAATTAAAGAGAAAGACCCTATAAAACTTGTTTTAACTTCAGCAATTATGAAAGCAAAAAATGTAGGTGAGAAATTCCCAGATAAAATTATTATATCAGCAGATACAATTGTTGTTTATAAAGACAAAATTTTAGGTAAACCAAAAAGTTTTTATGAAGGGAAAGAAATGCTTAAAACTTTATCAGGGACAAAACATAAAGTAATCACAGGTGTTGCTATTTATAAAAAAGATATAGAAAAACTTTTATCCGACTATGAAATTACTTATGTTAAATTTAAAAATTTAAAAGAAGAAGAAATTGAAGATTATCTTAAAAATGACGATTTTACTGATAAAGCAGGTTCTTATGCAGTTCAAAAAGTTAAAGATAAATTTGTAGAAGAAATTGAAGGGGACTATGAAAATGTAGTTGGTTTTCCAGTAAAAAAAGTAAAAAGAATGCTTGAAGAATTCAAGAATTTAAATGAAGAAAAAGAAGAATTAGAAATAGTAGATATTGCATTACCAAATAATTGGGGAGTAGCAAAAAAAGGAAACTTTGTCCTTTTTATTCCAGATGTAGTTATAGGAGATAGAGTAAAAATAGAAGTTTTAAAAGAAAGTAAAAATTTTTCTTCGGGTGAAGTTATAAAAATTGAAAAACCTTCTCCTTTCAGAATAGAACCAAAATGCCCTCATTTTGGAAAATGTGGTGGATGTATTTTTCAAAACCTTATATATGAAAAACAAATTGAATTAAAAGAAAATTATCTGTTCCAAACATTAAAAAAAATAGGAGAAATTGATATTGAAAAAATTAAGAAATGGCATATTATTCCATCTCCAGAAATATATTTTTACAGGAACAAAATGGAATATGCTTTTGGAAATAAGAATGAGAAAGTTATTCTTGGTTTAAGAGAAAGGGTCTCACCATTTAAAAAATACAGAAAACAAGTAGTTGAGATTGAAAAATGTTTTATTTTCAGTCCTGTTGTAGAAAAAATATTCCCTTTATTTCTGGAATTTGCAAACAAAAATGGTTTTGTTGCATATGACCCATTTACAAAAAAAGGATTTTTAAGGCATCTTGTTTTGAAAGAAAGCAAAAGCACAAAAGAACTAATGGTTATACTTGTTACAAGAAGTGGAGAAATTAAAGATTTTACAGAACTTACAGAAAAACTAATTGAAAAAATACCTCAAATTAAAAGTTTTTATTGGGTTATAAATAACCAGATTTCAGATGTAGTAAATTTTGAGAAGAAAAATCTTATTTATGGTAAGCCATATATTGAAGAAAAAATAGGATGTTTTAAATTTAAAATACATCCACAGGTATTTTTCCAGCCAAATACAAAAATGGCAGAGATTCTTTATAATAAAATTGTTGAAATTGCACAAATAAAAGGAGATGAAAAAGTTCTTGGTCTTTATTGCGGGATTGGTCCAATTGAAATTTTTCTTTCAAAATATACAAAAGAAGTAATTGGTATTGATTCAAATCCGATAAATATTGCGATAGGAGTTGAAAACTGTAAAATTAACAATATAAAAAATTGTTCTTTTTATGAAGGTGAAGTTGAAAAATTGTTAAACAGAATTTCTTTTGGTAATATAGATATTATCGTGGTAGACCCTCCAAGAAATGGAATAAGTAAAAAAGCATTAAAATATATTTTAAAATTAAATCCTAAAAAGTTTATATATGTTTCCTGTAACCCTTCAGCATTTGCAAGAGACCTAAAAATTTTTCAAGAAAACAATTATAGAATAAAAGAAATATTTTCTTTTGATTTTTTCCCGCATACAGGTCATTTTGAAACACTTGGACTATGTGAAAAAGGTTAATTCCATTTCGTCGGATTTAGAATTTTCTGTACCTTTTTCTTATTTAATTAATGGAGATAAAAGCAATACAACTCCTAAAACCATAAGAATTATTCCAAAAACTGCCCATAAATCTGCTATTGTTTCTTTTTGTGGAGATAAAGAAGGTTTGAAAGTTAAGAAAGTACCAATTCCTAAAAAAATTATACCTAATATTATAGGAGTAAGTTTTACATTACTCATATTTTACAAAAGTGGTTGTAGAAGTTTTATTGCTTTTTTTATATCTTCTATTTGCTGGGGTCCACTTATCTCCCTTTCTATTGTTACAGGTCCTTTATATCCTAATTTTTTCAATCTTCTTAAAAGTACAGGGAAATTAACCATCCCTTCTCCAAGAGGTGTTTCTTTCCCTAAAAACTCATCTCTATTTGGCCATAATCCATCTTTTGCATGCATTCCTTTTACATATTGACCAAAAATTTCTACTGCATCTAATGGATTTGCCTTTCCATAAAGAATAAGATTTGCAGGGTCAAGATTTATCCCTACATTTTCCATACCGATATCTAAAATAGTTCTTTTTAATGTTGAAGGAAGTTCCTGTCCTGTTTCAAAAGTAAATATCTGGTTATTCTTCTGAAAATGTTCTACAAGTTCTTTCATAACCGGAATAAAGGATTTATAAACAGGGTCTTCTTCATCATCAGGGATAAATCCTATATGTGAACAGATAAAATTAATACCTATATCCTTTACTTTATTTGAAAACTCTTTGGCTAATTTTAATCTTTCTTTTCTGTATTTTGGTGCTACAAGCCCAATTGTTTTAGGACCATCTTTTAAATTATAAATTTGCCCTTGAAACCCCATAAAAATAGCAGAAATTTCAATTTTAAATTCTTCAGCATATTTTTTTATAAGAGAAAGATTTAATTTATCTATATTTTCTGCATCACAAACAATTTGGCAAGTCGGTATTCCTAAGGATGCAATTTTTTCAAATGGTTCTTTACTTTCTTCTGCTCCTATAATCAATCCTAATTTTAATTTTCCCATTTTATATCCTTTCTTTTTTTATGTCCACCATGCTTTTGGTTTGGGTTCACTTATAAGAATTTCTTTTACAAATTTTACTGCTTTTGTAAGTCCTTCATTTGTACTCATAAGACTATCTTCATGTTCTATACTTAATGCACCATCATATCCTACCATTCTTAATGTAGAAACAAAATCTTTCCAGAATTGATATCCATGTCCATATCCGACTGTTCTGAATATCCATGACCTATTTATTTCATCAAGATATGATTTAGTATCTAAAACACCATTTATTGAACAAGTATATTTATTTATTTTTGTATCTTTTATATGAACATGGAAGATAGATTTTCCAAGTTTCCTTACTGCTGCAATAGGGTCTATACCTTGCCAGAAAAGATGGCTTGGGTCAAAATTTGCTCCAATTTCTTCACCTGCACTTTCTTTTAATTTCAATAATGTTTCAGGATTATACACTACAAAACCAGGATGCATTTCAAGGCATATTTCTTTTACATTATGTTTTTTTGCAAACTTAACTTCTTCTTTCCAGTAAGGAATTACTTTTTCTTCCCATTGCCATTTTACAATTTTTGAGAAATCATCAGGCCATGGACATGTAACCCAATTTGGATATTTAGCATTTTCACTATCTCCAGGGCATCCTGAAAAAGTAATAATTCTTGGAATACCCAATTTTTCTGCCAGAAGAATTGTTTTTCTCTGAACATCTTTATGAACTTCTGAAATTTTTTTATCAGGATGCAAAGGATTCCCATGACATGATAAAGCAGAAATTTCCAATCCACTTTTTTCTATTTTCTTTTTAAAATCTTTTAGTTTTGTTTCATCATTTAAAAGTTCATCTGGGTTGCAATGAGGGTTTCCTGGATAATTCCCAGTTCCTATTTCTACTGTTTCAACTCCTGCATTCTTTGCAATACTTAATGCTTCTTCTAATTTTTTATCTCCAAAAAGAGCAAGAAAAACTCCTATTTTCATTTTTCCCCCCTTGTTTAATATGATTATTTTATTTGATTTTTCTTATTTTTGTCAAACAAAATTTTGCTTCTTGCAAAATTTTATCCATAAAGAGTTCTCACCTCGTAAATACTTACTAAACGTTCGTATTTACAGTTTACAGTGAACAGTGTACAGTTTACAGCAACCTACAAACTATGTACTAACCCCTATGTACTGACCTACCCAGCTTCCCTGATTATTAATTTGTTTCGAATTTCGTATTTCGGATTTAGAATTTCTCATTTTGGATTTTGCATTGTAATTTTGGATTTTGATTTTTGATATTTGCATTTTGTTTCGTGCTTCGTATTTCGGATTTTTGATTTTTGTTTTACTCCCCTATTGTTTTAAACTATGTACTATGTACTAACCCCTATGGTAAATACTTACTAAACTACGTTCGTATTTACAGTTTACAGTGAACAGTGTACAGTTTACAGCAAACTACAAACTATCAACTGTAAACAGTAAATGTTAACTGTACACTTCCATACCCCGCTTCTCTGAGGATTTACAGTTAAAGTATAACATATCTTCATACCCTAATCAACCTCTGCTTCCTCTTTTTCTGTTATCTTTTTTGACTTCTTTTTGTTTTTTTATTTATAATAATAAAATGGTATATGAAAGAATAAGAAGTGTATTAGGGATATTATGTTTTCTACTTGTATCTTGGATTTTTTCTAATAATAAAAAAATTATCAACTGGAAAGTTATAGTATGGGGAATTTTTTTACAGGCAATTTGTGCTTTTTTTGTTTTCCATTTTCCTTTAGGGACTGATTTTTTCAAGTTTTTAAATGAAGTAGTTTTAAAAATGTTATCTTTTGCTAAAAAGGGTTCTTATTTTCTTTTTGGCATTTTATCAATATCTCCAGGGGAAGAAAATTCATTAGGATTTATTCTTGCATTCCAGGCACTCCCTACGATTATATTTTTCTCTGCATTTATTTCATTTTTGTATTATATAAAAGTTATGCAGTTTTTTATAAGAATTTTTTCTTTTGTTTTTACAAAACTTATGAATATAAGTGGTGCTGAATCTTTATGTGTTTCAAGCAATATCTTTGTTGGTATAGAGTCGGCCTTTACAATAAGACCATATATTGAAAAAATGACAAAATCTGAATTATGTACAATACTTACTGCTGGACTTGCAACAATTGCTTCTTCAGTTCTTGGAGTTTATGTAAGTTTCTTATATAAAACATTTCCACAAATTGCTGGACATTTAATTTCTGCTTCTTTGATGAGTGCTCCTGCATCTATTGTTATCTCTAAAATTTTATATCCTGAAGATGGAAAACCACTTACACTTGGTAAAGTTGTAAAGGAAGAATATGAAAAACCAGCAAATTGGGTAGAATCAATTATTATAGGAGCAACAGAAGGAACAAAACTTCTTGTAGGAATAGTTGCATTACTTCTTGCATTTCTTGGATTTCTTTCTCTTTTTGATTTTCTCCTTTTAAAAATTGGAAATTTATTTTCTTTTGATCTTTCTTTTGAAAAAATTTGTTCTTTCATTTTCTATCCATTTGTGTATCTTATGGGAGTGCCTTATCCAGATATTAAAATAGTTTCAAATCTTGTTGGGAAAAGGTTAATTGTAACTGAACTTGTTTCTTATCAAGAAATGGCTAATTTGATTTCAAATGGTGTCTTAACAAATGTAAGAAGTATTACAATAGCGAGTTATGCTTTATGTGGGTTTGCTCATATTGCTTCTCTTTCTATTTTTGTAGGTGGGATTTCTGCTCTTATTCCTTCAAGAAGAAAAGATTTATCAATGGTAGGATTTAAAGCACTTCTGTCTGCAAATTTAGCATGTCTGATGACAGGAGCCATTGCTGGAATTGTAAGTCCTTAGGGAAAAGGGTGGCATAGTTATTAAATGTTTAATGTTGAATGTTTTATGTTTTTTTCAACATTACACATGGAAATTGTTTCGGATTTCATCCTTAGAATTTAGGATTTCACCGAATGGAGTGAGGAGTTTTTGGAGAAAAGATACCAAAATGGGCTTAATAGAGAAAAAATTTTGTAAGGTAATTTCTGGTATTGAAAAAGTTGTGTTTGTTTTTGTCTCCTTTATAGTTATTTTTTTACTTGGTAGTGTTAATAATGTAGAATCTATTACTTCTTTCTTCTTCTCCTCAGTCCCACCTAAAAGCAATAGTTGGATAATGGATAAAGCGACAATAGAATATGAAAAACCAAAAGCAGAGTATGGACGAAGTCAATGGTGGGCTTGGTATGGGTATGCCTACTCTGATAATGGTACTCAACTTCTACTTAATGCTAACATTTATCCACGAGATGGTACACTTTATGGCAATTCATATACTTTGAATAGAAAAATTGAGACCTTTAATTTTGAAATGGATATAAAGTGGGATGGAACAACTAATACACTCCATGGAACAATGAAAAGAGAAAGCGATGGTGCAATTGGCACTTGGACATTGAGGTTCATTGGAGATGGTTACAGGATTTATGAGCAGCAAGTTCTTGGAGAGAAATTGAAAGTAGAAATGCGCAGTAGGGGAATTCCATTGTGGGGTGGAAGGAATAAAAATGAAATGCTTCAAGCTGGCTGGGCTCATGGTGAACCAGTTTATGGAGCAGGATTTCATGATTGCGTTGTTATAAATGCAACTCTAATGAAAAATGGGAAAACATTAAACTTCAAAGGTTTTGGTATGTATGCAAGAGTATGGTTAACTGAGCAGATAGGGAAAGGAGAGGCAGTAGTAGGATTTATTAACGAACAACCAGAATTTTATATAAATTTTATGTATGTAAGAAATCCATACAACCTTAGTGAAATTTTTGTTAAACAAGGTAGAATTGGTTTTTCTGATAAAGTTTATACCTTTGATAACTTTAATTATTCAGGTGATTATTGGCCTGATTTAAAATGGTTTACACTTAAAGGGACATTTGAAGATGGCGAGGTAGATTTAAAGGGAGAAAATGAAGGATTTTTACATAATAGACAGATGCATCCTCTTATACGATGGAAAGGAACAATAACCAGAAATGGGAAAACTATACAGGTAAACTCTCATGGAAGTGGAGAGTTTAGGCAATTAAAAACATCTATAAAAAGAAGTATTAAAGACCCTTCTCAATCTACACCTACAGGCAATAAATCTAAAAACGTTATAAGATACCTTGCCCAAGACAAATTAAAAGAGATTGAAAAAATTTATGAAGAAATAAAAAAAAGCCCTACAAATAAAAGCAATTTTTTGGAACGGTTTACTAAATTTGTAGAAATTGAAGAATACTTGATAAAACAAGGGGTTCAACTGGAAAATGTAGTGCCTTCCCGTGCTTTAATTCAACAAATGAAAGAAAAGGGAGATGTTAATAAATTTTTCTCCTTTATTGACGATACTATGATGAAACTCTGCAAGGCAGCAAAAAACCCCATAGTAGTAAATCGCTTAATTTGGGTAGATTGTTCAAAGGAGATTGGAAGGATAAGGTCATTTGCACATGTTAATGCAGGTCCTATCCAAGGGAAATTTGACCGAAAAACGATGAAAGTAACATATCTTGATTTTTCAAAACAATATATGGAACTTGGAATTGAAAGTGTCAGAAAGCATGATTTCTCTATGTTTTTTGATGTTAAAGAAAAGAGGATGCGGGCTGGTGGTGATATGTCAACAATTTTTCCAGATTATTCTAAAGACCCAGAAAATGAGAAAAGTTATAATTTTGAATGGTGCGATAAAGCTATAAAAAGTGGTAGGGATATAGGAGTGGATACTTTTTTCAGGATTGGAGAAAGTTGGGGTAGAGATGAAGATAAACATCCACCTCCACCTGACTTTGACAAATTTGCTAATGCTTCCGCACATATTGTTCGTCATTACAACTATGGCTGGGCAAATGGATATTATTATAATATTAAATACTGGGAAGTTTGGAATGAACCGGGTGGAGATAAATTCTGGTATGGAGGTACACCTGAACAATTCTTCCAGTTATATGAGAAGACAGCTCGTGCAATAAAAAATGTTGATCAAAATTTAAAAGTAGGTGGACCAGCAAATACTCCTGCTAATACGCTCAGTAAGACATGGGGTTATGGTTTTCTTGAATATGTTAAGAAAAACAATGTACCATTGGACTTTTACTCCTGGCACATTTATACCTCTCGTCCTCTTGAAGTTTTACAAGTTTCTAAAGATGTGCGTAAAATGCTTAATGAATTAGGGTTAAACAATGTTGAGAGTATAATAACTGAATGGAACCAAAGTGAATTTCTTCCAAGTCCAGCCGGTACATTTAAAAGGAGGCCAAATCACAGAGATTTTTTTAGTTCGCCTTACAATGCAGCTTATACTGCAGCGGTTCTCATTCATCTTCAGGACACAGATGTAGTTTTTGCTCACCGTTATCGTGGTGATGCTGGAGGTATGGGACTGTTTGAATATGATGGAAATTATCGCAAACCTGCTTATACCTACAAAGCATTCCGAGAAATATCCAGGCATCCAATCAGATTGGAGTTAAAAGGTTTAGAAGACCTACCTGAAGGATTTGTTGCCATAGCAGGTATGTCAGAAAATAGAAAGTCCATTGCTTTGCTTATCGCTGACTATCGTGAAGGTAATAACCCTTATGAGATTAGATTATTTAACCTACCATTTCAAAACAGTTCCTTAATGATTAAAAGGTATATAATAGATAAGAATAGAAACTTAGAATTAGTGGAATCTAAAAAAATGGCTATAAAAAATGAACTTACTTTGAATAATACTTTGGAAGGTCCTGCAGTGGAATTAATCTTCTTCTCTCCCTCATAGAAAGATATAGATTAAATACTTTAAACGGGCCATATTTTCTGTTTTTTAAATTTTAAAGGTTTGACCCCATTTTTCTAAAAACTTAAAGTTGCACCTACATAAATCATACTATCCTGTTCAAACTCTCCGAATAATGTATTATATTTACCTGCAAAGAAATGGATTCCACCATATACCCATAAATTGTCATTTACTTCAAATGAGACCTTTGGGCTTATTCTTGCATCTCCATCACCATCTGCAACAATTAAAACTTCTGTTTTTAACCTATCTGAAACTAAATCTTTACTAAATTTTAAAGTTGCCATATTTTCTATTTCATCTAAATGAGAAAGTGTTACTGGAGATAAAAGATAATTAGTACCAACTTTATCAGGATAGAAAAACTGGATAAATTGAAGACTAACTAAAAAATCAGTAAAGAAATACTTATCAAATCCTAAAACATAGGTATAAGTATTTGCTGTTGTATTTCCCACCCTAATTCCATCTGTTCCATAAGGAAATGGCTGGTCTTTCTTATACATAAATTCTCCTCTTAATGTTAAACCTTGTAGTTTTCCTTCATTTATTGTTTTTGTAAATGAAGAACCAAAAATGTTTATTCTTGTATAATCATAATTTAATGTAAAAAAAGGGAAGACCATAATTGCATTTCCACTTGGATAAAATTCATATCCGTATTTGTAATTAAATGTATATTCCCATCCATTAACAACATGTTGCCATCTAAAAGCATATGTTCCATCATCAAAACTATTTGGAGGAACATTATTATTTATGGTCTGATTTACAACTGGTGGAAGTGATGCTAAACTTGCTGCACCTAATTCTGCAACTCTATAATCAAAAACATCTCCTGCTTGCGCATTTATATTTGCTTCAAAATCAGGAATTAGAAGAAATTGTAAGTTACCATCTGGAATTGGATTAACTTCAAATCTTATCATCCATAAAGGGATTCTATATTCAGAAGCATCATCAAGATAAGCATATCTGCTATCACCAGGGTTAATACAATCAAGAACTCTTACTCCATCAGCAGTTCCCCATACAACCTGCTGTTTTCCAATCCTTACAAAAACTGGTTGATAGTTTAAGTCAATGAAAAGTTCTCTTAACCATAAGTCCCCTACATTTGTTGCAGTATTATAAGAACCATTGTCATATTCACCTGAAACATCATAAGCACTATCATAAAATTTTTTCATATTAAAAAATAGAGAAACATTTTCATTCCACTTATAATCTCCTTTTAAATTCAAACTATTATACAATTTCATCAATTCAGTAGGTTGGTTAAGATGAGAACCAATTTCTGTATTCCAGTAAAGATTTAAAGAAAATTTGTCCCATTCCCATCCATTTGCTACTTTCCAAACAAAACTACTTAAAATCAATACTATCAGTACTTTTTTCATCATCCCTCCTTTCCTATTTATCACCATTTCATCTTCTGTAATGCATCTACTGTAAAATTTGCCTCTTTTAGACCAATATCAAACTTAACTTCATCCATATGTGTAATAGAGATATCTTCTGTTCTGAAATCTTTCCCTTCAACAATAATCTGTGCAGGATATTTATTTGGCCCAATTTCTTCATAAGAACGGAAAATAGTTTTGTAAATTTTCCCATTTTTATCAAAAACTTCATTGAAAATACAACAACCATCACTTTTCCGAAGCCAGAAAGTTCTCTTTACCCTTTCTGTTTTTCTGTTTGGGAATGCTTCAATCAAATAACAATCTTCCCCTTCATAATATTTTTTCTTATCATATTCAGAAACATAACCAGGAAACTTTTTTATTCCAATGAGTTTATATGTTTCATAAGAAGGTTTCCATGAAGTAATTTCTTCAACAGTAAAAACACTTCCCATCAAACTATCATCATCACTTGCAGGAGAAGTTCTTCTTGCTTTTTTTAAAGAAGGTAAATATAGCCATTGTTCTCTTTCTTTATTCGGACTAATGTAATTCCATGTCAAAATTGCAATACCTTTTGCAGAAGCAGGAGCAATGTAAGCCAGATAATCTTTATAGTCAATATCTCCCTGTTGAAATAAAATTCTTGCTCTATATGCTTTTCTTTCTCTTCTAAAACCCCCTCTATTTATTAAAATAACTGTGCTATAACTTTCATAATCTTTTGCAAATTTTGTATATTGGATGTTATACCAGATATCTATAAGTTGTTCTACACTCATACCTTCTTTCGGTTTTGGCACTTCTCCTGCATATACAACTAAACTAAACAAAAAAACCAAATAAATAAAACATTTTTTCACTTTCCACCTCCTTGTTTTTGAAATAAAAAAATGTTTTTTTTGATAAACAATCCTGGTAGAAGGATAATTGCAGATAACATATTTAAAAGCAAAAGAGAAGCAAGACATATTCCTAATTTTGCTTCCATTTTCACAGGAGAAAAAATCCATACAAGCACTCCTATAGAAACAGAAAAAGCAGTGAAAAATACTGCTTTCCCTGAAGTTAAAATACTTCTTTCAATAAAATTTTTATCTTTTTGTTCATCTTTCATTCTACCAACTATATAAATTCCATAATCAATCCCAAGGCCAATTCCTAATGAAGCAAGTGGTAGAGTTTCAATTGTTAATGGAACACCTAAAAAGCCCATAATTCCAAAAGTAAAAATAATACTGAAAAGCAAAGGTATAATAAGTAAAAAACCAAGGAAAAAACTACCAAGAAAAATTGAAGTAAATAAAAATATGAAAAACCAAACTAATATTAAATTTTGGAAAATATTTGTTTTTATAACATCATTTACAGCAGCAAGAATTCCTATTGTTCCGCCAGGGAAAAGAAAGTCCACTCTTTCTGTATGATGATTTTTGTTTATCCATTCTTCAGTTGTTTTCAATACCTGTTTAATAGTAGAAGTTTTATGGTCTTTAAGGTCTATTTTTATATTTGCATTGTTAAAATCAGGGCTACAAACAGGGTCAAAGTCACCTGGGAAACCTGATACAGAGTAAAGAAATATATATTCTCCGACTGTTGCATCCATATCAGGTATTCTATAAAACTCTCTTTTCCCGTCATTAAACACCATATTAAATCCTTTTATATAATCTACAATAGAAATCCCTCTACCTGCTGAATCTACATTTTTTAAAATATAATTTTGTAATGATTCTATTTCTTTTAATACTTCTACACTTATAATTGATTCCTGTTTTTTACCTTCAACAAGGATATAATATGGTTCAGTTCCACCAAATTCTTTATTAATAATTTTTTCACTCAAATTATAATGAGAATTTGGATAAAGAGTTGGTGAACCAGGTTGATTATCTCCAATTGTAATTTTTGTTAATCCTATAATTCCTATTATTCCTAATAGGGAAAAAGTGATAAAAATTCTTTTCTTCCGAAAAGTAATCCAATTGGTAACAATAGTTAAAAATTTATCAAGAAAATTATGTCTTTCTTCTATCTCAATTTCTTTTTTTGCAGGAAGTTTCATATATGAAAGTGAAGAAGGAATAAAAAATACTGTTGTTAAAAAAATACTTAAAACTCCAATCCCTGTTGAAATTGCCATTGTTTTTATTAATTTAAATGGAACAAAAATTAATGAAAGAAAACCTATACCATCTGTAACAAGAGAAACTGCTGCAGGAATAAGAAGCATTTCAAGGGTTTTTTTACTCACTTCTTTAGATGTTTGGGAAAATTTTATTTCGTCATAGTATCTTTTAATAAACTGGACACTATGACTTACTCCAATAGTAAAAATAAAAAAAGGAACCAATATTGTAGAAGGAGTTAAACTAAATCCAAATACAGGGATAGAAGAAAGTCCCCATATTGTTGCCATAATTGAACTTAAAATAGGGAATATCACTCCTCTTAATGAATGGAAAGAGAAATAAAGCAAAATACCTAAAACAAAAATAGTAATAAAAAAAAGATACCACATTTTCCTTAAATAAAAATCAAGCCATCCTTCAAGAATTGGTCTTCCTGAATAATAAACTTCAATTTCTGGAGATTTCACCTTTTCTGATAATTCTCTTATTTTTTCAAATATTTTTCTTGAAGAAATCCCTGAAAAAAAATCTGCCTGAATTAAAGTAGATGTAAAGTCATTAGATGCAAATACTCCATATACCATAGGATTTCTTAAAATAGTTTCCTTTAGAATCTTTATTTCCATTTCTGTCTCAGGAATTTTAGATATCAACCTTTCAATTTTAAAACCATTTGCATCTGCTTGTATTTTTCTCATTTTATGTGCACAAATACCATTTATTCTTGAAATATTTACTCCTTCTGTGAAATAAAGTTCTTCTGTCAAATTATAAATTTTTTCTAAAACTTCTTTTTTAAAAATATCACCATTTTTTACCTTTATTACAATTGAAACCTGATTAAGACCACCAAATATATTTTCTAACTTATTCTGGACAGATATATATGGATGTTTTTCAGGAATAAACTCACTTATTTTTGTTTCTATTTTTAATTTTCTTAAAGGGAATAATGAAAGTAAAGTTAAAATTATAGGTAAAATTAAGAAAAAAATTCTATTATCTATTATGAAATTTGCTATCTTTTTTCTCATTTCAATAGTTCCTTCTTTATTTTGCCACTACCTGTTTTTGGTAAATCTTCTCTAAATTCAATAATACTTGGTATTTTATAACTTGCAAGATGCTTCCTGCAGAAATTTTTAATTTCAAATTCATTAATTTTTTCTCCTTCTTTTGGAACAATAATTGCTTTCACTGCTTCCCCTCTTAATCTATCAGAAACTCCTATTACTGCTACTTCTTTTACTTTTGGATGTTTGTAAATAACACCTTCAACTTCAGGCGCAAAAACATTTAATCCACCTACAATAATAATTTCTTTTTTTCTACCTACAATATAAAGATATCCTTCTTCATCAAGTTTACCTAAATCTCCTGTATATAACCAGCCATCTTTAATAATTTGTGAAGTTAATTCTGGTTGATTATAATAACCAGGTGTAATAGGCCAACCTTTCATAATAACTTCTCCTATTTCTCCAATAGGCACTTCTATTCCATCTCCATCAACAATTTTAAGTTCAACCCATGGAACTACCTTTCCAACAGAACCAACTTTTATTTTATCTAATGGAGGTAAAACATTAGGTGCAGCAGATTCTGTAAGTCCATATCCTGAAAACAATTTTGCAGAAGGACAACTTTTTTTAAATCTCATTAATAATTCAGGACTACTTGGAGCACCAAAAACTGCTGCCCATCTTAGAGAAGGTATTTGTACACTTTCAAATTCTTTTAAATTTACCATACCTATAAACATAGTTGGAACAAGAAACATAAAAGTGACTTTATGTTTTTGTATATTGTGTAAAAGTTCCAAAGGATGATAATCCTGCATACAAACAACTTTAATACCAAAAAAAACAAGAAGAATTCCAACAATCCCTCCATTATGAGAAAAAGGTAAAGGGCAGATACAAACATCATCCTTTTTGAAATAACCATTGTATTTTAAAGTTTCCATAGGACTATCAAGATGCTTATATGTCCACATAACTCCTTTTGGAATTCCTGTTGTTCCTGATGTGTAAAAAATTGCAGCAAGACAATTTTCATCTATTTCTTGAATTGGGAAATCTTTTGAAGAATTTTTAATAAGATTCTCTAATGAAAGACAACCTTTGTAATTTTCTTTAGCAATAATAATTTCTTTCAAAGAGGGAACATTTTTTTTAATCAGGTCAGGGTCAAATTCTTTTACTAATGATGTAATAAGAAAATCTGCTTTAGAGTGGTTAAGTAAAATTATTACTTCTTCTATTTTTAATCTATGGTCTAATGGCACTGCAACTGCTCCAATTTTAAAAATTGCAAAATAAGAAAAAATATATTCTATACAGTTAGGCATATAAATTGCAACTTTTGTTCCTTTTCCAACTCCAAGTTGGGTAAATACATTTGCAACTTTATTAACCATCTCTTCCAAAGTTTTATAACTGTATTCTTCTTTAAATATAAATGCTATTTTGTTTTCTTTTTCTTTTGTTATTTCATTAAGTATTTTCCCTGCATTCATTTTTCTCCTCGTAGTAAAATTTAATTATTAAAATTTTACTATATAAAAAAAATTAGTCAAATTTTTTTATTTACATATTTTTTAAATATTAGAGTAAGGTCCCCAAATAAAAAATTAAAAGTATAAATGTGGGATGTGTGTAGAGTAAAAGGTTAAATATGATAAGCGATTTGCGTTTGTCATTGCCAGTGTTTAACAAGAATTCAATTTTTAAGTGTTTGCTTCCATATACTTTTACAATTATCTATGGAATGTTATAATATTCCTTTAACCTTCTTTCTGTATCATCAGCATTTTTATTCATATATTCAATTGCCCGTTTATTTGACATTTCTGGAAATAACCAAATTGTCCAATGGATGCTTATCTCTTGATTGGGTTGAATATTGATAATTTTTTCTAATTCAGTATTGTATGGTCTATACTTTATAGAATCAAGTTCTTCAGGGAGCAATAAAATTCCTCCTGGTCCTCGTCCCTTCCCAAAAGCCCTATCATTAATTTCATCTCCTAAAATACACCACCTTTTTTCTTCTGGTTCCATGAAAACAAAAGGTTTATTGGGAGAGGTAAAACTATCCGGATAACTGCTAAATTGCAAAGTTAGTTTTTTTACAGGAATATTCGGTTTAACAGTAAGTTTTTGGAAAAGACCAGAATGGTCAGGACACATTAAGAAAGAAAGTGTAATTTCTCCTTTAGGAGAATCCCATATTACATCAACTCTTCCATTTTTTCCAGATTCTATCTGTTTAATTTCGGAAATTCTATAAGCAGTGGCATCAAAATCATCCAGAAATACGTGAATGTAGCCATTGTAATACCAAATGTGAGGTTGAGGTTTTACAATACCTAATCCAGGTAGATAAGGTGCCCAAACTTTTCTTTCATCTTCCCATTTATGTACCTTCCAGTCATTACATACAGAATAACAAATTTGATAAGATATCTGTGCATTAGTAAGAGTGAACCCTCCAGTGAGATATTCGTGTCCTGCATGTTCTTTGGCTATATACATCCTCGTCCTAGCAAGAGGTTGAATGTTTACTTTTACATCAGATGGTTTAGAATCTTCTCCCTTTTTATATGCAACCCATTTTCCTTCAGTCCAATCTAAAGGAACATGCTCTATTTTTGTATATCCCTTATTAAAAATAAATTTAGGTTGTGTTCTACTCTTTTTTATCAATATTTCTTTTTGAACAGATATCCCTGTAATGGAATCTTTGGCTATTAAGAACCATTTCCCAGGAGTTACATTAAAAGGTATAAAAATAGAGATTGAACCATTCCCCTTTTTTGTATGAACATTATAATTGAAGTTTAAGTGTTGTCTTCCATTAGGATAGGTCAATTCTATATGGACAACATGGTCCCCTGGCTCACTATCATTCTTACCTTTTAACTCAATTTCTATATTTAAAATTTCACCCTGGTTTATTTCTGAAGGCAATATAATATTCAAATTTGTAATTTCATAAGGTAGAAAAGCAAATAATTCTGGCCTTCCAGGTTTTATTTTAAATTTTACTTGAGTAGAGAATCCTTTATAAATTCCCTTACGAACATCATAAATATGCCTATTTTCTTTTATATTCAAAACACAATCTTTTTCATCCCAGAGATATGGGCCATGGTAGAAATACTGTACTGTTTCTTCTCCACCAACACTTGCCCACGCATTAAAATCGCTTTTATGTCCTTCAATCTGAAAAGTTGGGTGAATACGCCAGTAATCCTGAATTACTCCAACTAACGATATATTGCCCCTTTTAAAAGGATACAAATAAACAGTATCATCCTGTTTTCCATCAATTTTACACGAAATATTATTATTTAGACCAATGTTATTTGATGTTCCAAGAATTAGCAGTTTAATAGTTTCAATGTCTGGATGAAAAGTAAAATAAATTACTTTCCCTTTCCCGAAATTTTTTATTAAAATTGCAGGTGTGGAAAAAATCTGTTGAATATATTCTGGTTGAGATTTTTTTTCCTGTTCATTGGCCTCCCCAACCATAATAAATTTTCCAAGTGTATTAGTTTCTTCCTCTTCAATAGAGTGAATTCCGGTTGTAAAACCTGTTAGAATATCAGTATCTAAACTTAAAATATCTTTTTCTGTCAGTTTTACTTTCACAGGAATACCACCATGCAAAGACATATCTTTTCCCCACTCTTTTATTTCTTCTTCTCTATTAATTTGAACTATTCCAAGAAGATTTTTTACTCCTTCTTTTTCTACTATTTTATCGCCTTCAAGAATCCCGAATGCTCCCGTAACAAAAACCCAACCTCCTTTTTGGATAAACTTCTGGAGATTTTCTAATTCTACATCTGAGATTTCTCTAACATCCGGACATATCACCAATTTAACTTCTTTTCCTAAACCTTCTTTTAATTCTTTGTGGCTTATATATTTATAAGGAATGTTAATTCTGTTAAGAGCAGTGGCCCAATTTCCTACATTTTCATCTTTGGAGGGATGAAATAAAATCCTAACTGCTCCTATATCTCTATCCATTTTTATTATTTGTTCTCCGATACCTTTCTTTATTTCTTTAATTTCTTCACTCCACCATCTTGTCTCATGAGTAGTTTGCCAGTCATTGGTTAATATCCCGTACTCTCCTGCTGAAGCAAAATAGGAAACCCCATTCATTCCTTCAAATAGCCATAGCCATGGCACAGTTCTGCTATACGGTTCCAAATCTGCACGAGGTATATAATGAGTCCAGCAGGTAAGTATAGAGTCAGTCCGAATAAATGACCTGTAAAGGTCCCGTTCCATTCCCAGCCATAAATTAGGGGTGTATAAAAAGAAAGGGCTATAACCTTCTACAAAATCACAATGAGAGAAAAATTGGGGAACATTTTTATCCATACCCCACCAAACTCCACAATAACCAACTTTAGCTTCATGGTCATACCGATGAATAATTTCTGCTGCCCAATCTCTGAAATCACAAAGGTCTCTCATTTTTAATTCTTTAATACCTTCTTCTGAAGGTTCATCAGCCAGAGAGTACCCTAAAGGATTATATTTATAAACATTTTGAGCATATGATTCCAGTTTTTTCTCTTCTTCTTCTTTATCAAATTTTAGTTTATACATGTTAGGAGGAACACATATATTAGTTGGAACCATTCTTAACCCTTCTTCACTCGCCATCTTTAAAACTGTTTGATTTGGTGTTGCCAGCGCATCTATTCCTAAATTTTTAAAAATTTGATATCTAAAACGTTCCACAAATGAACCATATTCCATACTCCATAAAATTACTTGGTAACGTTTAGTATCATCTTTTCTATCCAATTGAACCTGGATTGGCTTCCATATTTCATCCAAAATTTGTTCACCATTTACTAAAAGAATCCTAAGTTTATGAGATATAAATTCGGGTATCCATTCCTTCATTTCAACATTTTTTTCAGAAGCATTCGCTTCAGCAAAAGAAACAAGGTTTCCTATGGCATCATATACCTGGCAGTGTACCTGATAGGAGTTGTTTATCTCTCCATTTATTGTCCACTTCACATTTAATTTTTCATCCATTCTAATTTTTTCAGGTGCATCAATATCTGCAAAATTGGCAGGAGAAATAACATTTATGGATAATGCAGCAAAATCTAAAGTTTGATTTTGCTCCTCCAATTTAAAAACAACAATGAGCCTTCCTGCTTGAAAAGGTTTAAAATAATCTTCTATTTCATTTTCACCTTTTTCTATAGAAATAACTTTATTTCCTAATAAATTACCTGAAGGACCATATATCTCTATTATAAGATTAGTATCAATTTTCCTTTCTTTACTTACTTTTAATCTAAATTTACATCTGTCTCCTAATACAAACTCTTCAGGAATTATTACTTCTTCTATTTTTAAATCTGATTCTTTGTTTGCTGCATACCGGATAATTTTGGCAGCCAGTGCATAAAACAATTCAGGTTCTATACATCCTTCAAAATATGGAGTATTAATCGGAAGAAAAGAAGTGAAAAAACACCAGTGTAGGTCATAGCCATTTACTAAAACAATTTTTCCTTTTTTGGCTTTGTAAACATTAATTTTAAAAGGGATTTTAAATTTTAAATTTTTAACAGGTAGTTTTTTTTCAATGTCAATAATTGTTTTTTCTTCTTCTGCAACACTTTTCAACTCAGAAAAAATTTCTGGTTGTACTCCAAAAATTACAAGAGAACAACCATTTACTACTTTTTCTTTAATTTTTTCCATGGTTGAAGAAGATAAAGATCCCCAAGGTTTTGTAGACGCTACAACAATAACATCATAGTTTTTTTCAATTTCTTCTAAAAAAAAATTTTCATCATAATAATTTTTGTACGTATCACCACTTACTGGAACAACCGTTGCAGAAATATCAAATCTTTGTTGTAGTTCATATGGTTCTCTTGTAGCAAGATTGTTAACTAAGAACAATGCTTTTACTGTTCCTCCTTTATGTTTTTTCACCCATTCCCAATGAGGAGTAATTATTCTTTCCTTGTAGGCAATCTGTTTATCTTCTCCATATGTACCAGACCAGGAAAATATCAGTAATAAAACCAAACCAGTTAAATAAAAAATATTCCTCATATTTTTCTCTTCTTATTTACTCTCAAAATTTAATTGGTGATTTTTAATATTACCCAGTCTGCCTTATTGATTGTAACTTGAAAGTTTGTTTCATTCTCTTGTTTCTGAAGTAAAACAGGTTCATTATTTAATACATTCTGGATTGAAGATATTTTCTTTGGTAATTTCACTTTCGTGGTATGAGCATTGATTAAATCAGTATTAATTAAAAAAAGATAATCATTTTTCCCATCAGTAGAAAAGGTATAAACTATGTAGGGAGATAAAATATCAATATCTTCCAACTTTTTTTCTGCAAGTACTTTACGCAAAATTTCAGCGCACTCTCTTACTAAAGCCCATTGAAAAAAGTGGTTATCAGCCCTTTCAGGTTCCCAGCATCTTGACCTTAATCCTGCTTCTATTATCCTTGACCAGATAGAAAAATCCACTGGAATATCAATTACTCCTTCTGGTTTTACAAAAGAACTTTTATCAGCAAAAACAATCTTACCTTTTTTCTGGAATAAAGTTATCTTATCAAATACTGACTGTGGTAAATATTGGCAATTAATAAGAAAAAGGTATTCATATTTTTCAAGGTTGCCTTTAAGAATGTCCTTTTCTGTAATGACCTCCACTGGTATATGGGCAAGTAGAAAAGAAGGATACGCAATATCAAAAGATTGGCAATGTTCCCAAGGTTTTTCACTCCATCTTTTTTCCTTTTCCCATAAGATTTTTGTTTTATCCCAGTCCAGTATTTTTTGATATGCTTCGGTGGTATTGGAAAAAAGAACCGCCACTGGTTTATGTTTGGGATGAATCTTCAAAAGTAAAGTTTGGATCTGACGGATTTCCTTAATTAAATTAGTATATGCATTTTTTAAATCCTCCCTTTTATAAAAAGGAAAGTTCTCTTTATCCAGTGAAGGAATAGCAGCGAAATCTACTGATTTTGCTCCCCATGCTAAAGCAATTTTAGCGGTAAGAATTATATTTTCACTAATCCATTCAGGTAAAGGTGATTTTTGATACCAGCCAATTAATGGCCAGATAGGTTTTGAAGAACTTTCTTGAAAATGGCGGACATAATCCATCGCCCAGGCAGTAGAAAGTTCTGGCGCATAAAACATATACTGGTATAATTCTACAACTACTGCATCAAGTTCTCCATACTCTCCACCAGGCATTTGAACTATTTTTATATCAGGGTTTACTTTTCTTGCCACTTTCTTCAGGTCTTCATTATGAAATTTTGTTAATGGTGCAGTGGATGAGGGATAACCTATGATTGAAATCCATTTATAAAGAGGGGAATTTTCGTTTACAACACATGGTTCTTGATATTTAACTTCAGGTGGGTTAAGTCCTGTTTTTTCTCTGAAATAATTAATACAGTATTGATTAAAATCGGTCCAACCGTCTCCCTGCCAACTTAAACCTAAACCGAATTCATCATCAAGGGCGATTGTCTTTAGTCCCAATTTTTTGCCCTGTTTTACAACAGTTTCAACTTCTTTTCTCATTATTTCTCTTACTTCCGGACTTAATATTGATGGATAGTCATAATTCCAAGGTGAATGCCAGATTTTTCCAGAAGGAGAGTAAATCTGGGCCCATTTTTCTGGAGGTAAATCTTTCTTTTCTTTCAAATACACTCCTGCGCATGCATAAGTATTTAATATTGGTATTAACTCAATATTATGCTGAGAGGCAATCTGAAAAAGTTTTTCATCTAATTCCATTTTTTTTACATTGATATGATAATAAACTCTGTTTATTCCTAAAGACCTATATTCTTGAAATACTTTTTTCAGATAATCATCTGACCCTTCGGGAAAACAGAAAACCCCGATTTCAATTCTCTCTTCAGAATAAATATTTAAAACGAAAATTAACATTAATAATATAAATATTTTTCTCATAGTTATCCTCCATTTTCTAAATTTCTATTACCAAGGCCAAGGTGCTCCAAACATAAGTTCATAGAAATTTTTAATGTTAGTATACTCATCCCTATTCTTCCACTCTACATGACCATCTACAAAAAGGATATTACAACCCCCTGAGTGTAAATACCAGTAAAAAGAACCTTGAGAACCATCTCCAGTTCCTACTCCAGCCCACCAGTTAACATAGTTTGCACCATCACCTAAAAATGCCATCTTTGAAGGGAAAGGGACACGATTTAATTTTACACAACTGCCATAGTTATAAGTACCATTTACTCCACCATATCCTCCATTAAAAGCTTGATTAATAGCATAGTTCCATACAGGATGGCCAGGTTGGACTCTTTTAGAAGCAGTTGCGGGTAAACTATTCAATTCAGTACAACAAAAGTATTTAACCGTAGGGTCTACTTTATCTCTTATTTTTATATACTGTTCTATTTGATATATCCATTGATAAGGAGGATTAGTGTCATTATACATTCGGCCTGGCATTATATCATCATAGTCCTGTGCATACATAAAACTTGCTAATCCTAATTGTTTTAAGTTGCTCATACATACTGTTTGCCTTGCTTTCATTTTTGTTTTAGACAATGCTGGTAATAACAAACTGGCAAGAATTGCTATTATAGCCACCACTACCAAAAGTTCTATTAAAGTAAAGGAATTTTTATTCGGTAAAACCTTCTTTATTCTTTTAGTCCACATTTTATTTACCTCCTTTTTCTAATAAATCCTTCTACAAAATCATATTTGTACAAAAACCCTTTGCTCTTCCTTAACTATTCTTTTTACCGAATCCCTTTCTATCAAGTTATTTTTTATACATATGTTTTTTTTAGCCTTTTCCCCTTTTATTATGTTCTTTACGGTTTCAACTGTTAATTCTCCTATTTTCTCAAGGTTTTGATTTATTGTTGTTTGAGGTGGAATTAAATATTTTGAAACACGCATATTTTCAAAACTTATAACAGAAATATCCTCTGGAACTCTTTTATTTAATATATTCAGACAGGATAAAACCTGTATTATTAAATTTTCACCACTGACTATTAAAGCATCAGGCTCCTGTTTAATAATTTTACTTATTGAACTAAAAACTTCTTTATTTTCTCCAACTTCTATCCAATCATCAGGCAATTCAATATTATTCTTCTTTAAACCTTTTTTAAATCCCTTTATTCTTTCTACCGCTGCCCATGTATTATTATTTTCTACATAAAAAGCGATTCTTCTATGGCCCTTTGAAACAAGATGATCCACTGCCATTTCTAATCCTTCCTCGTGGGCTGAATATATATTATAAAAATTTTTATTCTTAATAGGATTGTTTATTGTAACTACAGGTATATCTTTTATTCCCTTTATTAATTCTACACTGGGTGGACGAAAGATAATAGTTATAATAACATCGTAAAAATTCCTGAAAATAAAATCTATCTCATTTATCGGTATAATATCAAATGAAAAATTATTTTTTACAAGATGTTTTGTCAAGGTGGTTAAGAGAATATTTTCATAACTTTCCAAATTTACAGCATCAAGCCATTCTATCGTAATACAAGTATTTACTTTTTTTGCGGTTACTCTTGGAGAATAGTCTAATTTTTTAATTGTCTTCAACACCCTCTTTTTTACACGCTCATTTACATATGGCTTCCTATTAAGAACTCTTGAAACTGTTGCTACAGAGACACCTGATAATTCGGCTATTTTTCTTATATTCATTTTTGTAATAATTTCATATTTTATGTAACTATTACATAATAAATATAATATAAACCTTTTTTAATTTTTGTCAAGTTTTTAATCTCCGACGATATAAACTTTATTTTACAATGTTTTTTTATTTAATAGAATTTGTTTCTTTTTGACCTGGTTTAACAAGAATTTACAATCTTTTACCACATAAACTTGCCCAAGAGATAAAAAACAACTTAACTATGAAACCACCTTAGTGTTCTCTGAAATTTTATGGATATTCACTACAATTAAATAGAATTTGTTGCTTTTTGACGGGGTTTAACAAGGATTTACCAGGTTTATTTTTACTTTATCACATATTTTTATAGATTGTCAAATTTCTGCACAAATTGGGGTATAGGTAACACTTTTCTACCCTATTTTTGAATTTACACTTTTTCTTAAATGAAAAATGAAGGTTTGACCCCATTATTTTTATTAACAAGAGAAAGAGATGTTCTGTATGGAGATTTTGTTGACAGATAGAAGTGAAAAATTGTAATATAGTAATATAGTAAATCCTCAGTGAAGCCAGTTATGGAAGTGTACAGTTAACAGTTTACTGTTTACAGTTGATAGTTTGTAGTTTGCTGTACACTGTACACTGTTCACTGTAAACTGTAAATACGCACATCGTTCAGTAAGGATTTACAAGTTAGGAGGGTTAGTCTAACGGTAAGGCAGCGGACTTGAAATCCGCGGTCCCTTTTCGGGACATGGGGGTTCAAATCCCTCACCCTCCGCTGGTCTTCTTTGAAAAGGATTTGAAGAGAGCGAAGTAA